>Ga0116164_10002220_pt1 | contig 14066 bp, 14 predicted proteins | sample AD_UKC109_MetaG_FD_89888 | JGI IMG/M metagenome (GOLD analysis project Ga0116164, IMG submission 89888) | Active sludge microbial communities of municipal wastewater-treating anaerobic digesters from Hong Kong - AD_UKC109_MetaG | ecosystem: Engineered > Bioreactor > Anaerobic > Digestate... | reverse complement strand
TTTGGCTATTTCAAACAATTTACCTTTTCATAAAATTGCCCAATTTCTAAGTGAATTAAGTAATCATCTTATCATTGAATTTGTTCCCAAATCTGATTCACAGGTTATTAAATTGCTTCAATCGAGAAAAGATATATTTGAAAATTACGATGAGCAGACATTTATTAGGGAATTTGAGGTTTTTTATTACATTAGAGGAAAGGAGAAAATAATCGATTCAGAAAGAACGATTTATTGGATGCAAAGGAAATAGGGGCTAAAACTGGTTGCCTAAGTATCACTTTGATGACTATTAATTACTTAAAGAAATATGAAAATGAACAACCTGCTATTAAGTTTAACAAATGTTCAGATTATGTCATTCTTGTCACAAATAACAGCCTACATCGATCCCGGAACAGGAAGTATTATTATACAGGCAATAATTGGTGCAGTTGTAGGAATTGGCATTGCCATCAAGCTTTTCTGGCATCGAATCCTTAAATTCTTAGGGATTAGAAAAGGCAAAACTCCTGATTATACTTCATTAGACCAACTAAAGGATAAGCAATAATTAGTCGTTGATATCTTCAAATAATAAAATAGTCAAGAAACTAATTTTGACGAGCACTTTCTTTACTTGTTTGTCTTTGTTTATTGACTGCAAACCAAATTCGACAGAGAACCTGAATATTTCAGCGGTAATTTCTGAAAAATCATTTTATGATGGAGAATGTGCAGGAATTCAGCAGGCTTTAAAAGGTGAGATAATCTTATTTGGCTCAAATTCACAAACCGAACTCGAATTTGATTATTTTATCAGAAAGAATTACCAGCAATGGTCACATAAACTTTCATTTTTCAATAGAAATAAATTCAAAGAATTATTTTTTGTATCAGAAGGAGAAAGTATATTGCCGACCTTTGAGTCGCTTGCTCTTCAGGATGGAACTGATCACTTGGGATTTGTTTTTACTGATAATTCAATTTCCCTTAAAGAGACTAAACCAGATACAGTTAATGGTAAATCAGGGCAATTCAGCGAGGTCTCTATTTGGTTGAGGTGGCTTTGTATTGGTCTATTTTGGTTGCTTAGAGGAATCTTCTATATTATTCCCAATTGGGGAGTAGCGATTATTCTCCTTGCACTTGTAGTGAGGTTATTATTATATCCTCTGGCCAGTAAAGCCCTAAAAAGCCAGCAAGTTTACATCGAAGCACAGAAACGGTTATTACCCGAACTCAATGAGATTAAAACAAAATACAGGGGCGGTGAGCAAAGCGAAAGGATTCTTGAATTGTATAAAAAACATAAAGTAAGTCCTTTTTCTGGTCTAAAACCTTTATTCATTGTATTGATTCAACTGCCAATCCTTATTGCGCTGTACAGAGTTTTGGGTTCTGTTGAAGAATTGCAGGGTGCCAGCTTTCTCTGGATTGACTCTTTAGCTTCACCAGATCATTTATTTAACATAGGTTTTGATATCCCTTTTTTGGGCTCCTATTTTAATTTATTGCCATTGATAATGACGGTTTTTACTCTACTATCGTTTAAATTGTCCCCTGCACCAGCAACCGACAGAAAAAATGCTGCCTCACAAAGAATTTATATGATAATTATGGCACTCAGCTTCTTTCTTCTTTTTTATTCATTTCCGGCAGGAATGGTTTTATATTGGACGTTTGCGAATATTTTTCAGCTCATTCAACAGCGCATGATAATGACTTATTCAAAGGCTTAGAGTATTCTCCGTATATATCATCGCAGATGCTTTCTAGAAAGTAACTCTCTTTGAATATGAAGGTAGTATGAAAGACCATTCTTTTGCGCCGATTACTAAAATATGCCTCGGTTTTCAAAAAGTGGCTCACCATCATCTCGGCCACCAACGATATACCCATCTTTTACCAGAACTCCTGAAACTCTGCCTTCATCAACAGTTATCCGTTCTGCTCTGATTTGATTAAATGTTGAATCATTAACAGATAAGTACGAGAATAAAGCGGGGAATATATCCTGTAAAATTTGAATATCATAACGGTCTGAGTAATCACTATCAGGCCATTTGATCGCTAAAAATGTACCATATCTGTCTTGAACATCTAGTTGGTCAACTTCATTTATGTCATAATTATTGAGAGATGAACAGTTTTTTGTGAGATAAGGTCCATGGTCGCCGGCAACAATAATTACTGAAGATGTATTTGATAGAGCAACTGAATTTATATCTTCCTGCATTTCAATATTGGCTATTTCAATGCCTTTGATGTAGTTTTGGGTTTCATCTGGCAAACACTTACCTGAAGATTGGCTATGACCAGGATAACGGTTATGAGAATATAAAAATATAGGGCAGTCGTTTTGAGAAGACATAATCTCTCTCTTCTTTTCCACATATAATGAATAGTCAATTTGAGAATATGAAACATTGTAACGAAATTCACCCATCAATATAGCAGTAATTAACAAACCTGCCCCTGCAACTACAGGAGGCTGAAAAGCTGGATAAATATTGTCATATGTTGGTATATTATCCTGAGTCCAGTAATCGGAATAAAATACCCCAAATGTTTTGTAGCCCCCTTGTTTTAGAGCTTTAAGGCTGGATGAGTTCCCTGACAATATGTTTCTATAATAGGAATTTTCATTTCCACGGATACTCATCCCGGGTTCAAACACGCGGCTCATTGAAGATAGAGTATGATTACCAACAGAGTAAGCTCCGTCATATATGGTAAATCCTTTTTGTTTTAAAAATTGGATTTGTTGATGATTATCAAATCCATAATTCAACATGGTTTCAGCATTGGAATATGCCTCATAAACTAGCAGATAAATATCAGGGGTATTGGCAAATTGGGAGGGGTTAAGATATGCTGAAATTTCATTTTCTTTTTCAATCGTAGAATTCTCAAATACCCCGGCTACTTTTTCTTTATTTAAAAAAGTAACTGTAGTGTTGATAAGAAAGAAAGCGATTACCAGTAGATAGGAGAATCTTTTGTGAATTTTAATTACAGTGTAAAGTAGAAGGAACGTCAATACAAGATACAACTGTTGGATTTTAAGACTGCCATCTAAATACCAGGAAAAATTCGCCGAAAGCGCACTCATATTATACAATAAAAAGGTCATGCTTAAACCAACAGTCATGAGTACCTCCTTTGATGAAATGATGCTTAGTGCCCAAGGAACTAAAAAAGCCAGTAAAAAGGCAATTGCGAAAAAGAACATGAAAACAGCCAATGAAGAAGAAAGATTCAATATGTCCTGATTCAGTAGTATATACTGAAAAATTGGTGTCATTGGTAGCAACAAAAGCATAGCATCTTTGTATTCAATCCCCTCAATTTTTTTAAAAAGGCTCTTTTCTTTATTTAATTTGGGAAACAGAAAAATCAAGAAAATAATCAGGAGAACCATCAGAGGAACCAAAACCAAGGAACTGGTCCTTTCAGCAAAAACAGCGTTTACTCCGTCTGGCAATGCATACTTTCCAAGAAAAGTATAAATAAAAACAAATAGCAAACTCAACAGTATGTCAACAAATAGTCTGTCGGATATGATCCTTGCAATTAGTTTTATGGGAGCAATCATGATCATTAATTATTTTGATTAGTGTAGCAAGTATTACTTCTTGAAACTGCTATTTTTTTTCAGAGCACTAATTTAACCTAAAATCCCTAATTTGTTCTAAATTATAGTGCTTGCTAAAGATAACAGCTTATAGTATATCGGAGATAGTGAGGAGTAGCTTAAGGTTTGAGCTTTTAGATGCGAGAGAGAAGCGCAGAAAATTAAATTGGGGCATATAAGTGCTCATAATGAATAATTCAGCACAGCGACATATACTAAGGGTTCCATGCTCCAAGACTGCATGAAAAACAGGATCTACTTCTTCGGTTTTTTTTTATTAACTACTTTGCTGTATGTAGGGGGCTTCATTAGAGCCGGATTCTGGCTGGTAAAGGATGATGTGCCCGTGCATGCAGATGCTATTGTGTTGTTAATGGGCAGCTTCCCCGAGCGAGTGATGGAGGCGGCAGATCTCTACAACGAAGGCAGAGCCGACGGGATGCTGATTGTCAACGAGAGCATGGTTCCTTACCGGCATCTTGAGTCGCGCGGGGCAAAAGTAATCCGGACAACGCAACAGGCACATGATGCCGCGGTTTCGCTGGGTGTTCCGGCTGAAAACATAGCGATGCTCCCCGGTGATGCGAGGAGCACTATTGACGAGGCGCAGGCAGCAAGAGATTATATTGGAGACAAACCTGGCATTGACACTCTCCTGTTGGTTTCTTCACCTTACCACATGCGCAGATCATCAATAATCTTCAACGCTGCATTGCGTGATCTGCCGCTTGCGGTGTATGTGGGTTGCAGCCCAAGCTCGTATTCCGGTTTTAATCCTGATAAATGGTGGAGAAGGAGAGAGGACATACAGTCCGTGCTTTCGGAATGCATGAAGATTACAAGTTTTGTACTATTTGAAAGAAGAGGGATAAACAACCGTACAAACGAATAATTGACCAAACGAATTCAGAAGCTATGGTTTTAAACCTTGACATTGATAATTTCATCAGTACACATGTAACGAAGCGTCCTGAGAGCTTGCTCAGGAAAGACCTGGAGGCGAACAGGGCACTCCTTGAGGAGCGTCTGAACGGGAAGAGGGTACTGGTTATAGGCGGAGCGGGGACTATAGGCTCATTTTATATCAAAGCAGTGCTCAGGTACAGGATCAGCAGGCTGGTTGTGGTTGACATCAATGAGAACGGTCTTACTGAACTGGTACGCGACCTGCGCAGCTCAACCGGTTATATCATCCCTCCGGATTTCATCACCTACCCGATGAACTTTGGCGATAAGGTGTTTGAAAAGATGTTTCGTGAGCTGGGACCTTTTGACATCGTGGCCAATTTCGCGGCACACAAGCATGTGCGGAGCGAGAAGGATATCTTTTCCATTGAAGCGATGATTGAGAACAATGTGCTGAGAGCGCAGCGGCTCTTAGACCTGCTGCTACAGCATCCGCCAGAACATTTTTTTTGTGTTTCCACCGATAAGGCAGCAAATCCTGTAAACATAATGGGCGCCAGTAAAAAGCTTATGGAGGAGCTGATAATGGCATATTCGGGTAAACTTAAGATCACCACCGCCCGCTTTGCCAACGTGGCCTTCTCCAACGGCAGCCTGCCACAGGGATTTCTGGAGAGGCTCTCGAGGAGACAGCCATGGTCATGCCCGCGGGGTATAAGACGTTTCTTCGTTTCACCACAGGAATCGGGAGAGCTTTGCCTTATAGCTTCCGTCCTGGGAGAATCAGGTGATATTATCTTCCCGAAGCTTGAAGAGGAGCGTGATATGATCTCGTTTGATGGCATCGCAAGTGATTTGCTCCGGTATCTCGGCATGGAGGCTGACATATGCAGCACGGAGGAGGAGGCACGGCAGAAGGCGGTACTGCTGAATCAGGATTCGACCAAATATCCTGTCTATTTCTTTGAGACTGATACCTCGGGTGAAAAGCCTTACGAGGAGTTCTTTACCGAGAAGGAGGTGATTGATAACGACAGATTTGTAAACCTGGGTGTGATTAAGAACTCAGTAAAGAGAGATATGATCGAAATAAACAGGATATTCGAAAGGCTTCGTGCACTTCTTGATTCTGATCAGGTGACGAAGGGAGAGATTGTTGAGATACTTAAAACCTGGATGCCGAATTTTGAACATATAGAGAAGGGGAAGGGGCTGGACTCCAAAATGTAGTCGGCATTCTCCAGCCTTCAGTCGGCAGTCAAAATTAATTTGGAATTGGCAAATGTACAGCAGGTTTTTTAAGAGATTGTTTGATATTGTGCTTTCAGTAGTTTCTATATTGGTGCTGTCACCGCTGCTGGTGCCGGTGATAATCATTTTGTTATTGACTGGAGAGCATTATGTATTCTATGGGCAGAAGAGAGTGGGATTTAAAAACCGGCAGTTTCAGATATGGAAATTCGCCACTATGCTGAAAGCAAGTCCATCGCTGGGGACTGGAAGCCTGACAGTCAAAAATGATCCCCGGGTATTTCCTTTTGGTCGTTTCCTTCGCAAAACAAAACTCAACGAGCTGCCTCAGATATTCAATATCCTGCTGGGTGACATGTCCCTGGTAGGGCCCAGACCGCAGATGGAGGTCGACTTCGTGAAGTATCCCGACCATGTGCAGAAAGTAATATACAATGTTCATCCCGGGATGACTGGAATAGGATCAATCATTTTCAGGGATGAGGAGAAGTGGATCTCTGCTCATACCGGGGACAAACACGAGTTTTACAGGGATTATATTGCTCCTTATAAGGGTGAGCTGGAGATCTGGTATCAGCAGCACCTGACTTTCAGAACCGACTTCATGCTGGTGTTCCTTACTGCATGGGTAATACTGTTTCCCGGGTCGGAGCTTGTTCATAAAATTTTTAGAGATCTGCCTTCGCGTCCGGAATATTTAGACTAATTTTGAACCGGATCCCGAAGGTGTTGTTATTACCTTTAAGGGAAATGGCGGAACAGGGAAGACTGCTGTTGAAGAATTGATGTTTAAGTTCAGAACTGATAGATAATGTTTTCCACCGCAGTGCCAGAGATAGTAATCACAGGATTACCGGCAATTCTGATTGCGTTTGCAAGCGCACTCATCATTACATGGTATTACATTCCTAAGGTGATCAAGGTTGTTAAGGAGCGCCACCTTGAAGATAAGCCGGGTTTTCACAAGATTCACAAGGCCGATGTGCCTACCCTGGGCGGGATAGGCATTTTCGGTGGGTTCATCTTCGGATTCCTGATTGGAGTCAACGGATACCTGCCGGGTCTGTCGTACTTCACTGCAGCCGTAGTATTCCTTCTGTTTGTGGGGATCAAGGATGATCTGGTTTATCTTAATCCGCGCAAGAAGTTCTGGGCAGAGCTGGGAGCAGCAATAGTTGTAGCAGTTTTCACTAACGTACACATTACCCATTTCCATGGGTTCCTGGGTGTCACTGATATATCCGCTGTCAATTCGTATATAGTTACCCTGGTTGTGATGGTAGTGATCATCAATGCAGTAAATCTGATTGACGGTATTGACGGTCTGGCGGCAATGGTAGGGATCATTGCATCAGTGGCATTCGGTACTTTCTTCTTCTTGTCGGGCGATTACGGCTACACTGTTATGGCAGCCTCACTGCTTGGCTCACTGCTTGGGTTCCTTAGATACAATATGACCGAGGGACCGAAAAAGATCTTTATGGGCGATTCGGGATCGCTGGTGATTGGGTTTACCCTGGCGGTCTTCGCCATTCATTTCAACGAGTTGGTTGCCAACGGCAAGCCTGTTATAGGGCTTGAGTCTGCGCCGTCGGTTGCAATTGCAATCCTGATAGTGCCACTGTATGACACACTGCGGGTGACTTTTCTCAGACTGCGGGCGAGAAAGAGCATTTTCATTGGCGACAAGAGGCACATCCATCATATGATGTTGCGTGCCGGGATGAGTCACAAGCTGGCCACGGTATATATTTCAATATTCAATGTTTTCATTATTGCCATAGCCTTCCTGCTTGACGGCATCGGGATACTTCTTCTTGGATTGGTATTATTGGCTCTTTGCCTGATTGCCACACAACTGCTGATGGCCGCCGTCAGGAGACGCGAGTCGGGCGAACCAGAGGTTGTTAAGGTTTCCGGCGTTACCGAGGTGCACAAGGTCGGGTGAGTCTCACCTTGTTCTTGCGACCCTGAGTTGAGGGCTGATTGAGTTTGCCTTTTAGCTGCCTGCCCCTATGTGCCGTTCGAATTATCCCGCATTTTTTTCTTGCTCATCTCTCCCGAGTTTCATTCATTAAATCTGAATGGTTTTCACCCCGGAATTCAGCCTGCTTGTTTTGGCTTGTCGTGATTACAATGAGCAGGTTCTGATCGGGAGAGCGGAGAAGCTTATCGATGCCGGGAGTTTGGACCGGGATTGTATTTATCGCCTTGCGGACCGGTTATCTGTGAGGCCCCAGCTTGCCAGACTGCTGGCAAATCTGCCACAGGAGAAGGTGCCTGAGGATTTTCGGGCGAGGATCAACAAGGCATATCTTGACACTGTCCATGACCAGGTCACCTATGCTGCGGAGTATCTGAAGATCAACAGCCTCCTGATGGCTGAGGGGATTCCCGCGGTGCCTTTCAAGGGGTTCTGGCTGGCGCATGAGTACTACGGTAACCTGGGAGACCGCGAGGCGGGTGACACGGATGTCTTCACCGAGTTCCGGCACATGAAGAGGATCCGGGAGATAATGCTGACCAACGGGTATTCCGTTGAACCGCAGATGGCAGGCTATACATTGGATGAGCTTGCCTTACGGGCGGGAGAGTATAATTTCGACAGGACCGAGGAGGGGCAGATTGTTTCCCACATCGAGTTTCACTGGAGGATGAGCTCCCCTGTTTATGGCCTGGGAATCTCTTATGAAGATCTGTCACCTCAGATTACTGAAGGCAGCTTTCAGGGTGCCGCTCTGCAGGTTTTCACCCCTTCTGCCGCGTTTTTGCTGGCGGTATTGCATCATGGCGGCAAGGATCCCTTCAATGAACTGAAGTATGTGGTGGATTTTGCCCGCATACTGCGAAGGGAATCAGAGATTGACTGGAAGTGGGTTTTGGATACGGCGCGGCGGTTCCGGGCGGAGAGGCTGGTATATGTCGCTGTAGGGCTTGCTTACAAGTTGCTTGGTGTTGCTGTACCCGCCGCGGTGGAATGTGAGACGCTTTCTTCCGGGGTGCGCCGGCTGACCCGAAACAGGATAAGGTTCATGGCAAACGCGCTTGAGTACTGGCATCCGCGGATCTTTGTGAACGACTGGCTATTCAGGATAAGGTCGCGCAGCGGACTAAGGATAAAATGGCAGCTGGCGACCTATATTATTGGGATATTGATGAAGAGGTTGTTTTCGTCCCGGAGAGGAGTTAGCACGAGCGCATGAAGTACAGTTTTCCCATCAGGGATGTTTTGTTGGGGGAGGTGGATGCTGTACCGTTGATTAAAAGTCCTTTTGTTGACGGTGATGTGTGGCAGGCTTCGGGTACGGAATACTCACTTCGGGCGCCAGGTGTGGGCTCATTTTATGTGCGCGATGGACGGGAGGTCAGATTTAGTCCACTGCAGGGCGCTGACCCGGAGTGGGTTCAGCTATACCTTAACGGCCAGGTGCTTGTGGCGCTGCTGCACCAGAGGAAGATCATCAACTTTCACGCAAGCAGCTTTGTTAACGCAGGGAGCGGAGTGATGATCCTGGGCGAGACAGGCGCCGGAAAGACCTCTTTGACTGTAGCCTTTGCCATGGATGGTGCTGGTTTCCTGTCGGATGACCTGACCCCGGTAATCTTCAAAGATTCCATGCCTCATATATGGCCTCTAAACAGGGATATAAAGCTGCGGGAAGATACCATAGTGCAGTTGGAGATCAGTCGCGACAGGCTGAAGGATGCCGAGAGAGGGACCGGGAAGCAATATTTGAATGTCAGTCGTGTTGATGTAAGCGATTATCCGCTGCACACGATCCTGAAGATTGAGACAGGAGACACCATCAAGGTTGAGTTCCATGAGCCAGCTGCTGCAGAGAAATTCTCACTGCTGAGAAGCGAGATTTGCGCCTGGGAGATACTTGCCGGAATGCCTGAAACGGAGGCTTCGTATCTGCAGCAATTGTTGAGCATTGTGGAACAGGTTAGATTTGTCAGGGTGATCCGGCCAGTCAGTATAGAGATTTCCGTGTTTCATGAGGCGGTGAGGGATTACCTGGCAGAGGCTGAAGGTTAATCACCTTTGCTGTAGCTGTAGCGATGATTGAAGGAGTAAGGTTAATAGTCAGAGTGGTGAGGCCGGGGCAAGGGTTCAGAAAGTTTCGTGAATTGCCGTGGAATGAGCAGCTGCTTTTCTCGGAAGCTTATTTTTTACATCTTGCCACAGGACTGATTCTGAAGGTTATCCCGTTCAGATGGATTCCCGGGGTTTTCTCCAGTCGGCAGTTTGAGACTCCGATGAAGGGAAAGTCCCGTACACGTAGTGTCGGGGAGGAGGATCAATCCCGCATACGAACTTGTCCCGATGAAGTCGGGAGTGTCGGGACGCCAGTATCCAGCCGGCAGTCAGAGGATATTGAATTAATCAGCATGTCAGTGAAGCGAGCCGGGCGAGTGTCTCCATGGAAGAACAGGTGCCTGGTGAGTTCACTGGCGGGGAGGTGTATGCTCAGGAGAAGGAAGATTGATTCGCAAATATCACTGGGTTTGGCCAAGGATAATGAGGGCAGGCCCGTGGCTCATGCCTGGCTAAAATCAGGAGAGATTGAGCTAGTTGCAAGGAACGGTGACTACACTGTTCTTTACACATTTTAGGCGGCAGCGGCAATTTTTAATCGTCATCAGTCGTTTAGAAAAAAAATATTTGGCTAAAAATTGCGGATATAGTTTTTAATTTTGTTATTTTGTGTTCGAATATGCGGATATGAAACAGTCGGAACCAAAAAAGAAGACCTGGTCCAAGCCGGAAGTCATAATGCTGAATATAAAGAAGGATACCTTCGGAGGTTCGGGCAATGGCGCTGAAGACGGCGGAAACAAGACCATTCCCAGAAAATGGTAGTGTGTTTTTTGCCCGGAATATTTTTAGCCTGTCCGGGCCTGTGTATAGCCGCAAGCAAAAAAATTGACGGAGCTGATTCCTTGGTAATACTGGCTGAATAATCAGAGACGGTTAATTTTCTTCACTGCCTGAAGTCCCTTAATAGCTTTATGATATCGGGCACTCTGTTACTTTCATCGGATAATCAGATAAGTACCCCGGCATTTCCGTTCAGACAGGATTCCTCTGACTCCGGCCTGATTTTCAAACCGGTCAGGGTAAGCAGGTTTATTGGCGGGTACTTTCTTCATAGCGCACTGCCCTATACAGATGATGATTTTTACTTCTTTAGCAGGGAAGATGACATACTTGTTCTGTTATCCGGATCAGTGTACAATACGGGGGAGCTCCTGTCCGGGCATGATAAAGAGGCACAGTTATCACTGCCGTGTATGATTGCTTCGCTTTTCCTTGCTGAAGGTCCGGCATTTGCCGGGAGACTGAATGGTGATTTTGCAATTTTCATCTACAGACCCGGGAAAAACAAAGCATATCTCTTCAGGGACCATTTGGGAATTCGTCCTATGGCGTGGGCAAGAGCGGGAGAAACATTATATTTTTCATCTGATATCAACGCACTCTGTAAATCGCTTGCCGGAGGCCGGCCAGCTGAAGAGAATTATCTTCTCGGTTATTTCAAATACACTGACAGGCGAATAACCCCGAACCGCAATGTATACAAGCTTCATCCGGGGCATTGCATCAGCTTTTCCGGAAAAGAAACAAAAATTATGCAATACTGGCATCCGGGAATGACAAGGATGAATACCGGTCTAACTGTTGATCAGATGTTTTCATCATTGAATTCTCTCTTTGATGACGCGGTAAAAATAAGGTGTGACAGGAGATTTGTTGCAGGGGCTCATGTAAGCGGCGGGCTGGACTCAGGGATTGTTGCGGCCCTGGCAAGGAGATATTATAAGGATCAGGAAAGATTTTGCGGTTTCTCCTGGTCGCCGAAGGATTATTTTCCTGATGAAGTAAAATATGATGAAAGAAACCTGGTGAGGAGTACCTGTACCACGGCAGGAATCGAGCCCTTTTTCTCTGAAGTGACAGCAGGTGACCTTCTGGGTGATCTGGCCAGTCACACCGGGAGCCCGTGGATTTTTTATGAGAATGGCACAGTAAAAAAGGCTGCCAGTTACGGTGTTAACCTTATCTTCAGCGGATGGGGCGGTGATGAGTTTATCAGCACAGGGGACCGTGGCATAGAGCAGGATTTGCTGAGAAAATTCAGATTCGGCCTGTTTTTCAGGAGAAATCCTCTACGGCCTTTCAGAAAATTTGTCAGAAACCAGTTACGGTTTGTTATTATGCCGGCACTTGGGATACTGGACAGGTCTACAGTATCCTCTTTCCGTGATGATGCCCGTTACCTGAAGAAAAGGTATAAAAGGAGTGATGCCAAAGCACTCTCTGATTTTTATTTTCATCGTTCGAGGCGTCAGATGCATCTGAAAATGCTTGATTTCTACCATATCCAGAAAAGATGTGAGGAGTGGATGATAAACGGCTACAGAAGGGGAGTAGAGTACCGCTACCCGTTGCTTGACAGAAGAATAGTTGAATTCTTGATGGCGGTTCCGACCGAGCTGCTTGTTAAAGCAGGTGATTACAGGCCGCTGCTCAGGGAAATGGGGCGGTCGCTGCTTCCTGAGGATGTGAGGATGAATTACGGGAAGAATGATCCGGTGTCACGTTCCTACACTGAGAAAATATACAGAGACACAGCAATGCGGTTAACTGATGAAGTTGCGGAATGGAGATCGAATCCGGATATCAGTTTTTTTGACTTTGACCTTCTTTCGGAAGATATCCAGCTGTTCAGGGAGAGTGACGACCAAAACGATGCCGGGGTTCTTTTTAAAGGGATGGTTTATATCAAGGCAGTTCATGAGTTCACAAGAAGATACCGTGAGAACTGATATAGCGCCTGAGACAGAGCAGGGAATCTGCATTGAATGCGGGTTCTGTTGTGACGGTACTCTGTTTCGGACTGCCACCCTCATTCCGGGTGAGAGGGGCAACCTTCCCGAACTGATAGAGGCAAACAGTTTCGAAGAAGAAGGAAAGGAATACTTCAGGTTGCCATGCAGATATTTTTCCGGTAAGTGTACCATTTACCTGGATAAAAAAGCATTTGTCTGCTCTGCTTACCGGTGTCTGCTGCTGAAGAGACTTTCAGACGCAGATATTTCACCTGAAGAGGCGCTGAGGATTGTTGCTGAAGCTAAGGATTTGTGTGAAGAAGCAACAGACATCTTTAAAACACTTACCGGCAGGAGCGGGAGGATACCATTCCGGGAAGTGCTGGCCGGGTTGAACAGTATCCGGACCGGTGATAATGAAAGTGGCAGCAAAGCTTTTGATGTTGAACTGTTAGTTGTGCGGTGCAATATTCTTGAGGCTTTGCTGATCAAGCACTTTCGTTCCAGAGAAGATTTTGAAAAACTGATAATGAAGTAATCAAACAAGTGAGATGATAAAGTATATCAGAAACAGCAGGACTATTTCGGGCCGTTTGCATGATGAGCTGGTGATGATGGATCCGGAGCAGGGTAAGTATTTTTCACTCAATCCCGTAGCCACAAGGATATGGGATATGCTCGACCATCCGGTTGAGCCGGCTGAATTATGCCGGAGGCTTACTGAAGAGTATGATGTCAATCCGGATGAATGCCGGTCAGAAGTTGCAGAATGGCTGGAAAAGATGACAGGGATGGGTCTTGTAAAAAAATTGGATGAATAAATCCCGGGTGGTATGAAGGGTCAAGCAGAAATTCATTTTCGATTGACTGTCAGCGTATCTAAATAAAGTGTATATTAGAACAATATTTTTTAAAGGAGCAGTGAATTGCGATGCGGAGATGTATATCTGGCTGCAATTTCCTCATTTTAAGTAAACTGGAAACCTATGAAAACACCAAGCGCCTTGATGTTCAGGAGATACAAAGTCGCCGTCTTCCTGATATTCGCATTAATAACATCATTCCAGTACAGTGCCGCTCAGTCGTGGTACAATACTTCCTGGCAATACCGGATTCCGGTTACAATTGATAACACAGGCTCCGGGCTTACGGCGTACCAGGTAAATGTGACCCTGGGACCTTCTTTTGCATGGGGTCACGCACAGGCCGGAGGCGGTGATGTTTTCTTCACTGCCGGTAATGGATCCACTCCTCTGGATTTTTATCTTGAGAGCTGGGCGCCGCCTGTATCGGCAAGTATCTGGGTTGAGATAGGTTCACTTCCGGCAGGGGATACTACCATTTTTATGTACTATGGAAATCCCGCAGCTTCGAGTGCAAGCAACGGAACAAATACATTCCTGTTTTTTGATGACTTCGAGACCGGCACCATAGACGCGGCAAAATGGACCACTAACGG
>Ga0116164_10002219_pt1 | contig 14066 bp, 17 predicted proteins | sample AD_UKC109_MetaG_FD_89888 | JGI IMG/M metagenome (GOLD analysis project Ga0116164, IMG submission 89888) | Active sludge microbial communities of municipal wastewater-treating anaerobic digesters from Hong Kong - AD_UKC109_MetaG | ecosystem: Engineered > Bioreactor > Anaerobic > Digestate... | reverse complement strand
TCTCCTGCTTCGGCCATCCGCCCAGCAGGGGCTCCAGCGCGCGCATCACGTCGCGCATGGCCGGCACGAACGCGGAGAACTCATTGGGGGTCGTGGACTTGCCCACATCCTCATCATAGATCTCGACCTTCAGATCCTCGCCCAGGCTGATGCTGCGAATACCCAGCGACGACGTGAGCCTGAAATCCATGTCCTCGTGGACCAGCGACACACTGCACACCTCGCGGCCCGCTTCGATCAGCGACAGTATTTCCGGGCAGTTCATGTCCTCGAACTTGAGATTGATTATTCCGCACCCGCCTTCCTGCCCAGGGTGCTTGATCGCGCCGGTGGTGCCCAGGCTGAAGCAATCGCCTAACAGCGTGGAATCCTTCACCCAGGCCGTGAACTTGTCGCAGGGGTCGTCCTCGATGCCCAGCAGCTGGAACGGGGTACCGGCCAGGGCGCCCTTCATGGCGGCCACGAAGTCATCCGCTCCGGCCTCACTTGCACCGACGAACAACATGCCCAGCTCCCGGTCGATATAGGCGTAGGTCAATGACGTGGCCGCTGGCATGTGGGGCAGGAAGCCCTCTGTGATCTCCATCTTGGCGATTCGTTCGTCGGTCTTGTTGAACTCCGCGCCGTCGGCCTCCTTCTGTTTGCGGATCGCCTCGACGCGCTCCCGGACGGCGGAGGCGGGTATCTTCTTCTCGTCGGTGCGCAGGCAGAACAGCGTGCCGCCATTTGTCGACCAGGTGATCGTGGCGGTGTCCTCGCCCAGCGGCTTCACAAAGCCGCGGGAGATCGCCTGTTTGTCGCTGCAGGGGGCAAAAGGTTTTGATTCCAGGGCGGCCGGAAGGCGCTTCAGGATCGCGTCGGTCGCCTGGGTGAGTTGGTAGATGGTCAGACTTTTAAACATCGTGCGCGTCTCCTGGTTGAGTGAGTGGCAGACTATTTAGGGCGCGGTCTGCCGGCGCTCGGGTGTATTCCGGTACTTCTGGGCGATACAGCCGCTCTTTCAGCAGGTAGCCTTCAAGCGCCCAAATCTTTTCCCTGGCGTTGCCTCGCGCTATTTTTCGCCCGAGTTCGGCGTTGAAGTTTTCAGGGCTGGCGCATGCACTCTCACCAGTAACCGTAAAGCCGTTTTTCAGGGTGAGGCAGCACACCGTCAGCGATGTAGCAGGGAAAACGTGGTAATCCTCCCCGGCTATCGCGTTGTCGATTTGTGCCGGGATCAAGCGCGGGGCGGTCAAGCCCTTCTCCTGAATTTCGTTTTCAATTGCTTCTTCAGACATACATTTCTCCTAGTCAAGTTTCCGCTGAATGCGGTTAAGAATTTCGTTCTGCCGGTCGGACAGTGTGTAATCCGGCGCGTGTTCGTCGCGCTCTGCCAGGTCGTTGATAAACTGGCTCTCCCACTCCGTGAGCTTGTGCTCCTGGTCCAGTGCGTCGATCACAAATTTTTGTTGAATCTTGTTCATTTCAAGCCTCGATAATTAGGTGCCGGTCTCTCCCGGCTGTCACACCACTATGCAGGTGTCGCTCTCGTTGCGGGGGTCGCGGTCCATGGGCTTACGCTTAACCGGCAGTCTCCCCATGGTCTACTGCTCAGCAATCCTCCCGCTTAATGACCCCCTTTCAGGGATTTCAAGTGGTCCGTTTCGCAGCTGGTGGACCAGGCCAGTGGGACTCGGCAGGGGACCGGGCGGGCCTGCTGGTCTGCTTAATACTCAATCCTCACTGCCGGAATCCTGCCCTCGGCAATGGCGATGATGACTGCCTTGCCATGCGTTTCATCCAGTCCGGCGTGTTCCATCAAGGCGGCGAGCGCGGTCTTGTTGATCGCGACACGGTGCTGCTTGTTCGCTTCCCGGGCGACACGCTCGGCCTCAACCTTTTCCAGCTCCTCCCGCTGCCGGCGCTCGGCGTCCAGCCGGGCCTGCTCTACTGCCGCGGCCTTGTCGATTTCGGCCTGCCTGACCGCCTCCGCTTCGCGCTTCGCGTTTTCCTCTGCCAGCCGGGCGGCCTCGATCTTGGCCTGCTCCGCGCGCGCCTCGGCATCCCTGGCGGCCTTTTCCGCCGCCTCGGCGCGCACCTGGGCCTCCATGGTCTTGCGTTCCTCCTCGGCCCTGGCTTCGCGGGCTATGCGCGCATCGCGCTCTGCCTGCTCTTTGGCGGCCAACTCGGCCTTGAGCCTGGCCATCTCAGCAGCTTCCGCTTCCCGCCGCCGCGCCTCCACCAGCCAGCGGGAAAGCTCCACCTCTGTTTCTTCCCACGCAATGACCGCATCCGCCTGCCGGTGCGAGTAGGATTCATCGACCTCGATCTGCCCCAGCGCATCCAGGCGAGAGACGATCAGCGCACTGGTAAGCTCGCCCTCCTGTCTCGCCAGTTGGCGGATCGCCTGCACTCGCTCCTCCAGCGCGTCCTCAATGGCCTGCAGTTCCGCCTCGTGACGGGCGATCTGGGACTTGATGCCGTCCTGGACCTCCAGCAGGCCGTCCTTGATGCGCTTGCGCTCGCCGTCCAGCAGTGCGACCTGTTCCTGCAGCGGCGCCTTCACGGCCTTGTGGACGCGATCCAGCTCGGCCACCGTCTTGCCGATGGCGAGCCGGTCGGAGCGGGCGCGCTTCTCCTGCTTTTTGTCGGAGAAGTCGTAGACCACCCCGACATAGCGGCTCTTGTACTCCGCGAGGTCGGACTCGAACTGGTTGAACTCTACGATCTGCGTGCTCACTCACCGAACTCCTCGGCGGCCCTGGCTGCCTGCAGCGCCTTGACGCGCGCCTTGTATGCCGCGCTCAATTCGTCGCGGAATTTCTCGTTGCCACCCGCGCTCATGAAATCAGCGGCACAGGCGCCGGCGGCGGACAGTTCATCGAGGTCCTGCGCCTGGTTGAACCTTTCCATCACCGCGGCGTAGGTCAGCGGCTCGCGCTCCTCCTGCTCTTGCTCCGATTCCTGCACGACCTCGGCATCAACCACCTCCTCGGCGACCTCCTCCGCCTTCGGCTTACCCCTCAGTGTCTCGTTCAGGTCGCTGGTTTTCGGCCCCACTTCGCGCTCACCAGGTACCTTCTCGGCGAGTTCGTCCGGCGTGTAGACCCCAAGGATCGCGCCGGGGCAGTACAGCCGCGCCCAGTTCTTCACTTGCAGGTAGCCCAGCTGCTGCTTCGGGTTCGTCTTCCAAAGTGGGGAGTTTTTGGTGGTGACGTCGGCGAAGCACAGCCACTCGTTCCAGGTGATGCCGCTCTCGCCCCGGATTATCGCGCCGACGCGACAGGCGAGCTTTGCGCCTTCGCCCTGGTACTCGTAGTGAAACCGGCTGGCCACGGCGCCGGAGGCCTGGATCACCGCGTTGACCAGCTGCGCCTCGTAACCCAGCGTGCCATTGATCACATGCGTCTTTTGCGCAACGGCGAAGGGGTTCATCTTCCACTGCACGGCCTGCAGGATCACCGCGTAACAGTCGGCGGGGGATCCGGCCAAGTGCTTCGGTACCGTGACGGTGGCCTGGGACATGTGTTTCGCCAGATCCTGTATGCCCTTCAGCAGCTCCGTGTTGAGCATGATGTCGCTCATGGTGGAGTCGGCTATCGGCGCGATCTCGGCCTGTTTCAGTTCTGCGATGGCGTTTGTCATATCAATTTCCTTCCGTTCATTTGAGGGGGTTAAACGATAAAGCCGCGAGATGCCCAGCCGGGTGGCTCGATAATACGGACTTCATCCGGGAACCCGGGCCAGTCGTTTTCCTGCCCGTGCTTCAGGGTGTGCAGGCAGCGGCGATACAGCAGCTTGCCGACGTCCAGGTACTCCGGGGATAACTCGTAAATACTGGTAAGGTAGGGCTCCGCGCTCTCCACGCACACGAACAGGAACTTGGTGTAGGCGAAGTGGCCCATCTCGGCCAGCAGCTCCTTGCACTGGTTCACGCCCTCCAGGTACATGGCCGCGCTGACGTGGTAGTAATAATTCTGGATCGCCCGGATAAACCCGGAATAGGACCCGTCCACGGTGGACTTCAGGTCGATGATCACGGGGTAGTTGCGGCAGATCGCGTCCGGCCGCACCTTCAGCATGGTTTTGAATTTTGTGCTGTCGTCCGGGTCCATGGTTTTATACCACCAGTAAATTGACGACTCAGATACCACGTCCTCCAGCAGCAGGCCCGCTACGGGGTGAGACCGCACCGAATCAGCCATGGCCTGCGCCTTGGCCAGCATATCCTCGGCAATCACGGTTTTGCCGGCGCTCGCGGCCTCGAACTCCGCGAATAACTCCTTCCCGATCTTGGTGCGCTTATCGATTTTCGGCATGACGATAAACTCGTCATTGAACGTGGCGGGCTCCAGTACCAGGGTGTGCACCGCAGTGCCCAGCGCCATGTTGGCGGTCGGCTCCGAGCGGTGCGCCAGGGAGTATTGCAGGTGCGCAGGCGTGTGCTCGATCAGGATCTTCAGGCCGCTGGAACTGTAGCCAAAGCTGCCGTGGTAGGCCTCGTTGCTCAGGTCGCGGTACCAGCCGGCCTCGATAAATGGCCGCTTGGTGGCCTCCTGGCTTTCTGCTTCTTCCTTCACTGGTTCAGCTGATAACACGGCGCTTCTCCTCCAGGTCACGGTAGTGGCGATTGATCAGTAGGTACATCGTGCGATGCACCGCGCCAATGGTTTCGGCATCGACAACAAAGCGCTTGCCCATGAACCGGGAAAAGGCGCTCCAGCTGCCGTCCTTGTTTCGTGTGATTACCATGGATATATCTCCGTGATGACTAACGTGGTGAAGATCACGAGCAGTACTGCCAGCGCTACAGCCAGGCCCAGCAGCTCCTCCTCCTGGTCGTGTGGGTTTCTGGAGTGTCGACGGTCCCTCATGCTGCAAACTCCGGCTCCGGCAGATTCTCCTCGCGCTCCAGGGCGCGAAGGTCCACGTGCTGAAATTCCGCGTCCAGCCAGGTGTTGATCGCCATCAGCCAGATTTTTTCCAGCTGCCTGAAGCCGTGCCACCGCTCTGAATTGATCTGCGCCAGGTGCGCGCCGGTGCCGCCGTCCTGCAGGTCGAGGATCCGCGCGATGCGCTGACCGAGATCGGCCAGGCTCACGTCGAACCACAGTTCCCGGGACGACTCCAGCTCGGCCAGGGCCTCGGCATCCCGCAGGATGGATTCGGTCATGGCCCTGCGGCTGGCGGCGATGTCACTGCTCAGGTGCTGCTTGAAGTGGTCTGTGAGTTTCATTTCCCATTCCCCGTTGTTTGGGCTTGGGATAAGAATACATTACGTATTTAATCTGTCAATACGCTGCGTAATGTTTTTTTTTGCCTGAAAAAATAACGTATTGTTTGCTAAATGCAATGCGTATTGACTTTAAAATACGCAGCGTATTTAATCTCGGCATGGATATATTCTTTGCAGATTGAGGCACGCATGGCTATGCAGACAAATTCATTCCGGGATTTCAGGGCGCGACACGGGCTGACGCAAGGTGAGCTAGGAGTGGCGCTGGGTATCGATCAGGAAAAAGCGCAATCCCGCATATCCCACTACGAATCAGGACGCCGGGAAATCCCGCCTGTCATCGCATACCAGTTTATTGATTACGCTGCGCGTCTAGGAGATCGATACACCCTGGAGCAGATATATCCACGCGAAGCTATCGTTGCCTGAAAATGAGTGTAAAGGCCATGGAATGGGGTATCGGTGTGACAGTCGGCAAGGCCAGTTATAAGGCCGTGCTGCTCGCTCTGTGCTGGCACCACCATGACAAAAAAGATCAATGCAATCCGTCGATAGACACCATTGCATCGACCACTGAACTGAACCGGAAAACCGTGATGCCGGCCCTGGACTGGCTCCGGGAAGCTGGTCTTATTTCATTCGAGAAAGGCAACCGACGGTTCAGAAACTATACGTTAAACCTGTCTGCACAAAGTCCCAATGGTGGGACTATAGAAAAGCGCGACAATAGTTCCAACCTTGGGACAAAGGAATCGGTTGCCAAAGTACCAACAGTTGGGACTTTGGAGGAAAATCCCATAGTCCCAAACGCGAAATCCCATAGTCCCAAAAACGCCCTCCCAAAGTCCCAACAGTTGGACCACAATAGGGTAGGGAAAGAAGATAGGGGTATACCCCCTATAGTCCCCCACGACACAAAACGCGAAGCTGCAAACCGGATCATCGAGACCCTGAACACCAGGGCAGAAAAAAAATACCGGCTGACCGACACCAACCGCAAACCGATCATTGCCAGGCTCAACGACGGATTCACTGAACAGGACTGCATCCAGGTGATTACCAACCGGGTGACACGATGGCATGGCACCGAGCTGGCTCAGTATCTCCGACCGGACACCCTGTTTCGGCCATCAAAGTTCGAGTCTTACCTGAACGATGCCGGCGAGACCGGTACCGGATCCGATCAACCCGAGTATGACCCAAACCGCACCACGGCCATGCTCCGGGAACTGTTCCCGGATGATTACCCCGAAGAACCAGATTCCGATCAACTGAGATTAACCGGAGGTGGCGAATGGACCCACTGATTCGCGACGATATGATTCATTCCGTTGACCAGACTCTGGTGTTTTACGGTAAGAAACTCGACAAGGCAGCTGTGGGATTCTGGCTCAACGCTCTGCGAAAATTCGATCTGCAGGACGTGAAGCGCGCCCTGATGATCTACACCGAACGGGGAAAGTATGCGCCTAAGCCGGTGGACATAATCGAGATTCTGGACAACCAGAAAGCGATTAACCGCGCCAAGTTGCCGCCGCCAGCTCCACCGAGGGATCGAAAGTCGACCGACCTTGATCGCGCCTGGATCTACGTGATCAAGTGGATCGCAGCCACCGGCAAGGGCCCGCTTGGAAAGGCAATGTCTACCGGATTCAATCGCATCGACGACAAGACCGAGGAGCGTTACCTGGCTTTGGTCAACAATCACGCCAGGCAGATGAACACGCCTGATGCGCTGCCAGAGGAATTCAAAATCGCGGAGGTATGGGCATGACTATGATCATCCTAAATCTTCCATTCCCTCCATCGGTCAACCACTACTGGGGGCACCGGGCTGCTGGTAAGCGCGTAATGAAATTTCTCGACGCCAGGGGAAAGGCCTACCGGAAAACGATTATGGAGGAGTGCCTGGTCCAGCGACTTGGGCCAGCTCTCCAGGGGCCGCTATCCTGCACGCTGGACCTGTACCCTCCAGACAATCGCCGGCGCGACTGCGACAACTACGCCAAGGCCCTGCTAGACGCTCTCGACCATGCGAACGTGTACGGTGATGACAGTCAGATAATCGATCTGCGGATCCGCATGCTGCCGAAGCAACCACCGGGGAAGGTCGTCGTAACTCTGTACGAAATCAGCGAAGCAGGGCTCGCTGGGCTTCAGGCCGATCTGCTAGCTGAGGCGGCGCCATGACCATCGAAGCCATGACCAGGGAACACATAACCGGCAGGCACTACCGGCCACTGCCAGCGGAAAACCCGGTGTCCGCCAAGGATATCGAGCGCGAGCGGATTGCCCGGCAGACCCGTGCATACCTCGCCGGAGGGGGCCGCGTGAAGCGCATCCCGGCGGGCGTAGGCGCCGAAGGGTTTATCCCGGGCCAGCCGGTGCGGCAGAACCGCAGCCAGGCCGTAGCCGCCCAGAAACGCCGGAATCGGGTCGTCCGGGACGGGGTAGACAACGAGTCATGATCTGTGCATATGCTAAATCGGCCAAGCCGCGAGACGCGCTCATGTGCTACGAACCGAAAAGCCCACCCTCCCGCGCCCGTAACACGGCGCGCTTTTCGTTGCGGGTGTGACGTGGCAAAAACAACCACATTCCAGCAACGCGCCGAGATAGCCGCGCGCGAATTCGTCTCCGGGAAAACTCAGGCCGACGCATACCGCAAGGCCTACCCGTCCTCGCTGAAGTGGAAACCGGAGGTGGTCCACAGCAAAGCATCCACGTTTTTTGCCGACGGTAGGGTTCGGGAAAGGGTTAAGTCGCTTCAGGACGCAGCTGCAAAACGGAACAACATTACCGCCGACCGCGTGATCCGCGAGCTGTCCTCGGTGGCCCTCGCGGAAGGCCATATCCGGTACGAAAAGGGCGTCAAGCTGGAGGTCAAGGCATCGGACAAAACCCGGGCGCTGGAACTCCTCGGGCGGCACTTCGGCATATTCAACGACAAGATGACTCACAGCTTCGATTTCTCATCGCTGACCGATGAGCAGCTGCAAGCCATCGTTGCGGGGCGCGCGTGAACCAGGCGGTAAAAACACCCGAGCGCCGCCAGCTGGAAATGCGAGCAGCGGCCGCTATGGAGTTGCGCCGCCGCAACCAGCGCGAGAAAACCGTGTACGGTTTCTACCGGCCCACCGATGTATTTGGCGGTGAGCTGATCCGCTGTCTCCAGGAGCAGGACGGCCGCTATGTCGAGGTAGACAAGCAGCCGACCGTACACCTGCCGGCAAAGCTTGAGCCCTTCCTGGTCACCCCCAAGCGCTTCAAAGTGCTGTTTGGTGGCAGGGGCGGTGCAAAGACTCGTGGTGTCGGTGGCGTTCTGGCGTCCAAGGCAAAGGACTACGGCGAAAAAACCCTGTGCCTGCGGGAGATGCAGAACGCCATCGAAGATTCCGTGCACGCCCTGCTGTCAGCCGAGATCAGGGACAAGCTATGGTCTGACTTCGTGATAACCGACAACGCCATCCGGCTGCGCGGCGAAGATGTTTTTAAATACCGTGGCATGGCGCGCAATGTTACCGGGGTGCAGTCCGCCCATGGATTCAAGTACTCATGGGTCGAGGAGGCGCAATCAACCTCCTCTAAGTCACTTGAGGCCCTGACGCCGACGATCCGCGAGGCGGGCTCCGAACTGGTGTTCACGATGAACCCGGGTTCGTCCGCTGATCCCATGTCACAGCGGTTTATCCAACCGTTCTACTCCACGCTGATGCGCGACAAGTATTACGAGGATGATCTGCACCTGATCATCTGGATCAACTACGACGATAACCCCTGGCATCGCGAGCTGGAAGGCGAGCGCCTGTTTGACCTGGAGCACAAGTCCAATGCGTTCTACCAGCACAAGTGGCTGGGGTACTACAACGATGAGGTGGCCAACGCCATTATCCCGGCGGAGTGGTTCGACGCCGCCATCGATGCACACGTCAAGCTGGGGTTTAAGGGCGAGGGCGCCCGCATCGCATCCTACGACCCTTCCGACCTTGGGCCGGATGACAAGGGTTACGCTTTGCGCCATGGCTCCGTTGTCGAGGAGGTGGATTTCAACGAGAGCGGGGACGTAAACGAGGGCACAGACTGGGCCATCGGCAAGGCGATACAGGGCGATGCTGATTATTTCACATGGGATGGCGACGGCATGGGTGTCGCTCTGAAGCGACAGATTGACCAGGCGCTGGACGGCAAGCGGATTGAATACCTGATGTTCAGGGGGTCCGAAACCGCCGAGCAACCGCTGGCCCAGTACATCGACGCCACCGGGCACAACACCGGCAAGAGCAAGACCAATCAGGAAACATTTTTCAACCGCCGGGCGCAGTTTTACATCCGGCTGCGGGATCGCTTTTACGCGACCTACCGGGCCGTGGTGAAGGGCGAGTACATCAACCCTGCTGAGATGATCTCGCTGAGTTCCGAGGTCAAGTGCATGGACCAGCTGCGCGCCGAGGTCTGCCGCATCCCGCTGAAACCCAACAGCAACGGGAAAATACAAATCCTGTCCAAGGTAGAGATGGCCAAAAAGCCCTACGAGCTGCCATCGCCAAACCTGGCGGACGCGCTAATGCAAACCATGATGACGCCGCCGGCCAAAGCAGCGCCAGGCGTGACAATCAATTTTGAGGGATGGGGTTAATGGCCAAAAAAGAAAAGGCCGATCTGTTCAGCGATCACACATGGGTGCTACAGGCCCTTGAGAAGTCGCAGGACGCCGACCACGAGCGGCGAGAGCTGGCGAGGAAGTCCCACCGGTTCATCGACGACCCTGACGGTCAGTGGGAGGAATCGGCTGCGGCTAAGTTCCGGGACAAGCCACGATACACATTCGACGAGGTAGACCAGATCGTTGACCAGGTGGCGGGGGACATGGAGCGGTCGGACTTTGACATACGAATTGTCCCCGCAAGCGGCCCGGCATCGAAGGAGTCCGCCAAGACCTATGACGGACTGATTCGCCATATCGAGAACATTTCCGGCGCAACTGACATCTACAACCGGGCCGGGCGGAATGTGGTTACCGGCGGCCTTGACGGGTGGCGGGTTGTTAATACTTACCTCAGTGATGACACCTTTGACCAGGATCTGATTATTGAGGAGGTCGGTAACTTTCTTGACCGCGTGTGGTTTGGCCCGCACGAAAAGCCGGACGCCTCTGACGCCCGCTATGGCTTTGTGATGACCTGGCTGACTGATGACGACTACAAAGAGCGCTATCCCGACAGGCCAAAGATGTCGCTGGATACTGACAGCACCTACACGCGGTATTTCTGCGCACAACCCGATATGACCGCCATCGGTGAATTTCTGTACTTGAAGGAAGTCCCCAGGACTCTGGTTTTGATGTCCAGCGGGGCGGTTTTAGAGGATGACGACAGTTTCAAGGCGACTAGCGATGAGATGGCTGCGGTCGGGATTACCGAAGTCTCCCGCCGGCAGGGCGTAAAACGGGTCTGTCATGTGAGAAAGTTCGACGCGGCGGGCTGGATTGATGAGCCGAAGGAAACGGTGTTTCAGAACTGGATTCCTGTTGTCCCCTGCTACGGCAACTTTAAACTGATCGACAACACCATCAAATACCGTGGCGTTGTTCTGAAGCTGATGGACCCGCAGCGCGTGTTGAACTACTCGCTTTCACGCGAGATCGAAGAAGGCGCCCTGGCCCCGCGCGAGAAGATTCTAGCCACACTTGAGCAGATAAAAGGGTTCGAGGAAGACTGGGCCAAGCTGAACACCTCTCCATCTCCAGTGCTGTTTTACAACCCCGACCCCTCCGCAGCCGGTCCGCCCACAAAGATCATGGGGGCGCAGATCAACGCCGGCTTGAGAACACTTTCCGACACAATGGAACGGATCATCACAACACAGGCTGGGATGTATGACGCCAATCTCGGTAAGAACACCGGTCTACAGTCTGGAAAGGCGATAGAAGCCCTCCAGGATCGCGGCGATATCGGCAACAACAAATACATCGCCGCACGAGAACTGGCCCAGCGGCAGACCGCCAGAATATTAGTCAACGCAGCCCCAAGGGTCTATTCGCCCGGGCGGCAGGTAAGACTGCTGTCTGATGACGGCTCGTCGCAAATGGTGACCATCGGCCAGGAGGTGATCGACCAGCAAAGCGGAAATAAAGTTGTTCTTAACGATTTGTCCGTGGGCGCTTACGATATTGTTTGCGAGTCCGGCCCCAGCTTTAAAAACCGGCAGAATGAAACCGTCCGGTCAGTGGTTGAAATCGGCTCGATTGATCCGACTGTGATGCAGGTTGCCAAAGACATCATGGTAGCCAACATCCCCGCGCCTGGAATGGATCAGTTGGGCCGAAGGTTGAGGCAGCAGGCCTTCCATTCGGGAATCATCCCACTTGAGGATATGACTGACGAAGAAAAGCAGAAGATGCAGCAGGCACAGAGCCGGCCGCCGCAAGAAGACCCGATGATGGTGGCCGCGAGGGCCGAGGAAGCCAAGGCACAGGCTGATCTGGTGGACGCGCAGACAAAACAGGCGCAGGTCCAGGGTGATATCCAGATCAAGGTCAAGCAGGTGGAGATTGACGCCTTCAACGCCGAAACGAAGCGGATAGAGGCCGAAACGAAGCGCCATGAGGCCGCTGCGAACATTGATGCCAAGCGCGCCAGTGCGCAGGGCGATCACATCAAGAACGCCTCCGCTCTGGCTGGGTTTAGCTTATGACCATAGTCAAACTCCCAGAGGGCTGCATTCTTGACGAGAACGGCAATCCCATAAAGGGGTCATTCTCTCTTGATGGGTTGGTGTTCGTGTCTGATGTACCGGCCAACCCTGATCCCGAACCAGCACCCGAACCCGAACCAGAACCAGAACCGGAGCCGCCCAGCACCGGCAGGCCAGATGACATATCACGGGTGATAGATGTCACCGACTACTTTTCGTTTGAGGGCCAGTACACTGGCGGATCGGCCTACTGGCGCGCCCAGGAGCTGGTTATACTGAAAGGCGACACCTACAAGCTCCGCGCTGTGCGCCTCAACGGTAGCTCGCGGCAGACGTTCACCCCTGGCGAGGAGTTTACCCTGCTGTGCGATGGCAAGCCGCTGGTGACCGCGACCGGCGAAGGCCAGTGGTTAGCGTTCGTGTTCCCCGCCACCCTGCTGGCCGAGGGTTGGCATGTGTTCGACATCGAGGGCCACAGTTGCATGGTCATCGGCGCCTATGTCCTTAAAGGCGACCAGGCCCAGCCGCACGACTGGCTGCCCGTGTGGACCGCCTCGAACGAATTTTCCCGCAAGGACGGCCTGTATCACCTCAAGTGGGTGCCGGCGCGCTTCGAACCGGTCCAGGCTCCGCTGCCCGCGTGGGACTTCGTGCCTTTCAGTGAGCCTGTGAGCAAGCGCGATACGATCCGCCGCGACCTTGTTCCTGTGCGGGAAATGGACTCCCACCGCCCGTACCAGGACAGTCACGGCATATGGTCGGCTGCGAACCGGCAGCGGTACACCTACGATGACGCTCATCGCCTGCTGCCGCGTTATCCACTGCTGGATGGCCCGCGTGGTGTCGGCAACGCACATGGGGTGTTTAACGTTTGGATTGGACGAGCGACATTCGAGCGGAACAAGCCCGGCTCACCATTGGGTGGAAATGTATATTTTTGTGATGGCTGGCGCGTGTGCCGCGTAACGAAGGGCGGAGAGATTACAACGCTTCTCGGGTGGCGCAGCAAGGGAGCTGGGCACAACTGGCAGGAAGACCCGCTTGAGTCCGGACAGATAGAGCTTGTGGGAGACTGGAGCCGCGTTGCAGGACCGAAAGGCTTGCGTGAGCCGTGGGGATTTGTTTTCCCGGAGTTCAGTCTTGTAACAGATTTTAACCATCCACCTATACCATCGGAGAACAATCAGATTCCGCATATTGGAAGCCCGGTTGTTCTGGTAGCCGACTCCCTGAATAACAGGATCATCCGGGCGGAGTTTAACGGCAAAAAGCACAACGTTCCGCCTGTTGTTACTGAGTTCATTACCGGACTTGATGATCCGTGGGATTGTGTAGAGTGGAAGCGCTCAGGAAAGCTGATTGTAAGTGAGCGCGGCGCACACCGTATTTGTCAGTACGACATACAAACAGGTTTGTTTGAGCGCGTCATCGTATCGGGTGCTCCTTTGTCGCACGTTCGTCCTCCGCCTTCTCGTTGGGTAATCCGCGATGCGGAGCTGGAAGTGATCCGACAAGAGGATTGTGTCGGACCGGAAGGATTGTATATTCTCGATGACGACGACTGGCTCTATTTCGGCTCCATGGCTATGGCGCAGGTTAAGCGTGTGCATCTTGTCACTGGTGAAATCGAAGTGTGCTGCAATACAGCCGCGACATCATCAACTGGTAACAAGTATGTAAAGATCGCTGTATCTGACGGCACGTTCGGTCCACGTGGAACGGTGTTTTTTTCGCAATGGCTGAATAAACTTCCGGTTGCCTATCTACCAAATGGTGACAGATGGTTATGGGGTGTAAGCAGCACGCTCGCTTATGACGGCGCGCTGGATATCTACAACGGACGGCTCGTGATGGGCGGTTGTCGTGAAGGACTGGTAGAGTTTAAATTGAGGTTGGCAAGTGACGAGACTATTGATTCGCGCAGGTTCGAGCGTGGTGAGCGGGAGTACCGCGACAAGGGGTATTACCTGAGTCACAGCGTTGCCGGGATGTCCTACACCGGCGAGCCGCCGCCCTACGGCATCAGCGATGACATGGATTATTATCTTGATCACGGGAAGTACATGCAGTGACCGCAATACACGCTGACCGAATACACGCTACCCGCATACAAGCCGACCGTATTTCTGCGCGGCGGATAGGGGAGGGGGATGCTAGC
>Ga0116164_10002217_pt1 | contig 14068 bp, 12 predicted proteins | sample AD_UKC109_MetaG_FD_89888 | JGI IMG/M metagenome (GOLD analysis project Ga0116164, IMG submission 89888) | Active sludge microbial communities of municipal wastewater-treating anaerobic digesters from Hong Kong - AD_UKC109_MetaG | ecosystem: Engineered > Bioreactor > Anaerobic > Digestate... | reverse complement strand
TTCGGCCTGTTCGGTGGCATGGCCGCGTCGATCGCGCTGGCCGCGTGCGGGAACGACGACGGCACCTCGTCGTCCGGTTCCGGGGCCACCACCACGGCCGCCACGGAGACCTCCACCGGGTCCACCGGCGCTGCGGCGTCTGCGGTCGACGTCATCCCCGAGGAGACGGCTGGGCCCTACCCGGGTGACGGCTCGAACGGGCCCGACGTCCTGTCGCAGTCCGGGGTGGTCCGCTCCGACATCACCACCAGCTTCGGGCAGTACAGCGGCACGGCCGAAGGGGTCCCGATGTCGATCACCTTCCAGATCCTCGATGCGGACAGCGGCGGGGTGCCCTACGCGGGCGCGGCGGTGTACGCCTGGCACTGCAACCGCGAAGGCGGGTACTCGCTGTACTCCGACGGGTTCACCGAGCAGAACTACCTGCGCGGGGTGCAGGAGTGCGACGCCAACGGCACGGTCACATTCCAGAGCATCTTCCCGGCGTGCTACTCGGGGCGCTGGCCCCACATCCACTTCGAGGTCTACCCCACGCTGGCGGATGCCACCGACGTGGCCAACAAGATCGCCACCTCGCAGATCGCCATGCCGGCCGATGTGTGCAGCCAGGTGTTCGAGAACATGGAGGGCTACGAGGCCAGTGTCGCCAACTTCTCCCAGGTCAGCCTGGCGACGGACAATGTGTTCGGTGACGACGGTGGCGTGCACGAACTGGGCACCGTGTCCGGCATGGTTGGGGAGGACCTCGGCGTGTTCCTCGTCGCGGCGGTCAGCGCCACCACGCAGGCAGTCGTCGACGCCCCGTCCGGCGGTGGTCCTGGCGGGGCGCCCCCCGGCGGCCAGCCCTGACCTCACCCGGGCGCGGCGCGCCCGTCGCCGCCACTTGGGCGGGAGTTGAGATCGCCGACAAGAGTAGGTATGGTTCCTATTGTGATTCGTCGACTCGCCGCCGCTGCACTCTCGCTCGCCCTCGTCTCCGTCGCTGCCGGGTGCAGCGACGACAGCGGAGGTGAGCACACGGGCGGGCCCACGGTCGTGGTCACCTACTCCGTGCTCGGCGCCGTCGTTCGCGACATCGTCGGCGACAGCGCTGACGTGGTGGTGCTGATGCCCAACGGCGCCGATCCGCACGAATGGAGCCCGTCGGCGAAGGACGTCGAGGCGATGCTGAACGCCGACGTGCTGGTGGAGAACGGGCTGGGTCTCGAAGGGAACTTGCAGGACCCGCTCTCCGAAGCGCGGTCGAACGGTGTCCGCGTGTTCACCGTGTCGGACCACATCACGGTGCGGAAGGTGAAGGCCGGCGAGGGAGCGGACGCCGAGGATCCGGATCAGGCGCCGGGCGCGGACGATCCCCACTTGTGGATGGATCCCCTCACCATGCAGCAGTGGATCGAGCCCTTCGCGGCCGAGATGAAGGCGGCCGGCGTGGACGTGTCCGCCGGCGCGGCACGGGTGTCGAGCGGCCTCGACGAGTTGAACGGCGAGATCGAGACGATGGTGAACACGATCCCGGCGAACCAGCGCAAGTTGGTGACCGGGCACGAGTCCATGGGCTACTTCGCCGAGCGCTACGGGTTCCGGCTGATCGGTGCCATCATCCCGGCGGTCACCTCGCAAGCGGAGGCGTCCGCGGGCGAGTTGGCCGATCTGGAAGCCAAGATCCGCGATGCGGATGTGCCGGCGATCTTCGCCGAGATCGGCACGTCGGCGGCCACAGTCGAGGCGGTGGCCGCCGACACCGGCACGAAGGTGGTGGAGTTGTCGACCCACAACCTGCCCGACGACGGCACCTACCGCTCGTTCATGCTCGCGATTGCGGCAGCCGTCACCGGTGCCCTCGCCTAGCCTGCGAACAGTGGCGAGGTCGCTAGCGTGAGGTCCTTGATCTCGCCGTTCCTCAACAACCCGTTCATGACCCGGTCGTTGATCGCGGGCATCCTGGTGGCGGTGTCGTGTTCGATCGCCGGCACGTTCGTGGTCCTGCGCGGCCTCGCCTTCCTGGGCGACGCGCTGGCCCACGGCGTGCTCCCCGGCGTTGCCGGTGCCCTCCTGCTCGGGGCCCCCGGTGTTCTCGGTGCCGCCGTCGGGGCCGGGCTGATGATCGGCGGCGTCAACCTGGTCACCCGCAAGTCGCGGCTCAGCAGCGACACGGCCATCGGGCTGCTGTTCGTCGGCATGCTGGGGCTGGGCGTAATGATGGTCTCCCGATCCACGTCGTTCACCGGCGACATCGTCGGCATCCTCTTCGGCGAGATCCTCGGTGTGTCCCGCAGCGACATCGTCCAGCAGGCGATCGCGCTGGTCGTCGTCGGCGTGTTCGCCCGCGTGTTCGCCCGCCCACTGCTGATGCTCTCCTTCGACCCGGAGCAAGCGGACATCGCCGGCTGGCCCTCCCGCCGGTTCGAGACGCTGCTGCTCCTGATGGTCACCGTGTGCGTCGTCATGTCCTTCCAGACGGTGGGCACGCTCCTGGTGTTCGGCATGCTGCTGGCGCCCGCCGGCACCGGCGCACTCATCGCTCGACGGGTGTGGGCGATGATGGCCTGGGGCGCGCTCTTCGGTTCGCTGTCGGTGTGGGCCGGCCTGCTGATCAGTTACCACTTCGACCTTGCCGCGGGGGCCAGCGTCGTGGTGGTGGCGGTCGCGCTGTTCTTCGTCGTGTTCACGATCCAGGCCGTGCGCGAGTCGCTGGCGCAGCGGCGCACGGGCAGCGTCGCACCGGTCGGGTGAGGCGATGACGCCCGTCCTGGCAACCAGCGATCTTGCGGTCGGCTACTCCGGCCGGCCGGTGGTGGAGCACATCGACCTCACCCTGCTGCCCGGCCAGGCGCTGTCGCTGGTGGGTGTCAACGGGTCGGGCAAGTCCACGTTGCTGAAGACGATCGCCGGCCTGCTGGAGCCGATCTCCGGCGAGATGAAGGTCTTCGGCGACGTGCCGGGCGCAGCACCCAACCGCGTGGCCTACCTCGGCCAGTTCCACGCCGCGGCCGAGGGGCTGCTGCCGATGCAGGTCCGCGATGTGGTGCTGATGGCCCGCTACCGGCGGCGGGGTCTGCTCGGCCGTCTCACCCGTGCCGACCATGCAGTCGTCGAGGCCAGCCTGGAGCGCTTGGAGATCGGGCGGCTCGCCACCAAGCCCCTGCGCGCCCTGTCGGGTGGTCAGCAGCGGCGGGTGCATCTCGCCCACGTGCTGGCCAGCGAGGCGGACCTCCTGCTCCTCGACGAGCCCACGGCCGGCCTCGACGCAGGGGCCAACGAGCGTTACGCCCAACTCATCCGCGAGGAACTGGACCGTGGCGCGTCGGTGGCGGTCGCCACCCACGATGTGCGCGATGCCGCCCGGGCCGATTGCGTGGTGCTGCTCGCCGGGCGGGTGATCGCCGCCGGCGCACCGCGCGACGTGCTCACCCAGGAGCAACTGGCGCACGCATTCGGCATCGCCCTGCTCGCCATCCCGCACGGCGACCACACCGACCTGATCGTGCCGGAGGACGCGCATGCCCACGACGAGCACGGCATGCACGACCGCCACGGCCACGCCTGAGCCGGGCCGTCAGGCGCAGTTGGCGCAGGTGCCGATGACGTCCAGCCGGTGCCCGGCCGGGCGGAAGCCGGAAGCGGCCACGGCGTCGGCCAAACCGGCCTCGAGCGCTCGCTCCAGGCGCTCCGGGATGACGAAGTCGTCCACCGCGCCGCACGTGCTGCAGATGCTGTGGTGGTGATGGCCGATGAGGTCCTCGGCCAGTTCGTAGCGGGTGCGGTCGTCGGTGCCCAGCACCTTCTGGACCACACCGGCGGCCTCGAGGTCGGTCATGTTGCGGTAGATCGAGCTGAGGGTCAGCTTCGGCCGCTGCTCCACGAGCTCGGGCATGGATGCCGGCCGGCTGAGGTCCGCCAGCAGTTCCACGAGCTGGCGCCGACCCTTGGTGTACACGAGATCGGCGTCGTGGATGCGACGCTCGACCAGGCGGTGGAGATCGCTCAGGTCGGCGGGCATGGCAGCCAGCGTACCGGCCCCCGCCTTCCGTCTTGAATCGGAATCATTCCGACGACGACGCAGCGCGCCGGGGTCAGCCTGCCGCGTAGGCCAGCACGATCTCGGCGATGCGGGGGCCGTGGGTGTCCTGCAGGAAGTGGGCGGCGTCGTCGAAGGCATCCCACGTGGAGTGGGGGATCAGGCCGTGCCACTGGCGGCCCCACTCGCCGGTGAACACGTTGTCGGCCAGACCCCAGATGAAGTGCACCGGGAGGCGGGTGGCGTTGATGGCGTCGAAGTGGCGGGCATGGGCGTCGCCATTGCCCCGTACGTGGTCGTGGAACGGGATGCTCAGCGGGAACATCCGCGGCCCGGCAACGGCTCCCTCGCCGAGCCCGTCGAACGGGGCGTCGTAGGCGCGGCGCACGGCTTCGGCCTCCTCCGACAGCACGGCCTCGCCGCCCTGCAACAGGGGGACCAGCACGTCCTGCGGCGCCCCCCGGCCCGTGCCCACCACCATCAACGTCCCCCAGTTGAACGCGGTGGGGACGTGCTCGCGGAACAGCCCGCCGGGCAGGTTCTGGGTGATCCAGTTCTGGATGCCGGGCGAGTACTCGTAGCCGTCGTGATGCAGCCAGGTGTTCATGATGACCAGGCGGCTGAAACGCTCCGGCATGGTGGCCACCTGGGCCAGGCCGGTGGGCCCGCCCCAGTCCTGCACGAAGATGGTGATGTTGCGCAGGTCGAGCGTCTCGATCAGACGCTGCAGGTTCGCCGTGTGGCGGGCGATCGTGTACCAGTCCGGGTCGGTGACCTTGTCGCTGCGGCCGAAGCCGATGTGGTCAGGGGCCACGCACCGGTAGCCGGCCACCAGCAGCGGCGGGATGACGGAGCGGTAGAGGTAGCTCCACGTCGGCATGCCGTGCAGCAGCAGGGCGACGGGCGCGTCCGCAGGCCCCTCGTCGAGGTACGCCATCCGCAACCCGTCGAGGTCGTGGTAGTGCGGCTCGTACGGGAAGTCGGCCAGCCCCAGGAAGTTGGTGTCGGGTGCGCGGACGACGGGCAGGTCGGTGGTCACCCCACCATTGTGGTCGATGGCTCGGCGCCGCGGCGCCGGCGGGTGTCCAGCAGGACGGCGCTGGCAGCCCCACCGCCGGCGGCAGCCAGCGGGAACGGGTCCGATGGGTCGGCGGGGGTGGACGTGCTGACCGAGCGGGTGGAGCCGTCGGCCGCGGCACCTGCCACGGTGATGCCGGCACCGTCGTCGGCATCGGCCGGCAGGACGGTGTCGATGCTGCCGAACGAATCGGCCCGCACCACGAACGTCTCGCTGCCGATGGTGACGGTGAGCTCGGCGTTGGCGGCGAACCCGTCGCCGGCGACGTGCCAGCCGCTGCCGTCACGGCCCACGTCGATGGCGCCGGCGCTGCCACCGTACCCAGCGCCGCCGGTGCCGGTGGCGGGGGCCGCGGCGCTGACGCCAGTGCCCACCAGTGCCCCGGCCGCGGCGCCGAGGAGGACGCGCACTGCCGTGCGGGTGCGGTGTCGGGTGCGGTTCATGTGCGGGAGTGTGCACCGGCGCCCACCGCGAAGCGACCCGTGCGGGTGACTACTGAGCGCCTCCTGATCCGCCGTTGATCTTCGGCAGTGGCCTTGGCCGTGGCTTGACGGCACCTGCGGGAAAGCTTCGTCCGGCCCTCATCGGCACCTGAACCTCCGCCCTCATGGTGGGATGCCATGGAGACCGAGACCATCCAGACCACCGCGCCGGCTGCCCGACGCGCCATCACACCCGCGACCACCGTTGCCCGCACCGGTGCGTCCCTGCTGGCCGGCGTGGCCGTGCTGCAGGCTGCCGGCAACCTGCTGTTCCACGGTGCAGTCAGCCGTGGCCTGCCGACTGCCCAGTACGCCGACCTGGTCACCCTGCTGAACGTCGTGCTGCTGCTGTCCGTGCCGCTGGGCGCCGTGCAGGTCGCGGTGGCCGCTTCCAGGGCGCGCCACCCGCAGCACGATCCGCAGCGCATGCTGCGCCGCATCGGTGTGGCCCTGGCCGTGGCGACGCTGCTGGTCATGGCCGCCGCCGCCCCGGTGGCCGGCTTCCTCCACCTGCACTCGGTCACCTCGGTGCTCCTGGTGGCTCCTGCCCTCCTGGCCGCCGGCATGGCCGCCGCCTGGAGGGGGCTGCATCTCGGTGACGGGCGCGCCCGCCTGGTGGCCACCGCCATCGTCATGTCCACGGTGGTCCGCCTGGCGCTGGGTGCGCTCCTGCCGATCTGGTGGGGCATGCACGGCGCGCTCTGGGCGACCCTGCTGGCGGAGATGGCCGGGTGGACCTGGCTGTCGATCCGCCGCCCGGCCCGCGCCGCCCGCCTGCCGGGCGCCGGTGCCACCCATCTCGCGGTGCCGGTCCGCGACGGTGTCCGCTCGTTCTCCGCCGTGGCCGGCCTGTGGCTGTTCACCGGCGTCGATGCCCTGCTCGCCCGCCACTACCTCGCCGCCGACGCGGCCGACCAGTACGTGTCCGCCGGTGTCATCACCCGTTCCGTCCTCGCCGTGCCCGCGGCCGTCGTGATGGCCTCGATCGCCGCGTTCGCCGCGTCCGACGCTGCGGTCGCCCGTCGCACCGTGCGCCGGGTGGCCCTGGGGCTGACCGCGTGGGCCGCCCTCGTGGTGATCGCCCTCGCTGTGGCCGGCAACCTCGTGCAGACCGTCCTGTTCGGCCGCGTCATCGCCGACCACGCCCTGCTGGTGGGCCTCGGCGCCGTCGCCGGCGTGAGCGGCCTGGTCACCCTGTTCACCCACTTCCACATCGCTCGCCGGTCCTCCCGGGCGCTGCTCACCTGGGCTGGTGCCGCGGTGGAGATCGCGGTCATCGCGGTCGCCCATGGCAACCCCGGCCAGGTGGCCCTCGGTTCGGCGGCCTCCCTCGTGTTCGCCGTGGTGATCATGGGTGCCAGCGCAGCCGCGAAGGGCGGGGAGAAGGAGTTGACGGCGCCGCCGGCCACCGCCCTCACGGCGCCCGCAGCCCACCTCGACCAGGCTCCTGCCGAGGACGCCGCCGGCACCACGGTGCTGCCACCGTGGGCCGCCGATGATCGCCTGTGGCATCCCGCCGACGCTGCCGTCGAGCTGTCCGTCGTCGTGCCGTTCTACAACCCTGGCCCCAGCGTGGGCACCACCGTCCAGTCGATCGTCGATCTGCTCCGCGCCGAGGGCATCGGGTTCGAGGTGATCGCCGTCAGCGACGGCGCCACCGACGGTTCCGAGGCGCACGTCCGCGCCGTGGCCGCACCGGAGGTGCACCTGATCGTCCAGCCGGTGAACGGTGGCAAGGGCTCGGCCGTCCAGCGCGGCTTCGCGTCCGCCCGTGGCAGGTTCATCGCCTTCATCGACGCCGACGGCGACATCGACCCCGTCCACCTCGTGGACTACCTGCACCGTGCCCGCCAGGGCGGCGACATGGTGTTCGCCTCCAAGCGTCACGCCGACTCCCACTCCGAGTCGTCGCCGTTCCGCAAGCTGGTGTCCCTCGGCTTCATGACCGTCACCGGCACCCTGTTCCGCCTCGGTGCCAGCGACACCCAGACCGGGTGCAAGGTGCTGCGCCGCGAGCTGGTGGCCGACGTGCTGCCCTGGATGCAGGAGCGCCGCTTCGCGATGGACCTCGAGCTGTTCGTGGTGGCCAAGCGCCGGGGCTTCACCGACCTGCGCCCTGCGCCCGTCCACCTCGGCGAGCGCCTCTCCGGCTCTACCGTCACCCGTGCGGCGATCGTCCGCACCTTGCGCGACACGCTCACCATCTGGCACCGGCTGCACGTCCGCCGCGCCTACCCGGTGCGCGCGGTGGCGGCGCCGGCGGTCCCGGCCCATGTCGTGCTCGCCGGCGGATCTTTGCCGACTCCCGCCGTGGCCTTGATCGCCGCTTGATCCACGACGAGGAGAGTGTCGTCAACCGCTCGAACGAGCACACGACACCCACTGAGTGAAAGCACGATCCCCCATGCGCATCCTGATGACCACCTGGCGAGACGGCACCCACCCGGCCGCTGGCGGCGCCGAGGTCTACACCGAGCAGGTGGTGGCCCGCTGGGCCGCCGCCGGCCACGAGGTGACCCTGCTCACCGCAGCCGTCGACGGCAGGCCTGCCGACGAAGTGCTGCACGGTGTGCGGCGCATCCGCCAGGGCGGCAAGCTCGGCGTCTACCGCGCTGCCCGCCGCTGGTACCAGAAGGAAGGGCGCGGCCGGTTCGACGTGATCATCGACCAGGTGAACACCCGGCCGTTCTTCGTGCACGAGTGGCAGCCCGATGCCCCGGTGGTGGCCTTCTACCACCAGACCTGCGAGGAGATCTGGCACCACGAGATGCCGTGGCCGCTCTCCACGATCGGTCAGCGGTACCTGGAGCCGCGTTGGCTGGCCCGGATGGCGGGCGTGCCGTCGATGGCCGTCAGCAACAGCACCCGCGACGCGCTGCTGCGCTTCGGCGTGAAGGACATCACGGTCGTACCCGAAGGCCTGACCCTGCCGGGTGAGGTGCCCGCCGTGCCCAAGGAGGCCACGCCCACGCTGGTGCACGTCAGCCGCCTGGTCACCTACAAGCAGGCCGACCACGTGATGGAGGCGGTCCGCCTGGCCCGCCGCGAGCTGCCCGACCTGACGCTGTGGTTCGTCGGCGACGGCCCGATGGAGCGCACCCTGCGCAAGCAGGCCCCCGAGGGTGTGGAGTTCCTCGGCTACGTCAGCGCCGAGGAGAAGCACGAACGGATGGCTCGTGCCCACGCCATCGTGATGGCCTCCACACGCGAAGGATGGGGCCTGGTGATCGCCGAGGCCGCTGCCCTCGGCACCCGGGCCATCGCCTACGACCGTCCCGGCCTGCGCGACGCCGTCACCGCCGCCGACGGTGTGCTGGTGCCCGCGACGCCCGAGGCCCTGGCCAACTGGATCGTCCACACCCTGCCCACCTGGGTGGCCGAGCCCCCGGCCGCCGTGCCCGGTGGCGGCGTGGAGGACTGGCAAACGGTCGCCGACCGGGTGTTCGACGTGGTCGGCGCCGTGGTCCCCGCAGCCGGCACCCACGGCGAGATGGTGGGGGCGAGCGCATGAGCCGCCGCTTCTGGCGCCTGGCCCGCCTCCTGCAGGTCGTCGCCGCCACCGCATTCCTCACCGGGGGCCTGCTCGGCGGCAGCGCCGCCGGCAACCAGATCGTCGTCGCCGGTTTCTTCGTCCTCCTCCTCTCCGTGGTCCTCGCCTGGCCGGGTCTCCCCGCCGCGATGGCCGCAGCGGACCCCGACGGGTCCAACTCCTGAAAGGCACTGCCATGACCACCGTCAGCTTCATCGTCCCCACCAAGAACGCCGAGCGCACCATCGCCGCCTGCGTCCGATCCCTGCGTGGCCAGCACCTCGAGCCCGGCGTGTGCGACCGGGTGGAGGTCGTCCTCGTGGACAACCACTCCACCGACCGCACCGTCGAGCTGGCCACCCCGTACGTGGACCATGTGGAGATCGCCGGCCCGGAGCGTTGCGCCCAGCGCAACCTCGGCGCCGCCCGTTCCGCCGGTGACGTGGTCGTGTTCGTCGACGCCGACATGGTGCTCGAACCGACCATCGCCGTGGAGAGCGCCCGGGCCATCGCCCATGGCGACCTCGACCTGCTCGTCCTGCCGGAACTGGCCTTCGGCGAGTCCTTCTTCGCCGAGTGCCGCTCGCTGGAGAAGCGCCTCTACCTCGGTGACGCCTCCGTCGAGGCCGGCCGGGCCATCCGCCACACCCTGTTCGACACGGTCGGCGGGTGGGACGAGACGCTCACCGCCGGCGAGGACTGGGACCTCACCGACCGCCTCCGCCAGGCAGGCGCCCGGGTCGGCCGCACCGCCGGCCATGTGTGGCACGACGAGGGCCATGTGCACCTGCTGACCCAGTTCCGCAAGAAGCGGTACTACGGCAAGTGGGTGGCGGAGTACCTGCGCCGTGACGGCGCCTCCCGCCACCTCGCCCGCACGTCACTGTTCTCCCGCCCGCGGATGCTGCTGGCCGAGCCCCGCCACGCGGCCGGGCTGATGATCCTGAAGGCCGTGGAAGCGGCCGGCCTGGCCACCGGCATGGCCGGTGCGTGGCGCACCCGCACGGTGTCGTGATGAAGATCGTCCACGTCATCAGCGAGTTCTCCGCCCACGAGGCGATGGGCCGCACGATCGCCGAGGTCGTGGCCCGCGTGCCGGGCGAGCACGTGCTCGTCACGGTGCGGGTGCACGACGGCGCCGACCGATTCGCCCGGGTCCATGAGGTCGGCGGGTCGCTGGCACTGTTCGCGCTCCAGAAGTCGGGGGCCATCGCCGAGGTCCTCGAGGCCGAGCAGCCCGACGTGGTCCACCTCCACGGCGGCGCCCTCACCGCCGCCTGGGCGCTGTCACCGGCGCTGCGCAGTGCCCCGATGGTGCACACGGTCTATGGCTGGCCGCGCCTCCCCCGCCTGCGCCAGTGGCGGCTCGCCACGGTCGGCCAGATGCGCCGCTCCAACGTGCTGCGCGCCCGCGTGGCCGTCACCTCGCTGCTGCGCCCCCGCCTGGCCCGCCTGATGCTGCGGATCAGCAACACCTCGTCCGTCCTCACCCCCGACGGCGATGCGCTCCAGCGGCTGTCGTCCAGCCGGGTGCCGGTGCGGCGGTTGCCGTCCGGGGCCGCCCTCGACCCGCGCCGCGCCGAGTGGCGCGACGAGGCGCCGGTGGTGGTGTTCGCCGGCCGTGCCGAGATGGTGCGCGGGGTGGACGTGCTGCTGCGCGCCTTCCCGGTGGTGCGCAGCGAGGTGCCCGGCGCCCGCCTGCGCCTCCTGCTGATCCCCACCGCCGACCTGCCCGACGTGTTGGCCGCCGTTGACGCCAGCGGGCTCGGCGACGCGGTCGAGGTGGTCACCGACCCGGTGGCCGATCTGGCCGCCGAACTGGCCGCGGCTCAATTGGGCGTGTGGCCGTTCAAGTTCGATTACACCACGTCGCCGCCGGCGATGGCCGTGGCCGAGGCGATGGCTGTCGGCTTGCCGGTGGTGTCCACCGACGTCACGTGTGTGCGGGCCATCGCCCAGGACGGCGACAACGCCGTGCTGGTGGCGCCGGGCGACCACCGCCGGCTGGCCGGGGCGATCGTCCAGGTGTTGAGCGACGAGTTCCGCTGGACGGGCCTCGCCGATGCCGGGCGCCGCACCGTCCAGTTCGATGCCAGCTGGGAGGCTGCGGCGTCGGTCACCGGCGACAGCTACCGCGAACGCATCGCGGTCACGAAGGAGCGCTCATGAGCACGTCCACCACTCTCGCCCCCGTGGCCGGCGACGCGTCCACTCCGGTGCTCGCCGCGCCCGACCGCACCTCTGCCGTCGCTCGCCTGCGAGCCGCCCTCGACGATCACCACGGCGTGGCCGTGGCCCTCCAGGGCCCTGGCTCGGCACTGGCCGAGTGGACCGCAGCCGACGACCACCACGACCTCGACCTGTGGGTGCCGGCCGATGGCCTGCACGCCGTGCGCGCCGCCCTGCGCACCGTCGGGGCCGTGCACGTGGGCGCGGCCCACGACCCCCGCCGCCTGCGCCACGAGCAGTGGTGGCTCCCGTCCGCCGGCCGCGCCGCCGTCGTCGACATCACCGTTGGCGACCTGCGCGTCGGCCCCCTCCTCCTCGCCACCGAGGGGGAGGTGGCGGTGTCCGGTGCAGGCGCCTCCCTGCCCCGCCTCACCGGCACCGCCGCCGCGCTCGACCTCTTCGTCCGGCCGCTCCTGCGGGGGCGCGTCGTGGGTGGTGCCCGGCTCGCCGAGGCTCGCACCGCCTGGGCGGCCGCCGCACCCGCTGCCCGCCGCCAGAGCGCAGACCGCCTGGCCACCGCGCTCGGTCGCCGCCTGGCCACCGAGGTGGTGGCCGTGCTCGAGGGCGCGACGGCAGACCAGGCGTTGGCCCCCCGGGCGCGCCGCCGCCTGGCGCTGGCCTCGCTGGCCCCGCGCCGCATCGGCGCCACCTGGGCCGACCGGCGGAGCATCATCCCTGCTCGCCGTCGCTCCCCGCTGGGCTTCCGCCGCCGCGGCGTGGTGGTGGCGCTGGTCGGTACCGACGGCTCCGGCAAGTCCACCGTCGGCGACGCGCTCGGCACGACGCTCGTGCAACTCGGCTACCGGGTGGAGCACGCCTATTTCGGCATGGCCCGCGGCAACCTTCCCGGCGTGGGTCTGGTGCGCCGCCTGGCTCGTGGCTCGGACGCCGCCGCGGTGGCCCCGCAGCGACACCCCGAGGCGCAGGCGACCGCCGGCACCACCACCAGCGCACCCGTGTCGCTGGCCCGCCTCGTGGGCGCCTGGGTCTATGCCGCCGACTACGCCTGGCGCGCCGCGACCCGGCTGTGGCCGGCCCGCCGGCGCGGCAGCGTGGTGATCTGCGACCGCTGGGTCAGCGACCTGCGCCGCTCGCCGGCGCCGGGGCACCCGGCCTCGCGCCTGGCCGAACTGCTGGTCGGCGCGCCCGACGTGCTGGCTCTTGCCGACGCCCCGACCGACGTGATCGCCGCCCGCAAGGCGGAACGCACCCCCGCCGAGATCACCGCGGAGCAGGGTGCCCTGCGCGACCTGGTTGCCGAGCTGGACGGGCAGCGCAGCGCGCTGCGCCGCCGGCCGGCCTGCCGCGCCCTCACGGTGCCGACCGACGGCAGCGTGGCCGACGCCACATGGCGGCTGGTGGCCGAAGTCGTGGCCGCTGTGCACCGCTGACGCCACGGGGCGGCGGCCCACACCTGAGCAGAGTCCGGGCGGTTCTTGACCGTGGGTTGATCTGGCGATCGGAGGATGGTGCCGTGATCCTTCCCCGGTTCCCCCGCCTGCGCAGCCTGTCGCCGTCGCAGCGCGCTCACGGCGAGGACCTGGCGCTGTTCACCGCGGTCGCCGCTGCGGTCGTCGGCCCGTGGGTCGGCAGGGGGTGGCTGTTGCTGCTCGACTGGACCGCTGGGCCGCGCACCACCGTCACGCCCGGCGTGTACGGGCTGGACGCCAACCAGGCCGACGCGATGCCGGCCCGCCTGGGCTTCGTGATCCTGCGGACGCTGGTGGGGGCACAGGCCGCCGCCTGGGTGCCGGTCGCCCTCGCCATCGTGCTCGGCGGTGTGGGCATGGCCCGCCTGATGGATGGTCCGCGGGTGCGCCGCTGGACTGCCGGCCTGCTGTTCACGGTCAACCCCTGGGTGTTCGACCGCATCCGCGCCGGGCACGTGTGGCTGCTGCTCGCCGTGGCGACGCTGCCGTGGCTGCTCCGGTCCGCCGCCGCTGCCCGCCGCGAGGGCCGTTGGTTCCGGGTCCGCACCGCTCTGTGGCTGGCCGCGGCCACCGCAGTGTCGCCCCACCTGTTCTGGATCGGTGGCGCGCTGCTGGCCATCACCTGGCTGTTCCCGCGGCCGCGCTGGCGCGACATGGTCCGCCTGGTGCTGACGCTGGTGGGCGCCGTCGCGTCCGCCGGCTACGGCGTGGTCGTTGCACTGGTCGGTGCCCGTACCTCGTCGATCGATGCCCGCCACCTGGATGCCTTCGCCACGCGTGGCGGCGGGATGCTCGGCACGCTCGGCGAGGTGCTCACCCTCCAGGGCTTCTGGCGGGAGGGCAGCGAGCCTCGCGATCTGCTCGGCCCGTTCTGGCTGCTCCTGGTGGCGGGACTGTTCGCCGTGGCCGCCCGCGGGTGGTCGTCGCGCCGCAGCGCTGCCGGCATGGCCCGCTCCGTGCCGGTGGTGATGGTCGCCGGTGGTGCGCTGCTCGCCGCCGGTGATCGTGGCCCGCTGGGCCCGGTGTACCGGCTGGCGTTCGACCACCTGCCGATGTTCCACGTGATGCGCGAGCCGCAGAAGTTCGCCGTGCTGGTGGCGTTGGGGCTGGCCGTGCTGGCCGGGCACGGGGCCGAGGCCGTCGCCGCCCAGTGGCAGCAGCGCCGCCACCTGCCGCGCCCGCTGGCTACAGCGCCCCTCCTGCTGCTGCCGCTGGCGCTCACCCCGACCCTGTTCTGGGGCCTCGGTGGCGAGGTGACGGCCAGTGCCTACCCGGGCTCGTGGGCGCAGGCCGAAGCGCTGA
>Ga0116164_10002216_pt1 | contig 14069 bp, 13 predicted proteins | sample AD_UKC109_MetaG_FD_89888 | JGI IMG/M metagenome (GOLD analysis project Ga0116164, IMG submission 89888) | Active sludge microbial communities of municipal wastewater-treating anaerobic digesters from Hong Kong - AD_UKC109_MetaG | ecosystem: Engineered > Bioreactor > Anaerobic > Digestate... | reverse complement strand
CATCTTTTCTCAAACCAATAAGCCAGTTTTATCAAGAATTTGTTCTTTATGATGCCTAATTCAACGGCCACTTCCGGCCATAAATCTCTAACCTCAAAAACGAACTTCCTCCCCCGGACATAATGTGCGACCAGGCCCGGGAAGCCAACAGTTATCGGACCTGAAGATGCAATAACAACATCGGCTTTAAAGGTGACCGCGGACCAGCAGGAGACTGACATAAACTGAATAAATGACCATATGCGCTTAAGAACAGGCATTTTGTTGTCTATGGTTACATTAATTACCTTGACATTGATGCCTTCAAAATTCTGATTTTCAATAAACCGCTGTGCTCTGATGTCTGATTTTGCATAGACACCAGTCACAACCGTTACCTTATGACCCTTTTCTACCCAGCGCTTGGTAAATTCATATACCCTGGTCCCGTAGGAGCCTTTTGGCGTGGTAAAATATTGGTAGAAATAAAGGATTTTCACACCTTGCCGATATAAGACTGGATAAGCTGAGGCTTACCCGATGCTGTTGGCGGAATATTATCAACTGCGCGCCAGGTGACATTGAGTTTCTCTTTTAGTTTGTCATAAAAGATTTTCTCGAGTCTTTCGAGTACGGCAGGTGTAAAATCTGGATTTGGGATATAATCAATTTCGATGCCTGATACTTCTCTCTGGATAACTATGAACTGTTGGATCTCGGGAACAAATTCAAAAATACCTGTAAAAAAATGCACAATTAGTCTCTTGCCTGATGAAGTGACAACAATATCAGTGTCACGGCCAATTACTTTTTCGAGCAGAGGGAAATACATTTCCCGCTTCTCGGGGTATTTTTCACGCGGAAGCTTAATTGCCAGATCGCCTACGTAATATCTGATCAGAGGCATTGAAAACCCATCAAGTCTTGTCAGAAGTACATAACCCAACTGGCCATCAGGCACTGGATTTCCATTTTTATCTACAATCTCAACATAAACGTGAGGGGACATAATATAAAAATAATCAAGATCCTTCTTGGCACCAACAAGAAAACCCTCGTTGCAACTATAGGTTTCGTTTACATCGCAACCAAAGGCATTTTTGATATTTTTCTTGTATTGGTCAAAAAGCTTATCACCCCAGCAAATTGCCGCATCAAATTTTACATCAATACCCCTTTTTAAGCAGACATCTGCATAGACATTTAGTGAGGAAGCATAGCCAGCTAAAAACATATTTCTCTTAACCCTCAGCGTTTTAAGTTCATGAAAAATAATATCCCCATCCAGATTGAATGCTTGTGCATAATGTATCCTTAGGAAGAAATCTTTCAGGCTTTTCACAAACCCTCTGTCTGTTGACATACCGGTTTGGAATGTAGGTTTGCCAAATTTATATCCTGCCCACTCCCACCATAGAAGCATAATTGCCCTGATAATTGACTGATCCGTCTTATTCATGTAAACAGTCCCTTGAATTCCAGAGGATCCACTGCTTGCATATTTTAATAACCTGCTTTTTTTTTCGCTTAACAGATTATCCATATTGCTTTTTATATCTTCCTTATAAATTATCGGAAAAGCTGGTATCAGTTCTTCGGGTTTAAGGCTGTTTTCAATCTGGACATTTGAATAAAATGGAATTGTGGATCTGGCATATTTTAATATCCTTACAAGGTTGTCAGACGCCAGATCATTTAGTTCATCTTCTGATAACTGGGAAATAACGCGCCAATAATTAAGCTTCTTAATTATTGTGGTGTTATTAAACAGATCAACAAAAGGCATTAAGCCTTTTTCAATTATTTTTTCGCGCATGTGAAAGACCCTGCAAGGTTATTTTACTAAAACAACTCGCATGGCTAATCTAACAGATCAAGCCACTTTTGCTTGATCTTAAGCCAATCAAAATTCTCAGCTAATTCCCTGCCGTTTGTTACTATCTGGTTATACACAGAAGGGTGCTTGATTAATCCATCTATTTTTTCAGCCATTATGACTGCATTACCACAACTTACAAGGCACGAGTCAAGATTATCTGTCAAAAGAAAAGGTATCCCTCCAGGATCGGTTGATATAACAGCCAAGCCCATAGCCAGGGCTTCAATTACACTTACAGGTGTGTTATCAACGTTGGTTGTATTAATAAAAAAGTCATAATCTTCAGAAAGTTTTATCCACTCCTCTTTTTTGAGTAACCCGGTGATCCTGACTTGATCGCCTATTCCCCTGGTATCTATGTAATTTCTGAAATCCTGCATACTGCCATCCTTGTCAGGGCCTACCATGCATAATTCAGCTTCAGGATAGCTCTTTAACAACTCCTTCACAACGTCTGCCGCCATTTGGGGATTATACTGCCGGTGAAAGGAACGTACCCAGAGCAGCTTCGGGCGGGGTCTTTCACGAAGTCTGAAAGTATATTTTGAGATATCTATGCTGTTTGGTATGACTATAGTTTTATACCTGGCCCTTTCAAATTCATAGCTTAAATATCCTGATACTGCAACATTCGTAAAAGAATTGCTAAACAAGGCATTGCACGCTTTTTTTGACTTCATAAGTCGAGAAGGCAGGTCTCCACCATGCAGTATCGGAATATATTTTGTTCCGGTCAGTCTTGCAACCAGCCCTGTAAGATATGCATACCAGAAAGCGCTGGTGCTGTATGTGTCAATTAGAATATAATTGACCTTCCGATTTAATAAACTTGACTTCCATAATATTTCTGCGAGACGCAAGAACTTGTTTCTTTTTGTGCCGGCGTAAAATACCTTAAATCTTAACTGTTCAAGCCGATAACCGAGCTCCTCGATAACGCTCATAGCATATCCATAATGGCTTAGCTTGTTACCAACATATAAAATTGAAATTTTACTCGAATTAATCATTAATTACTTCGGAAATTGATTTAAAGAAATTATGATATCTCCAATTTTCTAGCTCGACTCACATGATCTGATGCTCCCAAACATAAACCATATAACAACCATGAGGATGTACCAAAAAAGCTAGAAATAAAATAAAAGTATACGAGCATGCCAATTAAGGAAATAAATACTGCTGCCTCGAAAGTACCTGCAATTTTATTAAAGTTTACAAAAAGATTAAGTAGAATTAATAAAAACATGACAACTACAACACTCAACCCAAGTATACCTGTCTCAGATAAAAGAGAAATATAAACATTATGAGAAGACCTGGAATTAATATTTCTTATGGTTCCTCTACTGTTATTAATACCTGATATATCAATATCAACTTTATACTCTTGAAAATTAAAAATGCCTATTCCTAACAATGGGTGCTCTTTAAATATTTGAAATCCTTTTTGTATCTGCGCGCGGCGCTGCAGCCAAGATATATCATTTAGATAGACCTCCCCCGGATTCAACAAAAACGAACCAACGCGCTCATTCATCGGGGTTATAAAACGGCCAAGTGTATTTCTCACAGGAGTCAGATTTACACTAAATGCGATTATCATTAGAAGGATAGTCAAGTGTTTTGCGTGTCTATTTAATTTAGGTGCGAAAAGAATAAAAAATAAAATGATTTGACTGAAGCATATGATTGCACCTGCCCTTGATCCAAGGAAAATCATGAGAGTAACAATTGCTAGAGCATATAACATTCTAAAGATATATTTAGGTGAAAACAAGAATCCCAAAGGGCCCATTATTATAACAGTGAAAGCCACCTCGTTACGTAGAACCAATCTATATCTAAGATTGATTAATAAATATATTAGGACCGTTAAAAAAACTACTTTAGATAATTTTTCTTTGTCGATATAATCATATGAATTAAATATAAATATGGCGAGAAGGAACCAGTAAAATACCTGAATAATTCTAATTTTGTGTTGTTCCCCAAATGGAACAACCGTAGTTAAAAGGCTTATATAACATATCAGAATAAAAATTAAAAGAAGCATTGAAATACCCCGCGGCACTAAAAAAAATCGAAAATTTTTAAATGATAAAATTAAAAGTAATGCCCCAAATATTAAAGATGTAGAGAAGGCACCTGAATTAAGCATTGAGAGAGTAGCAAAAACAAAAAGGAGGTAAATCAAACTACTTGTTTTATACCCGAGAGAATAGTCTGTTGAAGTCATTTAAAAAAATCTTTTTAAAAATACGATACGCTAAAAAGTCAAGGAATTTGTGGTATTCAGATTATTTATTAGATCCTTATATTTGCTAAGAAAATTGCCCTCACTATAAAAAGTAATTACATGCTCCTTGAATAAAAGGCCTAGCCTTTTGGCCTCGAAAGGATTATTCATAAAATTTAAAATTTCATTTGCAAGACCTTCTGGATTTATTGGATCTATCAGCCTTCCAAATTTGCCGTTACAAATTACATCAGGACACTCTCCAACGTTAGTAACTATGACGGGCAGGGCTGCAAGTCCATATTCAAGAAGGCTTACCGGCAATCCTTCAGATACTGAGGTAAGTACCCCGCAATCAGACGATGCCAATAGGGATTCAATATCTTCTACCAGACCCCTGAACTCGATAATTTCTCCAAGCCCCAGGTTGTCAACCAGAGTCCTGAGTTCATAATAATATTCGTCTTCAGCATATGAGCCGGCAAGAATTACCTTCAATTTTTTCGGAAGATCCAGGGCCGCAAGAAGTCCTATTGCCTTTATCAGCGTCGCGTGATCTTTCTGTGGACGGATATTGGCAAGGCAAACGATGGTAAACACTTCCGTGTCGCGTATTTCCCGGATAATGTTCAGCATGGGAAAGTTATTTATCATAACAATTCTATCTCGCGGAACCTTCATATTGTTACGAGACCAGTATGCCAGCTCATTATTTACTGAAATAATGCCATCAATTTTGGATGAAATAAGTTTATAAAAAAAATTTTTCTTCCTGTCATTAATCCTGGCACCCAGGTGATCATGCCATAAAACTTTCAGGTTCTTCGTAAAGATTTTTGCCGCGATTGCCCAAAAGATTGAGCTGGAGTGGGAATGTATAACACTAATCCTTTCGGTTTTTAAAATATTCAGAAACTTCCTGAAGGCGACTATATCAAGAGAACTCCTTTTGTTTAGAACATAATACTTTACGCCCTTATTAATGAATTTTTCAAGTGGTCCGCCTGTCCTTGTGGAGCACACTTGTACCTCAAAGCCCTGGTCGCAAAGAACATTGGCTATATTGACGCACATGCGTTCTGCGCCACCGGAATGAAGACTGTCAATTAACTGAAGAATTCTCAATTCAGAAAAGTTGTTTTATTTCACTTTCGAATCTTTCAAGCGTATATTGTCGGGCCCACTCCATAGCCTTGTCAGACTTGCGGTTGAACCGACTCTGCTCAAAGATATACTTCTCAATCAGCGATGTGATCTCAGTGACCTCGCCGGTTACTAGTTCGCCCCTGACGCTATTGTCAAGCATCCACGGAACGCAACTAACCGGGGTTGTTGCCGGAATGCATCCCCACCACATTGCCTCACTTACGGCCTTGGGCCAGCCCTCGGACTTTGTGATAAATACCAGGAAATGAGACTTTTTTAGGACTTCTTTGACTGTTTCAGCATCAACATTGCCCAGTAGAGTAGCTTTTTTGTGTAGACCATATTCCGAAATCTTCTGCTCCAGAAGATCTCTTAGTGGCCCGTCACCGCAAAAAGTAAGGGTAGCATTTATTCCCTTTGCATTAAGTTCATGGAGAACCTCAAGGCTTAAAAGAGGTGATTTGTTCTCGGTAAGTGTTCCGACGAATGTAAGGTTTATGACCTCGTTCAGAGGTCTTTTAGAGACCGGCAGTCTGTCATTTTCAGAATATGAGGCGGTAAAAAATGGTTTAATATTCTTTGTCCTGTCCGGCCAGTCGCCATAGACAAGGGTGGTCATGTTATGTGTAAGAAATGTGTTACGGAGTATCCTCTGCTGCAACCTGTAACTCCATGGCTGTTTACTTTTCCAATCCCAGTTGCCGGCATATTTGGCTGTCTTTTTTTTATTAGGGAAAAATATCTGGACAAGGCAGCCAATCAAACCCACGTTCCCCGGGCATCTAAGATGAACATGATCTGCCCATCTCATGGCTTTTATCAACTGAAATATTAACTTATATAATTTCCACGGTTTGAGAATATCATTTATCTCAACTTCAGGAACTGGAAATAACTTAAACTCGCGCTTGGCAAATTTGCTCAATAATAGATCTTTACCTAAATAAGTTGTAGGACAACAAAACGCTACCTCGTCAGTATACTTTAACCAGATATTCATTTCTGTAACATAAGGTCCATAAGAATAATATGAACTTCCCATCTCGAGAAGAGGAGCAAATGTAATTATCAGGAATTTCATTATATATATCCTTCAGATCCCCTTTCAGAGACTATTTCCGCAGGGACACCAACAGCCACAGAGTTATCAGGTAGATCTTTGTTTACAAGAGAGCACGCACCAATAAGACAATTATTCCCAACTTTGATTTTACCAGCAATTACTGTATTAGCTCCGATATAAACATTATCTCCGATTATTGGTACACCCCTTTTCTCTCCAACCCCTGAAACACCTATGGTTACTCCTTGTGAAATATTGCAGTTCGACCCAATTACAGCTTTGGCATTAAGGACAATGCCACCGAAGTGCCCGATATAGAAAGAATGACCTATTGAAGCTGACGCAGGAATTGAAATCCCTGTAAAAATTTCAATGGTTTTTTGCCAAATATACATTGGCAGCATGAATATTTTTCTTAACGGTTGGATTCTAATTGCTTTGAATAACGCATGCGCGCATCTGTACTGAAAAGTAGCACAAAAACCCTGTGTCATAAAAATAATTACTAAAAAACTGGATCCATAATTTTTATACTTAAGATAATCAGACTTAATTAATGTAAACGCTTTCATTTTAAGCAGTGGTTTGGGGCTAAGCCATTAATCTGGTTTATAATTAATTGATGGAGGATTTATCAAAACACTTGCCCATGCGATCATTCTACCCAGATAATCCATGAAAGCATTTTTCTTATCAGGGCCTGTTATTGAGTTTGCAAGTCTGATATTTGCCAATAATAAGGTAATTGCATGCCACTTCAGTTTTGACTTTAAAGAAGGTGACGGGTAGTGCACTCTCCATACATACCACCCGTTTCTGACAACCATTTTGCCATATTTCAAAAAATCCGGTCGTCCTGAAGGTTCATGATGGTGCCAAATTTTTGCATTTGCGTTTACGTAAAGTTTCCCGTAGGGCAATGCTCTAACACAGAAATCAAAGTCTTCATAGAGTCCGTAACCCTCAAAATATCTTGAAAACTTGATATGATCGAATAATTGTTTCCTATACGAAGCAATACCGCCCATGAAGTGCTCAACCAAATAGGTCTTGCCGTTTGGAGGAAAGGTTGAACGCCCATTTGAATATTCAGGTATTAACCCGGGCTGGAGATCTGGCATAAGTCCAAATATTTTTCGGGCTTTGTTTCTAAGAGACTCTCTTACCACCCAACCATCTAATTCGTAAAAATGAAATCTATTATAATTCACTCCAACCAGTTTTCTGCAATATCCGTTATCTTTCAGATCAATACCTCCAACGCCAATTGCATCAGGGTATATACTGTAAGTTTCAATTAGCTTTTCAAAATAATCTGGCTCAACGATTACATCATCGTCAAGAAAAGCGACAATTTCACTATTGTCGGTTAATTTGGAAATGCCATAATTTCTTTGGCGGGTAAGTCCTCTATGATCATCATTAACAGTGTAATAATTAACGTTGATCTCACTTAAATCCAGATGATGGATTAAGTCTTGTGTTCGCGTATCTGGGGAGGCATCAATTATTAAAATGGTTGTCGGTTTTATTGTGCATTTTTGTATTGAATTCAACAAGTTTTCAATCGATTTAGGCCTTTTATATGTACAAATAATCAAGGAAATCATATCAAGTTTGGCTTGGTCACTAACATTTCAGAGAACATAGTTAATTTTACTTGCCCTTTCCCTACAGGGACATTCCGTTATGGTTTCTGAATAAAGCAATTCGTGCATATAAATCAGAAATGAGTTTAATATATACCCATTTGGCAAACAGATTACTTATCTCACTTGCAAGGTATATTATCTTATATTTCCAGCTTAGGAACTTTAATTTTACCTGGCCCCTCCAACTTGAAAGACTTCTGTACAGAATGGGTTGGTAAGTATTTGCCCTAAACGAACGTATTAATATATCAACATACCCTACGGAATACATCCTGCTAATTACGTTTTGAAACTTGCTATAATTACCAAATCCTTTCATAAAATCTATAGCTCTGTCCAACATAATTAGTTGATCAAGCATTCTGATATCAAATGATTGTGTGGAAGACTGCGTTCTAATCCGATAGAAGTAGGGGGCATCAGGAATGTATTGAACAATTTTGGCATATGATAAAATCTGAACCGTGAAAAGTAGGTCCTCATACAACCTTTTATCAGTGCTGAATCTAATTCCACTCAATTCAATTAAGCTCCTTTTATAGAGCTTATTGCATGCATGTCCTGTGATTCTGCCCATAAAGAAGGCATCTAAGGTTTCATCACCAGTCCAGATGCCATATTCAGTTATGCGGTTTTTTTGAACGACTTCACCTGAATAAACCAAATTATAATTAAAGCATAATACATCTACTTCAACAGAATTAAGACTTTGTAAAAGAAGTTCACCCATATCAACAGAAATCCAATCATCAGAATCAACAAATAGTATATATTCTCCAGAGGCGTTATCCAATGCAAGATTTCTAGCTGAACCTTGTCCTGCATTTTCTTCTTTAAATAATTTGATTCTATTGTTTCCGCATGACAATCTATAAAGTATTTCCCATGAATTGTCCGTTGACCCATCGTCAACAAGGAGGATTTCAATCTCAGGAAGCGTTTGAAATATCAGAGATCTGATGCACTCTTCAAGGTATTCAGCTGTGTTGTAGACAGGTACAATAATTGAAATTTTATAATTCATCCGGATAAAAGAAATCAACTAACAATGAACTTGCTGCCTATCGTGGTTAACTCGCTAATAACAATCCCTATTTCATTCTCCAGGAATAGTTTCTGCTCATTAATGATTTTTAACCCACTCTTTATTTGCACTAATTTCATCTGCAATTCACTCTTTGAGAAAACCGGGATTGCCGCCTTATACTTAATGACATTCCTATAAAATGGGGCATTCCAAAATTTTAAGATATCTGCACCCTTATTGAAATCATTGTTGTAGCATATATTAATTATCGGAACACGAGTTATTGCGCACTCTACAGTGACGGTTGACGGGATATTTATGCATACATGACAATGTTTCATAAGAGCGTGAAACTCCCTTAGATCCTCAAGTTTAGTGTAATTAAAAAACGCAACAGGATCATAGTGCCATTGCGGTTTCAATACAATGACATTCGTCTTTTGCTTACTGTCCCAGACTGGGGTAAAATCCATTGGATTTGATCTGACAATTATTTTGTACCTGCTTATTCCTTTGCTTTCCAATGATTCACGGATGTCATCAATATAAGAGGTCTCATTCAATATTACTCCCGGGCCGGCTGCAGTGTACAATACGATGAAATCTTCAGCCGGGTTAACTTTATATTTTGAACTAAAAGCTTCATCTGAAGCATCGAAGTTACTATCTGACAGATAGGAAAAATGTGAACACCCGATTACCTCAAATGCATGCTTATTAATAAATGGATTATAATGAATTAATTCATTAGCCATTTCCTGATTCCAGACACCATATTTTTTGAATCTGAAATTTATCCTTCCCTGTGCATATATATCCTTATTTGTATGAAATGGTATTATCACAGGAATTTTAAGTTTTTGTGCTGCATATAGTACCGCTGGGTAATTCCTTGCAGCATTAACTACGACTCTTTCGATATGGTTACTCTTCAAGAGATCAATCCATTCTTTGGATAAAACATTATTTGCCTTCTGAAGCTTTCGTTCGATAAATAAGAATAACTCATTTACTGGTTTAATAGCCACGAATGAAGCTATGAGTGATTCAATTAATGTTATCTCTTTTTGCCTGTTGTTGTAGCTCCACGCCTTATATATATACTTCTTTTCAAAAGCCAGATCCAGGGTTTTGGTTATACGTGAAAGTATCCCGGAAGGAAAACTAACATCAAACCATGGGAGCTCGATTACTTTAGTATGTGCTTTATTTATCTCATCCAATATCGATTGTTTCGAAGAAATAAAGATGGGAATACCCTTTCCGACCAGATTTGCAATTATCCCGGAATGTAAAAATTGCCTTACCTCCGATCCGGTTCCAAAAATGAAAAGAACTCTCATAACAAACCTCAATACTTCCTTTAATTACTTCTAATTCCCAGAAGTTGCAGATGACGGTTAATCATATGATTTAATGTAAAATTTGAGAGAACATACTCCCTGCATTTTACACCCATGGCAGGTAATTTTTCTTTATTATCAATGCAGTGAATAATTGCTTCTTTCAGTTCTCCGGCAGATCCCGGACTTACGAGAAAGCCTCTTTCATCGTTGACCATTTCAGGTATGCCACCAACTCTTGAAGCTATTATTGGAAGGCCACAAGCAAAACTTTCAAGCACAAAAAATGGATGCGCCTCCCCAAAAGTAGGGAATATAGCCACATCATAGTCGGGCATCAACTCATTAAGGTTATTGACATTATTTAAAAAAACTATGCTCTTAAGATGCTTTTCATTTACAAGTTTGATGAACAACTCCTTATCCAATCCTTCGCCATAAATGTCGAACATAAACTTCCCCGAATAACCCGATTTCTCGAGCTGTTCAACTGCATCAATCAGAATATGAAGGCCTTTAGCTTTCACAATTCTGCATGCACAAACACCTCTCAAATATTTGTTAGCAGAATGAACATGCCTTATTGAGTAAACATCTGTATCAATACCGTTATAAACAACCTCGATCTTATTATGCATCAATGGTCGTATTAACCAATACTCTTTAAATGCCTGCCTGTATACATAATCTGATACCAACGCCACCCTGTCGGGATACTTGTAGTATAATAATCCCTTGACCAATGTTTTTACCTTAAGAATGAAGGAGCGTGTTTTAAGATCCCTGTATAAATGTTCAAATGATACTATCTGACCAACACCATGTTTCTTAAACCAACTCATTTCTTTAGTGAAATATCTTGTGAAATGAGTAAGCATTATATCTACATGTAAATTTGCTTTTCTTAGGTACGAATACACACCTTGCAAGAAATCGCGATGGTCAATTAAGATAATATCAAACCCTTTACTTTTATAGTGTCCGATATCATTTGAATATGGAAAAAACCAAAGGGGTTTAATTCCCAATGATAGTAATTTATTTTCCATTGCCCAGCAATATCGGTCCATACCTCCAACCAAATCAGGATCAATCTTATACTGAACGCAAATAACTATGCTTTTCTGCACATTTCTTTTAATAAAGTATTATTCAATTATCAATTATATTCCCTCGCCTGTTTTTATGAATAGACAGGTACATCAATGTTCTTCGGATTATCAATAATGGCCTGATGATTATAACTAACGGCGTTGTTTTTAAATAGGCAAATACCTACCAGCTACTGGCCGGAATACCTAAAACAATAATTTCGAGGTATTGCGCTCTGAGTTGTGCATAGGGGCTAGCCACTTTCGCAAATAGCTTTAGGATTTTAAGGCAGAATCTGGCGTCCCGCAATACATGTCAATTCCTCCGATAAGATCTGGGTTCCACAAATATTGAACGCCAACAATTAGACTTTCAGTCGCCAATTTTCATTTACTTAAGAATCACTCTTCTTAACGGGAAGGAAAGAAGGTAGTTTATTGGTGCAGAGAAAAGCAACCGGCATATAATATTTTTAAAAATCTTACTCCTGGCAAGGAGCTTTTTACGAAAACGTATTGATGATTCTGACCCCCATTTAGTATGAAACTTTATATAACCTTCCAGCATTTTAGGATTTTCTAAGATCCATGCATTGTCTGAATTCTGCAGATACTTTGGCAGCTTATTAAGTTCTTGTTCTTTCTTACTCTTCTTGATTATGTTATGGTTGATACCCAACTCCGTGCTGTTTTTTGAGCCCAGATGTTTTACTTGCGATTTTGTACATAGAGCGTGTTTAATCTGATTTTTATAAAGAAGCATGGAATAATCATTGTCCGAATAATAAAAATCAAATTTTTCGTCAAGCATTCCAATTTTTTCGAACAAATTTCTCTCGACCACAATACACCATCCGGGAATTTCAGTTCGAATATTATAGCCCAAATAGAATTCGGATGTACATGGATACCGGTCTTTCGTTGTCCCCCAATAGTCATAATCAATTGGCGCAAATGATTTGATTTTTGGATTAGATAGTTTGACCTTTAGAATTTCGGAAAACCAGCTTCTTTTAAAAATCAGGTCATTATTGCATAAGGCAACAAATTCCGAATTAGAAGAATTTATGCCAATATTTAGGAATTTATTAAAGTTAAATGGCAAACTTGGCTTTATTACTTTTACAGCCGAAGGATAATTATATGCCGCCTGTGTATTAGTTTCTATAATTAATATGGATCCAAATAAACTATGGCTTTCTGAATCTAACAAGGAGTTAATACAGTCAGAGTTTATCTTCCAGACTGAATCATTTATTGTATTTGACAAAATTACTATGTCAATTTTCATTTTAAATTTTGATAATTCTCTTTAAAGCCGAAGGGATTTTTGATCGGCCTGATTTAAGATTTTTTCTCTTGTTTTTCGTCAATTCCCAGCTTCCCAAATATATCAACAAGTTGCTGCCATTGATCAGCAAGTTTTAACGAAGATCTGTAACCGTGATCCATGCCAACAAGGGCATTATTTGCCTGAGAAAGTGATGCTGCGGTTAATTTTTTGACTTTGAGCTTCAAAACATCAATTGTGGCATTGATAATGCAGGCTAATTGCCCAAGTTCGTACGGCGGTTCTTTAGTAAATTTCATCATATTATGATTGATGTAACCAATTTGTTATAGACTTCGTTATTTAATCTTCCCACCCTGTTGATTTAAAATTAGGGTCATCTGTGAAGGGATTGTGGGCGGCTGTAATAAGGGAAAACTCAGTTAATGTGCTCTTTACGGTATTCTTTGCCCATTGACCAACAATAATATTAGAGAAATTTGTTATCCAGCCTGATTTTTTCGTGGAACCGCATATTACTTCCCCTCCTTAATGACTCAACCAATGTTCTGTCATTATATTTCTCGGCAAGTAAATTCACGGTTAAGGTCTCATTAAAATAACTCTCGAGTGTAGTAGTAAATAGAACAACGGCTGACAAAACGTGAAAAGAAATCGTCCTGCCTTCCTGCTGAGCCAGGTCTAATAATGAATTTGCTGATCTGTAAATATTATGCGATATGCCGGAAAATCCTTGCTGAACAGGGTATCCCTTAAATTCTTTCGGAATGAAAAATCCATCACTCATATAGTTGAATTGAGCCACAGGAAAGACCCTATTCGATTTCGAAACGCTTAAAAAGTCCTGCTAAAAAATAGTCTTCCATCGGAGTAGTATCTGCTGCTGCTGAAATCCAAAACTTAAAACAATTCCCCCGACACAACCTCATTCCTTGTAAACTTAACAGGCTTGCCCGGTACGGTTTTTACGTTCGGATTCTTCCTGAGAAATGCTGTAAGCTTTCTGGCGTCCCAGTCAATCTTTAATGTTAGTCGTATCTCCTTCGAGGTATAGGCGCCCTGCCTTAAAAAATCAAATATCTCCTTCCCGTAATCCCTGCCCGGGTTATCACAGCTCACCCCCGGCTCATCAGCCACCTGACTTTGAGCCTGCTCAAACAACTCCCCGGAGTTCTCTGCAACGTCTTTCCTAACAATCCCATTCATGTCTACCGGAACGGCCCCGAGATCAATAAGCTTCTGGTTCGCATTCTTCTCTCCCGGCTCCGGTATCCGTACATATACCGTGCGATGCCTCCTTAATCCGTCCATCGCACCCTCCCAGGTGCCGCCCTTGCTGTCAGTCTCGGCAACATAAAT
>Ga0116164_10002214_pt1 | contig 14075 bp, 6 predicted proteins | sample AD_UKC109_MetaG_FD_89888 | JGI IMG/M metagenome (GOLD analysis project Ga0116164, IMG submission 89888) | Active sludge microbial communities of municipal wastewater-treating anaerobic digesters from Hong Kong - AD_UKC109_MetaG | ecosystem: Engineered > Bioreactor > Anaerobic > Digestate... | reverse complement strand
TATCTCTTTATCGATCGATATCCCGATTCCATTTGGTCTGTCATTCATTTTTTAGAAAGTTTTGTTTATAAACTGAATGCCAAGGACAGTAGATTTGTATTTGATCTTCTCGATCTGGAAATTTTTGAAATTGAATACGGCTCCCGCACCGGAATGGAGGCGATGAAATTGCTTTGGAAAGATTGCTCGCAGAGGTATATCCGGCTTTCTCCCCTGGAATTTGAGATGGCTTCTCCCAACATCGTGGTGAAAGCAAATCTGGCAAAAAACCAAACGATCACCTGGATTTTTCCTGAAGATTTCTGTATGGAAAACGTCGAAACGAAGTTACAGGAATTGGAAAAAAATAGGTCGCTGTATTTTCCCATCGAAACGAAATTGCTCGTACGAGATAAATCGATATTAAGATTTAATGAACGTCAATCTCTTCCCAAAACGGAATCCATCGCTCAGGATACGGTTTTTGTTGAAGCAGCTAAAATTCAAATTTTACCGGAAGAACCGGAATCCACAACAGAAATACCTGATGCGGAACCTCATGAGCTGTCAATCGAAGCGAAGAAAACGCAAATCGAAGAAAAGTTCAGGAAGAATGACATCCCGAAACAGCCGGTAAAAGCAATGGAACCGGTGGAACCGATTGTTATGACGACGCCCCAGGATACGCTTAAGATTACTCCGAAGCAGTCAGCCTTTCCGCAGGTAACAGAAGCCCCCGAACGGGATAAAGAGATTATCGGCTATCTGAATCGAAACATCAAAAGAGAATTCCATATCGAGTTGCTGAATAATAAAATCAGTGATCCGTACGAGTTCTTGAAAATCGAATTTCCTGAAGCTGAAATTACCGATTCGGAACAAACTTTTCTGATCACAGGAAGGGCAGTAAAAGAAGATTTTTTCGGCGATCTGCGCCTGAAATTTATCCGAAATAACGATGGCATAGATTTCACGCCACTCAATGATTATGAACTTTCAGACAAAATACTACAACTTTCTTCCCGTGAAAGTATCGATCTTTCCAACCTGACTTCCGACGAAGCGAAAGTAGTTGCCGACCGTTTACCGCAGCTGATTTATGAGCATCGTTGTCTGGGAACCAGGCTGCTGAATTTCCTGCTTATTCGCGATAACATTTCCACCACGCTGGTAATCCAAAACGGGAGTCGCAAAATTTATGAAGAAGAAAGTTATGCCGATTTGCTTCTGTTATTGAATGAATATTGGACGAACCGGCAGGTTTTCTTCAAGATCGATAAAGTGAAAAAGGTGAACGGAGCCATCGAGATTTTGGGATTTTTGATCGCGGAAGACCGTCTGACCAAAAAGAATGATATCGCTGAAATCCGGTTCCATCTCGATCCCAAATTTTCCATCGATCTAATTATGATGGTGCTGCATCCCGACGCAGAATATTAGAGGTTTTATGAAAATATTTGAATCACATACCCATCTCGATTTGCCGGATTTCAATCCTGACCGACAGGATATTATTGCCAAATGCCGGAAGAACGGGATCGAATACATGATCAATGTGGGAGTGGATAAATCCACCATCGAAGCCAGTTTAAGATTGGCTGATAAATATGATTTCATCTATGCTGCCGTCGGTTTCCATCCTCATGATGCTGCAAGTTATGACCGGGAGTTTGTGAAAGCGAAAGCCCGTCATCAGAAAGTGGTGGCGATCGGAGAATGCGGATTGGATTTTTATCGCAATCTTTCTCCTGTGGATCTGCAGAAGCAGGTTTTTGCCGATCAGATCGAATTGGCGATGGAACTGAACTTGCCGTTGATCATTCATGATCGGGATGCGCATGAAGAATGCCTGGAAATTTTGTCCCGTTACCATCCGCCCCAAGTGGTGTTCCACTGTTTTTCCGGCGATGTGGCTTTTGCCGAACGGGTTCTGAATAAAGGTTGGTTCATTTCATTTACGGGAGTGGTAACTTACAAAAACAGTCAACTCTCGGACGTCGTCCGCATCGTTCCCCAAGACCGTTTTTTCATCGAAACGGATTCGCCGTATTTATCGCCTGTTCCTTTGCGGGGGAAGCGAAATTCTCCGCTCAATCTGCGTTATGTGATCGAGAAAATATCCGAGATCAGAGGACTTCCACCCGTACGGATCGCACAATGCAGTTATGAAAATGCCCGGCAATTTTTTGGAATCAATGATCAGAGCTGAGGTAAAACTAATCCTGTAAAAAAAATCTTGTAAGAAAATCGAAGGTAAATAAGTTTGCCTCAAAATATTTTTTAGGAGGAAATGATGGCAGTTAATATTAATAAAGAAACCTGTATCGGTTGCGGTTCCTGCGTGGATACCTGCCCGGTTGAAGCCTTGTCACTAGTTGACGATAAAGCTGTTTGCGACGGCGATAAATGTGTTGATTGCGGCGCTTGCGTCGAAGCTTGTCCGGTTGAGGCAATTTCGCAATAATTCCGTATTTGATTTTAAGAGCCTGTTCTCTGAATGGGCTCTTAATTTTTTGATCTCAGGAATTTCTCGACTCTTTACGTCGGGGTTTCCAAAATTTTTCCCTAAGTTAGGGGAGATGCGACCAAGTCGCAGAGGGGTTAAATAATGAAAATCCGGTTTTCAGCCCGGAGCTGAAATAAAGTCGGTGAAATAACCCTTGGCTTGCCACGGGGATAATCAACTTTAGTAATTTTCTTTATTGAGATTCTTTTATTGACAGATTTTTTCTCACAGGAATTTTTCGACCATATTTTTTCATTTTTACCTTTTTTATTTTTTATTTTTTTAATTTGATCGAGTATTATGAAGGGGACTGGGAACGTATAAAATGCGTAAAGGCAATTTGAAAAAATTCCACTTGGTTATCGATGCCGGAAACAGCAATATTGTTTTCGGAATATACGATTTGCATAACTTGATAAATGAATTCAGATATGAAACCAAAAAGCTAGATTTCGACGAATATTATGGCAGAATTTTTGAAGAGATTACTCAGAATATCGATGGCGAAATCATCAAAGTTGCCCTTTCCTCTGTCGTGCCGGAGATTACGGATTACCTGATTACTCTGGCGGAAAAATTCACAAATGCTACGTGCCGGGTCATCGATTTCAATTCCGATCTGGGTTTGAGTTTTCCCGTACAAGAGATTAGCCATATCGGTTCCGATCTGCTGGTGGATGCTTTTGCTGCCGTCTATAAATACAAATCCAACTGCATTGTCTGCGATTTGGGGACAGCTACCACCGTGCAGCTTATACGTGCAGATGGCTTTATTTACGGATATGCCATTTTACCGGGAGTTGTCACTTCCGCCGATTGCCTTTTTGCCAAAGCTTCCAAACTAAAAAAAATAGATTTGGAAAAACCGCAGAATATTTTGGGTACAAACACAAATGATGCCTTACTTACCGGGATTATCAACGGGCATAAATTTTTATTGGAAGGCTTTATTACCGAAATCAAAGCTGCCTTTCCGGAACTGAAAAATATCAAAATCATTATCACCGGCGGTCTCGCAGAAATGGTCTGCAATAATTCCAGCCTGATAGACATTGTCGATAAATCTCTGTTACTCGATGGTTTGAACATCATCTGCCGGAATTTAATCAAGCATGAAGAATAGAATCCTTTTACTTTTCCTGCTTCTCGCCTCGTACGGCTTCGGCGTGGTTTTCCCACCTCATTATTTTTTGCCCGGATATCAACCGATCATTCAAAATCGATTCGATTATCTGAAAATGCATAAAGGATTCAGCATCAGCGAATTTCCGCGTGCCAAACTGGGAGAATCTCCGATCACAACCGAAGCAGAAATCGATTATGATAATAACCTGGTGACACTGGTTCCCAAATTGTCTAATATTCAGCTGGATCAGCCCAGATATCTCGACGTAAATAGTTACTTCAGTCACAGTTTCAATGCGGTATTTCGTAATAAACTAAAGCAGAAAACACAGGAAACTTTGGGAAATACGGAACGTACGAATGATGCGGGTCTGATCCCGGAAATCGTGATTGAACTTCCTAAAATCGCTCTTCCCAGAGTTGTTCGGAAATTTATGGGAAACAAAGCCGGACGGCTCAGCCTGGATGGTAGCCAGAGACTTACTTTAGCCGGAAGTAAAACGACCAGAAACGAACAGGGAAGTGAAGATGATGAAAACGACGATTTCGATGTGGTATTGCAGCAGGATTTGAATTTACAACTGAGCGGAACCATCGGCGAGAAAATCCATGTGGACGTGCATCATCAATCTACTTCCGACGAGAATGTAATTGCCACTCCTACGGAGGTAAACATTAGTTACGACGGTGACGAGGACGAAATCGTACAGTCGATAGAAGGCGGCAATATCGCTCTTTCGCTCAGCGGTTCCAGGTTCATCAGCTACAGTGTGTCCTCCGAAGGATTATTTGGAATCAAAGCCAATATGAAAGCCGGAAATCTGAACGTAACCACCATCATGGGAAAGGATGAGGCACAGAAAAGTACCCAGAAATACCGCGGTAATGCTGCGGCTGATTCAGTAACCATCGATAGCCGGAGTTACATCAAACGTCTGATGTTTTTTGTCGATGACCCACATGCTTTGTATAGCCTCTCTACTGATGACGAAATCCGCGGATACAAAAATAATAAAGTGGAATTGAGCGACGCCGGAGGATGGACTGTAAAAAACCATGGCTTGTTGCCCCAGAGCGGCAGCGTCATTGTTTACGTGGATGATCATAACGCCAACAATAATACGACTGCGACTCAGGGTAAAGAAATCGGTGACGATGAGACAACCTACGAATTTAATATTCTTTCGGAAGGCAACGAATTTTCCGTAGATAACGATTCCGGTATCATTACACTTTATCCGTCCAATTTTAGTTTTGCCAGTGGTATTAGCAGCATTCCCAAAGGTTATACCATCGGAATAACTTATACCAGAGAAGATGGAACCATAATCGGTAACGCAGCTTCCACGCCGGTTCGCGTAAAAATACTTCATAAAATGAATGAAGATTCTACCGATCCGGAATGGGACCTGATGGTGCGAAATATTTACAGTCTGGGCATGCAGAACATCAAAAATGAAAACTTTGATTTGAATGTTTTTACCGAAAATGCCGACGGAACAGCCAATTATAATGCTCTGGACAGCCTCGGCCTCGATCAAATGAATTTGAACGAGTATCTGCAATTGGATACAAATACCGACGGCGTTATCGATGGATCGGATGCTACCGTCAATCTCGATGCCGGTTATATTGTTTTCCCGTTCATTAAACCCTTCCTGGCTCTGGGTGATAGTATTATCTATTACGAAGAAACGATTAACTACAACGAATTTATTAATTATATTTCCGCCAAAGGTGATATCGGGCAGGATGAAATTAACTTGAGATCCACCAATATTTTACCCGGTAGTGTCGTTGTAAAAATAAATGGCAACAAGAAGAAAGAAAATGTCGATTACCTGGTTGATTACGAAATGGGAATAGTTACTTTTCTCATCGATGAAGCCAAAGCCTCTGATGCTGATATCGATATTAGTTACCAGTATAGACCCATTTTCGTTGTCGATAACAAAACCATTCTCGGTTTACGTGCCGATATGGAATTCAGCGATAATTTCAGTCTGGGCGGAACGTTTATTTATCAAAGCGAAACGGTGAAGGAAGACCGTCCGAAAATCTTTAATGAAAATCGCAGTATTATTCTCTCCGACATCGATGGCAGCCTGGAATTTGAAATGCCTTTCATGACCCGATTGATCGATTGGTTACCATTGATAAAAACAGATGAACCGAGTACAGTAAATCTTTCCGGCGAAATAGCAATGAGCGTTCCACGTATTTATGGAAGCGATAAACAGCATGACAAAAAGGAAGCTTATATCGATTATATGGAATCGATCCTTGATACATATCCTCTGGGTGTAAGCCGTCCCACCTGGGATCCTGCCAGTGTGCCCACCGATAAATACAGCGGGCAGCAGATAAATTTTGGAAAAGCACATCTGAATTTTTATAATCCGAATGGTATTTACATGAAAGAAGTGTACGATCCCTCCACACTTTCCGAAGATGAAGAAAAGGATGAAATTTCGGTGCTGGCTTGTAAAATAAAACCGGTCGGATTGGGCATGCCGGGAGTAAATAACAAATACTGGGCAGGAGTGATGAAATACGTGGGAAACGAAATGGATTTCTCGGAGAAGAAATACATCGAATTCCTGGTGAAAGTAGATACTCTAACCAATAATTATCTTCCCAAACCCGTAACTATGCATATCGATCTCGGCGTGGTCAGCGAGGATTTTTATAAACCGGGAGAAAGCAATGAGCCCGATAAAGAAGACGGTATTGTAACACCTGACGGATTACTTGATTACGGTGAAGATGTCGGATTGGATGGCATTGCGGATGGCGAGGCGGGAGACGATCCGGACGATAATTATGATAATGAAGCAATTACTGTGTTTAATGAAGAAGAATTTCCCCATATCAACGGAACGGAAGGTAATGGCTCGCTGGATAGCGAAGACCTGAACGAAGATGGCGTATTGAATACTACAGAATATTATTTCGAATATTCGGCTGTGATAAACGCAGGAGTGGGATTCGAGGGCAACGAGTATTTGGAAAGTCAGTATAATGGCTGGCGGCTTTATCGCATTCCCATCAGCGAGGCGAATAACTACGATATAATTTCCAATACTGTCGGAAAAACACCCGATTTGGATAAGATCAGTTATGCCAGAGTCTGGTTCGAAGTGGAAGACAGCACCCGCGTGAAGCTGGTTTCCTTGGATTTAGTGGGAAATAAATGGGTGGAAGATGGTATTTTCGACGAAGAGGGCAATACTGTTTCGGATGAAAATGAAACCATGCTTGTCGGCATCGTCGACAATCAGAAAGATCAGCACTACAAACCCGCTCCCTACACGATGATAAAAAAAGATGGCGAAGACACTTTGGAACAATCTTTAATCATCGACTACCAAAATCTGGACGCGGGACATTACGGGCTGGCGACCCAGGAATACACGGAAAGCGTTAATCTGATTACTTACGCCAAATTGCGCTTGTGGGCTTATCTGGAACAGGAAGAAGGCGAAGAAAGAAGCAGCGATGCCGACACACTGATCATCAGGATGGGCGCTAACGAATATAATTATTATCAGATCGAATATCCCATAACTGCTGCCGAATACAAAACCGAAATGGAAAGAAGTAATTGGGAAGAAATCGAAATCGTCTTTTCCGATCTGACCCAACTAAAAAATCTGGCAGATGAAGACAGTATTCTCCAGCTCGATAACATGACTTTCAGCCTGGTAGGAGCGCCTACTCTTACCAATACAAGAATTCTTACGGTTGGCTTGAAAGCGAACGACCGATTTTCCGGAAGACTTTATATCGACGATATTCGTGTGGCAGACCCATACGAAAAAGTGGGATTTGCTGCCCGTTCTTCCCTCACTGTGGATTTTGCCGATTTCTCCGATCTGACCCTCGATCTTTTATGGAGAACGGATAACTTTCTGGCTAATGCTACCAGAGTAAAAACACCTTCTTACGTTCGAACTTTGGAAATGAATGTAACGAACAATTATGAACTGAATAAATTTCTGCCTGCCGAATGGGGGATCAGTTTGCCGGTAAGGCTGCGCAGATCTCAGACACTCGGTATTCCGCGTTTCAAATCTAACGGCACTTCCGATATTCTGCGGGAAGACCTTTCCGATGAAGATCAAGAACGCGAGAAAAATAAATCTCTTACGAAGCGTGCCGAAGTTTCTTTTAGTCAAAATAAAACACCTGCCAGTAAAATATTGGCATATACCATCAAAAATACTACGCTTTCCGGTTATGTGCAGGATGCGAAAACTTCATCTTCTACTTCTGCCGATAGTACGATAACTATCGATATGAAGCATGGTTATCGGTTCAGTTTGCCCAAAGAGGATGCCGATCTGAAACTATTCGGTAATTATTATTTCTATTATTTCCCGCAGTTGCTGGAAAATCAGATCATTTATGATGACATTCTTCCACACCGCTGGTATTGGCAAACCACTGCCGATTCGCTTGGAAATCATTGGGCAAAAACAAGTAACACGACCCGTTCAAAATCGATAAGTACTATTTCTAATATCAATTATGCCCTCCTTAGTGATATTGCCGCCACTTATAAACTTAGTACGAAACGCAATCTCCTGCTACGCAAAGAATTATATGATGTAAATGTGGGAACGGAAACAACCAGAACTCAGACCATGAGTCTGGATTATAATCCTCAATATCTCGACAAAATCTTTGCTTTCGATGCCGGCGTCGATGTAACTTATGACGAGGATCACGTACGTTCCGGTACGATAGACACTTTGTATTATGAAGGTAATGTTATCCGTAATATTTCCGGTAACCTGACTTTGAAAAACCGTGATCTCCTGCAGAGTCTGGCTGTCTGGGTGGATGAAAAACTGCGACCTGCAACTCGCGATGAAGACAAAATTCCGGAAGCAGAACCTACCGGAGAAGGGCTGGAAAAAGAGGAAAAGGAAGCCTTAAGCAAGGAGAAAGACCAAGCTTTCTCAACCCCGGATGAAAAAAGTGGTGAACCCGGTAGTATATCTTCGATCCCCGAAGAAGATCTGGGTGAGCTCAGTCAGTTCGGAGAGTTCGGCGGCGAACCCGGAAAAGAAGAAGAGAGAGGAGAATTCCAGCCGGGAGGAGATGGTACTAACCCAGGAATACCTCCCGATGGAAAAAAGCCAAAGGGCAAAGAAGGCGAAGAAGCTGCCAAACCAAAAGAACCCCAAGCTAATATCTTATCACGGTTTATCGCCTATATTGCCAGATTGGATAATGTAAGAGTTACTTACACCAATTATTATAAAACCACTTATGATGATCGTGCCGAACGACCGGAATTCCTTTATCAGATCGGTCTTCCGCACATTCTGGATGAAACCGGCGATGATAAAGAGATCGATTTAAAAAATAATACCGACAAAATAACGCTTTCCAGCAGTTTCCCGATCCTGAACATTCTTACGACTACCTGGGGATATTCCAAAGAATTTAAAAGAACTTACAGCTCGAATGATCAAGTCGCTATTACCACTATTTTCCCCAACGTTAGTGTTTCACTGATGGAATTGGAAAAATTACTGCATGCCGAGAATTTCCTCACCAGTTCACGCCTTTCCAGCAGTTATATGTATTCTGCCAGTCAAAGCGGCGAGATCAATTTTAAAAAACCGGATACGGAACAGATTCGTTTGAGCCTTTCTCCTTTACTGGGCTGGACGGGTAACTGGAAAGGGAATTTAAGTACCATTGTTAACGTGAATTATTCTCAAACTAACAGCATCAATCATTATACTTCCTATGATGCGGAAACTCAATCGACCATTCAATCGTTGAACAGCTCGCTAAGCTGGTCGTTTGCTCAGCCCAAGGGATTAAAAATTCTCTTCTTCAAACGTACGAAACTGAAGAACGAATTCAACACGGAACTTTCCTTCTCGGCAGAAGATACCGTCACTAAAACCAAAGGGCAGGACGGTAAGTGGGAAAAAAGCGTTAACAAGATTAATTATACCCTTACTCCGGAAGCTTCCTACGAATTTAATAACAATATCAGCGGCGGTCTTACCAGTAGCTACGAATTACAGAATGATCGTAAGTCCAAATCTACTGTATCGATATTCCAATTGGGAATTTTTATCGAAGTTATTTTCTAATTATCTGGAAATAAAAGATATATTATTAATTCCCTGTTTAGTCTTCCATCTTTTGCTTGACACAGGAAATTTCCCAAATATTTTCCGTAGAGAAATTAAGGAGAACCTATGGTAAGTAATGCTCAGAAGTTTAGGTTGGGAATTTTCATCGTAGCTGTTTCGATTCTTTTAATCTTCTTTATGATTATGGTCGCCGGTAACAAAATCATGGAAAAACGGGATAGTTATTACATTAAATACGAAGATACCTCGGTAAGTGGATTGCAGGTGGGCGGAGCGGTTAAATATTACGGCATTTCCATCGGCAGAGTGGAAGCGATCGATATCGACAAAGAGGATGTTTCCAACGTTATCGTGACTGTCAGTGTAAAATCCGGCACACCGCTCAAAGAAAATGTGGAAGCTTCCTTGAACTTTGTAGGAATTACCGGGCTTCTGCAAATCGAAATATCCGGCGGTACAAACGAGGCTGAATTCTTAAAACCAAGATCCTTCATTCCTGCCGGAGAATCGACCATCCAAAATATTTCCGGAAAAGCCGAAGTCATTGTGACAAAACTGGAAGTGTTGCTGAATAATCTGAATGCCATTACAGCGGAAGAAAATCAACATAAACTTACTAACATTCTTACCGGCATCGATAGTGTGCTCAATAAAAACGTCGAGCCAGTGGGAAATATAATTGCCAACCTCGAGATCATCAGCACGGAACTGAGCGAAATAACAGTTACTTTGAATGAAGCTACTACCAATATAAATAATATTCTGCAGAGCGGAAAAATCGACAGCATCATTACCAATACCGATAAAATTACTGCCGATCTGGCGAAAGCCGATTTACGAAAAATGGTCACCGATCTCGATAATGCCATTATCCAGGTCAATCTTACACTTTCCCGTCTGGATGCTACTCACATGGAAAGCAAACAGGATATTCTCGATACCATAGAATCATTGCGGGAAACCGTCGATAACCTAAACGAATTCAGCAGGATGATCACCGAAGATCCTACTCTGTTACTGCGTTCAAGAAGAAAATAGTGAGGAAAAATAAAATGAAAAATTATAAGAATCTGATCTGGTTACTCTGGCTGGCAGTAATCTTTATATCTGGTTGTGCCGCCGGAGAATTGCTCACTAAAAATTACTACATTCTGGAGTATTATTCGCACGGTGAAAATCCTAATCTGGTACAGAAAACGCCTATTCCCAAAAGCGTTTACATTCAGGATGCCAAGGTTTCCAAAACTTATAACCGCAATCAGATTGTGATCCGTCATTTCGGACCGCGCATCACGTATGATAATTACAATCTTTGGGGTGTGAAGCTGACTAAAGTAATTCCCGATCTGATCCAAAAAAGGATGCAGAATTACAGGCTTTTCAAACAGATAAACCGTGAATTTCTGGATACCAGACCGGATTTGGAAGTTTCTGTCGCGGTTAATAATATCGAAGAGTATATTTCGGAGAACATGCAGCAGGCAAGAGTTAACATCAGTTTCATTCTGCGGAATTCCGGTGAAGCAACGGTGCTGGCTCAGCATAGCGTGAACGTGGAAAGACGCTTGCTGTCCAACGATTATGACACTTTTGTGCAAACTGTGAACGAGATTATATTGGAAGAGACGGATAAATTCATTATCAAAATTCTGCGAAGTTGTGGCGTAGAAGGTTGTACGGAAGAAATACCGGCAGAAAAGAAAGACAAAAATATCCTGGAAGAAATTACTGCTGAAGATTTTACGGAAGAAGAAGAAATAGAAGTGGGAGAAGGTACGGGTTTACTGCAGTTACCGGCTCTTTCCAGAACCGATAATGAGCCGTTATTCTATGCGATAAACGATTCCGATTTTACGCAGTCGGGGAAAATGGGTACTCCGCTCGCCTTACAGGAAGGAGTTTACACCATTCGCTACGGTTCGGGAAAAGCCAATCAGTTGATGAAGCAGGAAAATATCAAAATAATTCCGCGTTATAAGACCATCATCGAACCGGATTGGGGTTGCATTATAATCGAAGTGATGGATAAGCAGAGAAATTATGCCAAAGTAAGATTTGATATTTATGATCTGGTGACCGGAGAAAGTTATGGCGGCGGATTCCCGGCAGAAGAAGAAATTGGTGAGCAATCCACCGTGTGGGTTTTAAAACCAGGCATTTACAAAATTACTTTAAATAACGAACCGTTCAATACTTACACGAATTTTACCACCATTTACGCAGAAAAGGGAGAAGTGAAAAGACTGACCATCGTTATGGATACGGATGAAGACGATAATCCAACAGACATGATCGGTGCCGGTGTGCTGGAAGAAAGCTTCCTGGAAACTTCTCTGGAAAAAACCAAAATTTCCAGCGCCATTCATTGTAACGTCAATGTGAACAGCGATAACGAAGAAGAAGAAAACACCACCGAAACCACGATCATCATGGATACTCAGATGGAAAATTATCTGATTTACGATGACGGTCCTGTCCATTATACAATGAAAAATCTCATTGAATTGGGTACATCCAAAAATACCAATGAAGATTTCCGTCTGGCCACAGATGAATTCGAGCTAAAAAATACTCTGGTCTATTATTTCTTCAAAGATCTAGGCGTTTATGGCAGATTCGATGCCAAATCTCACTTTTTCGATGGACACTGGTACAGTACGGAAGAATTCTACTGCACGAAAATAGATAAAGACGGAAATACTGTACTGGACAGCGTTTTAGTCGACCATGTAAAAACGGAATCATCCTTTTTCCCCTTAACTTTAAAAGAAGGAGTCGGCATAAACTATCGTATCTTTAATCGTTCCCGTGCTAATCTCAATCTGCGGGTCGGCTTCGGATTAGAACATATTTTTAATAAGGATGTATATCAATTATACAGCCCTTCCGGAAATACGACATATCGCGAATATCACGAAATTGAATCCGAAAACAAGAAAGGCACAGAAGCCTCGTTAGTCGGTTCTTTCCAATTACCCCTGAATCTTTCGTATAATGTTAATGCCGATTTTCTGTTTCCTTTCAATGATCTGGCAAATTATTCCATGGAATGGGAAAACGTGCTAACAGCAAAGCTCTTCAAATATATTTCCGTAGATTATAAACTCAAATTCATTCATGAAGTGCCGAACGTAGGCGACGATTACATTGCCAAAAATCATACCTTGTTCCTGAGAATAACTTATTTCCTGAGGTAAAACTTGGCTGCTACAGAAACTTCTCTTGCCTATCGGAATAACATTCTGATCATCACCGGTCGCATTGATAAATTCACGGTGCCAAAGCTTCTGCCGGTTTACCGTTCGTATAAGCTGGCAGAATTGGAAAAAATCGATCTGCAAAATGTGCAGCATATCGATAGCGCCGGAGTAGCTTTTCTCGATCAAATCCGACAGGATTTTTTAACACGGCAGGTGGAAATCATCAATGCGGACAGCAACACGGCAGGTACGATCAACACCTTTTCTTCGCTGGCAATAACCCGCGTGGCGGTTCCGCCGAAAGATAATATTTTTGTTCAAATCGGGGATGGCATTTTCCGGTGGCTGGATGCTTCCAAATCTGCAGTATACCTCGTGGCGGATATTTTCTATTGGTCGTTTGTAGGAATCTTCGATAAAAAAGGACAACGCAAAGGTTCTGTGACACAGCAAAGTATTGCGATCGGAATGGATGCCTTGGGAATTATTGCTTTGCTGTCGCTAATTTTAGGATTGATCCTCGCTCTGCAATCGGCAGCACAACTGCGTCAGTTCGGAGCGAATATCTTCGTTGCCGATCTCATGGCAATTTCCATGGTTACGGAAATGGGACCGATCCTTACCGCCATTATTCTGGCGGGACGCAGCGGCTCGGCGATTGCTTCCGAAATCGCCACGATGAGCGTGACCGAAGAGATCGATGCTCTCAAAATGATGGCGATCAATCCCATCCGTTATGTAGTAGTTCCGAAATTTCATGCTATCACCATCTGCATTCCGCTGCTGGTTACCGCTTCCACTCTGATCGGTATTTTGGGCGGATTGATCATTGCCGTAACCTATCTGGATTTGAGTGCGGTGGTTTTCTTCAATCGCATTTTTGAAGTCCTTACAATGAAAGACGTGCTGGTGGGGCTGGGAAAGAGTTTCTTCTTTGCCTGGGTGATCGTAATCATCGGCAGTTACTACGGCTTTAATGTTACCGGTGGAGCGGAAGGCGTGGGCAAAGTTACCACTCAATCCGTGGTTGCTTCGATTTTCTGGGTGATCATTCTGGACGCCATCAACAGCCTGATCTTCTATTTTTGATTTATGAAAAAAGAACCGATAATTTCCATCCGCGATCTCGTGGCAAAATATGGT
>Ga0116164_10002213_pt1 | contig 14078 bp, 6 predicted proteins | sample AD_UKC109_MetaG_FD_89888 | JGI IMG/M metagenome (GOLD analysis project Ga0116164, IMG submission 89888) | Active sludge microbial communities of municipal wastewater-treating anaerobic digesters from Hong Kong - AD_UKC109_MetaG | ecosystem: Engineered > Bioreactor > Anaerobic > Digestate... | reverse complement strand
ATTACTAGCCGCTTAGCGGCGAAATATTTGTAGATAAGCCATTTAGATTCCAGCAATTAAGCTACAGAGTAGCGTAATTTTTAATTCATAGAAGAACAAAAATTTTACCAGACAATAATGATTAAAAAACTAAAAGCACGGGTTTAGTTACTTTAATAGATTAAAGAAATAAAAGTAGTAATAAAATAAATATGCCTGAGGGTATTGTTTACCCAACTGAAGTTAGTAAATTTCGCTTTAATTTAAAGTTATCAACAAACCATGAGCTACTATTTTATTGCACAAATTAAGATAAACGACGAAAAGGAATATCAGAAATATATTGATAAAGCCGGCGAAGTATTTAAAAAATACAAAGGTAAATACCTTGCCGTTGACAACAAACCCGAATTGCTGGAAGGAAAGTGGGATTATACACGAACAGTGCTGATTGAGTTTAACAACAAGGAAGATTTTAATGCCTGGTATCATTCTCCTGAATACCAGAACATTTTAAAACACCGCCTGAAGGCAGCAACATGCGATACTATCTTAGTTAAAGGACTATAACGTAAAAACATGTTGATAGAACAAGCCTTAAACTATGTTAATCTGTTGCTGATTGTGTCATGTGCAATTATGGCTCTCATATTTTTCTTTTTGCCTGTTCCAAAGTCAAAGGGACTTATAAATTACAGGGTTTCTCTCCGTTTATTAGCGGTGGCATATCTTTCCTTATCTATCCTTACTATAATGGATATGGCACAAGGCGTTCAAACCATAAACTATCCCATTGCATTAACCGCTACTTCCTTACAATCCATCCTATTCTTTTTTGTATTGGCAATTCTATTAAATATAAGGTTTGCAAGGAAAAAACTAGTGATTAAACTTCTTATCCCGACCTTATTTTATATATTTTTAGTAAGTGTTTTTGCAATTATACTTGGGCCTCCTTCATTACATGGAGTAGATGATATTCTGCACACATACTCCCACCCAGTTGTGATATTGAATATGCTATTTATGCTGTATTGTATAGTTCAACTATTTATTCTATCATATCTGCTTCATTTACAAATTAAAAAATATATTATCAGGCTTAATAATTATTATGCTAATACCAACCACTTGCATTTAGAATGGGTACGTTATCTATTTTTAGGAGCCTTTATTTTTGCTATCACTATAATTACATCTCTGATTTTTAATACCGCTATATTATCATTGATAGTAACAGCAATAAATTCATTGTTCTATGTGATTTTTGGTTTGTTTTATATCCGGTATCCATTAATTTATAGCAAAATAGAACCTATTGTTAACGAACCCGCCGTTTCAACAATTGAGCAAAAGCCGGAAATAAGGTATCGAAAAAGCTCATGGGAAAAGTTAAAAAATAAGATTCTGAAAGATAAGTATTATTTAAAAGCAGAGTTGAATATTGAACAAATGGCCGAATACCTGAAAATTGGAAGAACAACTCTTTCGAACTATATCAACAGAGAAGAAGGGATAAACTTTTATTCCTGGATAAATCAACTAAGAATAGAAGAAGCAAAACAGATTATCATTAATAACCCCGATTATTCTTTTGCTAGAATAGCTGAAATGGTTGGCATTAGCGAAGCTTCTAATTTTAGCCGGCAGTTTAAGTTAGTTACTAAAAAATCTCCATCGGTTTGGAAGTCTGAATATATGAAAAATGCTTCTTAAATATTAAAACCATATATTTCAACACTTTAACCACTACAGTAAAATATCACTTTTATAAAATAATTTGCAATTTATCACTGCGTACAGCACTTTGTATGTATTGATAAATAGAGTATGCATGCTTCTGATTTATTTTGCAGTTTAATCGGGTTACTCAAAATTGGCAATAATAAAGATATGTATTCCTGCACAGGAATATAAATTCTTAAACCCTGGTAAATTATAAAATTAATTTAAATATGAAAAAAACACTCTTACTCTTTCTGTTTTTAAGTTTTCTAACAAACGGATATCTTTTTTCTCAAAACAATGCATTGCACTATGATGGTGTTAACGATTATGTGTCGATTCCTGAATTAGGAACCAATATTACAAGTTTTACATTTGAGGCTTGGATAAAACCAGAGTCCGGCAATCCCGATATGGGATTGCTAATGACCAATATTTGGTCTGACAAATCGCTACACTTACAATTTAGTAACGGTGTTCTATTCCTTGCTGTTAATGGTTTAAATATTTCCGAATCAGGTAACTTCTGGCCTAAATTAACAAGAGCTCCAGAATACGATACCTGGCAGCACATAGCTGTTAGCTACGATGGTAGTACAAAAAAAATTATATTTTACTACAATGGCATTGAAAGCGGGAGTTATACTTATTCCGCTCTACCGGTTGTACATTTAACTGCGGCCTCTATTGGTTGCTGGGATGGCGGTTCCAGGTTTTATAAAGGTGCAATAGACGATGTGCGTATTTGGAACGTTGCCCGAACCGCAGAACAGATAAATACGGAAATTGACGGGTCAGAGTCAGGTTTGTTCGCCTATTACAATTTTAACCAGGGGGTTGCCTATGGCGAAAATTCAACAGTAACAACACTTACTGATAATGTGCCAACAAATCCAAAAAATGGAACATTGTATAATTTTTCGTTACAGGATAGTACCTCCAATTGGGTAAAATCAAGAAACAATGCATTGTATTTCGATGGCAGTAATGATTATGTATACGCCCCCATAAATGCAAGTAATTTAGGTCAATATACCATTGAAACATGGGTAAATACGAACTCAGGAATTGGTGGAATTTTTACTTCAGACTATGCCAGTCTTTGTATTTGGAACAAATGGTTAGGTATATCTATAAACAGACATTCAATTGAGTGCGAAGGTAACATTATACCTGGAAAATGGTACCACCTTGCTGTTACTTATGATATAAATACGGCATTGACCTATATCTATGTAAATGGGCAGTTAATATTTTATACGTATATAACCCCACATTATGCAAATATGTCGTTTATAAGTATAGGCACTCACGATATATTCAATAATTTCAATGGGAAAATAGATGAATTTTGCGTCTGGGGCACGGTTCGCTCAAATGCTGAAATTGTAAGCGATATGAGAAATGGCCTCACCGGAAATGAAAGCGGATTACTGGCATACTATACTTTCGACCAGGGAATAGCCGATGGTATAAATACGAATGTAAATAAACTTTTCAATTCTTTACCAGATGGTATGGATGGGACCTTAAACAATTTTGAGTTAACAGGTACTTCATCGAACTGGACTGAAGGTTATAACATGAACAGTGTTGCTCATTATCTTTCTGCGTCCGTTTCAGAAATTAAAATAGAGCGTCAATCGGGCAGTCAGGCTTCATTTGAAGTAAAATGTGTTGGAGACTGGACAGCATCTGAAAATGCCAGTTGGTTTACTATAAATAAAACCAGTGGCCGGGATTTCGATAATATTGTTATTACTGCCGATGAAAATATCAATATCACTGAGCGCAGCGATACAGTTAAGTTAACATTAAAAGATGGAAGTTCGCCTGTAAATGTAATTGTTACACAAAAGCGGGGAACCGTTTCATTTGCAGAAGCTGATGTAAATTTAACCGCTGCTTCCGGCAATACTAATTCGCTTAACATAAACTCCAATACAAACTGGACACTTTCAGCTCCCGCTAGCTGGTACAGCTTAAGTGAATTAAGCGGAACAAATAATGCCGTGATTACGGTTACATCAACCAGCGAGAATCAAAACCAGAGCGATCGCATTGACACCTTGATTATTTCGGGCACGTATGCCATTAACGATACAGTAATTATCAGGCAGAAAAAAGCAGCGATGTTTGTTTCGCAAAAAGAAATTGCCATTGATACCGCGGCAAACAGTAACGCTTATCTTAATATAGTTACCAGCGTGAATTGGACGGCTTCCTGCACAGCTTCCTGGCTTACGGTTAGTTCCCTTACCGGCACAGGGCCAGATACACTTACCCTGATTGCTGAAGCATTACCAATTGGTGTTACTCACCGGGCTGCCCGGATAGAATTTACCGGTTTATTTACTCCAGTATCAGTTATTGTTATCCAATCGGTACAACCCGATAATGCTTTGGCCTTCGATGGTATTAACGATTACGTGAATATTGATACACTGAGTTCTGCTATAGACTTTTCAAATGGTTTCTCATTTGCCGGTTGGGTTAAATGGAATGCTTTTAACCCATACTCACGGGTATTCGATTTTGGTAACGGGGCTGCTTCCGATAATATTTTACTTTACAATAATACAAGCGGATTTTTAGCTCTGGCTTCATTCAATGGAGCTACAGAATCTACTTTAACAAGTCCAATTGCCCTGCCCAAAGATAAATGGGTATATATAGCAACAACCATCAGCAATACCGGTAATGCAAAAATATATGTAAATGGAGCAGTAGTGGCTTCCGGAACCATTAACCTTCCTAATTCCATTACCCGTAATTTAAACTTCCTGGGTAAAAGTAATTGGTCAGCCGATGGTTATTTTAATGGTTCCATAGACGAAGTAAGTATCTGGAATAAAGAATTAAACCAGTCTGAAATTACTACAGGAATGAATAGCGGCTTTGCTATAGGCATATCCAACATCCTGGCATACTATAAATTCAACCAGGGAATTGCCGGGGCAGCAAACAATGGCAAAGATATCCTGAACGATTTCAGCGATAAGGCTCAACAAGGAACACTTATGAATTTTACATTGGATGGCACATCATCCAATTGGGTGGATAGTAGCCCAAAGAAAAGCATGCTTGCCAGTGCCACTACAAGCCTTGATTCAACTGCCGGAACATCAGAGATTGCTGTTTTTTCAAATATTAACTGGACAGCCAATAGCTCGGCAAGCTGGTTAGTCTTAAATACAAATGTGGGTTATGGTAACGATACGCTTACCGTTACATATACGGCAAACAGAAATAATTATGAACAGCGCACCGCAACAATAAGCCTTGCCGGAGTAGGAGCCGATACTGTTGTTTTAACATTCACACAAGAAGCTGGCAACCTTTTAACTCCTGAATTTTCAGCCAATACCACATTAAGTTTTATTAATGATACCATTAAATTTAACAATTTATCTACAATTAGTAATCCTTCCATTACATCATGGCACTGGGATTTTGGTGATGGCAATACATCCACAGAACAAAACCCTTCACATGTATATACAAACACTGGAAAGTTCACGATTACTTTAATTGCTTCTGATGGCATATTTTCCGATACCCTGGTAAAAGAAAATTATATTGAAATAAATAATAGCATCAATATGCATACAGGTTCGGTAATTGTTACCGACACCATTAATTTTTATGACTCAGGCGGTAAATCAAATTGTTATAAGGATGAGGAAGATTACACCTTCGTTTTTTACCCGGGAACAGCCGGTAATTATATACAAATTGATTTTAGTGTATTGGAAGGAGATTATGCTTCTAATATGTATGATTTTATAAGTATCTATGATGGAACAACTACATTAGCCCCATTAATTGGATCATATGCTCATCTTCCGGCAACACCCCCTTTAAAGGTTAAGGCAACTAATCCTGATGGGGCACTTTGCGTGAGATGGGTATCCGATGGCTCTTGGAAATTTGATGGATGGGAAGCCAAAGTTTATCAAGTTCTCCCGGTTGATTTTACTGCTGGCCAAACTATCGGCATGTACCCGTTTTCAGTTTCGTTTACCGATAAAAGTGCAATGCCCAACCTAACATCATGGAGCTGGGATTTTGGTGATGGAAGCACTTCCAATGAACAATCACCGGCACATACCTACAATAGTAAAGGTAATTACAATGTAAAACTGGTAGTATCAGATGGTACTTTAACCGATTCCATAAGCAAAGAAAACTATATTCAGGTAAGCGATTTCACCACCAGGTTTAGTGCAGATATTACATCGGGTTACCTTCCTACAGTTCAGTTTAGCGATAAAACAATTGGTAATGCTACATCGTGGCTGTGGGATTTTGGTGATGGTACAACATCCGATATCCAAAACCCTTCACATAGTTATTCTACGGGGGGTATTTATACTGTAAGTTTAATATCATCCAACGGAGTAAATACAGATACACTGGTGCAGGAAGATTATATTTCGGCACGGCCTTTTGATGCTGCTTTCAGTGCCGATATTACTTCCGGATTTATACAAAATATCAACTTTACCGACAATAGCGCAGGTAGCGGCATTACATCGTGGCATTGGGATTTTGGTGATGGAACAACATCAGACGAGCAAAATCCGGTACATAAATATAACACTGCCGGAACATACACCGTTTCTTTAATTATCAGTAACAGTATATTTAGTGATACGGTAATTATGGAAAATTATATCACTGTTAAATCTAAAAACGATATGGTCATTAGTTGGCCAGGGCAGGCACCAATAACTTATGGCAATCCTACAGGTAATGGTATTATGAATGCATCTGCCAATATCGATGGTGTATTCACTTATAGTTTTTCTCCTGACTCCATTTTTAAAGCTGGCTCGCATCTAATTACAGCTACCCTTACTCCCACAGAGAGCTATTATCCGGCCGTTACCAAAACCATAAGTTTTGTAGTAAACAAAGCAGATCTTTTAATAACTGCCGATAATCAGGTTATTGAAGAAGGCAGCGAAATACCTGAACTTAGCTATAGCTATTCGGGGTTTGTAAACGGCGAAGGCCTTTCTGATATATCAGTACTTCCGACCACCTTTACCCGGGCCACATCATCAAGTCCGGTAGGAGATTATGAGATTCTTGTATATGGAGCTTATGCCGATAATTACAATTTTATTTATACCAATGGAACATTGAGTATAAGCAATCTTAAAGTTCCGGCAATTACCTGGGATTCTCCTGCGCCAATATCTTACAGCACAGCCTTGAGTGAAACCCAGTTAAACGCAGTTGTTTCTTATAGCGGTAATACTGTGGCTGGCACTTATACTTACAATCCTGTTTTGGGCACCCAGCTACAAGCAGGAAATGTTCAGGCTTTAAATCTTATATTTACTCCTGATAATCCTACGGAATATGCTACAGTAAGCAAAACTGTTTCCATTGATGTAAACAGAGCCGTTTTAACCGTTACTGCCGATAATAAAACCAAAGTATATGGAGAAGATAACCCCGACTTTACTTTTAGCTATTCTGGTTTTGTTAATGGTGAAGATGAAAGCGTACTGAGTACTGCTCCATTAGTTATAACTACAGCGGATAATGACTGTGATGCAGGTAATTACACCATTACTTTTATAAAAGGGAATGATATTAATTATGAATTTGTTTACAATACAGCAATTTTTTCGGTAACACCACGCCCGCTTACTTTAAGCAATTTTACAGCTAACAGTAAAGAATACGATGGAACCACCGCTGTGCCTGATGCAGGATTCTCCGATGACCGGCTTACAAGTGATGAGCTTACATTTGCATACCATGTTGATTTTGAAGATAAGAATATAGGCTATGATAAAAATGTAAATTATAGCAACATTGTGATTAGTGGAGGCAGTGATATTGGCAACTATTCATTGCTTATAACAACTGGAAGTGCAATTGCCAATATTACAGCTAAAGAATTGACTATTGGCGGCTCATTTACAGTTGGCAATCATACTTACGATGGAACTACTGAAGCTGTTATTAGTGAGAATAATCTTACACTAAATGGAGTAATAACCGGCGATGATGTATCATTGAATCCTGTTGCTGAATTTGCCAGTGCCAATATTGGCACCAATATAGATGTATATCTTACTAACGCAACAAGCATTACAGGTAATGATGCAGGTAATTACTTACTTTCGTTTGCAGGTGCTCCATCCACAATAGCTAATATTGAGGCTGATACTGAAAAACCTGTTATTTCAGATATGCCAGAAAATATTACTGTAAATACGGATGAAGGCATGGATTATGCTACTGTTTTGTGGACAGAACCAACAGCTATTGATAATGTTGGTGTAGTTTCCTTTACATCTAACTACAGCAGTGGATCACAGTTTAATGTTGGGGAAACCATAGTAACCTACACTGCTGCAGATGCAGTCCAGAATAGTTATAGCGAGTCATTCTCTATATTCGTTAGGGATATTGAAAAGCCTGTAATTACAGGTATCCCTTCCGATATTACATTAAGTACCGATGAAGGAAAGAACTATGCAACAGTGACATGGACAGAGCCAACGGCTACTGATAATGTAGGCATTGATGTGTTTAGTTCAAATCTCGCTAATGGAACTAGATTCAATCTTGGAACTACTCTGGTTACTTATATTGCCGTAGATGAATCTAATAACGAGGCTACGGCAACATTTAATGTTACTGTTATTGATACCGAAGCCCCTGTATTTATTGGTATTCCTCAAAATTTGACCGCGTACGTTAAAGGAGATGTTACCTCTGTAAGTGTAGATTGGGGTACACTTTGGGCTACGGATAATGTAGGGGTTATAAGTCTATCTTCAAGCCATTTGCCGGGTGATGTTTTCCCACTAGGAATAACAACCGTTACCTACACCGCACTTGATGCTGCGGGTAATACAACAAATATTTCCTTTACAGTGGAGGTTATAAGTGATGGAGTAAAACCTGTAATTACAAATATGCCTCAGAATATGGAGGTGAGCACCGATGTTGGAAAGAACTATGCAACAGTAACATGGACCGAGCCAACCGCCACAGATAATCTCTTGCTATATAGTTTTGAATCTGATTATTCAAGTGGCTCACAATTCCCGTTAGGAACCACCACTGTTACCTACACTGCTGTAGATTTCGTTGGGAATACAGAAACAGCAAATTTTACCATTATTGTAAATGATTCTGAAAAACCAGTTATCTCAGGAATGCCCGAAAACATTACCGTTAACACCGATGAGGGAATGACCTATGCAACGGTAACATGGATAGAGCCCAGTGCAACAGATAATGTGGGCGTAGCTAATTTTGCTGCCGATTATACTAATGGTTCGCAGTTTTCTGTTGGAACCACTACCGTTACCTACACCGCAACCGATGCCGCAAACAATGTTCAAACTGCAAGTTTTGCCATTACAGTGAATAATTCTACAGGTATTCCTGATAGTAATAAAAATAATTTATCTGTTTATCCAAATCCGGTAAAAGATATCCTTAAAATAAGTACTGGTAATATTAATGACAATGGAACATACACTATATTTTCGACCCTGGGGATTCCTGTTAATCAAGGAGATATTAACAATGGAAGTACAAATGTGAATATGGAAAAACTAAACAGCGGATTGTATATACTACAGCTTCAAATAAATAATTTGTATACTACTTTCAATATCGTGAAAGAATAAAGCAATCATTCTAACAATACATAAAGCCGCAAAAGGAAATCCTTAGCGGCTTTTTTTAATTTGAAGTTATATCAATTTAACAGATATCTTTTGTTTTATTTGTACATTTGATAATTAATGTTAAAATTGACAAATATTAAATCTACCCTAATGAAATTCAGAATATTACTTTATTTTTTTCTTTGTATTTCGGTATTTACTAACGCACAAATAACAACAAGTAAAACAAGTGTCGATTTTACCTTACGATATGAAAAAGATAGTATCTATCATATCCTGACTTTTTGGAAAGATAAAGATTCTACTATTTATAGCTCTGTAAAATATTCAGTTACAGATTTTAATAAAATAGCTACATATAAAAAATTAAACGATGAGATTCCCATCATACAACAACTGTGGGAAAAAGCCGAAGACAGCATTAAATATAACCTTCATTCATTTAATATTGGTTACCCCCTACTCTATTCTGATATATTAAAAAACCATATTCATGCTTTTAAAAATTCTGAAGAGTGGCAAAACCATGTTAAAAAGAACGGTAAGAAGCTTGAATACGCATTGCAAAAAAAGATTATGCTCGAAAACGATGTATATAAACCGTTAGCTCATTTTTTAAAAACAAAAGGATATACAATAACCGGTATCGAAACCGAGAAACATGGTTTTGTAACAAAAGAAAACCTGCAAAAATCAGGTTTTTCTGGAAACGAAATTATTCCCATGCCATTTATCGTTTGGCTGGTATTAGATAAAGAATAACTATATTACATTATGTTTTTACACTACATTACGCTAGCTATCCGAAATATTAAAAAATTTAAAGTTAGCTTTTTTATAAACCTTATAGGTCTAAGCCTGGGACTGGCAAGTGCTTTCATCATTTCAAGCTATGTTTTAAAAGAAACAAGCTACGACCAGTTTCATTCTAAAAAGGATAGAATATACCGGGTTTTATGCGATAACGAAAAAGTAAACTGGACAAGCCCCGGTGTCCCTTATGTGCTTAAGGGCAATATCGATAACTCTGTTCCCATTGTAGAAAAATCGTGCCTCATGGATTTTCTGTATATGGCTAAAGTTAAGCAGGGAGAAGAATATGCTCCTTTTAAAAAATTATTCTCAAGCACACCAGAATTTTTTGATATTTTCGATTGTAATTTGGTTTATGGGAGTTTAAATAAGGCATTACAAAACATAAACTCATTAGTAATTACAAAAACAACAGCAAATGAATATTTCCCAGATGAAAACCCTATTGGTAAAATCCTTGAAATTAAAATCGGTTCTGAAATATATTCATTAAGAGTAGATGCTGTAATAGAAGACTTCCCGATAAATTCATCTATTAAATTTAATGCACTTTGCAACAGCGAAATTTCGGTAAATCAATACGAATCAATGCCCTGGTCGGCAGATTATAGAAATAATTGGAATTTGAATTTTTCTAAAATGTATGTTTTGTTAAAAGAGGATAAACCAGAAGCTTTTCAGAAAGCATGGGATCAATTTGAGAAAAATAACGAGATAGATAAGCAGCAACTTCATTACCACTTGCAGGCACTTACCGATATCCACCTAAACTCATCGCACCTGGTAAACGATGGAGCAAGAGGCAATAAAACAAACATATACCTTTTTTCAAGTATAGCATTTATCATTCTTATTGTCGCAGCCTTTAACTATATCATATTATCCATATCCATATCTAAAATGAGGTATAAAGAAATAGGTATTAAAAAAATATTAGGCAGCAACAATTCGCTTATTCGAAAACAATTTTTTTCTGAATCAATAATAATTACATTCCTTTCATTCCCGATAGCTTATCTTATAGCTGTTTACAGTATTGGTTTTGTAAACCGGCTTTTTAATATGTCCCTCGAAATAAATATTTTCAATCATTTTAATCAACTTGCAACTTTCATTCTTATTTTAATATTGCTCGGATTAATTTCGGGCAGTTATATTGCAGTCTTTTCATCTCGTTTAAATCCCTTAGAAATAATTAAATTTAAGCTTAGCACAAAAAACAGGAAAATTCGTTTTCAGCATGTCATGTTGTTATTTCAGATAATGGTTTTTACTGGATTAACAGGAGCTTCGTTCAGTATTTACAAACAAATCAGTTATTTAAAAAACATTGATACCGGTATAAATCTTAAAAATAAACTGATAGTTATCATTAATGATTTAGATATGAATGTTTCTTCGTCAATGGCAATAAACGACATTCTTACAAAAATCCCGGAAATAAAAGATTTCACCATGGGTACTTTCATGCCTCCCGAAAATAGCAGAAGTATCCAAACAGCCCCGGACCCCCATGATAATTCGAAAAATATAAATTATGAGGTTGAACCAGTTTCGCATAAGTTTTTTGATTTTTTCGATATTAAATGTAAAAAGGGGAGGTTATTCGACCCCCTGCTGAACAGTGATTTTTCCAAAATTATTATTAACGAATCTGCTATAGAGCTTTTCGGCTTTAGTAATCCTATTGGCGAAAAGGTTAATGGCCAGGAAATTATTGGGGTTATAGCAAATTACCATACACATTCATTACACGAAAATATTGCTCCAACAGTTTATGTGCTGGTTAAACCTGAGCATATTTACGAAATTGGAATTGAATACCAGCCCGGCCTTGGCGAAATATGTTCAAAAAAAGTAATGCATGAGCTCCAAAGTTACAACTCTGATGCATCATTTGATATAACGTACGTTGAAGATAAAATTAAGGATATGTATTATGATGAGAGCAACTTAAATAATATCATCATATATTTCAGCATATTTGCCATTATAATTGCTCTAATTGGCATCTTTGGGCAATCACTATTTGCTGTAAAACAACAAATTAAAGAAATAGGGATTAGAAAAGTCAATGGAGCTACCGAAAGAGATATTATTAAATATTTACTTAAAAAATACCTTATATTATGTGTAATTGCTAATGCTGTAAGCTGGCCCATTATTTATAATTTAATAGAGAAATGGCAAGAAAGGTTTATTTATAAAAGTTCATTAAGTATTAGCTTAATCCTATTAACTTTAGCCGTATCTTCAACTGTAGTAATTTTTACAGTATTAATTAATGCATGGAAAGCTTCGAAAACTAATCCTGTTGAGATTATAAAATATGAATAGGTAAATGCCAAAACAATAAAGAAGCTGTAAAAAAGCAGAAAATTTGTCCATATTTCGACATGCTCAATATGACCATTTATTTATAATCTTAGCGTCACACTGAGATATGTCATCCTGAGCCTGTCGAAGGATGTCGAAGTGTAGACAAGAAAAAAGAGGCCTTCTGATACAGCCTCTTTATTAACAGGGTTCAGTAAATATACTAATAAAATCTTGCTATGGCCAAACACTTGACTGTACTTTACTTATATGGTTTTTGCGTAATAAATACATGAGCAACCTCGACTGCCCTATTCCCCCTCCTATGGATAAAGGGATTTCACTGTTCAGTATTTTATTATGAAATGATAAATGAACTCTTTCTTCCGTGCGGGTTATTTTGAGTTGTTTTAACAAGGCAGCTGAATCAACCCTGATACCCATAGATGAAATCTCAAATGCACTTTCAAGTATAGGGTTCCACACAATGATATCGCCGTTTAAGCCTTTGTAACCTGCATCGTTAATGGTTGACCAGTCGTCGTAGTCGGGGGCGCGCAGGTCGTGAGGGACCCCATCAGCCAATTGATGCCCGATTCCGATTATAAACACTGCCCCCAAATCTTTAGCTACAACACTTTCCCGTTGTTTTGGCGTTAATTTGGGATATCTGTACTGAAGCTCTTCGTAATGGATAAAACTTATTTTTTCGGGCAGTATGGGCTTTAATTCAGGAATTAACTTACAGCAGTGCTTTTCAGCCTCTTTTATCGAATCATAAATTTCTGAAACTGTCTTTTTAAGATAACCTAGGATTCTGTCCTTCTCACTCACCCTTTTTTCCCAATCCCACTGATCGACGTAAATAGAATGTATAGGGCTGATTATTTCATCGGGACGTAAAGCTTTCATATCAGTTATAATACCATAATCCTCATCGATCTCAAGTTCGGCAAGCTTCAATCTTTTCCATTTTGCCAACGATTGTACAATTTCAATTCTTCTGTCGGGTAACGATTTAGCAAAAAAAGTAACAGGTTTTTCCACTCCGTTTAAATCGTCGTTTATACCCGTTCCTGCAACAACAGTTAAGGGTGCTGAAACCGGAAATAAGATTAATCGTTTCGACAATTCTGTTTTAAAAAAATCTTTCACCTGATGAATTAAAATCTCTGTTTCAATTTTTTCAGGCATTTTTACTTTAGATGTTGTTTTAATCATTTCTACTAATATTTAAGGGTTTAACATGAACATAAAAAAACCCTTCGCTGTATTTACAGAGAAGGGTTTGGTACATAATGAGGCATTACCTTCTCTGCGGAGGAGGGCGATTATTATTATTGTTATTTAAATTTCTTTTTATCATTCGTATTTCAATAAAAAAGCCTTCCGGTATGGGAAGGCTTTTATCGTTTTTTTATGTTTTTTACTATAATAGCCTTCCCAACCGCAAATTATTATTTACAGCATTATTAAAAAGGTTATTATTAGTATGTATCATATTCATTTTGTTTTATAATGGTTCGAAAATAAGCATTAATTTATAATTTTCAAAATCTATTCGTAACGTAAACTTTT
>Ga0116164_10002212_pt1 | contig 14078 bp, 14 predicted proteins | sample AD_UKC109_MetaG_FD_89888 | JGI IMG/M metagenome (GOLD analysis project Ga0116164, IMG submission 89888) | Active sludge microbial communities of municipal wastewater-treating anaerobic digesters from Hong Kong - AD_UKC109_MetaG | ecosystem: Engineered > Bioreactor > Anaerobic > Digestate... | reverse complement strand
GCAGGATACCCGATTGCAGCGTCCAGAATCCGCTTGTTTCGGACGCGCGCACGAGCGCTTCGAGTAGTTTTGTTCCCGCGCCTCCGCCCTGTGCGCCGGAATCAACGTAAATGCTTACTTCCGCGACGCCCGCATAGACGCAACGGCTGGAGACCGTGCTCAGCGCCGCCCAGCCGATTACAATTTCGTTTTCCGTGACGACCAGCCGGCAGGATTTCAGGTGCGACGCGTCCCACTCCGGCCAATCAGGACATTCGGTTTGAAAGGTTGCGAGATTTCCGTCCATGCCCTGTTGATAGATCCGGCTGACGTTCGGCCAATCCCCGGCCGTCATCTCGCGAACAACATACTCTTTCACGCGGCAAACCACCCCTTCGTTCTGTTTGCAATCTTCACCAGCGTCAGCATCACTGGCACTTCGACCAGCACGCCGACGATGGTCGCCAGCGCGACCGGGCTCTTTGTACCGAACAACGAAATCGCGACGGCGACCGCCAGTTCAAAGAAGTTGGAAGCGCCGATCATGCCGGCCGGCGCGGCGATGTTGTGCGGCAGCTTGAGCGCCCTGCTCGCAAGATACGCGATAAAAAAGATAAAAAACGTCTGAATCACCAGCGGCACGGCAATCAGCACGATATGCAGCGGGTTTTCCAGGATCACGTTCCCCTGAAACGAAAAGATGATCACGAGCGTGAGCAGCAGCCCGCCGATCGTGATGTTGCCGAATTTCGGCAGGAAGCGGTTGTTGAAATAATCGGCTCCACGCTTTTTCATCACCGCGTTTCGTGTAAACGCGCCTCCGGCGAGCGGGATCACGACAAACAGCGCAACCGACAGCAGCAGCGTGTCCCACGGGATCGAAATCCCGCCGATGCCAAGCAGCAGCGCGACAATCGGCGTAAACGCGACAAGGATGATCAGGTCGTTGGTCGCAACCTGTACGACCGTGTACGCCGGATTCCCGTTTGTCAGATAACTCCAGACAAAAACCATAGCCGTACAGGGCGCGGCACCCAGAAGGACCGCCCCGGCCAGATAGTCCCTTGCAAGTTCCGCCGGAATCAGCGACTTGAAAATCACAAAGAAGAACAGCCACGCAATGCCGAACATCGTAAAGGGTTTGATCAGCCAGTTGGTCGTCCAGGTAACGAACAATCCCTTTGGATTTTTCCCGACGTCCCGGATGCTCTGAAAGTCGACCTTCAGCATCATCGGGTAGATCATCAGCCAGATTAAAATCGCGATCGGGATCGAAACATTCGCGTATTCGAACCGCCCTAAAAACGCCGGAACGCCCGGCAGATACCTGCCGATCAGCACGCCCGCCCCCATGCAGAGGATGACCCATACCGTCAGATATTTTTCAAAAAAGCCGATGCCGGACTCCCTTTGTTCCATTATACTTCACCTCAACCTTTCAGCGGAGCTTGGTTCGGCTCTGCCTGGCTGTTGCGTGCATAAATCTCTTCCTGTTGTTGTGTTGTCAATGTTTTCTCGGTGATAAACGCAATGATCAAAATACCGACGATGCTCAGCGCGAGCCGCAGCGCCATAAACACCGGGCCGAGGTTCGCCGCCTCGAACATCAGCATCGGAAGCTTGGTCGTCGACCACGCGCCGACAAAGATGAACACGTTAAAGAGGCTGCTGCCTTTTTTCAGCATGACGCCCGCGACGGGAAACGCGGCGTACAACGGGCCGGCCGCGGCACTGCCCAGCAGAAACGCAATCAGAACGCCTTTGATTCCCGAACCTTTTCCGGTATACTTCATCATCGTGGCGCGGTCCACCCAGACGTCCAGAAGGCCGAGCAGGATGAAGATCGGCGGCAGAACGGAGAGCATCTCCTTAAAGTTGCTTACCGTATTGGTCAGGCTCAGTTTACCGATCTCCGGGAAGACAAACCCTGTGGCGACGGCCGCCGCAAGGATCAAAAGAAACGCGCCGTAACGCTTAAAAAATTGCTTCATCACAGCACCGCCCCGATCACAAACGCGGCCGCCAGCGAGAAGACGAGCGCGGCGGAATTCCGTACGATCGCCGCGCGCCTGCCGAAGGACTTGATTTCAAGCGGGAGCGTGACGACGCCGACCATCATCAGCGTCGAGACAAACGCCGCAATCTGCATGTACCCCGCGCCGCTTTTTAACAGCGCCGCGGCCAGCGGAAACGCAACAAAGCCGGGCATCAGCGTGATCGAGCCGATCGCCGCCGCCGCAAGGACGCCCCAAAGGCCGGAGTCGGAGCCGATCAGCGTTTGGATCGTCTCCGGCTTCAGGATCGCCATCGCGACCCCAATGATGACAAAGATGGTCAGCAACTGCGGCAGGATATTTTCAAACGCTTTCCATGCCTTTTTCAACGCCATCTTCGTTTTTTTCCGGTCCTTGAAAAATGAAATCGCAAGTCCGGCAATCGCAAGTCCGTAGAGGATGTAGGTAAACATACACGCACCTCAGCATCAATTTTTTGGGTGTGGATTTATTTAGCAGCCTCCAGAAGTTTTAAGACCTCGTCTTTTTTGAGCACTTTGCCGAATGAGACGACCTTGCCGTCGATGACCAGCGCCGGCGTGCTCATGACGCCGTATTTCGCGATCTCGGCATAGTCCGTAACATGGCCGACCGCTTCGTCCATATCGAGCTGCGTTAGCGCTTCCTTCACCGCCGCTTCGAGCGCGATGCACTTCGGGCATCCGCCGCCGAGTACCTTGATGCGCGCGCCGCCCTCCGGCTGACTGTTGGTTTTTGCGCTTTCGCCGCCGCATCCGCAGCAGCACTCGTTCGTCTCTTGTGTATCCTTCTTTTTGCTGAACAGTCCCATTGTACGTTCTCCTTTTTATCTTGTATGTTGTGTTTCCAACGAAAATCGTTTCGCTCTTTCGTGATTTTAAACGATCACGCTCTGGAGCGCATTGAACAAATATCCGACCAGAATGATGCCGACCGTGCAGATCGCAATAAACAGCGCGAGCAGCTTTGGTTTGACCGCTTTTCGCAGCATCACCATGGACGGAAGCGACAGCGTCGTCACCGCCATCATAAACGAAAGGATGGAGCCAAGCTGCGCACCCTTGTAAAAAAGCGCTTCCGCAATCGGGATCGTTCCAAAGATGTCCGCATACATCGGCACGCCGACCAACGTTGCAAGCACGACGCCGAATGGATTTTTACTGCCGAGCACCGCGACGACCCACGTTTCGGGAATCCAGTTGTGGATCACCGCGCCGATGCCGACGCCGGCGAGCACATACGGGAACACCTTTTTAAACGTCGACACCATCTGCTCTTTGGCATAGATCAGCCGGTCGCGCTTCGTCAACTCCGCAGACTCGATGTCCACGCTGCCCGCGGTAAGGATGAAGCTCTCGACATAGCGTTCCATACGCAGTTTCTCAATGATCGAACCACCAATCACTGCAACGACGAGTCCGACAACCACATAGATGATCGCGACCTTCGCGCCGAAAATACTCATCAATAGAACCAGCGACCCAAGGTCCACCATCGGCGAAGAAATCAAAAACGAAAACGTAACGCCAACCGGGAGCCCCGCGGACGTAAACCCGATGAACAGCGGAATGGACGAGCAGGAGCAAAACGGCGTAACCGTTCCGAGCAGCGCGGCGATACAGTTCGCCCAGATGCCGCGGAACCTGCCGAGGATCCGTTTGCTGCGCTCCGGCGGAAAATAACTCTGGATATAGCTGATCACGAAGATCAGCGTGCAAAGCAGGATCGTGATCTTGATCACGTCGTACAAAAAAAACTGCAGGCTGCCGACCCACCGGCTCGCCGTGTCGAGGCCGATTGCACTCAGGCCGTTTTCAATCAACGCGTCCAGCCATTTCATGGCCAGAACCTGGTACTGGAAAAAATCCCAAATGGATTTTATAATCTGCATGTCCGTCTCTTTTCCTCGTTCCTGCCGCGGTTTATTTGCCGCAGCAGGTGGTTTCCTGTTGAATTTCTTTCGGCGTGACGAACACGTGCACCAGTTCCTTTGCGTATTCGCCGCCTTCTTCGCTCAGGCGGTAATGCGTCCATTTCCCCTCCTGCCGGCTTTCGACGATTCCGGATTCGACCAATATCTTCATATGATAGGACAGAGCAGGCTGGCCGATATTCAAATTCGCCAGCAGCATGCAGGCGCACTTTTCCCCGGTCGTGAGCATCTCCAGCACGCGGAGGCGGTTTTCATCGCAGAACGCTTTCATGACCTTTGCTTCTTTTGCATACAGGTTAGCCATGGCTCCTCCTCATATCAAACAATATCGATGTATCAAAGCATACTCTTCATATCGATGTTTGTCAATGTATTGTTCTGGAAAATTCTAGCTGAAGACGTTTTCTTTTGTTTATCTATAAAATATGTTATTCTCAGGTTGTTACAAGATTGAAATTATGTAATATTTTTCGTTTGACCCCACTTTTATTGGCTTGGTTTTCGTATTCATTAGTGTCCGGCGTTATTTCGTCAAGAAGAGCCGCCGGGAAAGGAGACTGAACGAATGAAACAGTATTCTGGAAAAATGAAAAAGAACTTTGCGCGTATTCTGACGCTCGTACTCGTGTTTGCCATGGTGCTCGCTTTCAGCGCAAGCGCACTGGCCGCACCGAAATCGTCCTCGGACACCGAGTCGCCCGGCAACAGCGGCAACGCCCATTCGGAAAAGGCCGATAAAGCCGACAAAGAGGATAAGAGCAACGGAAACAAAAACGGTTCCGCCGGGGAAAAGGACTATTACGGGATCTCCGTTGAAAAGATTCAGATCGCGATCGACAGCGTGACCGACGAAACCGAGAAAGCCGCGCTGCAGGCACTGCTCGACGAGTACACCGCCGCGCTGGACGAAAAGGCCGGCGACGTCGACGCGCAGGGCATGAGCACGCTGGCGCAGGCCGCGTCGGACGCCCGCAAAGCGCTGAAGGACGCTCTGGACGAAGCAGGCTACACGCTCGGCAGCATCCTCGGCTGGCAGGAATGGAAATACACCTATAATTACGAATACAACAACATGCAGGACAATCTCGAAGCCATCGCCGAAAAGATCGCCGCCCTTGACGATTCCGATGAGAACAAGGCGGTCCTCGAAGCGCTTCTGACCGCGTATCAGGACGCGCTTGCCGCGGAAGCGGCCGCCGGCGAGGACGCCGACCTCGAAGCCCTTGCCGACGCCGTCAAAGACGCCCAGACAGAGTTGTATCAGGCGCTGAACGCCGCCGGTATCCTTCCGCTGCAGGAGCAGGACATGCTCCAGCTGCATGATCCCGACGCGGACTCGGAATCCGAGGAATAACGAACCAGCCGTACCTGCTCCGGTGCGGACGATATATATCGTCCGCGCCGGGATTAATCAGCCGGGCCGCGCGGGCAGCATTCAGTCGTGCGGACCCGTAAGGAGACTATGCTTTCGGAGATCGACAAGCTCGCTGTCCGCGCAGCAACGGACGAGCGCGCAAGAGAACGGATCATTCAGACCCAGGAACGCGCCATTCTGAAGATCACTTCACGCGTTACGCATCGTTTCGTAACAAAGAGCGACGATGAATGGTCGGTGGCTTTGTATGCCTTCTCTAAGGCGATCGACACGTATCATGCGGATACCGGGCCGTTTTTGACCTACGCCGAAACGGTGATCCGCCGCAGCCTGATCGACGAGTTTCGAAAGCAAACGCGCCGTTCCCGGGAGATCGCCGTCCCGCCGAACACGTTCGACGGCGGCGGGGAGGAACTGGAATCCTCTCCCGTTCAGTACGCCGTCGTGCGTAACAGCATCTGGGCTGCGGACTCTTCGCTCAGGGACGAGATAACGGCGCTTGCGGGCGCCTGCGAATCCTTTGGGTTCGTGTTTTCCGATTTGGTCCAGGTGTCCCCGCGGCAGGAAAAAACGCGAAACGCCTGCGCGCGCGCGGTTCGCTTCCTCCTGCGCGATCCGGAACGGCTCGATCGGCTTTTTGAAACGCATCAGCTGCCGATGCAGGCGTTGATCCAGCAGGCCTTTCTTTCAAAAAAGCTGCTGGACCGGCACAGGAAGTACATCATAGCGGCAACGATCGTTTTAACAGGCGATTATCCGGCTTTGGCGGAATATTTTACGTTTATTGGAAATGAGGGTGTCATATGAGAGCGGCAATCGTTGAAACACATCGGACGTATGCCGTTGCGCTTTTGGAAAGCGGCCGGTTTATCAAACTTCACAGCGGCCAGTACGAGGTCGGCCAGACGGTCGCCGTCCGCGAAAAGCGGGCCCGCACACGCAGCATGCTGACCGCCTACGCGTCGCTTGCCGCCGTACTGCTTCTGTTCGTCGTCGGCGGTTATAAAGGCTACACCGCGCCGTACGGCCTCGTAAGCCTCGACGTCAACCCGTCCATCGAATATACGATCAACATTTTCGACCGGGTCATCGGCGTCAACGCCGTTAATGGCGACGGCGAAGCGATCCTGAATCAGATCTCCAATAAAGAGCTTCTGAATGCGAGCATCGGCGACGCGGTCGACAGGACGATCGCGCAGCTTCAGGAAAACGGTTATTTGAACGAATCGGACGGCAACTACGTCATGCTCTCCGCCAACTCCGTCAGCGAAACGCGTGCGGAAAAACTCGCCGTCGCCCTCGAAAACCGGGTCAATACGCACGCGAACCTCTCCGCCGAATCCGTTGCGGTCAGCAACGACGAGGTGGAGCAGGCGCACAGCCTTGGCACCAGCGCAGGGAAGCTCGTGCTGATCGAGCGGCTGAAAGCCGCTTCCGAAGACCCGGACTCGTTTGACGAAAGCGAATGGCTTGGCGAGTCCGTCCGCGATATCGTCCGCGCGACGCAGGATCACGGGAATTCCGGCAAAAACGGAAACAAAACGGACGACGATTCCTGCGGTGTGGACGGCGAAGACTGTCCCGATAATCCAGGTTTGCCGCCGAGCACGAGCAATGCGCCGTCGGTCAACCCGGACAATCCTTCGAACGAAAACCGATCGGACAACGCCAGCAAAAATAAATCCGACAAGAGCTCGAGCAACAACTCCAGCAATGCGCGCTAGGCAATGGCGACGGACAATTTGAAATGAAAAAGGTCAAGGCGGTTTCACCCTTCGGCCAAATTCTAAAAAACATCCGGGATGCATCTGCATCCCGGATGTTTTTTATTGCGTTGTTTGTTTATCGCTTTTCGGTCTCCTTCGTCTCTTTGCTGCATTCCTCGCCCTGTTTTTCGAGGGAATACAAGCTGCATGCGGAACAGTTTCCGCCGCACCCGGCGCAGCCGCCCTTCTTGCGGCGTTTTCTCATGCTGCGCACCGCGAAAAACACGGCGGCCGCCACCGCCGCCAAGATCAGATAATCCCAAACGCTCATAACAGCAGACTTCCGATCTGGTAGGCGGCAAACGCCACGATCCAGGCCACCGTGCACTGCATCACTACGACGCCGATCGTCGACCAGCCGGAATGGAGTTCCTTTTTCATCGTCGCAATCGCCGCAACGCACGGCGTATACAAAAGCGTAAAGAGCAGGAAGCTGACGGCGGACAGCGGCGTAAACAGATTGCTGAGTACCAGATGCAGCTGCGCGATGCCGGTTCCGGTCAGGACGGAAAGCGTGCTGACCACCGCTTCCTTGGCGACAAACCCGGAAATCAGCGACGTCGCGACGCGCCAGTCGCCGAATCCAAGCGGTGTAAATACCGGCGCGATCAGCTGCCCGATCAGCGCAAGAAGGCTGTCCGCGCTGCTTGCCACAACGTTCAGGCGCGTATCGAAGGTCTGTAAAAACCAGATCACGATGCTCGCAAGCAGTATGATCGTAAACGCGCGCTCCAGAAAATCCTTCGCTTTTTCCCAGAGCAGCAGCAGAACGTTTTTGGGCGACGGTATCCGATAGTTCGGCAGCTCCATCACGAACGGGACCGGCTGCCCGCGAAAGGCCGTGCCCTTGAGCAAAAGCGCGACGAGGATGCCGAGAATGATTCCGGCGGCATACAGGCCGATCATCACCAGCGCCTGGTACTTTGCGAAAAACGCCGCGCAGAACACCGCGTAGATCGGGATCTTGGCCGAACAGCTCATATACGGCGTTAGGAGGATCGTCATCCTGCGGTCGCGGTCGGAGGCCAGCGTCCGCGTCGCCATGATCGCCGGCACCGAGCAGCCAAAGCCGATCAGCATCGGCACGAAGCTCCGGCCCGACAAGCCGATTTTGCGGAGCAGCCGGTCCATGACGAACGCCACGCGCGCCATATACCCGGTATCCTCCAGGATGGAAAGGAAGAAAAACAGCGTTACGACGATCGGCAAAAAGCTGAGCACGCTCCCGACGCCGGCGAATACGCCGTTTACGACGAGGCTCTTCACGACCGGGTTGATGCCGTAACTCGTCAGCCCGGCGTCCACGACGCCTGTCAGCGCGTCGATCCCGGCGGTAAGCCAGGTCGACAGCACGCTGCCGACCACGTTGAACGTCAGCCAGAACACAAGGAACATGACCGCAAAAAACACGGGCAGCGCCGTGTATTTGCCCGTCAGGATACGGTCCATCCGGACGCTGCGCCGATGTTCGCGGCTCTCGCAGCATTTAACGACGGACGCGGCGACAACGCCTTCAATAAACGTATATCGCATGTCCGCAAGCGCTTCGTTCCGGTCGAAACCCGTTTCGTTTTCCATTTCGAGAACGCTGTGCTCGATCAGGTCCAGCTCGTTCTGGTCCAGCTCCAGCCGCTCCGCGAACGAATCGTCCCCTTCGATCAGCTTCGTTGCGCAAAACCGTGCGGATACGCCGATGTTTCTTGCGTGGTCCTCGATCACATGCGCCACGGCGTGGATGCAGCGGTGTACAGGCCCGTCCGGACAAAAATCCAATACGGACGGCTTGATGCGCTTCTTGGCAACGGCGACCGCCTGATTGACCAGTTCGGATACGCCCTCGTTCTTCGGCGCGCAGATCGGCACAACCGGCACGCCGAGCTGTTCGCTCATGAGTTTGACGTTGATGGAACCGCCGTTTGCGTCCACCTCGTCCATCATATTCAGCGCGACCACCATGGGGATACGCAGTTCAAGCAGCTGCAGCGTCAGGTAGAGATTGCGCTCAATGTTCGTCGCGTCTACGATGTTGATGATGCCGTCCGGCTTCCCGTCCAGGATGAAGTCCCTCGACACGATCTCCTCCTGCGTGTACGGACGGATCGAGTAGATCCCCGGAAGGTCGACCACGGAGGCGTTTTTTATTCCCTTGATTTCCCCGGATTTTTGATCCACCGTGACGCCCGGAAAGTTTCCGACATGCTGATTGGACCCCGTAAGCACATTGAACAGCGTCGTCTTCCCCGAATTTTGATTTCCTGCAAGCGCAAACACCATTGCATTGTCCCCCTTCGTCAACCAGTTCGATATTCCTCGCGTCGGCCTTGCGGATCGTGAGTTCGTACCCGCGTACGCAGATTTCGATCGGGTCACCCATCGGCGCGGTCTTGATGAGCGTCACCTGCGTCTTGGGTATCAGCCCCATATCAAGCAAACGAAGCCGGAGCGCTCCGGCTCCCCTGACCGCATGAATCGTTGCCGTTTGGCCGATTTGTAATTCATCGAGCGTCATTTGTTTCGCCTCCCAGCCGCAATTTGCCTGTCGGAAGCCCGTTTCATCAAGCTTCCGGCGCGATATTGCCTGTGGTTCCATCGCAGGTTAGACAAATCTAACTCGCGATAGGAGTGTACAATTTGTGAGGGTTTTTGTCAATCCCTTTTTAAAAATACCGCCATATCAGATCCGCCAACACGTTTTAGGAATCAAACAATCTGCGAGGCCTTGAAATTAACCCTCGATCAATGATAGCATACGTTTATATGATATGATTACATATTATAAGAAATGCGTCTGTAACTTTCAGCCAAAGTGCGATTGCGATACTGGATTGAATATCGAAACAAACCATTCTCCGCCGGGAATCAGAAATGAGGGAAATTATGCAAGTAAATGAATCGATAGAAGATTATCTGGAGCAGATTTTGATTCAGCAGCAAAAAGGCGGCTGCGCCCGCTCTGTGGACATTGCAAACAGCCTCGGCGTAACAAAAGCCAGCGTCAGCCACGCAACCAAGCTTCTCCGCGAAAACGACTATATCGTGATGGCGGACGACAAGTGCATCACGCTTACGGAATCCGGGCGCGAGATTGCGGAGCGCATGTACCGGCGGCATCGTCTCCTGGCCCGGTTTTTAATCCATCTCGGCGTCAGCGAGGAGACCGCCTTTGCCGACGCTTGCAAAATGGAGCACGATATCAGCGCCGAAAGCTTCGACGCAATCTGTCGGCACGCGGACAGGGAGTGGCCCGACTGATTGTCTGAAATGGATTAAAATCGCGTAAACAAATAAATTTCCGGTTCGATTTGACCGTTGTTATCGATTGATTCGATAACAACGTTTTTTATATCCCAATTTCCCGTTTGCTCTTCGCCGCAATCCTAAATAAAATGGATGGTAAGATGCCCGCAGGCATTCAATGCATGGCTCACTGCGGAGATGGGAGAGAAAAATGTCGTTGTCATTACTGTTAATTCTTGGATTGTTTGCCGCAATCCTGGGGCTGGCATACGCCAGTTTCCACTATGTAAAAGTCAAGCGGATGGACGAGGGTACCGAACAGATGCAGGGTGTCGCCTCAGCGATCCGCGTCGGTGCAAACGCATTCATTCGTTACGAATACAAGATCCTTTTTATCGTCGTACTGATCGTCGCGGCTATCCTTGCCGCGATCGTCACGCCGTTCACCGCGATTTGCTTCGTGCTCGGCGCAACCATGAGCGGCACGGCCGGCTGGATCGGCATGAAGGTCGCGACCTATGCGAACGTCCGCGTTTCAAACGCGGCGCGCACGACAAAGAGCCTCGGCGAAGCGCTGAAGGTCGCTTTCCGCGGCGGCAGCGTGATGGGCCTTTGCGTCGGCGCCTGCGCGCTGTTCGGCCTTATGCTCGTCTATCTGGTTTTCGGCGTCGGCCTCGGATTGCTCGACGCGGTCAACATGGCGTCCGAAGCCAACTGGCTCGGCGTTGAAGTCGTTCCGTTTACGATGTGCCTCTCCGGCTATGCGCTGGGCTGCTCCGTCATCGCGATGTTCAACCGCGTCGGCGGCGGCATCTACACCAAGGCGGCCGACATGGGCGCGAACCTCGTCGGCAAAACCGAAGCCCGCATCCCCGAAGACGACCCGCGTAACCCTGCCACCATCGCCGACAACGTCGGCGACAACGTCGGCGACGTCGCCGGCCTTGGTTCGGACCTCCTTGAAAGTTATGTCGGCTCGCTTGCCGCGGCGGCCATCCTTGCCGTCCACCTGTACCTGACCTCTCAGGCGAACGCAACGGGGATGACCGGCGCGCTGCTCAACCGCATGCTGCTCTTCCCGGTGCTGTTCGCAGCCGCCGGCCTCCTTTCGTGCATGGTCGGCATCTTCTCGCTGCTTGCGAAGAAGACGCTGAAAAACCCGCATAAGGAACTCAATTTTGCAACCTACGTTTCGGCCGGGCTGACCACCATCGCCGGCTTCATCATTACGTACTTCATGTTCAGAGGCCAGGACACGTCCATGATCGGCTTCAAGGTAGGCTTTGCTTCCCCGATGATCGGCGCTTTCATCGGCATCGCCGCGGGCATCCTCATCGGCGCTACTGCGGAATATTACACCAGCACCGACTACAAGCCCACGCGCCATCTGGCGAAAATCGCGCTGGAAGGTCCCGCGCTGACCATTACCGAGGGGCTCTCCCTCGGCATGCGTTCGACGGCGATTCCGTGCATCATCCTCGGCAGCGGCATCATCGTTTCCTATTACGTGTCCGGCCTTTATGGCGTCGCCATGGCTGCGGCCGGCATGCTCTCGTTCGTCACCGCGACGGTATCGGTCGATACGTACGGCCCGATTTCCGATAACGCGGGCGGCATTTCCGAGATGAGCGGACTGGACGAAGACGTCCGCAGGATCACCGATACGCTCGACTCCGTCGGCAACACCACCGCCGCGATCGGCAAGGGCTTCGCCATCGGCAGCGGCGCGCTCGCCGCGCTGTCGCTCATGGTTTCCTACCTCTATTCCTATAACGACCCCGCAACGCCGCTCTCGCTCAACCTGATCGATCCGATCACGCTTGCGGGCGCGATCATCGGCGGCGCGCTTCCGTTCCTGTTCTCCGGCATGCTGATCGAAGCGGTCACCAAGGCGGCCAGAAAGATGGTCGACGAGGTCCGCCGCCAGTTCCGGGAGATCCCGGGCATCCTGCTCGGAACGGAGCTTCCGGACTACAAGACCTGCATCGAAATCTCCTCCAAGGGCGCTCTCGGCGAGATGAAGGTCCCTGCGTTCATGGCCATCGTCGTCCCTGTGTTTTCCGGTTTCCTGCTCGGGCCGGAGTTCGTCGGCGGAATCCTGATCGGTTCGACGATCTGTTCCATCATGCTTGCGATCCTGACCGGCAACGCCGGCGGCGCATGGGACAACGGTAAGAAATACATCGAATCCGGCGCGATCGAAGGCGTCGGCAAAGGATCGGATGCGCACGCGGCCGCAGTCGTCGGCGACACGGTCGGCGATCCGCTGAAGGATACGGTCGGGCCGTGCCTGGATATCTTCATCAAGATCATGTCCACGGTCTCGCTGATCGCGGTGGCCGTATTCGACAAGTACAATGTGCTGGAGTGGGTATTGTCCCTCTTCAAATAACAAAGACCTTCCCGAATCATTCGATATTTTAACCGGCGAAAGCACCCGAAAGGGTGCTTTTGCTGTTGTATTCGTTGAAAAATAGATTTTTTAACGGAGCAACCGCGGTTTGCCTCTCGCCCTCCGGGCTCCCGGGCAGCAAACCGCACAGGGACTCCGCCCCAAAGGGGCGATCCATTGCGCCGGCAAAGCCGGCGCAGCCGGAATTGACGCGTTAAGGGTTGCGACCCTTAACAATCCCGGAGCTTTTTTGACAGGTTTCAGCGAAAGCACCCGAAAGGGTGCTTTTGCTGTTGTATCCGTTGAAAATTTGTTTTTCGGCCTTGCTGATACCATGCGAACGAAATTATTTGCGTTGCTGCCCCAAAGTGTTGTAGAATGGGTCTAATCGTTATTTTCGATAAAACAGGCATTCTATCTGGGAAAGGCGCGATACGGATTGATCAACTTCAGCATCCGACAACTTGAAGTTTTCGTTGCGGTCATAGAGACCAATAGCTTTTCGCGCGCCGCGGTCGACCTCTCGCTCGCGCAAAGCACCGTCAGCGCGCATATCAAGGGACTCGAAGATTCTCTCGGCGTGCAGCTGTTCGTACGGAGCGCAAAAAAGCAGGTCGCGCCGACGAGACGCGGCAAGGAGCTCTATCCCTATGCCAAAGCCATCGTGGAGCAATGCCGCATCCTGACCGACGAGGTTTCGCAGGAACCGGCGCAGCAGGAGCTTTCCATCGCGGCGTCCACGGATTCCTTCGAGTATCTCCTGCCGAATCTGATGGCGGACTATGCAAAGCTGCACCCGAACTGCCGGTTCGTTCTGGTCAACGGGGACAGTACCTTCGTCCACGAACAGCTTCGCAATCAAAACGCGCGCATCGGCTTCTGCGGCACGGCGCTGAACCGAAAAGAACTGGAATATCGCGCCGTCTGCCGCGACAAACTCGTCATGATCACGCCGAACAACGCCCACTATCAGCAGCTGCACCGCCGCCGCTTATATGGGCGCGACCTGCTCGACGAACCGATGATCGAACGCAGCCAGTCCTCCGGCACGCGAAAAGAATTCGGCTATTATCTGGAGAAAAACGGCATGACCGACCACAAGCTGCATATCGTCGCCCGCATGAATCAGGCGGACGCCGTGAAAAGCTCCGTGGTCAGCGGGCTCGGCGTCGCGGTCGTGTCGCAGATGGCGGCAAAAAAGTACGAAAGCAGCGGCGACCTTCTGGTGTTCGATCTGGATGCCGACGGCGCCTATCGCAACATCTACCTCGTTTACCCAAAGGAGCTCGTTTTCAGCAAGGCGGAGCGCGATTTCGTCGGCTTTGCCGTCAATTACCTCAAGGAAAAATGATTCGCCGATCAG
>Ga0116164_10002211_pt1 | contig 14079 bp, 8 predicted proteins | sample AD_UKC109_MetaG_FD_89888 | JGI IMG/M metagenome (GOLD analysis project Ga0116164, IMG submission 89888) | Active sludge microbial communities of municipal wastewater-treating anaerobic digesters from Hong Kong - AD_UKC109_MetaG | ecosystem: Engineered > Bioreactor > Anaerobic > Digestate... | reverse complement strand
TTCGACCGCTATTTCATAGTTCTCTCCGGTGCCCGCCTGTGCAAGCCCTGTCCCGCTTGCATCCTCCGCCGTTTGCCAGGCATAGCTGAAGTTCTCCGCGTGGATCGTATTGCCGTCCGCGTCGTCATTCCACGTCCCTGCCGCCGCGGTTACAGTGCCGCCGACCGCAAGCGTTCCGCTGACGGAGGGCAGCTCCGTATTGACCGGCGCGTCGTTCACCGGACGGACGGTGATGGTAAAGCTTTGCGTTCCGTTCGCATAATCGCCTTCGCTGTCCTTGAGCGAAAGGGTGACGGTCGCGGTTCCGTTCGCGTTGGCGGCGGGCGTATAGGTCAGCGTTCCGGTGCTGCTTACCGATGGTCCGGCGAAAAACAGCGATTCGTTTGAATTGCTCTCCACGGTAAACGTAAGGATTTGTTCGCTTTCGTTGGCCGCTCCCGCACTCATTACCGTAATCCAGCGCTCTTTCGATTGCGTGCCGCAATCCTCATTCACGCTTTGATTGTCGCCGATGGTAAAGGATGGATCATCGTTTACGGCGCTAATCGACACGTTCACAGTGATCGAATCCGTGCCGCCGTTGCCGTCCGATACGGTGACAACAAAGCTGTCTTCGCCGTTTTCATCCGCTTTCGGCGTATAGCTGGCCGTGCTGCCGTCTATCGTCGCAGCACCCTTCGTTCCCTGCGCGCCGATGGACCAGGACAGCGAATCGCCGTCGCTGTCTTCCGCGTTCAGCGTCAGGCTTTCCGCTTCTGCATCCTCCGCCGTAGTCAATACGGCGCTCTCCCCCTGTGTGATCACCGGGGCCGCGTTGAGCACCGGCGAAGCGGCGGAACAGGCCGTATCGGACAACACGGGTTCGCCCGAATCGCTGCAGGTAACCGCGATGCGGATATACCTGTTGTTTTCCTCCGCCGTCAGCGTATAATCTGTATCCGTCGCGCCGGCGATATCGCTCCACGGCCCGGAAGCGCTGGATGCGGACTGCCATTGACAGGCATAGGTCAGGGGTGTCGCAAGCGTACCGTCCGTATCGTCGTTCCAGCTACCCGCAGAGGCGGTTATCGTTTGGCCGTTGTGCATCGTGCCGGAGATTTCCGGCAGCTGCGTGTTCTCCGGAGCGTCGTTTACCGGGTTGACCGTAATGGAAAAGCTCTGGGTTCCGTCCGCGCCCGCGCCTTCGCCGTCGGTCAGGGAAAGGGTAATGACCGCGCTTCCGAATGCGTTTGCGGCGGGCGTATACGTAAGCGTGCCGGAGCCGCTGACCGCGGGCCCGTCGGCAAAAAGCGACGGGTTCGTATTGCTTTCCACGGTAAACGTGAGCGATTGCCCGCTTTCATTGTCCGCTCCGGCTGATAAAACCTTGGTCCAGTCATCAAGCGACTGCGCTATGCAGTCTTCCGAAACGCTCTGATCCTCGCCGACGGTAAAGAAGGGAATGTCGTTAACCGGTTCGATCGAAACATTCACGGTTATGGTATCCGTGCCGCCGTTGCCGTCCGATACGGTTACGGTAAAGCTGTCTTCGCCGTTTGCATCGGTTTTGGGTGTATAGGCTACGGTATAACCGCTGATTGCGGCCGTACCTTTGGCGCCCTGTGCGGCAATACTCCAGACCAGTGTATCCCCGTCGCCGTCCGTTGCATCCAGATCAATCGTATCCGCCTCGTCATCCTCCGTAAAGCTCATTTCGGCGCTGATACTCTCCGAAAATTCCGGCGCTTCGTTCAGTACCGCCCGGCCTTCGGAATACGCAACGTTGGATTTTGCGTCGGCGTCGGTATCCGTGCAGGTCACGGCAACGCGAATATACAAGCCGTTCTCGTCAGAGGTCAGCGTGTAGTCGGTTCCCGTCGCGCCGCCGATATTGCTCCACGCGCCGGATTGCGACGCGGAAGACTGCCATTGGTAAACATAGTCAAACGACGTCGCCAGATCGCCGTCTGTGGCATCGGTCCAGCTGCCGCTGGAAGCCGTCAGCGTTTGTCCGTTATGCAGCGTGCCGGAAATAGCCGGCAGACCGGTGCATGCAGGCGCGTCGTTTACCGGGTTCACCGTAATGCTGAAGCTATGCGTCTCCTCGCTTTCGGCGCCTTCGCTGTCCGTACAGGACAGCGTGACGATTGCCTCTCCGTTCGCGTCCGCCGCCGGCTTGAAGGAAAGCGTTCCGTTCCCGTCCACCGCAGGTCCATCGGCAAACAGCTCCGCATTGGTGTTGTCCGCTACCGAAAACGTCAGTGTTTGCAAATTCTCGTCGCCCGGGCCCGGGGACATTTTGCTGATCAAACTGCCGATTGTTTGCGTGCCGCAGTCTTCATTCACAGCCACGTTTTCGCCAACTGAAAAGGTCGGCGGATCGTTGACCGCGTCGATGGTAACCAAAACGGTAATGCTGTCGCTTCCGCCGTTTCCGTCCGATACCGAAACCGTGAAGCTGTCCTGTCCGTTATAGTTTTCCACGTTTGGCGTATAGGATGCCTCTCCCGTCTCCGTATTGATCGTCGCAGCTCCATACGCGCCCTGGGCCGATATGCTCCATTGCAGGGTATCGTTTTCCACGTCCGTCGCGCTCAGTGAAATGCTCTCCGCGCTTCCGTCCTCCCGGCACGAAAGATCGGCCGAATCCCCCTGTGTGATGACCGGATCGTCGTTGACCGATGAAATGGTAACGGATACCGTTCCGATATCGGACAAACTTCCATCCGATACCCGATACGTAAAGCTGTCGTCGCCGTTTTCATTCTCGTTTGGCGTATAGGTATAGGTTCCGGCGCTGGAATTGATACTGGCCTTGCCTTTGGAGGGTTCGCTTGCAACGGTGAACGATACCGAGGTGCTGTCCCCGGACAGCGGAAGCGAACCGGAGGCAGACCCGTCTTCTGAAACAGTGGTGCCTGTGCTGCCGGCGGCGGGTGCAACGTTTTCAACATCGATCGTAAAGGTTTCCTGCCCGACACCCCCGTTGTCCGCCGTTACGTTCACAACGACCGTATAGGAGCTATGGCTTTCATAGTCAAATACAGCGGCCGTGCACAAAGACGCGCCGCTGATGGAAAAGCATCCGTTATCACCCTGACCGTCCGCCAGAGAGTAGACTGGATTTGTATCTTCTGAAGTAAGCTGAAAATCGCCGATACCCGTTCCGGAGGATGCGCCCTCCGCTATTGCGTTGCTGCTGATGGTAAATGTGACCTCTCCCCCGGCGGAGCCTGTCAGCAGCAGCATAGCAACACAAATAAATGCGGAAAGCAATATTTTCCGGCATAATCCAGTCCTATTCATGTTTAAATACTCCTTGTATAAGCATCAATGTTCATCCATTTGGAATTATTTATGACTATTACCAAGACGTGGCCGTCATTTCATATACTGGTAACTATTCAACATTGTAACAAAGTGGAAGTATATGTAAATGGACTATCAGAAGTATTATTTGCCTTTGTTTCTCTTCCTCCTGATTTTCCGAAAATTTCACATCTGGTATTTGGCAAATTTACCATCAACAAGATGTGGTATCGGCAAGCTCTGCGGCTCTCGCCGAACATTCTGCGCAGTAAAAAAGTCAGTGCGTATCACCGACTTTGAATTGTTATACAATTATACCCGTTAAACAGTCATAATATTCACGGAGTATGCATGCGGTTCGGAGAATATCACTCCTGTGCGTCCAGCGTCTTCAGCTGCTGCGTGATCATTTCCTTGCTGGCATAGTTGAGCGGGGAGAAACGGCCGTCCAGCGCTTTTTTCAGCTTCTCGGCCGCCGCCGCCGTATCGCCGTCCTCAATATCGTACTGCGCGAGAAAATACAGCGTGTCGATCTGCCCCGGCTTAAATTCCAGCGCCTTTTGGAAATACTGCTTCGCCTGTTCCTTGTCGCCCGTCAGGCGGTAGTAGACCTGCCCCAGGTTATCCAGCGTGATGGGATCCTCGTCGTCGTACTCCAGCGCCTCCTGATTGTAAGCGAGCGCCTTGTCCTTATCGCCCGCCACCACGTACAGGTAACCGAGTGTCTGATAAATCATGCCCGTCGGCTCCTTGGCGTGCTGGCCCTCCAGAATGCGGATTGCCTTGTCGAGTTCGCCCAGCTTGTACACGCACACCGAGTAATTCATAAACAGCTGACGTTTGCTTTCGGCATTGAGCATCGGGTTTTTCTGATGCTCAACCAGCAGTTCCCTCGCCTTCTGATACTCGCCGCTGCGAAGCAGAAGCACGGAATAGCTCAGAATGTACCGCGGGTCCTTCAGCCCCATCGCAAGCGCCTCTTCGAATAATTGCTTCGCGCCCTCGATATCTCCGCTCTGGTATTTTTTCGATGCCGATTGGGCCTTCAGACTTGCCATCAAACTCATGGTTGGGAACCTCCTGTGATTTTTACCAATCCCAATCCTGCAAACTACTTGGAATTGGTAATGCGGCGCAAGCGCACATAACGGTATTGTAACGCATTTCGCTTGGATTGTACAGCCTCGCCGAGGTCAAGTCCCGGTTCCGCCAGGATCAGCAGCGCCTGCCGCGTGTACAGCAGCGCCTGCCGCGCGTCCTTGAGCTGATGCTCGTAGAGCTTCGCCAGCGCGACGCATACGTCCGCCGTATCCTCCCCGCGGGCAAGCATCGCCTTGTAGAGCTTCACGGCGCGCTGCGCGCTGCCCTCGCGCTTCTCCTGCTCCGCCAGCGCTTGAAAGGCGGGCTTGCGCAGATCGTCCCGCGCCGACAGACGGTAGCATTTTTTCGCTTTTTGCGTCTCGCCGCGCCTGTGCAGCGCTCTGGCAAGGGAATAGAGATCCTCCGGTTCCGCTGTGGTCTCCGGCTTGTCGTACAGCCTGCACAGGAAGAAAAATATCTGGGCAAGGCTGACGATATCCTGCCGGTTATGCGTCATGATCTGGCGAATCGGCTCGAAATCCCTGTTCTTCAAATATGTAAAATATGTCTGCGGGATCATCGCACCCGGGATATCGTCGTTCCGCGAAACGCCCAGAACGCTTTCCTCCAGACGCTGTAAATTGCATTGCTTCAGCCGCAGCTTCCACACCCTGCGCGCCGGATACAGAACATCCGCATGCACGCCCTGCGGCTTACCGCTCAGGCGGTTCAGCAGCAGGCGGTTTTCCAGCACGGGCAGATCGAATGTGCGCCCGTTGAACGTCGCCAGCACCGGAAAAGACTGCAGCAAACGGTTGATCTCCTCCAGCACGAAAATTTCTTCGTCGTAGTCCCGCATCAAAAGCTGTTCGACCACGAAGTGCTGATCGGTAAAATATCCGACGCCCACCAGAAACGCCACCGTACCCGTGCCGCGGGAAAGCCCCGTGGTTTCCGTGTCCAGAAACAGCACGTCCTGTATCCGCACAGACACGGGAAAATCCAATCCGTAGATTTCATGCAGGATACTGGCGGTCGCATACCGCGCGTCGGCAAACGAAGCGACCGGATAGCGTTCGCTGATCCGGTAGCAGCCCTGCGGAGCCTCCCTTGGGGCTTCGTCCCGGTGCGCCTTGGGCTGGGCGCCGATCATCCGCAGCTTGTCCGTCAGGTTCGGCATTCGGTTAATAGCTCCTGCAAAATTTTGCGCGCAGCGCTCTTACCGCGCAGCCCCACATCGTTCAAAGGCCCGACGCAGCTCGGGCAGCCGTCCTCGCAGCCGCAGCCATCCACCACGCTTAAGGCGTGCTCCAGCAGCAGCTCCTGCATCTCGTACGCCTTTTCGCTCAGACCGATGCCGCCGGGGTACTGGTCGTATAAAAAGACGGTCGGCATATCGGTATGCGGCGCTTTGACCTGATACAGAATTTTGATATCGCGCGGCGCGCACATCAGATAGATCGGCGCGACGATCGCCAGCAGGTTCGCGATGCCCATCATCGCGTTTTGCAGCTCGTCGTTGCCGTAGCGGGAAGAAATCTGCTTGGGGATTGTCCACCACATGCCCGTGGTGTGCATGGTGCTCTCCGGCAGCCGCACCTCGCCGTGGCCCAGGTTTTCGTGCGTGTCCAGCTTCATCTTCTTGAAGACCTTGACGATGGTGGTCACCTTCAGCTCGCCCAGCGTCAGCCGCGCGCCGCAGGCAAGGTTCTTATTCTTCATTTCGTCCAGCACGCCGACGGAGACGTTCATATCCGCATCGGTATAGTAGTCCACGTCCACCGCACGGATGTACGCCTTGCAGGCGTCGAAATCCAGTTTTTCGACTTGATATTGGTTGCCGTCGTGCAGGTAGATGGCGTTTTCGTGCAAAAGCATCGGCACCGTAAACCGGTCCATCTCGCCGATCACGCGGTGGTGCGCCGGATTGGAAATATCCACGATCACGAAGTTTTCGGCAGTCGCCGAGCGCAGGTTAATCTCGCTGGCCGGGAACTCCTCCGCCGACCAGTGGTACCGGCTGCCCACATGGCGCAGGATGCCGCCCTCCGCCAGAAACTCCAGAAACTGCTGGGTTCCCACGGCATTGCCGAAGAATTCGCCGTCTTCAAACGGCAGCTCGTACGCGGCGCACTTGATGTGCGACAGCAGGATGTACAGATTGTCGGGATGCAGCAGCGCGTGCTCCGGCGATTGCGTGAGAAAGTACTCGGGATGGCTGACGATGTATTGGTCGATGGGCGCGGAGGTCGCGACCAGGATGGTCAGCGCGGTTTCGTTGCGCCTGCCCGCGCGCCCCGCCTGCTGCCAGGTGCTGGCGATCGTGCCGGGATAACCGCACAGGATGCACGCCGTGAGCGCGCCGATATCCACGCCCAGCTCCAGCGCGTTGGTGGAGATCACCAGCTTGATCTGCCCCGCGCGCAGCTGCCGCTGGATGGACTGCCGTTCGCTGGGCAGATACCCGCCCCGGTAGCCGCGCACCGCGCCCGGCTCCCTGCCTTTATCCCGCAGATAGCGCGTCAGGATCTCCACCTGCACGCGGCTTTTGGCGAAGACGATGGTCGGGATATCGTTTTTCAGCATCGTTTCGGCAAGCGCGCGTGTTTCGTTCACCGCGCTTCTGCGGATGCCAAGCTGCTTATTCACAACGGCGGGATTGTAAAACACAAAGTGCTTCTCCCCTACCGGCGCGCCGTTGTTGTCGATCTTTTCAATCTTCCTGCCCGTCAGGATTTCGCCAAGCTCCGCCGGATTGGCGATGGTCGCGGAGCACAGGATGAAACGCGGCGAGCTTCCATAGAAGTCGCACAGCCGGATCAGCCGGCGCAGGACGTTGGCCAGATGGCTGCCGAACACACCCCGGTAGGTATGGATTTCGTCGATGACGATATACTGCAGATTTTCAAACAGCTTCACCCACTTGGTGTGGTGCGGCAGGATGTTGGCGTGCAGCATATCCGGATTGGTCACCACGATGTGCCCCGCCTGCCGGATGGCCTTGCGTGCCGCCGCCTGCGTATCGCCGTCGTAGGTATAGGCCTTCACGTCCACATCCATAGCCTCGATCAGCTCGTACAGCGACCCCGCCTGGTCCAGCGCCAGCGCCTTGGTGGGAAACATATACAGCGCGCGCGCGTCGTGGTTTTTTAAAATCGCGGAGAGCACAGGCAGGTTGTAGCAAAGCGTTTTGCCGCTTGCCGTCGGCGTGACGACCACGTAATCCTTGCCCGCCTGCGCGGCCTCCCACGCCGACGCCTGATGCGTGTACAGCTGCCGGATACCGCGCTTTTGAAGCACCTCCCGCAGCCGCGCGTCCATGGACGCGGGAAAGTCCGCCATCTGCCCCTCGCGGGGCGGGATGGTTTTCCATGCCGTTACGTTTTCCATGAATCCCGGGTTTTGCCGAAGCGACGCCGCCAACTGATCGATATTCACGTTGTCCTCCCATGACAGAACCAGCCGTCCTGTACTTTTTCTACGGCAGGTGCCGCCTGTTCCTGCAACAGAACATCTGTTTGCCAAATTTAATCTTTGTGTAAAAAACGAAGCGGCAGCTCCTGAACGCACAAAAACCGCCGAAGCGGTTTTTGCGATTTTGTTTCTGTTACACCTTTTCCGGCTGGGTGATCATCTCGGTAATCCGGCAGGTTCGCTCGAAGGCCAGCTTGCCGTCCTTCACGTAGAGGCGCACAAGATCGCCCAGCGCGATATTGCCGCAGATGATCTCTTCCGAGAGCTGATCCTCCACGATGCGCTGAATGGTACGCCGCAGGGGACGCGCGCCGTAGTTGACGTCGTAGCCCTCGGACGCCAGAAGCTTGACCACCTCGTCGTCATAGACAAGGCTCATGTTCTGCTCCTCCAGCCGTTTGGCGACGTTTGCTAGCATCAGGGCGGCGATCTTCTCGATCTCGTCCGCTTCCAGCGCATGGAATACGATCAGCTCGTCCACACGGTTGATGAACTCGGGACGAAAAACGTCCTTTACCTCCGCAATGATGCGCTCCTTCATCTTTTCATAGTCGCGCACGGTTTCCATCATGCCGCCGAACCCAAGGGACTGCTTGCCGATGATCGTATGCGCGCCCGCGTTGGAGGTCATCACGACGATGGTGTTTTTAAAGTTGACGACGCGTCCGTCGCTGTCGGTCAGGCGGCCGTCCTCCATGATTTGCAGAAGAATGTTGAACACGTCGGGATGCGCCTTCTCCACCTCGTCGAACAGGATCACGCTGTAGGGCTTCTGGCGCACCTTCTGGGTCAGCTGGCCGCCCTCCTCGTAGCCTACATAGCCCGGAGGCGAGCCGACCATGCGCGACACGCTGTGTTTTTCCATATACTCGCTCATGTCGATGCGGATGACGGCGTCTTCATCGCCGAACATCGCCTCGCCAAGCGCGCGGCACAGCTCCGTTTTGCCGACGCCCGTGGGCCCCAGGAAGATGAACGAGCCGATGGGCCGCTTGGGGTCGTGCAGTCCCGCGCGCGCACGGCGCAGCGCCCGGCTGACGGCCGAGATGGCCTCCTCCTGCCCGATGACGCGCTTGTGCAGCGTCTCTTCCATGTGCAGCAGCCGCTTGCCCTCGTCCTGCGTCATCCGCTTGACGGGGATGCCTGTCCAGCTGGAAACGATCTGGGCGATATCCTCCTCCTTGACGGAAGAATGGATTTTAGCGCGCCTTGCCTGCCACTCCTGACGCTTTTTCTCCACCGTTTCCTCAAGCTTGACGATTTCCTCCTCCAGCTCGCCGGCGCGCTCGAACTCCTCTTTCATCTGCAGGTCCTTGAGGGCGCTGCGCATGTGCTGCAGCTGCTCCTCCAGCTCCCGCACCTTCGGGGTTTTCTTGTAGCGGCGCAGCCGCACGCGGGATCCCGCCTCGTCCATCAGGTCGATGGCCTTGTCGGGCAGGCGGCGGTCGCTGATGTAGCGGTCGGAAAGCAGCACGGACGCACGCAGCGCCTCGTCGGTAATCTTCACCTGATGATGCTGCTCATAGCGCTCCCGGAGACCTTCCAAAATCGCGAGGGTTTCCTCCGCGGTGGGCTCAAACACCTTCACGGGCTGGAAGCGCCTTTCCAGTGCCGGGTCCTTTTCGATGTGCTTGCGGTATTCGTCCACCGTGGTCGCGCCGATGCACTGCAGCTCGCCGCGCGCCAGCGCCGGCTTGATAATATTGGCGGCATCGATGCTGCCCTCGGCCTTGCCCGCACCCACCAGCGTATGGAACTCGTCCACGAAGATGATGACGTCGCCCTCCTTGCGGATCTCCTTGAGGGTATCCTTCAGGCGCTCCTCAAACTCGCCGCGGTACTTGCTGCCCGCGATCATGCTGCCGAGATCCAGCGATAAAATGCGCTTGTTCGCCACGGTCTCGGGCGCTTTGCCGGAGGCGATCATCATCGTCAGCCCTTCCACCACGGCGGATTTGCCCACGCCCGGCTCGCCGACCAGCACGGGATTGTTCTTGGTGCGGCGGCTTAATATCTGGATGATCCGCTCCATTTCCCTGGTGCGGCCGACCACGGGATCCAGCTCTCCGTTTTTCGCGGCCTTGGTCAAGTCACGGCAGTATTTTTCCAGTGCGGACTCCCCTTCCTCTTTCTCCTTTACCTTGGCGGGGCTAAGCTCGGGATTAACGTTATCGCTTTGCAGCATCTTGGTCAGCTGCTGCGACAGCGCCTCCGTATCCACATCCAGATCGTGCAGGATGCTGACGGCGACGCTCTCCTCCTCCCGGAGCAGCGCAAGCCAGAAATGCTCCGTGCCGACATAGGCATGGTTGAACCGCTTGCTTTGGATAATGCTGCCCTCCAGCAGCTTCTTGCTGCGGGGTGTAAGCTCCAGAATGCCGCGCACGGCGGCGGTTCCTTCGCCCAGATCGCGTACGCGCTCCATCACGGCCGCGTAGGTCACCTGTTCGGGCAGCAGCCTTGCCATGGTGGGATCGGGATTCTTCAAAAGACCCAGAAGGATATGCTCCGTCCCCACATATTGTTGTTTCAGCGCCACAGAAGCCTGCTGTGCGTAGGCTATGGTCTGCTGTGCCCGCTGTGTAAATCGTCCGAAAATCGCCATATTATCCTCCTTGCGAAGCCGTGTTCTTTCTGGCAATCTGCATTAGCATTGCTTTGAGTATTTTTGCGCGCAGCGCATCCTTGACCGCCGTATGGATGGGCAGTGTGTAGCTCGCGTCCTCAATCGCCGCCTGCATCACGCCCGCTTCCGTGGCGGTTACCACGCTGCGCTCCTTAAGCTGCGTGATCAGATGCTCCGCCTTCAGCGCCGTAATCTGGTCGCCTACCCGTTCCTCCAGCAAATAAATCAGCTGTTCGCAGGTATCCTGCTGCATGCGGAAAATGCGGATGTAGCCCCCGCCGCCCCTGCGGCTTTGGATCAGGTATCCGTGATCGGGGGTAAACCGCGTCGCAAGCACGTAGTTGATCTGCGAAGGCGCGCAATTGAAATACTCTGCCAGTTCGTTACGCTTCAGCTCAACTTCGTTTTCGTCGTGCGTCAGCATGGTTTTAATAAACTGTTCTATCGTATCGCTCAGGCGCATATTCTGAACCTCCCAGCCAAAAATGTTGACCATCTTTGACCATTACATTCTATCACGAATATATGCAAAAATCAATGCCGCTTCGACGGCGGAGCCATCAAATTTACAGGTGCTTTTTCCGAACGCTCCGCCGCTTGGTCCGTCCCCGGTATGGTTACCCTTTCCAATCTTGTTCGCCCTGCGCGCCTGTGCTATAATATTCCAATCATCGCAGGAGAAGGGGGATTTCCCAGTGGCTGTGAAAACCAGCGCGAAAGCCAGGAAGAACCAGCGAAAGAAGCTCTTTACGCGGGTCATTACCATCGTTGTCGTTTCCATTATGGCGGGCGGCATTCTGCTCGCCACCCTGATTTCGAGACTTTATTAAGAGGATAGCATAATGTCTACCCAGCAAACGGCGGCGCTGCCGCGCAGGCAGTCGATCGCGGGCAATACGGATACGACTCTTCTGAAAATTATCGCGCTCGTTTTCATGATCATCGATCATGTGACCATCGCGTTTCCGCCTCAAATTCAGGAGCTTCGCGTGCTCGGGCGTATCGCCATGCCGCTGTACGTGTGGTGCCTGGTAGTGGGCAGCGAATATACGCATAACGCGCTGAAGTACGCGCTTCGGCTGTTTATTCTGGGCGTCATCTCCCAACCGCTGTACGTGATGGCGCTGGGCGCGGAGTGGACGCACCTGAACATTCTGTTTCTTTTGTGCCTGGGCGTGCTCGCCATCGCGGGCATCCGGGAAAGGTGGTATTACAGCCAGTACTGGGCGCCGGTCCTCTGTCTGATAATCACGCTGCTTACCGACGTGGATTACGGTTGGAAGGGTTATCTGTTCATCCTGATCCTCTACGCATCCCGCCATTCCAAAGGCAGCCTTGCGGCCGCTTTCCTGGCGTATGCCGTGATCTGGGGATATACCAGCTATGCGGTTACGAGTTTCTTCGGGCTTAACTTCACTTTCCTGAACGGCAACATCCTGTCGCCCATCCTGCAGCTCTTCTTCCGGATGCAGTCCCTGATGTGGCTGGCGCTTCCGTTGATTCTCATCCAAACCCGTTCCAAAATCAGGATGCCGAAATGGCTGGGGTACGGATTGTACCCCATGCATTTGCTGGCGTTCCTGATCATCGGACTGCTGACCGGCGTCAAGGTATTTATTTAATCAATCGAAGTCAGAAGTGATTGAAGGGTATCCGCAATCGCGCTTAAAAAGTCCTCAGAATTGACGGACTTCGCTTCGCCCTCATACAGAAGCGCCAGATCCTTGGTCATCACGCCGCTCTCGATGGTATCGAGGGTGGCTTTTTCCAGCGTTTTGGCAAACGCGGACAGCGCTTCGTTTCCGTCCAGCTCGCCGCGCTTGTTCAGCGCGCCCGTCCACGCGAAAATCGTCGCCACAGGATTGGTGCTGGTTTCCTCGCCCTTCTGATACCTGTAATAATGGCGCGTCACCGTGCCGTGCGCCGCCTCGTACTCAAACTGGCCGCCCGGCGACACGAGCACGCTGGTCATCATGGCGAGGCTGCCGAACGCCGTCGCCACCATATCGCTGAGCACGTCGCCGTCGTAGTTCTTCAACGCCCAGATAAACCCGCCGGAGCTGCGCATCACGCGGGCCACCGCGTCGTCGATCAGGGTGTAGAAATACTCAATCCCGGCCTCGGCAAACGCTTCCTTGTAGGTGGTGCTGTACAGGTCGGCGAAAATATCTTTAAAATGGTGGTCGTAAATCTTGGAGATCGTATCCTTGGTGGAAAACCACAGATCCTGCTTCTTCTCCAGCGCGTAACGGAAGCACGAATGCGCGAAGCTCAGAATGCTGGAATCCAAATTGTAGAGGCACTGTACGATTCCCGGTCCATCAAATTCCTGAATGGTCAGTGCGGTTTGTTTTCCCTGCGCATCGGTGAAGCAAAGCTCGGCCTTGCCCGCGCCGGGGACAAGAAACTCGGTATCCTTATACACGTCCCCGTAGGCGTGGCGCGCGACGGTGAGCGGTTTTTCCCAGGTGCGAACCGTGGGATGGATGCCCTTGACCAGCACAGGCTCACGGAACACCGTGCCGTCCATAATGGCGCGGATGGTACCATTGGGGCTTTTCCACATTTCCTTGAGGCCGTACTCCTCCACACGCTGGGCGTTTGGAGTAATGGTGGCGCACTTGACGGCCACACCGTACTTCAGCGCCGCGTTTGCACTGTCTATCGTAATCTGATCGTCGGTCTCGTCGCGCTTCATCAGGCCAAGATCATAGTATTCCGTTTTCAGGTCCACATAGGGCAGGATCAGCTTGTCCTTGATCATCTGCCACAGGATGCGCGTCATTTCGTCGCCGTCCATCTCTACGAGCGGGGTTGACATGGGGATTTTTTGCATGCTTTTTAACGATCCTTTCTGTATACAAAAAAACAAGTTGCCTCACCATTGTATGGGCAAGTCAACATGTTTTCAAGTTGGATACAGCAAAAGAACATTGTTATATAAGGGCAACGGCGGTTAATCTTCAGGCGTTTTTAAGCGCGTGAATTTCTTCTTGAGTCAGCTCCCGCCACATGCCGCGCCTGAGCTCGCCCAGCGACAGCGGGCCGAAGCGCACGCGGCGGAGCATCATCACCTCGTGGCCGACGGCCTCGACCATCTTTCGCACCTGGCGGTTGCGGCCCTCGTGGATGGTGATCAGCATATCGGTATAGCCGATGTCTGTCCGGATCACGCGCACCCTGGCGCGGCTGGTGAGGCGTCCGTCGATCATCACGCCCCGGATCAGCCGCTTCACCTCGTCGTCCGTCACGGTCCCCCGCACACGCGCCAGATAGGTTTTCTCCACCTCCTTGGAAGGATGGAGCAGATGCTCGGTCAGGTCGCCGTCGTTGGTTAAAAGCAGCAGTCCTTCCGAATCGTAATCCAGCCGCCCGACGGGGTACAGCCGCACTGGATAATCCTTGAATTTGTCCAGCACCGTGGCGCGGCCCTCCGGATCGCTGGCCGTGGTCACCTCGCCCGCGGGCTTGTGATACAGGATGTAATGCTTCTCCACTTCGGGCGTGATTTTCTTTCCATCCACGCGCACGATCTGCCCCGGCTCCACCTGCACGCCCATCGCGGTGACCACCTCGCCGTCTACGGTTACGCGTCCGGCGGCGATCATCGT
>Ga0116164_10002208_pt1 | contig 14092 bp, 11 predicted proteins | sample AD_UKC109_MetaG_FD_89888 | JGI IMG/M metagenome (GOLD analysis project Ga0116164, IMG submission 89888) | Active sludge microbial communities of municipal wastewater-treating anaerobic digesters from Hong Kong - AD_UKC109_MetaG | ecosystem: Engineered > Bioreactor > Anaerobic > Digestate... | reverse complement strand
GGTGTAGAGGAAGTTTCCCCCCGAGGGGAGAAACTCCGGGATTGCCTTCCTCAGCCGGTCCCTTTCGTTCCGGATGGCCTTCACGGACCGTCTCATATAATCGAGGTCGTCCAAGGCCGCTATTCCTGCCGCCACCGACGGCGTTGTGATCCCGAAGAAGGGTGGGGCTGCCCTCCGGTACTCTTTTGCGATCCAGTCGGGGGCGACGGCGTAGCCGAGCCTCATCCCGGCGAGGCCGAAGGCTTTGGAGGTGGTCCTTCCCACCACCAGGTTCTCGTACTCCGCCGCGAGAGAGAGGAAGTTCTGGTCGCTGAACTCGGCGTAGGCCTCGTCGAGGAAGACGATGGCGTCGGTCGTCTCGACGATCGCCCGGAGGTTCTTTTCAGGGATCAGGTCTCCTGTGGGGTTGTTCGGCGAGCAGATGAAGACTATCTTCACCCCCTCGGGCACCTCTGTCGGCACCTCGAAGTTCTCTCCTCGCGGGACGAAGATCGGGTCGGCTCCGGCAGTCACCGTCAGGATCTCGTAGTAGCTGAAGGTCGGGGTGTAGATCACGACTCTATCACTGGGGTCGAGGAAGAGGCGGGTTATCGTGTCCATCACCCCATCCATCCCAGCCCCGATCAGGACGTTTCCAGGCTCAGACCCCGCGTAACCCGCCAGGGCGTCGATGAGCCGCTCTGGTTCGGGGTACCTCTCGGGCCGGACGGCGCCGATCGCCTCGAAGACCTTCGGGCTTGGGCCGTAGGGGTTCTCGTTGGACCCGAGCTTCACGATCTCGCCCGGAGCCATGCCGTACTTCGCCGCGATCTCACCGATCCCCTTGCCGGGAACGTAGGGCTTCAGTTTAGCAAGGCTCTGCCTAAGGTTTTGTGAGTATTTCGCCAAGCACCGTCACCACACGGTCGATCTCCTCTTTTCCCACCACAAGAGGCGGGACCATCCTCAGGACGTGGTCGCTAGTGGCGTTGAGGAGGACTCCCCGCTCTCGAGCCTGGTTCACGATCTCAGGGCAGTTCGCCGCAAGCTCCACGCCCACCATCAGGCCGAGGCCTCTGACTTCCAGAGCGTCGATCTCATCGGTGAGCCTCGACCGCAGGTATGCGCCCATCGCTTCGGAACGCTCCACGAGCCGCTCGCTTTTGATCGCCCCGATGGAGGCGAGGGCCGCCGCTGAAACCAACGGGCCGCCGCCGAAGGTGGAGGCGTGGTCGCCTTTCTGGAATACGTCGGATACCGACTCTGCCGCCAGCATCGCCCCCATGGGAAGGCCTCCTGCGATCCCCTTGGCGAGAGTCATGGCGTCGGGCATCACCCCACTGTGCTCCTTCCCAAACCATCGGCCTGTCCTCCCGAATCCTGTCTGGACCTCGTCTAAGATGAGCAAAGCTCCGCAGTCGTCGCAGATCTCTCGGGCCGCCCTCAGGTACTCGGGGTGGGGGACGTTGATGCCCCCCTCGCCCTGGACCGGCTCGAGGATGACTGCCGAGGTCTCCTTCGAGACCGCCGTCTTCAGGGCCTCGGGGTCGTCGTAGGGGACGAACTTCGCCTCGTTGAGGGGCCTGAAGGGGTCTCGATAGGCCGCCTTGTAGGTCGCGCCAAGAGACCCGAGGGTTCTGCCGTGGAAGGAGTGAACTGCGGCCACGATCTCTGATCTGCCGGTGGCCCGGCGGGCGAGCTTCAGGGCCGCCTCGACGCTCTCGGCTCCGGAGTTACAGTAGAAGGCTCGATCCATGCTGGTGAGGGTCTTCAGCTCTTCTGCGAGGAAGACCTGGTTTTCGGTGTAGTAGAGGTTTGAGGTGTGGATCAGCTCCGCCGCCTGCCGAGCGATCGCCTCGACGACGGCGGGGTGGCAGTGGCCTACGGTGTTGACGGCGATACCGGCGACGAAGTCCAGGTACTCCTTTCCTGAAGCGTCCCAGACCCGAGCCCCCGCACCTTTAACCAGAAGGATCGGCTGGCGGGTGTAGGTCTGGACCACTGACTCCCGCTCAAGCTCCACGATCCGGGCGGTCCTCTCGGAGCCCGAAAGGTCGGATTTGGATTCGGGTCCGGACATTTCTGTCTCCATTTTCATGTTCATTTTCATCGTTTCATCGCTCTCGTTATTGGTCATAGAACGCTCCGGGCAAACCTGAGGCTCGCCTGGATCTGGCGGCCCACGTCCCCGCTCACGATCTCCATGTGGCCTGGGTAGAGGACCTCGACATCGAGCTTCGTCAGCCTCTCGATGGAGCTGATCAGGTCCGCATCGCAGCCGGCGAAGAGGTCGGTCCTGCCGATGTTCCCCTGGGGGAAGACGGTGTCCCCCGAGAAGAGTACCCGAGCCCTCGGCTCGTAGAGGCAGATTCCGCCCGGCGAGTGGCCTGGCGTGTGCATGACCTCCAGCTTCCACTCCCCGAGGTCGATGACGTCGCCCTCGTTCAGCAACCCATCGGCCTCGATCTCCGGGGCCGGGCGGCCGAAGAGGTAGGCGACCGTCGCCATGTCGTCGCCGAGAAATCCCGCCTCCTCCTCGTGGATCAGAACCTTCGCCCCCGTCGCCTCCTTGAGGCGGGGCACCCCGCCGGAGTGATCGTGATGGCTGTGGGTGAGGATGATCATCTCGATCTTCTGGGGGTCGATGTACTTTTTGATATTTCGAAGCGTCGGCTCCGGGTCCATTCCCGCGTCGATGAGGACCGGGACCTCGTCGAGGATCAGGTAGACGTTGCCGTCGAAGGGCGAGCCTGAGACCTTGTGGACTTCCACCATTCCAACACCTCCTCAGAGGAGGGGCTCCACCGATATATCTGTTTGGCAGAGAGATCTCTGACGATCATTGACCCCGGTCGCAAGCTCAAATAAGAAGAAGGAACCATCTGGACGAATAACACCGTGAGTTATTATCGGCAAATATTCTTAAAGTCGCAGCCTGAACATTTCTCCAATCGATCCAGATCACTCTCGCAGATATGGTGGCCTGCGTCTACTACTTGAGATTCTACTGATGCCAAAATATCATGGTCCACTAACTCTCGAACTGAGGCCCCAGCGCCTTCATCCAAATTATAGATCTCAATAAGGTCTGCGGATTCGCCAGTGAGCTGTTGATAACCTAATGCGTAGAGATGAAGCTGTTCTTTTGTAACTTCCTCTTGCTGAGCGCGGTCTGTGGACTTGAAGTCGATGATAGTGACCTGACCTGTGTCAGTGCGACGGATGAGATCTATGCGACCGTGTACTACTACACCTTCTGCTAGCTTCAGCTCGATGCTTTTCTCTGCATACTCAATCTTGTCCAAGAGGTGACCAACTTCAGCGAAGTAGCGTCTTAGGACTTTGTCCGCTTTATCACGCATGTCTGCACGTAGCCCATCCCAGGCAAAAGGTAAGTGGAAGTGAATATCCAAGAGGAGCGGAACCGCATCCTCTTCCAAGTATTCACCATCTAAGGCTCTGCGGTGAACTTCTGCCAGTGCGTCATGTAGCGATTTACCGTACCCCAGGCGCTCGTTGTAGCCGGGGTTAAAACCATAAAGAAAACGGAGCTTGAACTGATAGGGGCACTCAAAAAAGTACTTAAGTTCACTGAATGTAAGAGCGATCTCCTTGCGCTCTTCCGCTGGGCGTGGTTCAATGTGCTCTGGATGTGGAATTAAAGGCTCGCTGGTTAACGCATCTCCGCCCGCTACAAACTCACGTAAGAACGGTGATTGGTTTTTATATCCTCGTTTATTTTCTGGTGCCCAAGTACAAAATAGATACTTCTTGCTCCGAGTTAGAGCAACATAGAATAGACGACGCTCATCTTCTTCAGTGCCCTTATAGCGCTCTGCACCTATAACTGCTTCCTCTGGGATGACGTGATACCATTGCCGCCCACCAGGCCTTTTGTTTGGAAATCTGTTTTTCACGAGATTCGGGACAAAAACGATGGGATATTCCATGCCTTTGGCTTGATGCACAGTCATAATTTGGACTGCATCGGGGCTGGCGTAGCCGGCGTCTTCCCAGCCTTCAGGATAGTAATCAGGTGCTTGGTGTCTCAAAAACCTCGCAAATTCGCAATATAACGAGGTCGCATCTGAACGGAAATGAATAAGTTCGTAATCCGTGATGAGTTGACTGAACTTGCCAAGGTTGTAGTAAATAATCTCACCGCGAGAGAGCTCTAGATCCTCATCGTCCGGGATGGTTTCCTCTCTCAAAACAAGTTTTTCTAAGAAACCCAAATAAGTGCGCTGCAAAGAGCGCTCACTAGCAAGCCAACGGGTGGGCCATTCTGTTCGTTCAGCATCCAGCCAAGAGACAGCCCGGTCCAAATTTGCATCATCGATGCCAAGATCAGCCAGTCGCCATATCTGTTTCAATTCCTCGCCAGAAATTTCATCATTTAGATAGTAGAAGATCGACTGAGCAGCTCTGATCTCTGGTGTTTCGAAAAGTCTGTTCATGCCTTTGATTACGTATCGAATACCCGCAGCCCTCAAAGCTTCCACGATTGGTTCTGCGCTGTTCTTCACGCTACGTAGGAGGATGGCACAATCAGACCAAGTTAGTCCTCGAACACATTCATTTTCCACAAAAGGCAACCCGCGCAGGGATCTGATTTTCTCCGCAATCCAGCAGGCTTCCTCTTGGATTGAGTCGAATTCGAGGGCCAATAGGTCGCCATGCTCAAAAATTTGTTTTTCACGGCTAACCATTCGCTTATCAAGACGGCTTGAATTTCTCTCCACTACGCGACGTGATGTTTCGACAACCCCTCGGCTGGACCGAAAGTTATCGCCCATCTCCACTGAAGTAACACCAGGATATCTATCCTTAAATCCCAAAATGTTATTGATATCGCTGCCGTTCCACTGGTAGATGGTCTGGTCATCATCTCCCACCACACAAATCTGAGCACCTAAATTATGAATGAGGTTGATTAGCTCCTCTTGGAGAGGGTTCACATCCTGATACTCATCAACGACCAAGTAACGTACTCTGGCAGAGATTTTTTCCTGGAGGAATTCATCTGATTTGAGGAACTTAACCGCTTCGGTAAGGAGCATCGAATAGTCAAAATACCTCTTTCGATGCAAAAGATCTTCATACTTCTTTAAGGATTGTTGAATAGGGTGATGACCGAGAACCGCTTCATTGATCTGGGCCTCACGCATAATACTGAGCAATTTTTGATAAAGCTTCGAATCTTTCCAGCGCTTCAGTTGCTTTCCATCGTGTGTGGTGAGATCTGTTAATCCAGACTCACTGCTGTGTCGGTCGATAAGCAGACGCTGCTGAACTTCGTTGAGAACCGTGTATTTAAGAAAATCGTGTTCGTATGTCTGAAGCAGATCTAGACAGAATCCGTGGATTGTTCCGACATACATATCAGCTAGACCCTGATCATGCCCTAGTTGATCCTTGCACAACCGGTGGATGCGATCTTTCAGCTCTGCGGCAGCTTTCTCTGTAAAAGTGAATGCTACAATATTTTCCGGGTGGATGCCTTCTGGACCTTTCTCTTTTAAGATATTTACGATCAGCTGAGAAATTACCTGAGTTTTTCCGGAGCCGGCACAGGCAATAATCTGCAGATTACCATCTAGGTGATTGATGGCGGTTTTTTGTGCGTCTGTGTAGGTCACCATATTGGTTGCCTCGACCAAAATTCACAAATCCTTATTACGCCAATCCGCGAAAGTAAATATAACTTGTGGAGAGTATGTCACATCAAGCGCAAAATCATACTCATGTTCCCCCTCCATGTGAGGGAAAACAAGCCGTGACCGAGGCCCACGCCGCCTGAGATACCTCTGCGCCAGGTGTTGCCTCATAACCCGAGTTCCGTCTTGAGGCACTCCCACGAAACACCCTTCTCCCTCGTCACTTCGGCGAGCCTGTCCAGCTCCTCTGCCTCAGATTCACCAGCTTCGACTTCTCGAACCAAAATAATTCCTCTGAATCGACCCCGGGGGGCTTATCCCCGCCACCACGGCAAAACCCGCCCCGTCCTCTCAGCGTACCTGCGATACTCATCGCCGAATTCTTCCAGCATCATCTCCTCCTCTCGCGGAATACGGGCGACGTACAGAGGGATGGACGCCACCAGGAAGGAAGGGTCTGCGACCCAGTTCTGGAGGAGGGGCAGCTGGGCAGGTCTTTTGCCATCAAATTGAGCGAAAACGGCCTTGAAAAGATATATATCCCCAGGGATCGCCCTTAATATTCGAGGTTTTTCCGAATGGCGAAAGCTGAGGTCCGCCCGGCCAAGGCCGGTTATGCAGACGAAGACGAGGCCAGGGTGACGGAGTTTGAAGAGGGCGTAAAGCGGGGGATCGAAGAGTACAAAACCGGCCAGGTGAAGACCTTCGACGACAAAGCAAAATTCCTGAAACACCTGCGCAACCTTTGAACGCCGTCCTTCTTGAGAAGATGATATGTCTCGACCCCTCGATTCAGCGAGGTACGAATATGCGATCACCTCTGAGTTCGAGCGGCAATTCAAAAAGTTGACCAAGAAGGGCAGAGCACTAAAAGATCGCCTGCTGAGGAAGATCGACCTGATAATATCAGACCCAGAGATCGGTGAGCCGAAGAGCCACTCCCTCAGGCACGCCCGCGGCTCTCACGTCGACCCTTACGTCATTGTTTATGTGTTCAAAGAGGATACAATCACATTTATATATGTAGATCATCATGACGTTGTTTATAAAAAGGCCCCATATATTTTGGCGAAATATTGGATTTAATACCACTGAGACATCCGTTTAAGATCTTAGGTCGACTCTATGCTAGATTTTAGAGCAGTGTCGGACCTGTTAGGCACTTCGGCCTCAGATTCACCAGCTTCGACTTCTCGAACCAAAAGAATTCCCCCGAATCGATCCCGACAGACTATCCCCGCCACCTCGGCAAAAACCGCCCCGTCCTCTCCGCGTACCTGCGATACTCATCGCCGAATTCTTCCAGCATCATCTCCTCCTCCCGCGGGATACGGGCGACGTAAAGGGGGATGGACGCCACTAGGAAGGAGGGGCCTGCGATCCAGTTCTGGAGGAGGAGAAGCTGGGCCGCGGCCCACAGCAGATGAGCGGCGTACATCGGGTGACGGACCCACTCGTAGACGCCGGTGGTCACAAGCCTGTGGTTCTTTTTGATCTGGAGCCCTGGCGAGAACTATCGTCGAGGTCTGCATGCGACCGCCACAAAAGCCAGAAGGCCTGAAGAAAGAGGGCGGCTCCGAGGGAATCCGCCACGAGGCTTGCGGTGGGCGAGAGGCTGTAGTCCGCAAAGTCAAGCCCCGTGGTGAAGAGGTATAGGAAGGGAACGACGATCATGCCCAAGGTCGTGAGGAGCATCAGCGGCCGATCCTACCTTCCTCTCCCGGTCGACTGCGACCTTCTCGCGGCTACGCCACCAGTGAGGCGTCCTTTTCAGCCAATAGGCCCGGATCAGCGAGGCCGCTACGAATCCCATCAAGTAGACGAGATCGAAGACGTCGTCGAGCATGATGAACTCCTCCCGCCAACAGAGCAAAAATAAGCGGCGGTCTGAAGCAGAGGATCGGAATGGGGTTCACTGCCAGATCCAGTTCCGCGGGACCGTTTTAGTTTCATGCACCCGCAATGCTCAACCGAACGATGCTAAAGAGGTTATCGATCTTGTTCAACCAGACGGTGTTCGCCCCGATCTTAACGTTCGGATTCAATTGTTGAAGAGACTGATAACTTGTATAAGATGTATATACCATATTTTTTCTGAAGAGCTCCGAGAGATCTATCGCCTGTTCTGTGGGGAATACTATCTTATCGCCACAGTTGTATATTAAGTGCCTGCCGTAGGAGTGTGTAGAAGGTATGGTCATATCCAGAGCCACCGATCGGTCATCGAGGAGATCTCCAAGCTCATCGCTGTAAGCACAAATGGAGCTCTCTTGAAAACCGGTGATGGCATAAAAGCCGACCGCAGTAAATGCGAAAGAGAGAACCACAGCGACCATGAGAACCTGCTTCAGCCGCACCTTCACCCCGTCGGCCTGAGAGCTGTAGCCGACGGCGACGAAGTACATCACGAAGAAGGGCATAAAGTCCCACCGCTCTACACACCAGGATTCATAGATCATGGCGTGAAATAGCAGCACCAGAAACGTGGGGACGGCACACAAGGCCTTGAAGTTTGGTTTAAAGGATCTGACGAGGAGATAAAGGAGCAAGAGAGCGAAGATCGCCCCACAGAAGATGGCGAAATTGACGCTGGGGACACGATCCGGATAACGATATAAGAAGGTGGATATCTGTCCCCGAGACTCGGTGAAGCTGAATACGAAGGTCGAAAGATAGCCGAAAGATATGAGCCTCATCTGGTCGGCGATGCCGACTCCAGACGTGAAATAAAGCAGCCCCTCATCGCCATGGAGCCACGATTGGTTTGCCGTAAAGAGGGTGAAGATCCCCTTCAGTGTCCAACCTTTCACGAGGACCAGATACCCGTAGGCCAGAAATAGCGGCGCGAAGAGGGCAGCCAAAGCCGAGGCGAACGTCCGCATCTGCGGAGAAGAGACCGACTCTCTCAGCCCTTTCACCGACCCGTCATCCCCCTTCAAAAAGTCCAACAGGTGCAGCTCAAGAATGATGTACAAAAGAAACATGGGGATGAAGACCTCTGCCTGGATGTGAACCAGAATGCCAAAGGACAGAAACAGCGCCGATAAGACCCACCGCTTCCGGAGGAGGAAGATCACAAAAGGCGTGAGAAAGCCGTACATCCAGACGTTGTCCTCAAGAGACGTCAAAAGGAAGGTATAGCCAACGTTGAAGAGGATAAAAAGGCCCATGAGGAAGGCCAACGAATCGTCACCGGTCTCATCGTATGCGAGCCTGTAGGCTCCAAGGACGAACACCAGCATGAAGAGCGCCGTGAAGACCCTCAACGCGCTGAGGGGATCCACGCCGAGATAAACCAGGGAGCTGGCCAATATGGGCACGAGCACGTGGACGCCGCTGCCTCCGGGAGAGAATCTGGGACCGCCATCTTTCAACCCTATGGCGTAATCAAAGGTATCCCAATCATAATAATAGTTTAAATTCGCAAAGAATATAATATAAACTGCGCTGACGATGGCGATGATTATCAAGAAATTCGAGCGCCTATCACCCAACTTTCCACTGTGAACAAGTCTCTGGGGCGGCTCCGACTCTCTTCGTCTTTTGGCCATCTATTGCAACTCCTTTCGGTGCCGTTGTCACTATTGACTTATAAAATATCCGTCTCGTCAGAGGGGAGTTGGCAGCTGAAAATGAAAAGATAAACGACCAGAGAGCAGAGATCCGAATCGCAGGACCTCGATGGCTCAGCCGGATCAATGAATCGTCTTCGCAAACTCGAGGCTCGTTCTCAGCTGCTCGCCGACGTTCTCGTCCGCAGGCTCCATGTGACCCGGATAGAGGACAAAAACGTCCAAGGCCGCAAGCCTTTCGACCGATTTGACCAGCTCTTTGACCGTCTCCCCCGACCTCCGGGCCCTCCCGATGTTCCCGTGAGGGAGGATGGTATCGCCGGAGAAGAGGACCTTCGCCCTCGGCTCGTAGAGGGAGATCGAGCCCGGTGAGTGTCCCGGCGTCTGCAGGACCTGGAGGGTCCAGTCGCCCAGGTTTATTAAGTCCCCCTCCTCCAGGGTCCCATCGACCTCGAACTCCGCTGGGTCCTCCTCGTAGAGGTAAGAGCCTGTGGCGACGTCGTCGCCGATGTCGCAGACCTCATCCTTGCCGATTAGAACCTTCGCCCCCGTCGCCTCCTTAAGGGTCGGAACCCCAGCGGTGTGGTCGTGGTGACAGTGGGTGAGGATTATGAACTCGACCTCCCTGGGATCGATGAGCTTCTCGACGTTTTTGAGGATCGCCTCGGCGTTCCTTCTGGCATCGATGAGAACAGGCACCTCGTCGACGATCAGGTAGACGTTCCCCTCGTGGGAAGGGCCGCCGCCGTTAACCTTATGCACCTCCACCAAACAAACCACCTCATAAGATAAGTGTAGTTACATCAATATATTAGTTAGTTGGTATCATGACTTTGATCGAAGATGTGAAGAAGGGAAAGACCCCACCAGAGGTCGAGATCGTCGCCAAAAATGAGGGGGTCAACCCCGAGAAGCTTCTGCGCCTTTTGGCCCAGGGCCGGGTGGTGATCCCGAGGAACGCCCGGAGGGAAATCGACCCCATCGGAGTCGGCGAGACCCTCACCACCAAGGTCAACTTGAACCTGGGATCATCCCGCGGCGTCGCCGACCCCGACGCAGAGGTGGAGAAGGCCGTAGTGGCGATGAACGCCGGAGCCGACACCGTGATGGACCTGTCCACCGGCGGCGACCTGGACCTGATCAGGCGACGGGTCCTCGATGCCGTAAAGATCCCGGTGGGGACCGTCCCCATCTACCAGGCCGAGGTGACTGGAAAGCTCAATAGCCAAGGGCTCTTCGACGCCCTGGAACGGCAGGCGAAGGACGGCGTCGACTTCGTCACCGTCCATGTCGGCGTCAACCTGAACTCCTTCGAGCGGCTGAAAAAAAGCCACCGGATCATGGGCGTCGTCAGCAGGGGGGGATCGCTCACCCTCAAGTACATGAGCGAGACCGGCGAGGATAACCCCTACTACGCCGAGTACGACCACCTCCTGGACATAGCAAAAGAGCACGAGCTGACTTTGAGCCTCGGCGACGGCCTCCGTCCAGGCTGTATCCACGACGCCAGCGACCGGGCGAAGTACATGGAGTTCATAATGCTCGGCGAGCTCGTAGACCGGGCGAGACGGGCCGGTGTCCAAGCGATGGTGGAGGGACCAGGGCACGTCCCAGCCGACGAGATTGAGACAAGCGTCAAGGCGATGAAGTATGTCACCGACGGCGCGCCCCTCTACCTATTAGGACCGATCGTCACCGACGTCGCCCCAGGCTACGACCACATCACAGCGGCCATCGGCGGGACGATCGCCGGGATGAACGGGGCCGACTTCCTCTGCGCCACCACCCCGAGCGAGCACCTGGACCTCCCCACGAAAGAAGACATCTTCGAGGGGACGATCGTCACCAAGATCGCAGCCCACGCCGCAGACCTGGCGAAAGCGGGAGTCAAAGATCGGGCCCGAAAATGGGATCGGGAGATGGCCGTCGCCAGGAGGGACCTCGATTGGCCCGCCCAGTTCGACCTCGCCATAAACCCGAACCTTGCAAGACAGATCCGTCATCGGCGGGGTGTCGACGTTGACACATGCACCATGTGCAACGAGCTATGCGCCATCAGGCTCGCAAAAGAGGCGATGGAGCGGGAGGAAGAGAAGGAAAGGAAAACGACTGGAGAGAAAAAGGGTTAGAGGAGAGCTGAAGGTGGGAGATCCAAAACTCAGGCGCACGGCTCCATCTCCTTCTCCACCACATTGCCTCCCGGCGCCACCTCGGCGAAGACCTGCCCCTCGAAGTGAAGAACCTCCGTCTCCTCGTCGATCCAGGAGTCGGGAGGAAGGCCCGCCTTGAGGCAGGTTTGGCAGAGAAAGTCTGTGGGGTCGAACCCCCACTCCGTCGCCACCTGGGGGAGGAGGAGCCCCGACCACATCCCCCTCCGAACGATGAGGCCGTGCTCTCCGATCTTGACTGCGGCCGGAAGGTCCAGGTTTCGTACGTCGTAGGGCCTCGGTGGCGTCAGGACCGTCACCTCGATCTCGATTCGCGGAAGCTCTTCTGGCCTCACCCTCGGAAACCGGGGGTCGTTTGCTCCGGCATTGATCGCCGAGTCGACGATGGCTCGCTCAAGCTCCATCACCGGCTCGGGGTAGCCTATGCATCCCCGGAGCTCGCCATCCTCATGGAGGGTCACAAAGACCCCGGCCTTCTCGCCGAAGGATGGGGGCAGATCTTTCGGCTTTATCCTCTCCTTCCGATCGAGATAAGCTGTCAGGGCCTCTCTTGCGAGAGCGACGGCCCGCCTTCCCTCGTCGATGGTCAGCATGAGATGATAATCTGTCCCGCCGGATACTAAACTCCATCGTTCAAGTTTTTGTCCCGACAGAACCCTGAAGAAGATCCCACCATCTCCCAAACCCTTTTTATCGAATCAATCCCATAAACTCCCAGCATGTCAAAGTCAGAGGATTGCTTGAAAGAGGCCTTCGCCGGCGAGTCCCAGGCGAACCGAAAGTACCTCGCCTTCGCCGAGAAAGCCGACCAAGAAGGCTACCCCCAAGCCGCAAAGCTCTTTCGCGCCGCCGCCGAGGCCGAGACGATTCATGCAATGAACCATCTCAAAGCGATGAAGGCCATAAAGAACACCAAGGAGAACCTGAGAGAGGCGATAGCCGGAGAGACCCAGGAGTTCAAGGAGATGTACCCGGCGATGATCGAGGCCGCCAAGGCCGAGGGAGATAAGGCCGCCGAGAGGAGCTTCAGGTACGCAAACGACGTCGAGGAGATCCACGCGAAGCTCTACCACCATATGATGGAGAAGCTGGAGGCCTCAAAGGAGGAGAGCTACCCCTACTACGTCTGCCCGGTATGTGGTATGACGGCAGAGCGGGAGCCACCAGAGAAGTGCCCTGTCTGCGGCATCAAAGGAGAGAGGTTCAAGAGGATAGACTAGATTGGTCAAGGGCGCCCCCTCCGGGGGCTCTCCTTCCTCCCGACACCGTTCGTTTGTTCATAATTTTCCGAGTTTTTGATAGATCCCAAGATTCTTATCCTCGCCAGATAGACCCAAAGCTCGTCTTTACGGCTACCATAAGAGAGTCAGAACTTGTGAAAGATGCAATGAATATAAGTCGCTTGATATATGCCAGAATCCTTTTGCACCATTACTGTCTAGGAAGGTGGCAAGGAAAATCTGATAGAAGCGAATGAATCGATGGCGTATACACCAGGGTTGAAGAAAATGATAAATATCGTGTACAAAGCGGCCCCTCCGACTCGGCAAGAGTATACTCAATTGTTCTCAAGCACAGACTGGATGCAAATCCTCGGCGTCTCGGAGAATGAGTTGAGAAGAGTTTTCAATGGCACCTGGTACTGGATAACAGCATATCAAGATGAAAATATCGTAGGTGCTGGCCGTTTGCTCTCAGACGGCGTCTTATATGCATTGATTTGTGACATAATAGTAATGCCAAATCACCAGAACAAAAGAATAGGAAGCACCATCCTAAAGCAGCTAGTTAAAAAATGCAAGGATTCTGATATAAAGAGAGTCTGGCTATTTGCAGCTCCCGGCAAAGCCGGTTTCTACGAAAAAGGCGGATTTGCTGTTCGTCCAAGCGAAGCACCTGGAATGCAAATGTTATGAGATATTGAAGGTCTGGCATTTTATTTTTCGATCTTCGCCAGATGGAGCTGCAGCTTCTCCAATAGCCGCCAGCATAATAGGATCTGGACCATCCCCATAGAGCTGACCTGCTCGCCGTCAACCCGGTCGCAGAGGGGTGCCATCGACCCCACGAGGCTGCAGAGACTCTCTTCGATCCCCTCGATCATGGACCGATGAAGCTCGCCGTCGATGGTCAGGACGCTCACCCTCTTGCCGTAGTAATCGTCCCGCTGGAAGGCGATGGAGAACTCCCGCTCTGCAAGACGGAAAAGAGAAGAGAGGTCTATTTTGAGGTCAGCCTCTGATAAAGGCGCCTCCAAAATCTCCTGGATCAGCCTGACTGAATACCTCTCGGGAGGATTTTCCGCCATGGGGGGAGGCAGAAGCCTCGACTCCTCGATCTTGACCACCACCTCGGCGTAGATCTTCTGGACGTCGACGTATAACTTGTAATCTGGCTCTCGCGCCAGGATCTCGGCCATCACCGCCTCCCGCTCGTAATGGCGGTCGATGCAGTCCCTCTTTATCTTCCACCGCCTCTTGACGGCGCGGCTTGGGTCGACGAAGACCTTGAGGTCGATCTCCCGGCGAAGCTCAGGGGTGTAGAAGGGGTGGAGCCCTTCGATGATCAGGACCGGAGCCGACCTGAAGGGAACCGGCCCTTTGATCGTTCCAGACGAGTGGTCGTAGACAGGCTTTTCGATCTCTTCACCCCTCCGCAGCGCTCCGAGATGCTCGGCCAAAAGGTCGAAGCGGTTTGCGGCAGGATTGAGAGGAGT
>Ga0116164_10002206_pt1 | contig 14094 bp, 19 predicted proteins | sample AD_UKC109_MetaG_FD_89888 | JGI IMG/M metagenome (GOLD analysis project Ga0116164, IMG submission 89888) | Active sludge microbial communities of municipal wastewater-treating anaerobic digesters from Hong Kong - AD_UKC109_MetaG | ecosystem: Engineered > Bioreactor > Anaerobic > Digestate... | reverse complement strand
TGCTGATTCGTTTAAACAACAAAAACAAAAACCCAAAAATCAGCGCAAGGATTATCATCAGGCTGTAAGTCGGGAATGGATAGCCGAAAATACTGACAAAGGGTAACATGCTCTTCTCCAAAATAATTGCGGGAGAAAGTCTCCCGCTTTATGAATTAATAACCGTAGCTCTCAACTAATCCAACCGCTGCAGAAACACATGCCAACGCAGCAATAAAAACAACAAAACAAACCACAATGCCGATGATTGACAAGACGATACCGGCTGTTGCATAGCTGGTTTTAGCAGTTTTATTGGCGCTAATCCCTAAAACAAGACCTACTATCCCCATGATTAAACCAAGTATAGCTAAAGTACCGGTAAAGATAAAAATAAGCGAAATGATGCCAAGAATCATGGACGCTATGGCTTTGCCATCTGAGCTTTGCCCCGCATTTGTGTTTGCATTCCCTCTATCACCCGAAAATGCATTTTGGAACCTTTCTTTGGATTCTTGAAAAGTTTCTCTAAAAGATTCTCCTACCACACTTTGTTTGTTTTTCTCATCAGAAGAAAGAATTTTTTTCTTTTCTTGATCGTACTCCTCCTGTGAAATGAGTCCTTTTTCCTTTAACTCTGCCAACTTTTCGATCTTTTCATAACGATCCTGATCTGTTTGATTGATAATGGACACCTCCCAAATGGTTTTAAATCAACCTTAATTCTAAACAATCCTCTCAATTGATAACGTGATTCGTAACAGTACATTGTTATTGAATGGTAATTTTTTTTAACGTTCACACATCTTTATTAAAACAGGGTCAACTTTTTCAGTTGAAATTATATCACAGAAACATCAACAATTTCCTTTTTATTACCTTTGCGAACCACTGTACTTCAAATCGTCTACGTTAACAGAACCAGAACCAACAAGGACGGAGGTATTTGAACCAGTCGTTTTTATCTTACAGATACTTCTGCTCATTTTAACCTTCAATTTTTTTTAGCTATCAGGACCCCTATTTCCTGGTTGTCAGATATTTTCGGAACTTGTTTTCAGAAAACAGTTCATGGGTAACAAAGTCGCCATGGTCAGACAGGGTATACCTCCCAAAAGGACCACCTTGCTCCTTCACTTCATTTGCGCTTTTGAGTTGAATGCTTTTTACCGGGATTTGTTCCTCCTGGCAAATCTTAGAAAGCAACGTCATGTATTCTTCCATAAAGGGGCATTGATGGGTGTAAACGAAGCAAATACCCGTTTGAAAATCCGTTTTTCTCAAAAAATTTCTTCTCTGTGAGAAAGGGGTTGTTTTTTGAAGATGGAATCACAGCAATGCCGTATTCAGCACCAGCCTTTTCTTCAAATTGTTTGAGTTTTTCATGGCGTTCTTTTATCATCGTTCTTCCCGTTTTTGAAATTGTTTTGTCTTTTGAATAAATTGTTAAAAAAGCGTCTTGACGCTTCGTAAGTATATCATAACGATTGCTTTCCACACTATTTTTTGAATGAAAATAGTAGACGTACGTAATAACGTATGGTATAATAAAAACGGAGGCGATATGATGTCCTATACAACAAATATTACGAATGCAAGAAAAAATTTGTATAAATTAGCAGAAATGGCCATTGAAACTGGTGCTGAGATTAACATCAGCACAAAAAAAGGTAGCGTTATCCTGATCGCTGAAGACGAATATCGAAGCTTACTTGAAACGTTATATTTAAGTTCAAATGAGTCCTATAAAAAAACGATTACCCAAGGTCTTAAAACACCTTATGACCAAACAGTAGCTGAAGATAAAGTCAAATGGTAGACGAAAATGTATGAAATCCGATACACCAAACATGCCATTAAGGATATAAAAATGCTCAAACAAGCCAATTTAGATAATAAAGCCAAGAATTTGATTGAAGTCATCCGTAAAAATCCGTTTGAATCACCACCACCCTATGAAAAATTGGTGGGTGACTTAATAGGTGCTTATTCAAGGCGTATTAACAGGCAGCATCGATTGATTTACAAAATTGATGCTGAGCATCATGCGGTTATCATCATCAGAATGTGGACTCATTATGAATAATTAATTTTTAACCAACTTATTCATGAAAAAGCACAAGACTTCGTTAGGGCTTGCCGAAAAACTCAACCAACCGGGACGGAGGTATTTGTAACAGTCGTTTTTATCTTACAGATACTTCTGCTCATTTTAACCTTCACTTTTTTTTAGATATCAGGACCCCTATTTCCTGGTTGTCAGATATTTTCGGAACTTGTTTTCAGAAAACAGTTCATGGGTAACAAAGTCGCCATGGTCATACAGGGTATACGTCCCAAACGGTCCGCCAAGCTCTTTTACTTCATTTGCGCTTTTGAGTTGAATGATTTTTACGGGTATTGCTTCTTCCTCACAGATCTTCGAAAGTAGCGTCATGTATTCTTCCATAAAGGGGCATTGATGGGTGTAAACGAAGCAAATGCCTGCTTTAAAGTCCGTTTTACCGGTTTTGGCCGTTGTGGTAAAGACAGGGTTTTCAGCCTTTTTGTTGAATTTTAGAACCATGAGTTCAAAATAAGGCGGTGCTTGATCCACCACTTGAAATCCTTTTTTCTCAAAGAATTCCTTCTCGGTTAGAAAAGGTTTGTTTTTTGAGGATGTAATCACAGCAATCCCGTCTTTGCCCTTTTCCTTTGATTCTTTGATGCATTCATCCAGCAATGCCGTTGCAATCCCTTGTTTTTTGAATTTTCCAGATACCCATAGGCAATGAATCATGGTGTAATTTTTTCCAATCACCGGTTTCCAGGCATTCTCTACAGGCATGTATTCAATAAACATCTTTCCACGATCATCTAATCTTTTAAAAACCAACCCATTATCCAATTCTTTTTTCATCCAGTCTTTCTTGACTTGTGCCCTCGCCTGATTCCTTTTATCATTACCAATGGCACAACATATATGTTCTTGTTCAATATTATTCTGATCAACGTTCATGATAACCACCGTAAACCACTCCCTTCAAGTTTTACTTGATTATACAGGGGATAGGCGTCAAAACCTGTCAGGTATTAAGCATCCATTACCTCCGTCACTGTTGTTTTTTTAGTAACAACAGTGACGGACTTTTTTGTCCATCAAGGTTTGAGATATTACAAGGAATACAATTTAAGAGACTTAAAATGTTTTTGGATATGCTTGAAATGTATATCATTAGTCCAAAAAAGTAAATCATTTGAAATCGCAAGAAAAGCTAATAAAACATCTTGAAAAGGGATTTGCAATCCTATTTTTTTCAACTTGTATAACATCAGACCGATTTCATACCAATCATGATGAGTTATTTCAAGAAAAGTAAAATCCGAAAGTGCCTCATATATTCTCTTAATTTCTTTTTCTGTTTTTGCTCCGTGAAGTAATTCTGCTAGGATGATCCCGCATGTGGCAATTTCATTTATTTGGGATAACTCAATGGCTTCTTTTGTTGGCTTTTTCCAGAAGTCAATGATAACGTTTGTATCTACAAATATCATAGTTTGCTATTTTCTCTTAGTTCGCTTATTGCTGAGTTATCTAAATCTATCTTCCCGGCTAAATCCAGAAATGCTTTGTTTTTTTCATCGGTATCCTCAAGAAGGATTATTTCCATTGTTTTCCCGATAAATTTTTGAAGTTCTGGTATCTTAATCGTGTCAGAATCAATAATGATTTTTTTTCGGATTGCCTTCATTTTTTCGCTCCTTTTCTGTTTCTTTAATTATATCATAATGAATAACTAACATTTACAACAGGTCATACTTGCCATTTACAGGATATAAATGTCAGCTATTCTCGGAACTTGTTTTCAGAAAACAGTTCATAGGCAACAAAGTCGCCATTGTCATGTATTGAATACCTTCTAACCTGTTCGCCAAACTCCTTAACTCCCTTTTTCTTTTTGTTGATCGTTTTCATGATAAAATTTCATGAGGATATCTAAAAAACCGCAAAACATGGAAAATAATGGTAGACTTATAATGATTACAACCGTTATATGAGGAGGGATAAAATGAAAACAACCGACTTAAACTTTAAAGTTCCTGAGGAAATCCTCTATACCCTAAATGAATCAAAAACTGACTTCATTAAGAAAATGAAATTCTATACGGCGATAGAGCTTTACAAAATTCATAAACTGTCAATGGGAAAAGCTGCAGATCTTGCAGAGATGAACAAGGTTGACTTTATGCATGAATTGCATAAATTTGAAATACCTGTTATAGATTATGAAGAAGATGATTTAAAGAAGAAATAGAAAGGATTAAAAGAAATTGATGATTGTTTCTGATTCATCACCATTGATTTCACTGGCAATCATCGGGAAATTGGATTTACTTGAAAAACTTATAAAGAAATTGTTGTTCCTTCTGCGGTTTATCAAGAAGTGACGGAAAAGGATAAACCGTTTTCAAAAGAATTAAGGCGTTTTTTAAGCAACCGAAGCGAACAAATTGTAAACAGACTTGCAGTAGAGGTGCTGATAAGTGATAAAGGAAGTTCGCAAAAATGTATGGCCTTGAAATCATAGGAACAATGGGGATTTTATTAGAAGCAAAGAAAAATGGTTTAGTTACTGAAATAAAACCATTAATATCAGAGTTACTCCTAAATGGGAAAAGAATAGGCAATAGAATTATTGAAATGACGTTAGAAGCTGCCCAAGAACTATAAGAAAAATCAAAATTTCTTAAGTTACAGGACATAAACAACAGGGACTCAGTGAGGTGTTTGCTGAATCCAAATCCCCCATTCTTCAGAATATCCTGGTACCACTATGGGATAATCTCCCTGAAGCCATCGAAATCCTCAAGGTTTCTGTTGGCTTTTTCCTTCATATTCAAAACATCTGCTTTTCCAAATGGCTATGACCAGAATAAGTCAAAATTATCTTTTACATAGGCAATAACGGCATCGCCATGATCGATTCTTAAGGTAGATTCCTCATATTGCCTGAGCTATCGCTTCTTTTTCGGGAGCTTGCTTGTTTTCGGGGTGTGTTTATCCTTATTGGTTTTTTTTAAAGTTAATCTCCTGAAATTGCCGTTTATACTTGACAAACACATCTGTATATCATATCATATTATATAAAAAACTAAATTTCGATTAGCTAATTAGTAATAAGAACCGAGAGAATGATGGGGGTTGCATGAATAAATATTTTAAACAATATAAATGGTCTAACATTTTTGCGATGTTGCGTAATCTAAAATTAGACCCTGAGATATGTACATCTGATTTTAAAAATCGCTTAGTCGTCATTACCGGGGCCACTTCCGGCATAGGTCGAGACACCGCAAAGAAATATGCCTCTCATGGCGCAGATATTATAAGCATCAACAGAAATGAGGAAAAATCAAAAGAACTGTGTCAAACCCTTCAAAATCAATACGGTATCAATGCTTCCTATATGATAGCGGACTTCACAAAGTTAGCGGATGTGCATAAAGTCGCAGAACAATTGGCAAATCTGAACAGAACCATAGACGTTCTCATCCACAATGCGGGTGTCTTTGTCACCAAAAAAACGTTTACAGCAGATCATCTTGAACAGGTTTTCCAAACCAATTATTTGAGCACCTTTATCTTAAATTATTATACGAAAGACAAGTTTATCCGGCAAGGTAGCGGTCGCATCATTTTCGTCAATTCTGAAGCACACAGATTTGCCGTTTGGGGCTTACATCTGGATGACTTGGCTTGGGAGAAACATGCTTATTCCGGACTAAAGAGTTATGGGGTTGCAAAAGCTGCACAACTCCTCTCCATGATAAAGTTTAATGATCTTTTTAACGGGTCCGGTGTAACGATCAATGCGATGCATCCGGGAAATGTGAAGACGAACAGCGGAAGTAATAATGGCAAGTTTTACAAATTACACAAAAAATGGTTTGTTGATAGAAAGGCACGACCGATAGAAATTTCTTCTGAAGCCCTTTATTATTTGGGTGTTTCCAAGAAAGTTGAACAGATAAGCGGTCGGTTTTTTAATCTTACAACAGAAGAGGAACTGGCACCGCCTGCCTTGGACAGGGAAGAAGCGGATAAATTGTGGGCGCTGAGTCTTGAATTAGGGGGATTAAAATGACAAATGCCAAGAAAAAAATAGTCATTGTGGGTGCCGGCATGGGGGGATTAACAGCTGGCGCTTATCTGATCAGAAAAAAATATGATGTGTTACTGCTCGATAAGAATAGCCGAAGCGGGGGATTAGTCCATACCTTTGAACGTGATGGATTTTCATTTGACACCGGACCCAGGGCCTTTGTAAATTCAGGGATGGTAAAACCCATATTAAAGGATTTGGGAATTGATTGGGAAACATTGGACAACACAATTTCAATCGCCGTTGAAGACCAAATGTTCCGCATTGATACCATGGATTCCCTTGATGACTACAAACGTATTTTAAATAATCTGTATCCGGAAAAGGCTGACGATATTGAAAAAATCATGTCGAGTATTTCTAAACTCTCCGAATACACAAAAGTTTTATATGCGTTCGATAATCCTTATTTTGTGGATTATAAGAAGGACAAGAAATTTCTGTTTAAAAAGTTACTCCCCTGGACATTCAAGTTATTGTATGTTTTAAGGAAATTCAATCAATTTGATATGCCGATGGAAGAATTTCTTGATGGTCTAACGGATAGCCAATCCTTAAAAGACATTCTGACACAGTTTTTTTTCAGGCAAACCCCCACATATTTTGCACTGGGTTATTTTTACGTTTGGCTTGATTATTTTTATCCAAAAGGCGGAACGGCCGTTTTACCCAAACTACTGCATGAGAAAATATTAAACGAAGGCGGAAAATTCAAATTCAACACACAAATAGAAGCCATCAACCCATCCGAATCAAACGTTGTCGATTCAGATGGCAATCGTTACGATTATGATCAGCTGATTTGGGCAGCTGACTTGAAAACGCTGTATCAGAAACTTAATCCGGAAGGATTAGACAACACAGTTATTCACAACATTAACACCCAGACCCAGCATGTACTTTCCGCCAAGGCCGCTGAGTCTACTTTCATGATGTACCTTGCAGTCAACCGCCCGCCCGACTATTTCCAAAAAAGGGGTGGTGCGCATGTGTTCTATACACCGTCTAAAAATGGCCTGGGCGATACCGTTCGAAGCGCCAAGAAAGTGCTATTGGAAAAATTTGGAGAAAAAACCAAGGATGAAATATTGGCCTGGTTAGACGATTTTTGTAACTTCAACACCTTCGAGGTGTCCGTACCCGTCCTTCGAGACCCCACTCTCGCACCTCAAGGAAAGACCGGACTGATGATCAGTTGTATTTTCGATTATGAAATCATTGAAAAAATCAATCAAGCCGGCTGGCTTGATGAATTTATCAAAGAAATGGAAAATCGTCTGATCAGACTATTTTCTCAATCTTTCTATAAGGATTTAGAAGATGATATTCTCTTCAAATTCTCCGCTACCCCCCTGACGATCAACCAAACGGTGGGAAGTTCTGAAGGCGCCATTGTAGGCTGGTCTTTTGAAACAAAAGCCCCCGTTTTCAACAAATTAAAAGACATGCCCAAATCTGCCCGAACCCCTATTCCTGGTGTCTTTCAAGCCGGACAATGGGCATACGCACCCGCAGGCGTTCCCATAGCGATGTTAACGGGCTGGCATGCCGCTCAGGAAATCATGAAAGGGTCAAAGAAAAACAGGGGGAAAAAGTAAATGATTCCACTGCAAAAAGGGAGATTTCGCAGTCATTTCACCAAAATCAAGCAATATTTTTCTTGCAAGGGGATAGAGTTTTTGCCACTGGCAAAAACTCTAACAATAACAATAGTGACGGCGGTCTTTGCCGAACCTAAACCAACCATTTTCCAGAATATTCCCGGTACCACTTCGGGATAATCTCTTGGAAACCATCAAAGTCCTCAAGGTTTCTAAGGGCTCTTTCTTTCATATCCAAAACATCTGATTCTCCAAACGGCAGTGCCCAAATGATTGAGTACAGTGAGGCATGTGCCACATAAGCGGCATTGATCCGCCAGAATTGATCATCGGGATCTCCGTTGAAATAGCCCTTGAGATAACCGATTGAAAAGGGAATGGACAATGGCACATCGAACATTTGGAGCTTGTAAAAATCTTCATAATGATCTCCACAGACGCTTCTCTGGAAATCAATCACACCAATTTCCCCCTCAGGAGTATAGAGCATATTACCGGTGTGAAAATCACCATGACGATAGGTTGGAGGTTGTGACCAGAATAAGTCGAAATTAGCCTTTACATAGGCAATAACGGCATCGTCATCATCGATTCTTAATGTGGATTCCTCGTATTGCCTGAGCTGTTGCTTCTTTTTCGGGAGCTTGTTTATTGTCGGGATGTGTTTATCCTGTACGGGGATCGTATGCATGGCGTTGAGTATCTTTCCGGCTTGAACCCCCAGAGAAAATTGTTCAGCTTCATCAAGTGAGACGATGACATCTCTCAAATCGCATCCTTCAACCCATGTATAAAGAATATAAGATTTGTCCGCAAGAAGGCCGCTCCCAACAACTTTTGACATCTTAAAATCAAGCTGGTTAAAGAGCGACACGATCTCCCGCTCCGTTTGTTTTCTCTCAACCTTGTCAGCCGGTGTCAGTCTGAGAAGAAAGATTTCGCCATTTGATTGTTCAATATAATATTTCTCATCAAAAGACCAACCGGCTGTAATCTTCTCGTATCTTGTGATCTCATTCAATTCGGGGATTTCTGAAAAGCGTGTTTTCATTGTCTCATCTCCCAGGTATAAATTTGGGGAGATATTATAGCACCTCTCATACACATTTCTGCCACATTTTTTCCACAAAAACCGCAAATCTCCTTGATAGAATGAAAAAGCATGGTTATTAACGGATGCTATAATTGGTTAACCACTCAACCGAATCAATTACCTCCGTCCCTGTTGCTTTTACAGTTGTGCCAATCAATTTCCAGAGACAATACTGATCATCTTCTTTCTATCAGCTTCTTAATTCGAGGACGATTAAATCTTTGAACAATGATACAAGGTAAATTAACGGCTAACGCATAAATAAACATATATATTATGATCTCAGCAGGAGCAAATAAACCAAAAATCCAGAATGGAACAATCGCAAGCAGATGCATTAATTCCGCTCGGCATGATTCCACTAAAAAAAGCTCCAAATTTTCTGTTGAAAAATCCGTTAAATTTTTCTTCCGATAACCATTTTTCCTGGCTGCAGCCCCATCCGGAAGAAACCTTTTCCATTTTTTTACCTTGAAAACCTTTGAATAAAACGCACCCCCTTTTTCCCATCTTCTTTCTTTAAACAGAAAGGCATTGGGTGATATCCACTGATTAGGGATTTTATGAGCAATATATTCTGCCACATGCTGAAATGTAAACCATAAGACAACTGATAAAATCAAAATCCATTCAGTTGATATGAAGAAAATCCTCATCTGTTGCCTCCATGTCTCAAAGTTTATCCTTCATGTTTTATTTTTCTGTCTTTCCAGGCCACATCCATTTTAAAAAGCTTTTTAAATAAAGAGATAAAAAAAACCATCATAAAAAAAAACAAATAAATGGGGTAAGCAAAAACAGTCGTTTTTTTAAATCGCCCGACTGCCTTAGATACTCTAAAAAGCTCCAAAATCCATAAAAAATAGAGCCCCATTGCCAACAGAAAATGAGTCATATTGAAATCCAATAGAGATTGGACCACAATAATAACGCTGGCAATACACGATGTAACCCATAAGAAAACCAACCCAAAAATAACAGGGGCCGTTTTTAATGCACCGGTTGCATAGTTTTTTGTCCATCCCTGAAAAAGGGATTTGAAATGATTCCCGTACATGCGATAGGTGATATCTTTAGAGCCCATAAAGAGCTTAAACTGAAATCCCATTTGCTGTAATTTTTTCCCCAAAGCAATATCATCAACGATGCTTTTTTTCGCTGATAAATGTTTATCAATAGAAATATAGGTTTGTCGATCAATCAAAATAAGCGGTCCGCATAAACCCGCACATTTTTGCTCGCCTATCACACTTATGCCGTTGCCGGCAACCTGAATCAAGTTGAAAAAGAAAGAAAACTGTTCATAATGCTTATCCGTATTATGATACGGTTGAACGGAAATAACACATTTATTCTCATGATAGGAATGAATAAGGCTCGAGATTGCATTCGGACTCAGTCTAACATCCGCATCTAAAAATAAGAGAATATCACCTGTTGCTGAATCCGCTCCTGTTTGACATGCCCAGGTTTTTCCCGTCCAATCACCCGGTTTGTCTTTGATGGAAATGGTTTTCACATCAAATGACGATGCCACGTCGAACGTTTTATCGTCAGAGCCATCATCCACACAAATGATCTCATGAATCGTTGCCGTCTGACCCATTAAATCCTGTAATAACAACCGAATATTTTTTTCTTCGTTGCGGGCTGGAATAATAATCGATAGCTTATGATGCGACTCCCCTGACATGTTTGTTTTGATGGATGGAAATTTATAAAACAAAATAAAGCTGGACAAAAGGCCAATCACAACAATTATAATCAAATCCAACATATCATTTTTATCCTTTCAAATTTTTTTTACGTTCAAAACTTTTGGTGTTAATCCCTTTCAATTCCCTTTTGTCTGCCTTTAACCCAAAGTATTCATATGATCTTCTTCATCCTTATGCCATTGGCTTCTTTTCAATCTTCACATCCAGAATATTTCTTGCCAAGATTATACCATTTATTTGAAGGCACGCCCCCCTGAGGAAGACAGAGATCCGGTCGAGGATCATACTTTCAAATCGTTCTTCTTGTGCCCGTTGACGGTCATCGACTGCAACTCTTTTTTTCCTCATTCCACACCATTTGAGTTTAACGCCTCCGGAAAATAGACTCAAAACAACGTCCGTTTAAGCTGTCGATAGTCGGGTCCATCGATTTCCAAAAAGAAATTTTTAACCATGAACCTTGAGTGAATGGACTTGCACACCTTTTGGGCAAAGGTCTGTTGATTCATAGTCGTGGTAATCAGGATGCTCTTATTGGAAGACAGCCGTCGGTCAACCCCACCGGCGATAATTCCCTTTTTCTGTGACCATTCACCGGCGGAATAATCAATCATCCTCTCCTTTTTCAAAAAGTGAGCCTTTACATAATATATCACATTATGTATAAGTATATCACATAGTGTGTATTTTTCAACAAATGCCATCCCCATAGGAGGAATCCCGTCGCTTAATTTTTTAGAGGGGTAGCGCATCGATTGTAGGAGAATCAGGTAAATAGGCCAAATTACCAAAGGGTTAAGAATGCTATAATAGCAAAGCGTTTTTAAAAGTTTCTTGAATGTTGATCCGTCTTAATTAACAAGAATCATTTAATTTTAATTTGCTCACTAAAATGAAACGAGGTGTATGTTTTGAAAAAGAGTCTGATCTGTTTAACTGTTTTTTTTCATGGTTTTTATATTCAGTTCTTGTGGTGTCAGTGGACTCATCGATATCATCGATGCTTTGGATATTCAGTTCGTCAATCCCCTTCCGGCATCAGGCAGTACTGAAATTGAAACAGATGTCGCATTGGGCTGGGATGTTGATACAACGGTAGAAGATGAAATCGTTTCTTACTCTGTTTACCTGGATCAGAACCCCAACCCGAACACACTGCTCGGTACTACCGAAAATAAGACTTTTCAGGTCACAGGACTGGCCTACTCCACCACCTATTATTGGAGAGTTGTCACCAATCATAACAGCTCGATCAGTGTACCCGGAGCCGTTTGGCATTTTACTGTAAAGGACGAACCGATAGTACAAGGACAACGGCGGGGGATCACACTCGGAGTCACTGATTATGGTGGCCCAGATGATCTTGACTATACGGATGACGATGCCGATTCGATGAAAATAACCTTTAAAAATCTTCAAAACGCTTATACCATGCAAAAGCAAACCGGCACCATCACGAAAAACCAAATTCTGAACTGGCTGGCTAACTATGTTGAAGGTAGTTCTGCCAACGATGTGTTTGTCTTTCAATTTTCAGGGCATGGCTTTTACGAGGATGGCCAATCATTCATGTATCTATCCAACGATAACGAATTAGGCATGTTGGAATTACGTGCTGCGCTTGATGCCATAAACGGAACTAAAATTGTTCTCATCGATGCTTGTGAATCCGGGAACTTCATCAATTTATCCTCACAAAGGCAAATGACCCGGCAAGAAAAAATCGAGCAGGCAGCGTTGTTTAATCATGAAGTCATTCAGGCCTTTGAAGAAGATCCCGAAAGAAGGGGGACATTTGATTCAAACTATGAGTATTATGTTCTGACCGGCGCTGCAATCAATCAATTTTCGTTTGAGGATGACACGCTTAAACAAGGCTACTTCAGTTTCTTCTTCGCCGATGGATTAGGTAATGTGGGCGCTTCAAATCCAAACGCACCTTTTAACTACACTTACAATGCCGACGGATATGGGCCGGACGGCGTTCTGGATTCAAAGGTGACTTATACAGAACTTTATCATTATTCCAAAGATAAAGTTCAACAATACATCAACATCCATTCACCCGGAGATGTGCAGACCATCCAAGGCAATCACATCCATGATGATTTTGTAATCGGCATATACTAATCCATCCGGATCCTTTTGAAGTGGCGTTATCAAAAATATATATGCAACTACTTTTTATAGGATTCGGTATATTTTATAGAACGATGTAATAAAATCCTGTGATCTGTCGTCAACTGTTGTGATAGTAAGGAAACGAAATTATGATCAACGGGAGGGATTCATATGTATCGATTGACCAGAAAGCTTAATAACACACATAGAAAAAATGAAACCGTCAATGACATAAACGAACAGATGAAAGACAGATTTTTTTTCATGTCTCATGGTATCAACGGAATCAGATAGGGCGTGATGTGAATGAAACGTTATGCAAATGACAAATACTACTACTGGAGAGATGAACTGACCAACCCACAACCGGTGGAAAACAAAAAAGAAGAAAAAGATGAGCGGCAGAAGCTCTATTGGATATTCCCGCTGATCAGATAAATCACAGCGGACAGCTAAAAAGAGGCCTCAAAAAGGCCTCTTTTTTGTTTGGCGCTTTGAATCCATCAAAGAACGTCTCAGTCTTCACGGACAGCCCCCTAATGAAGGCCTTTCATTTGCAAGGCCCTTTCGACTAACTTGTGATAAACCGGGATAATCTCTTTTTCACCACTTTTAGCGTCCATTTCTTCAATATTGATCCAAGCCACATCTGAATTTTCGTCAGGGCGGATGCTTAAAGGGTCATGTTCGTCTGCGATCAAAACATATGCCGCAGACAAATGCAAGTGGGTGCTCACATACTGCCCCTTTTTATAATGCCCCTGCACGGTAAGAATATCCAAAGAAAGCATTTGCGGGGTTAATGGAATAATGGTTTCGATGCCGGTTTCTTCCTTGGCCTCTTTTATGGCGATTTCAAGGAGATCGGGATCGCCGTCCGCATGCCCTCCCGTCCAAGCCCAGGTTTGATAGATATTATGATGGACCATGAGTGTTTTTGTCATGGAGGGATTTAAAATAAACCCCGATGAGGTGATATGTGCCAGCCGGCTTTTCCGGTAGAGGATATCCCCCCCAATCAGGTTGATATAGTCCAGGATGATCTGTTTGTCGCTTTTTTCGCCATCCGTCACCGCTTGAAATTCACTGATCTGGCTTATATAGTTCATCTTCTCCTCCTTCAATCTGTCACGTCATTCTCAACCCCAGTATACCATTGCCCCTTTTTTTGAACACGTTTTCTTTTTTTATGGGTTATTGACTATTTTTACAAAAAAAACCGGTATAACCTGTCACAGTCTGGAATTTTTCCAATTAGATGACTCTCAATCCACTTTAAATATCATATTTATGTTATAATAGAAAAGATAAGTTTAATTGATTCAAGTATTTTTCCATGAACAGGAGGATGACTATGACAAAAGCGTTAATGAACGCCATCAAGCAGTTTGAAGCCAAATGCGGCAAGGATTGGCTGAAGGAAATATCGAATTTAAAAT
>Ga0116164_10002205_pt1 | contig 14102 bp, 9 predicted proteins | sample AD_UKC109_MetaG_FD_89888 | JGI IMG/M metagenome (GOLD analysis project Ga0116164, IMG submission 89888) | Active sludge microbial communities of municipal wastewater-treating anaerobic digesters from Hong Kong - AD_UKC109_MetaG | ecosystem: Engineered > Bioreactor > Anaerobic > Digestate... | reverse complement strand
TGCGGCGTCGTCAGCCAGCTCATGTGCTGCGTCGAACCGCCCGTGTAAATCAGCGCGAGCGCGCTGTACACGGCGCTCATGCCATAGGTGATGAACAGCGCTTCCGCCTGGGTCAGCGCGCCCGCCGAAACCAGCACCATACTGTTTAAGAACCCGAGGAACGCACCCAGCATCACGCCCGCGATCAGCGCGTTTACCTGACCGATCGGGTCGATCAGCGAGACCGTGACGACCGCCACCAGCGAGATCAGCCCGCCTACGGACAGATCGATAAACCCGCCGATGATCACGAACGTCATGCCGAGCGACACAAAGCTCAGCGGCCCGAACTGCCGCATGATGTTGGTCAGGTTGTCGCTGCTCAGAAATTTCGGTTCCACGATGATCGTAATGATGACCAGAAGCACGATGGCAACGAGCACCAGATAGTTCATCAGGAATTTTTTCAGATCGAATCGTTTTGTCATACCGCTTCCTCCCGTCAACCTATCGCGCTGTCCATGATCGTCTGCGCGGACACTTCTTCGGGGTTGAATTCCCCGGTGATCCGTCCTTCGCAGATGGTCAGGACCCGATTGCTCATGTTCAGCACTTCCGGCAGTTCGGAAGAGATCATGATGATCGATCCGCCGTTTTCCACAACCTGCTTCATCAGCACGTAGATTTCATACTTTGCGCCGACGTCGATGCCACGCGTCGGTTCGTCCATGATCAGGATCCGCGGGTTGATCTCCATCCAGCGCCCGACGACGCACTTCTGCTGGTTGCCGCCGGAGAGGCTGAGCACCGTCGTCTGTGCGCTCGGTGTTTTGATCCCGAGATTTTTAATCTGGCGTTCGGCGATCTCCTTTTCCCTTGACGAATTCAGAAAGCCGAATTTTATCATTCTGTCGAGGCTCGCCATCGTGATGTTGGACTGTACGGAAAACCGAAGCACAAGTCCCTGCAGCTTCCGGTCCTCCGGCAAAAGCCCGATGCCGAGTTTCTTTGCGTGCGCCGGTTTTTTGATCCGGACCGTCTTCCCTTCGATCAGGACCCGATGTCCTTTCGCCTTGTCCGCGCCGCAGATCGCCCGCACGATCTCCGTCCTGCCCGCGCCGACCAGCCCGACCAGGCCGAGGATCTCGCCCTTTTTCAGTTCAAAGGATATATCGTGCAGCTTGTGCGTATTGATCGAGCGAACCTCCATGAGCGTTTCTCCGACACAGTGAGGGCGCTCGGGATATTCGTGTTCAATCGAGCGGCCGACCATCTTCGTGATCATGTCCGCGCGCGTCAGCTTTCCCACCGGCTGCGTGTCGATCACGTGCCCGTCGCGCATGACCGTTACGATGTCGCACAGCTCGAAAATTTCGTCCAGTTTGTGGCTGATGTAGATGATGGATACGCCCTTTGCGCGGAGGTCGCCGATGATTTCAAACAGCTGCTTGAGCTCGTCGCTCGTCAGCGAGCTGCTCGGTTCGTCCATGATGATCAGCTTCGAATTGAACGACAGCGCCTTTGTGATCTCCACCATCTGCTTTTGCGCCGCGCTCAGTTCCCCGACCAGCGTATGCGTGTCGATCGAGCAGCCGATGCTGTCGAGCAGCTTCCTCGCCTCAATGTGCGTGCCGCGCATGCCGTGCATCTCGCTGAACCGTCCGAGAAAGATATTCTCGCCGACGCTCATGGTGTTTACCAAGTTGAATTCCTGATAGATAATGCTTAAACCGCGATTCAGAGACTCGATCGGCGTCGTATGCTCAATCGTCTCACCGTCAAAAACAACCGTCCCGGAATCCTTTGTATAAACGCCCGACAGTATCTTCATAAGCGTCGACTTACCGGCGCCGTTTTCCCCGACGATACCGTGAACGATACCGCGGGCAACCTCAATCGATACATTGTCCAGCGCCTTGACGCCGGGGAACGATTTGTTAACGTCTTTAATGGAAAGGATGATTCCCTGATCCTTCTTTTCCACTCCGTCATTTCCCCTTTCAAATGTTAGTGCAAGCAGCAGCGGAGGGCCGCCCGGCGTTGCCGCCGGGCCGACCCACCCCCTTAGTTTCGGTTTTCGGACACCCTTACCATTCCGGATACGGGAAGGTATCGATGTTGTCGGCGGTGACGACATCCAGCGGGATGAAGTTGATTGCTTCGTATGTTCCGCCCGTCAGCATGGCCTGTGCATTCTCAAGGCTCTTGATCGCCATGTTGGTGAAGCTCTGGCCGATGCAGACCGCCTGCGTGCCGTCCATAACCTGGTCGTAACCGGCGCGGCAGCCGTCGACGGCGACTACGTACACGTCGTCCATGCCGGCATTCTTGAGCGCTTCGATGACGCCCGTTGCGCCGTTATCCCAGTGGCAGAACACACCGTCGATTTCGTCGCCGTACTTGACGATGAAGTCTTCCATGATCGCCATCGCGTCCGCGGTGACCCAGCCGCTGCAGTTCTGCGAGTCGAGCAGGTTGATGTTGCTGCCTTCGATGACTTCCATGAAGCCGTCATGCCGTTTGATCTGCGCGTCGTGGCCCGCCTGGCCGCCGACTTCAACGATGTTCGCGCCATCCGTAAAGTGATCGACAAACGCCTGGCCCGCCGTCTGGCCCGCCATCGTATCGTCGACGCCGCAGAAGAAGTCGCGGTACTGCTGATATTCTTCGGCAAGGTCGGAAGAGAACATGCCGACGATCAGGCCCGCTTCCTTGGCTTCCATCAGGCTCGGAACGATCGCGTTGATGTCGCTCGGGTTGATGAAGATCGCGTCATAGCCCTGCGCAATGCAGGTGCTGACGGCCTTCGCTTCGTTCTGCACGTCGTTCTGTCCTTCGAAGACGTCCATTTCAAAGCCGTAGTCCGCGCAGTATGCCTGCAGCTGTTTCCAGGAATACGCCTGCGACTCGTTGGAGAGCGCCTGTGTAATGAACGCAGCCTTATAGGGCGTCGCGTCTTCAGTGGCAGCTTCCTCGGTCGTTGTTTCTTCGGCGACCGCCTCGGTTGCCGTTTCTTCCGTTGTTGCTTCATCTGTCGTCGTCGTGCTGGTTGCACAGCCGACTACGCCCAGTACCATAGCAACCACAAGGAGCACGCAGAGAATTTTCTTGGTCATTTTCATTTCCTCCTTTTTATTTAAGCAGAAACCGTCCCCCTGAGCAACCTGGATAATAATAAGAAGGTTCTGCTTATTCCGTTGTTATGCGCGTTTGCGCGCCGTGTTGCAAGCGTTTAGCTCAGCGCCTCCTGCAGCGCCTTGAGCATGACCGCTTTGTCCGGTTTTTTACCCGTCCACATTTCGATATTGATCGCCGCCTGGTTGATCAGCATGCCCGTACCGGTGTTCCAGCGTGCGCCGCGCGCCTCCGCCGCCCGTAAAAACGGGGTGATCGCCGGATTCGGGATGACGTCCTGAACGAACATGCCCGGAAGGATCGTATCCAGATCGATATTCGGGATCGCGTCCACATTGGGATACAGCCCGATCGGCGTCGCGTTGACGAGGATGTCCGTGTCCGCCGGGACCGCATAGGCGTAATCCCAGGTCACGAACGTGCATTCGTTGGAAATCCTTTGCAGCAGGTCCATCAGGCTCGTGGCAAGCGCCGCGTCCTCCGGCCGGTTGACGATGGTGATGCTGCCCGCGCCAGCGAGCGAAAGCTCCACGCTGATCGCCCGTGCCGCGCCGCCCGCGCCGAGTATGACGATCTTCTTCCCCTTCGGGTCGACGCCGTTGTCGCTGAGCGATTCCATAAAGCCCTTGCCGTCGGTATTTTCGCCGAACAGCCTGCCGTCGGTGTTGACGATCATGTTGACCGCGCCGATCAGGCTCGCGCTCTCGGAAAGCTCGTCCAGATACTGAATGACGTTGATCTTGTGCGGAATGGTGCAGTTGATGCCGCGCATCTTAAAGGCTTTCAGGCCCTTGATCGCGTCTTCCAGCTTGCCGGGGTCGACGTCGATCGTCAGAAACCGCCACAAATCGAGCCCCATGTCCCGGAAGGCCGCTTCCTGGATGACCACGCCGGGATTTTCCGCCGCCGGATGTCCGAAAACGCCGACAAGACAATCCAGATAATTCTGCTCTTTCATGTTTGCCCTCCCTGTAAGTTTTTTTATAAAACCGAAGCCGCAAAGTATGCCGCGCCGACCGCCTGCCCGAACTGCGCAACCGTGTGCGCGGGGTCGGCGTTGAGATCGCGCATCAGCGGCGTGAACGCAAGGTTGCCGTCGCCCGCCGTGAATTGAACCGCCGTGCGCCTCAGCGCGCCTTCCTGCATGAGCTCAAAACAGCGTTTGCGCTTTACAAACCGTCCGAACAGCACGCGCGACCTGGTCTTCGGGCTGAGCATGCGTTCCGACTCAAGAAACGTGACGGCAAGGTATTCTCCGATTTCGCGGAAGATCTTCTCCGCCGCGGGTTCGCCGTCCGCCGCGAGTTTCATCAGGTATTCCAGCAGCGGTTTCCGCATGTCCGCCGGGTCGAGCGCCACGTAGACGCCGCCGTCCTTTTGCTCCAGAAACCCTTTTTCAAACAGGCTGTCGTACAGTTGCGGCGCTTCCGTTTCAAAGATCCGCATCGCCAGGCGATAGGCGCCGCTCTGGCTGCAATATTTCTGCAGCGTCCCGGGCAGTCCGGAGTTAAAGTTGTTGACGCTGCGCACGTCGAGCACGTCGTAGGCGCGCGCCGGCCGGTTGCCGAGGTCGATCACACAGTTGTAGACTTCCAGCGGTATCTGCGGGATTGTTCCGGTCTCGTCGATCCATCCGGTGCCGAGTTCCGTTCCGAGCGTGTGCGCAAACACCCCGTCCTTGACCGAGTCCGCCCGGCCGGAGTGCGCAAGCTCCACCGCCGCCGTATACGCGGCAAGGGAACCATCGTTGGAGAGGTGCACCACGCCGCCCTCGCGGCATTGCTTCATCAGCAGGTTTTTCAGCTCCGCAAGCTTGGGAAATTCCTTGTCGTAGTCCGGCGAATGCTCGCGGATGCCGCGCGTTTTATAGGTTTCGCCGCCGACGATCATGTCGTCGATCACGACGTCAGGGAAACAAACGCCGATCCCGTCGAGCAGCACGGGGTCTCCGTATGCAGCCGCGACCGTGTTCACGGCGGACTGCATCGCCTCGTCGGAAGCGCCTTTTTGCAGCATCTCCGTCTTCAATCGTTCCGCTTCCGGCGTCTGCGGCAGCGAGAGCGCCGCGCGCATGATCCGCGCCATCAGAAGCACCGGCCCGATGATCTGATCGACGTGCGTCATCGCCGCCGGGTTCCAGTCATATTCTTTCACGGCGACAATCCGGCCGTCCCTGATTCCGACGACCTTGATGTCCGTCCCGCCAATATCGATCCCGCAGAGCGCCGCGCCGCGTGCTTTTTTTACCGCAGATAAAAAGGAGGAGACCGCGTCGGTTTTTTGTTGCGGCCGCGTCGCCGCTGCGGGCCAATCGGATCGTACAATCCGAAACGAAAATGGTTTTGCTCCGAGAGCCGCGTTGATCCGGTCGGTCACGTTCAGGCACTTGCCGTAACCCGTACGGGCGTTTTTCGCTGTTTCCAGCTGGAATGTCTCGTTCAGCGTGCCGCAGAGTGTTTCGGAAAAAACGTCTCCGGGGCGAACGTAAAGGGTCATTCCCTTTCCGCCGAACGTTGAAACAATGTTGTAAACATTGGCGTAAAAGTATTCCTGCACAAAGGCGAGTTCGTCCGGGTCCGACGTTTCGGGAACGCGGATTTCCCAGCTCTTTTTTTCGCCGTTTCCGAATTCGAGTTCGCAGCAGATGCGTGCTTTTTCATTCGCAAACGCCTGAAAAACATCCGAAATAAAGACGCTTTCGCCGCGTTCAGCCAAGGCCAAGAATTTTTGAATCATCGCTTCCCATCCCTTTACAGTGCTCTTAAACCATGCTCGGTTAAGATTTGCTTCAGCGCTTGCACGTCTTTTTCAGGAATTTCGCGCTGATTCGAATCAAATTGATACGGTATCCGCAGGGATTCGTACTTGTCCCTGCACATAGGGTTAAAGTTCAGCAGTTCCACCGGTATGTCCGCGTCCAGCGAGGCGACGAACTCCGCAATCCCCGTGATGTTCTCTTTATCGTCCGTAAAGCCGGGGATCAGCGGCGTTCGTAGCAGCAGGTCCGCTTTCCGCTCCGCCAGCCGCCGGATGTTGCTTAGGATCAGGCCGTTGTCGGCGCCGGTCGCCGCCTTGTGCCGCGCGGGGTCGATCAGCTTGATGTCCGCAATGATCCGGTCGGTCACCTCGGCAAACGCGTCCACCGTTTCCGGCTTTGCATGCAGGCTTGTCTCAATGCTGGTGCCGATACCGCGCTCCCTGCAGCCCTTCAGGACCGCCAGCGAAAACTCCGGACTGGCCATGCACTCCCCGCCGGAGAGCGTCACGCCGCCGTCTTTTCCATAAAAGGCCCTGTCCTTCCCGATCTCGTGTAGCGCTTCCTCCGCGCTCATTTCCTTCCCGTCGAAGCGGATCGCGCCCGTCGGGCAGGCGACGGTACACTTTCCGCAGCGCGTGCATCTGTCCTGGTCGATCCGCGCGCCTTTTTCGTCCCATCCGATCGCGTTCGCTTTGCAGGCGGCCACGCACGCCTTGCAGCCAACGCACATGCTCTTTGCATACCAGATGCGGATATCGGGAAAGATCCCTTCCGGGTTCTGGCACCACTTGCATCTCAGCGGACAGCCCTTGATGAACAGCACCGTCCGTATGCCGTCTCCGTCGTTGATGGCGAAGCGCTTTACGTCGAAAATGTTGGCGGAAATCATACGTCCGCGTATTCCGTTCGTGCGATGATCTCCTGCTGCAAATCAGGCGCAAGCTCAGTGAAATACGCCGTGTATCCGGCCACGCGGATGGTCAGGCTCCGGTAGAGTTCCGGATGCTTCTGCGCGGCGATCAGGTCTTCCCTGTTGACGACGTTGAACTGCACATGGATGATCTTCAGCCGGATAAAGGCCTTGATCAGCCGGACGAACTTTTTCACGCCGATCTCGTTTTTAAACAGCGACGGCAAAAACTTCATATTCAGCAGGGTCCCGTTGCTGCCGTATTCGCTCTTGACGCGCGCGACGCTTTTGAGCACCGCGGTCGGCCCCTGACTGTCGCGTCCGTAGACCGGCGACATTCCGCCGTCGGCGAGCGGTTCCTTCGCCTTGCGCCCGTCCGGCGTCGCGCCGACGTTCTGCCCCATCGGCACATGCGCGGACACGGTGTAGAGCCCCATCTGATACGGCCCTCCGCGGACGTTCGTATACTGCGAAAGCCTGTCGGCAAATTTCTTTGCCCAGTCGAACGCGATCGCGTCCACCCATTCCACGTCATTGCCGTACTTCGGCGCTTTGTTCAAAAGCCGCAGCCGCAGAAGTTCCGCACCTTCAAAATTCGTGACGAGCGCTTTGTGCAGTTCTCCGCGGCCGACGATCTTTTCGTCGTAGACCAGCGTCTTAAGCGCGGCGAGGCTGTCGGCCACGTTTGCGCACTGGATCGCCTGTATGCCGGAGAGGTTGTAGTGCGCGCCGCCCGCGGTCACGTCGATCCCGCGCTCCATGCAGTCGTCGATGACACAGGATAAAAACGGGGACGGAAGCAGCTCGGCATGCGCCTTTTCCACGACTTCGCAGCAGCGGATCATCCGCTCGAAGAAGAAATCCACCTGCTTGTCGAGCGCGTTTAAGACGTCTTCGTACGTTTCAAAATCCTCGATCGTGCCCGTGTGCGCGCCCATCTGTTTTCCGGTGAGCGTGCATTTGCCGTCGTTGAGCGCAAGCTCAAGCGCCTTGACGAGGTTGAACATCGCCGCGTCGCTCCAGCCGAGGTTGTTGCCCATTGTGGTGAGTTCCACGCAGCCGACGATCGCATAGTTGCGCGCGTCCTCTTCGGAAATGCCCTTTTTCTCCAGCGCGGGGATGACCGCCTCGTCGTTGAAGATCTGCGGCATGCCGCTGCCCTTGCCGATCACCTGCGCGCAGCGGGTCAGGAAGTGTTCGCCGGAGCCTTCGAACACGCGCGCCGAAAGGTTCGGCTGCGGGAGGAGCAGGTGCTCCTGCGCGCGGAGAAACAGGAACGAAAGGTCGTTTTCGGCGTTTTCGCCATTCGCGTCCTGGCCGCCGACGGCGACGTTGAAGCCGATCGGGAATCCGGCAAAGTATTTCGCGCTGCCGGAGCTGCGCAGGTACACGATCTGATTGAACTTGAGGAACAGGCACTCGGTGATCTCCAGCGCGTCTTCCTCGCTGATTGCGCCGGATTCGACGTCCTGCTTGTAAAACGGATACAGATATTGGTCCATGCGTCCCGGCGAAAACGAGGACGCGTTGCTCTCCATCTGCAAAATAACGTATAAAAACCAGCTGGATTGCACCGCCTCGCGGTAGGTTTCCGGCGGATTTTCCGAAAGTTTGTCGCAAATGCGCGCAATCTCCAGCAGTTCCTGCGGGTTTTCCGCGTCGCTTGCCATTTCGCGCGCCAGTTCGGCATACCGCCGCATGAACAGGCTCGCGCCTTCCAGGGCGATGATCAGCCCTTCGTAAAACGCCTTGTTTTCGGGATGCGCCGCCTGCGTCCGTTTGGCGATCTCCCTCAGCCCGGCCGGACCGTATTTGAGCCAGCGCACCGTGTCCGGGCAGATATGGCCCTGCGCATGGTCGGTCTGGTTGATCTTTGCGACCTTTCCGATGGCGCGCATTTCGTCGCCGATGCGCTCGTCAAGCTTGTCCTCAAGCGTCTTCCCCGTCCAGAACGGGAAGATGTCGGTTCGAAATTCCTCGACGTCTTCGCCGCGCACCTGAAATTTGTCCTGCGGACGCGTCGGGAGCGTTTCGATCTCCCGCTCGACCCAGCTCAGGCCCGATTCCGGGAAGATCACGCCGCCGCGCACGCCGGTCGTGCGGTTTCCGACGATGAGTTCGCCGGGCGTAATGCGAATTTTAATCTGTGAAAGGGATTCCTTCAGCGCGATCGCGCGGAGGATATTCCTCGGCAAATCGGGGTTGTCCCGATAGACGCCGGTCACGATCTTCGCCTGCTCGATCGACATAAACCGCTCTTCGGCAAACATTTCGCTCTTTAATTTTTGAACACGAAGTCTCAGCGGCATCTGATCGATTGTCGTTTTCATTTGGGCTGTCCTCTGGATGATTGATGTTCTGTAAGAAATTGATGTACTTTCTAATGGAATAATACTCTTTAAGAATGTAAAAATTCTATCATGCGATTTGCCGGAACAAAACCGTTTACCGTGTCCAAAAGGTGTACTATCATGAACCAACGGCCCGGTCCGCCGCCTCTTTGTTGCGGTATTCGCGCGTGGACATGCCCGTATAGGCGCGAAATGCCCTGTAGAAAAACTTAGGCGAGTGGTACCCGGTTTGATAGGCGATCTCTTCCGTATTCATTTTGGAGGCGACGAGCATGGCTTTTGCGGTCTCCATTCGGAGGGAATTGAGGTATTCCATGAGCGTGACGCCCGTCTTGTTTTTGAATTCACGGCTCAGATAGGATTTGCTCACATAGACCATGTCCGCCAGCTGCTGGACGCTGATGCGCTCCGTCATGTGGTCCTGCAGATAGACGATCACGCGGCTGATCATGTCGCTTTCAACGCGTTTTTCGAAATAATGCCGCGCAATCAAAAGCGCAACGCTCTTCGTATAGTGCTCCATAAGCGATTTGCACGGGTTTTTGCTTTTATACTCGGCGTGAAGGTTTTCGAGCAGCCATTTGAGGTGCGCGTCCTGATCCTGTATGCGGATGATGTCGGGGATCTCAAGGCCCGGAATGTCCACCCACACGCAGATGATCTCCTGATGGTGGTTGAACTGCAGGCACTCCGTATGATACATCCCCTTCGGATAGATCACGGTGTCGTAAAACGAAGCCTGCACCGACGTTTCTCCCGAGATCACGCGCGCGTTGCCGTATAAGAAATAGAGCAGTTCGATGCAGTCGTGCTTGTGCTTTTTAAAATTCCAGATGTTGCTTTGCTCGTCAAAACGCTCGCAAAACAGCACGGGAGTTTCCGTTGTCTCCAGCGCTTTGCAAAATCCCTCGTATCCGTCGTTTGAAAAAAAATCCATTCCGCCTCGCTCCAGTCCCTTCGTCATCGTTCGGGATCGGTCTCTTCAGGTCTTCCTGTCTTTTTATGCGGAACGCTTCGTTTTGGTTGGCGTTACGCCCTTTACGTAAGCAGGATCTCCACGCCGCTTTGTTCGAGCGACGCGCGGCAGTTGTCCGGCACGTCGTCCGTAATCACGTGCGTCACCTCGCCGGTCGGCATGAGCTGCACCACGCCGCGCTTGTTGAACTTCGAAGAATCCGTCAGGATAATGCGCTTGTCCGCGCGCTTCGCCATGGCGCGGACGGCTTCGGCGCGCAGCATATCCACGTTGGAAAAGCCCTGTTTTGGGTCGTATCCGTCGGTGCCGATAAAGAATTTATCCACATAGAACTCCTCGGCGCATTTGCCGACCAGCGGCCCGCTCATCACCTGTGCGTCCGGGTCGTACGAACCGCCGAGCAGCACCACGCGCGCGCCGGGAATCGGGCGGACATACCCCGCGATAAACGCCGAATTCGTGATGATGGTCACGTCCCGTTTTGTCCGGACGAGCTCTTCGGCGAGCATGGCGCAGGTGGAGCCGGACTCGATCATGACCGCTTCGCCGCTTGCGACGAGTCCCGATGCTTTTTTTGCGATGCGGCGTTTCACCTCGTAATCGAACGTCATGCGGTAGCCGATGTCGTTCGGCGAAACGCGCACGACGGCGCCGTGCTGTCTGTGCAAAAGGCCCTTCCTTTCCAACGTTGCAAGGTCTTTTCGCACCGTAACGGCGGATACGTCGAGCCGTTGCGCAAGGTCGTTGACATCCAGCGTCTCTTCCTGGTTCAGCAATTCAAGAATCGTAAGGCAGCGTTGATTCATAACTATAACACCATTCCAATTTCTGTTGTTCTGACGGACCGCCATCCCGGCGATCCGCCGATGGTCACCATTATATCAGTTTTTAGCAATGCCGGCGTCTCGGTGCACTTTGACTTGCAAAACGTGTCCAATCGTGAACATGCTTCGCAGCGCCGCCCTTTTCAAACGCGTCCTTTGCGTTGCCTAGGCGTGCGAAACGTACTAATCCGTTTTGTCCCCGTCGACTAGAGCACCTGTTCCGTCCGCGCGATGATATCGTCCTGCGTCTGGCGCGAGAGAACGTTGAAGAACGCGGAATATCCGGCGACGCGAACGATCAGGTCCTTGTGGTTCTCCGGGTGCGCCTGCGCGTCCAGAAGCGTCTCCCTCGAAACGACGTTGTACTGCACATGGAACCCGTGCAGAACGTTGAAGAACGTGCGCAGAAGCAGCAGCAGCTTCTGCCGGTCGCGCGGTTTTTCGAGCATGCTAGGGGACACCTTCTGGTTAAGCAGCACGCCGCCGGTGATCTTGTCCGTTTTCAGCTTGCTTACGCTCTTGAATACGCTCGTCGGGCCGTTGACGTCCGCGGCGTGCGTCGGCGAGCATCCTTCGGCGAGCGGGTCGCCCCTGTGCCTGCCGTCCGGCGTGGCGCAGGTGCCCGCGCCCTGCGGAACATTCGCCGAGATGGACGACGTGCCCGCATAATACTTGCCGCCGATCGGCCCGCGTCCGAAGCGCGTGTTTTTATATTTCGAAATCTCGTCGATATAGCTCTCGTACCCTTTGACCACGAGCGAGTCCACATAATCCTCGTCGTTGCCGTACTTCGGCGCGGCCAGCAGCAGCCGCCGGATCTCTTCCCCGCGCTCGCCCGCAAAGTCGGTTGAAAGCGCATCCCAGAGTTCTTCTCGTGAAATGCTCTTATCCTCGTACACGCACTTTTTGATCGCCGCAAGGGAATCGCCGAGGTTCGCGATGCCGACCTGCAGATCGCTGATAAAGTCGTACACCGCGCCGCCTTCTTTGAGGTGCTTGCCGCGCGCGATGCAATCCTCCGTCAGCGCCGAGCAGAGGATGTCCGGCGTCTCCTGCTCGAGCACCATGTCCGCGCTGGAGTCGAGGACGACCGCCTGCCTGGCAAACTCCCGGATAAACACGTCCCAGGCGTGCATCACGTCGTCGAACGACCCCATATTCAGGAAGTGCCCGACACCGCCGAACACGCGTTTGCCGCTGTCGATGTCGATGCCGTCGTTCAGCGCGATCATGAGCGTTTTCGGGAAGTTGATAAAGCTCATGCCCGTGCAGCGATAACCCCATTTTCCGGGGACGGCGACTTCGACGCAGCCGATGGCGCTGTAGTTGTACGCGTCCTCCTTTTTCACGCCGATGTCGAGGAACGACGGAATGATGATCTCGTCGCTGTTGAACGCGGGCATGCCGAAGCCGCAGCGGATGACCTGAATGCACTCCTGCATGAATTCGTCGCTCAATCCCCTGTGATAGCGGACGGTCAGGTTCGGTTGCGGCAGGTGGCAGCGCGCGACCGAGCGCAATACCTGATAGCTGAGCGGATTCACCGCGTCTTTCCCGTCGACGGTCTGTCCGCCGACGGTGACGTTCTGGTACAGCGGGCTGCCGGCGGAAAACCGCGTGTGCGACCAGCTGCGGATCTTGTTGACCGTGAAGGTGCGGAGCCAGAGGTTTTCGAGCAGCTCGCCCGCCTGTTCCTCGCTCATGCCGTCCTTGCGGCTCTTTTCGTAGTACGGGTAGACGTACTGGTCGAGCCGCCCGTAGGACAGCGAGTGCCCGTTGGACTCGATCTGCAAGATCACGTGCAGCATCCAGACGCTGTGGAGCGCTTCGTGGAACGTGTCCGCCGGCTGCATCGGCACCTTGCGGCAGATGCGCGCGATCTCAAGCAGTTCCTTTGCGCGCTGCGGCGCGGCGCTCTTCGCCTGCTCTTCGGCAAGCGAAGCATAGCGCAGCGCGTATGCTTCCACCGCGTCGAGAACGATCAGGATCGAGCGGTAGAAATAACTTTTCTTCAAATCCTCAAAGTTGGCGAGTTCCAGCCTGTTCTGCTGCCCGATCACGCGCTCGCGATAGCTTTGCAATCCTTCGCGCAGTACGCGGCCGTAATCCACCGCGATATGCGCGTCGCCGGATGTGATGTTCCCCTCCGTCTTGATGATGCCGAGGTCGTAAAACAGCCGCGCGCGCTCCGGAAACGCGGCGTAGCCTTTATCCTGAAGCGTGCGTCCCTTCCAATACGGATACATGTCGCGCAGGATCGCCTTGTTTTCTTCCGTGATGGTGAAGCGGTCGCCGTCGCGCTTGTCGAACTTGTCCAGCTCGTCGACGACCCAGTCCATGGCATATTCCGGAAAAATCGGCGCGGCGCGGTCGCCGCTCGCCTGATTGCCGGCCAGCAGCGCGTCCGGGTCGATATAGATGCTCATGTTGCGCAGGACGTTGTCGAGCATATAGGCGCGCCTGAGCACGACCTGGTCCTGTTCGTGCGCGCGGTAGGATTCCGTCGTCAACACGGCGCGCTCGGTGTCGACCGAGGGCTGCGTGTTGATAAGGCGCTCGCGAATGCGCGCGGTGCGTTCGCCGAGTTCGCCAAAGTATTCCTTCGGGCTCAGCTTCATATTGTCCTGATTCAGTGCTTCCATGGTTACTTTATTCTCCTCTGACGAACTCCGCCGCGCCGACGAGGCCCATATCGTCCCCGAGCTCCGCCATGCGGAATTCCACGGGCAGCGGAATGTGGTTATATTTGTCAAACTCCGCCTTGACGCGGTCGAACAGCACGTCCCCGAAGTGGGTCAGCCCGCCGCCGAACACAAAGCGGTTGATGTTGAGCAATTGATAGATGTTGAACACGCAGACCCCGAGGTAATGCGCGGTGGTTTCGATCATTTCGGTCGCGAGCGGATCGCCTGCGTGGTATGCCGCGAGCACGTGCTCGCCGTCCGCGGTTTCCGGCGTGAGGCTCGTGGTGTTGCAGTAGCTCATCTGTCCGCGGACCCGCGCCGTGATGCTCCTGCCGGACGCGTAGGACATGAAGCAGCCGCGATTTTCGCAGCCGCACAGTAACCCTTCGTCCGGCGTTGCCAGCATATGCCCGCATTCGCCCGCCCAGCCGTAGCTCCCGCGAAAGAGTTTGCCGTCGATGACGATGCCGCTGCCTAAGCCCGTA
>Ga0116164_10002203_pt1 | contig 14110 bp, 11 predicted proteins | sample AD_UKC109_MetaG_FD_89888 | JGI IMG/M metagenome (GOLD analysis project Ga0116164, IMG submission 89888) | Active sludge microbial communities of municipal wastewater-treating anaerobic digesters from Hong Kong - AD_UKC109_MetaG | ecosystem: Engineered > Bioreactor > Anaerobic > Digestate... | reverse complement strand
CTCCATATAGACCGCGTCGAAGTCGGAGTGCTCCGGGTCCATCGCCAGATAGCCCGGCATTTCCTTCTTTTGAAAACCCAGCTTTTCGTACAGGCGCAGCGCCTTCTCATTCTTCGGGTTTGGGTCGACCCAAACACAGCGAGCGTCGTTTTGAAACGCCTGCCCGATCGCGTAGGAAAGCGCGGCGTATGCGATACCCCGTCCCCTTGCTTTTTGAAACAGCTTGATATCCATCGATCCCGCAAATCCGTGTTCCCGGTCAATACTATAGAACGTCTCTCCGCAGTAGCCGAGCGATTCCTCGTAGATCGAATAATGGTTACGTTTCGGCCTGCCGTCCTCGATCCATTTCAGCCAGCGCTCCATCTGCCGTATCGTATAGCCGAGCCCTTCCGGAAAGCCGACGAATTTCATGACGTCCCCGTCGTTCCAGAGCGCCATCGTGTTCGCAAGGTCGGCTTGTTCCGTCTGCCGAATTGTTATTGATTGTTCATGCAAAATAAATATCCTCCAATACTAGGGTGTGTTTCTAAAGTCTAAAAGATGCAGTTTTACTGGATCGGCTTGCAGATTGAGGCAAAAAACGCAGGCGCAGTGGTGCTGCGGCGAGGCTTTTTAACAATAATATGCAAGTTGAGACGGCGAAAATGCGCTTTTGTGATTTTAGAAACACACCCTAATATCAGAAGACTATTTACGGTGCGTCCTCCAGACACGCGCATCGGTTTTCTTCATCTCAAATCACACTTTCCTTTTATATAGGCTGATCTTATCAGTTTCCGACTCGATCCTGCAAATATTCACAGAATTTGTTTAAACGAACGGCGCAATGGGCCATACGATCCTTGCCCGATATATAAGGAAATGTTATTATAAAACAAGACAAATGAGAGTCACGTCCCAATCCGTTTTTTTTACGGCGTACGTACGATCCGCACATTTTAACATTCCGGAAACATTCCAAAGGAGATGGAAATTATGTCAAAAATCAGTTCGATCAAAGCAAGAGAAATTTTGGACTCGAGAGGCAATCCGACCATTGAAGTCGACGTGATTCTTGAAAACGGCGTCATCGGAAGAGCCGCGGTCCCGTCCGGCGCGTCGACCGGTACGCGGGAAGCCGTTGAACTGCGCGACAACGACAAAAAACGCTATGGCGGCAAAGGCGTCCAGACCGTCGTGCGTAACATCGTGAAGGTCATCGCGCCGGCAATCATCTGCGTCGACGCGACGGAGCAGAGAAAGATCGACCGCATGATGATCGACCTCGACGGGACGAAAAATAAATCGCGCCTCGGCGCAAACGCGCTGCTCGGCGTTTCGCTGGCGACGGCACGCGCCGCGGCGAACGACCTCGGCGTCCCGCTGTACCGCTATCTCGGCGGCGCAAACGCAAGCATGCTGCCGCTGCCGATGATGAACATCCTCAACGGCGGAAAGCACGCGGACAACACCGTGGACGTACAGGAATTCATGATCATGCCGATCGGCGCGGACCGCTTCGCAACCGCGCTCCGCATGTGCGCGGAGGTGTACCAGACGCTGAAAAAGGTGATCAAGGGTAAAGGCATGAGCACCGCGGTCGGCGACGAAGGCGGATTTGCGCCAAACCTTTCGACAAACGAGGAAGCACTGAAACTGATTGTAGAGGCCATTGAAAAGGCCAACTACGTGCCCGGTGTCGACGTCGCAATCGCGCTCGACACCGCCGCATCGGAACTGTACATGGACGGAAAATACGTCTTCTCCGGCGAGCAGGTGACCCGCACGTCCGACGAGATGATCGCCATGTATGCCGAGTGGATCGACAAATACCCGATCGTCTCGCTGGAAGACGGCCTCGCCGAGGACGACTGGGACGGCTGGTCGAAGCTGACCGTGCAGCTGGGCGGGAAGATCCAGCTCGTCGGCGACGACATCTTTGTAACGAACCCCGCGATCCTGCGCGAAGGCATCAAGCGCAATATCGCAAACTCCATCCTGATCAAGCTCAACCAGATCGGAACGCTGACCGAAACGCTGGAGACGATTCAGATGGCGCAGAAGGCGAACTATACCGCCGTCGTCTCCCACCGCTCCGGCGAAACGGAGGACACGACCATGGCCGACGTGTCCGTCGCGCTCAACGCCGGGCAGATCAAGAGCGGCGCGCCCTGCCGCAGCGAGCGCATCGCGAAATACAACCAGCTGCTCCGTATCGAGGAGGAGCTTGGCGACAGCGCGGCGTTCGGCGGAGCCGACGCGTTTTACAGCGTAAAGAAATAATCGTCGCTCCGCGTCCGGGAGCGCTGAACCGGCCGGACGCGGAAACAGAAGCAGAAAACGTTCAAGAAGCCGGGATCGTGCCTTCCATCGCACGACCCCGGCTTTTTTCGACTGCCTTTTCCCAACGTTTGCTTGTGTCTTGTCCGTTCAGCGGGAAATACCGCGTGTTCGCGATTGTTAAATTCCGAAAATCCGTTATAATGAATGTAACGATCGTCATGGGTCAGGCCGGTCCGGCAACGCAGATCTTATAAAGGCCAAAACGCACGGCGTCTCTTTAAAGGAGCGGAAAAATGGAAAAACTTTCAAAGCGCTTATGGGCTTCTTTTCTTCTGTTGGGCCTCATGGGGCAGTTCGCGTGGACGATTGAAAACATGTATTTCAACGTGTTCCTCTATAACACGATTTCGACCGACCCGAGCTATATCGCGGCAATGGTTGCGGCAAGCGCCGTCGTCGCGACGCTGACGACGCTGCTGATGGGTTCCCTCTCCGACCGGGTCGGAAAACGCAAGGCGTTCATCTGTTCCGGCTACATCGTCTGGGGCTTTTCCACGATGGCGTTCGGCCTGATCAGCGTGCAGAACGCGGCGGCCTGGTTCCCCGCGCTCAACGCGGTCACGACCGCTGCTATTATGGTCGTCGTCATGGACTGCGTGATGACGTTCTTCGGCTCCACGGCCAACGACGCGGCCTTCAACGCGTTCGTGACCGACGTTACAAACGATAAAAACCGCGGCAAGGTCGAGTCCGTGCTGGCCGTGCTTCCGCTGTTATCCATGCTGATCATCTTCGGAGGCTTCGACGCCCTGACGCAGCAGGGACGCTGGAGCCTGTTTTTCGGCATCTTCGGCTGTCTCGTGACGCTGACCGGCATCGTCGCCCTGTTCCTGCTCAAGGACAGTCATGTGGAAACGAAGAACGAACCGTTCGGCAAAAACCTGATCGCCGGCTTCCGCCCGGCCGTTATAAGGGAAAACCCGAACCTGTATCTGACGCTCACCGCGTTTTGCCTGTTTTCCTGCGCGGTGCAGGTGTTCTTCCCTTACCTCATCATCTATATGCAGACGTATCTGGAGATCGCCAACTATGCGATCGTCCTTGGCGTCGTATTGATCCTTGCCTCCATCGTCAGCGTCGTTTTCGGGCGCTTCATCGACAAGGTCGGCAAGCTCAATTTCGTGCCGCCCGCAGCCGTCGTCATGTTCGCCGGCCTGATCGGCATGTTTTTCGTGCGCAAGCCCGTCTCCGTTGCGATCGCCGGTACCGTCATGATGGGTGGCTACATGCTCGTCACGGCCGCTCTGTCCGCGACCATACGGGACTTTACGCCGACGGACAGGGTCGGGCAGTTTCAGGGGATCCGCATGATCTTCGCGGTCATGCTGCCGATGATCATCGGCCCGTGGATCGGCGCCGCCGTGATCAAAAACAGCGGAACCACCTATGTCGACCTCGGTACGGTGAAAAACGTCCCGACTCCGGCGATTTTCCTTGCGGCGGCAATCGTGCTGCTTACAATCGCCGTTCCGCTCGTCTTTTTAAAACGAAGAGAGAAGCAAGCCAAATTGCGGTAAAATAAATTGGTTTGAATCCAATATTAAAAAGCTCTGCGATCCGTTATCATCGATCGCAGAATTTTTTTATTTCAGAAGCGCATTGTGGATCATTCGTCTGCAAAAATCAACACTTTCCATTCTTATTGCTTAATAATATATTTGTACGACAGCCCTGTTATCTCTTTTGAAAAGAGTGCGAAATTTGTTATAATCGAATCGTTGCTTGGATAGAATACCTCAGTATCCAATATAACTGGAAGAAAAAAGAAAGTAATTGAGTGAAAAATGACGAAACTACTGGTGATCAACCCCGGCTCGACCTCCACAAAACTCAGCCTTTTTGAAGACGATTCCCTGCTGTTTGAAGAAAGCGAATTTCACGACGCGTCGGTCCTGCTTCAGTACCCCTCGGTGGACGACCAGGTCCCCTTTCGCAAACAGGTGATTCTGAACATGCTGCAGAGGCACGGTTACACGCCCGCGGACGTCGACGTGTTCGTCGGCCGCGGCGGGAGCGCATACGCGCAGCGCGCGGGCGTCATGCCGATCGACGAACGGCTCTACCTCGATACGCTGCATGCGGTCGGCGGCAGCGAACACGCCGCAAAGCTTGGCGTGCTGCTGGCATACGAGCTTTGCACGGAGTACGGCGGCAAAATGTTCACGCTCAACCCGACCAATACCGACGAGCTCTGCGACTATGCCCGCATGACCGGAATCGCGGGCGTGTACCGCAGCGCCCAGTCGCATGCGCTGAATCAAAAGGCGGTTGCCGCATACCATGCAAGGTCCATGCACAGGCGCTATGAGGACTGCCGTTTCGTGGTCGCACATATCGACGGCGGCGTGACCATCGGCGCGCATGACCGCGGGAAGATGATCGATTGCAACGTCGGCGCGGGCGGAGACGGCCCCTATTCCCCGACCCGCATCGGAAGCGTGCCGGTTCTTTTTCTGCTGGACTATCTCGAAGAACACTCTCTGGACGAGGTGCGGCTCATGTGCTCCCGCGCCGGCGGCTTTGTCAGCCATTTCGGCACCTCCGACGCGAAAAAAATCCACAGCCTGGTGGAAGCCGGAGACAAAAAAGCAACGCTCGTCTGGAACGCGATGATCTACCAGATCTGTAAGGAGATCGGCGCCATGAGCGCCGTGCTTTGCGGCAAGGTGGACGGAATCCTTTTGACCGGCGGTCTCGCCCGTTATAACGGCATTGTGGAAGGCATCCGAAACCGCTGCGGCTGGATTGCCGAAATCACCGTCTACCCCGGGGAGATGGAACAGGAGGAGATGGCGGGCGCCGTGCTGCGGGTGCTGCGCGGCGAGGAAGCGCCGCACCCCTATACCGGCGAACCGGTTTGGAAGGGGTTCGATTTTTAAGGCTGCGCCCCATCAGACAAAGATTAGGTGAAATAGTAAACCGCGTAATCGGCTTGATTACGCGGTTTGTTTTGGCGGAGAAGATGAGCGTTTCATTCTGAACCGCAGAAAACGCAGTAAGGCGGACGATCGTTCGCCGGGCCTGCAAATCTGCATTTCAGGCTGTCTATTGCAAAAAATCGCCTATTTCCCGATAGGCTTCCTTTGCTTTTTTTGAAGACGGGAAAAGGATATAATCATGTCCTTCTCCCTCTCCTATAATCTCTTTTATCGTCGTCCCCTTTGCGTTTGCAGCTTTTAAAATAAGCGCCTTGCAATCGGGATATGTAAGTTCTTCCGAGCCGTAGCAAATCAATAAGTCCCCCAGGTTTTCAAAATTTCCGTAGATCGGCGATACGTATGGATGGCTGACCCCTAATTCGCCGGCAAACGTTTTCCCAATTTGAATCGTCACGTCCAACGGCAGGATTTTATCTCGTTTCACGTAATTGGCAAGGTCTTTATTGCTTAACCCAACGTCCAGCCAGGGAGAAACCAGAACGCTCTTCTTGGGCGCTTCGATTCCTTTGTCTCTTAACTGCATCAGCAAGGACAATGCCAGACCTCCGCCGGCGGAGTCGCCGAAAAATGAGAAACTGTCATTCGGATATTTTTCAACCAGAGACTTGTACATGGAGACCGTACAGGCATGGAGAACTTCGGGAGAATTTTCAGGGCTCAGCGGGTAATCAAAAAAAGTAACGCGAAATCCCATTTTCACCAGCTTTTTCACGACCAGCCGATGATAGCGGGTCGCTTCGCAAACATAAGCGCCACCGTGCAAAAATATGATATGCCGGTTCGTCGCCTGATTCTCTTCAATCGTCAGCACTTTATATTGATCAGCATACCATTCATTTGTAACGAAAGGACGTTTAAAACGGCAGCTGTCGAAATGCTTCGTATTTCTGCGGGGCTTGGTAAGCACTCTTTTTGTGATGAGTTTCATGAATGTCATGATGAACCTCCTGAAGGATTGTGGCCCATAGCCGTCTAATGTTGCACGCTTTCAGGCAACGCCTTGTTTTTTATATATTAAACTTAATATATACCCAAAATTTGCGCTTCACAATAATAAAAATATAGTACCCAGCTCCGTGGATACTATATTTTTTGGCGGAGAAGGAGGGATTCGAACCCTCGCGCCAGTTACCCCAGCCTACTCCCTTAGCAGGGGAGCCCCTTACAGCCAACTTGGGTACTTCTCCGTATTGAATTGATGCTGGCGGAGAGAGAGGGATTTGAACCCCCGGTGCCTTTCAGCATCACCAGTTTTCAAGACTGGCTCCATAAACCACTCGGACATCTCTCCAAGATTGCACCTTATGAAGTATAGCAAATTCATGGATGGATTGTCAACGTTTGAATATCAGCTTTAAAAAACGGATAACGGCCCGTAAAAATGCGAATAAATCGTAACGATTCGGTAAAAAAACGCGAATCGATTGCAAGGTCGGGCAGTATTTTTTATAATAGTAAAAAAGAAGCCTCTTATGTCGCTTTGGGGGGATTATCAATGCAAAAAAGAATGAAATATCTGTGTGCGGCGTCGCTTGCCGTCGTTATGCTGCTGCTTTGCGGCTGTAAAACGGTCTCGACCACGATTCTCAACTCGGAATCGAAGATTTTTTACGGCGGTTGCCAGATCGAGGCGAACGTCCGCGAGCTCAGCGTCGACGGCGGAAAGACGACCGCGCGTATCCGCTTTACCAACCTCGGCGGCGATTCCCTCACCTCTCTCGAAGCGCTTGTCGAGTTTGTGGACGCCGACGGCAACACGATCGCCTCCGACGTGATCAGCCTGACGTTCGAGAGCGCCGTCGAGGCGGGCGAAAACTTCAGCGCGACGGCGAAGTGCGACAGCGACGACCGGATCGTCGACGTCGTCGTTTCGTCGTACAGCTCCTGACGCTCAGGTGTCGATTCCCGCTTTTTTCGCCTGGGAATGCTGCAGCGGACGTTTCACGGAATATCGTTTTCCGTCCTTGACGAAATTTGCGCCCGTCTGCTTGAAATGAAACGGCACGCCGGCCTCCACGCATTGCCGGCGGATGTCCAGCACCCAGTCGAAGTCGCAGGTCCGCGCGTTTTCGCCGGACTCCCCTCCCACCGATACGCTTTCGACCCAGCCGCCAAGATAACGGCTCAGGTCGATTCGCTCGAGCAGCGGTTCGCAGACGATCCCCTTATACAAAATCGGTGCGTCTTTGAATACCGGAAGCCGTTCGTCCGCTTTCGCCTGGTTTTCCACCGTGCAGCAGACGGACACGTTTGGATATCCGTCTCCCCAATCATCCGGTATGCATTGTGCAAAGCGCGTGATCCGTTTCGTGATAAAAAAGAACATGCAGTCATATCGCTCACGGATCATCCGCCAGGCCTCGCGCCGCCACTCGTCCGCGTCTTCGAGCAGAAAGTCGGACGTAAAGCAGGTCCAGATCATCGTTCCCGGCGGGACCTTATACGAACCGTCGCGCGCGTGCGAAATCGGCAGGTAAAACGCGTTCGTTTTTCGCACGATGCCCGCGTCCTGCCCGTGTTTTTCGTCCATACGGTACACATAACAATTCCGGCATCCGGCGGACAGCTTGTGACAGCCGTGCCATGGATTCCAGTTTACGCCGCCAAGGACCGTCTTGATTCCTTTTTTCGTTTCATGCTGCGCCATTGACCCGACTCGCTGCGTTTCGTTTTTCGCCGTTTTGTTTCACATTTGGTTTCATTGACAATGCTATCATGGTACAGTATAATCGGCAAGCTGAAAGGAGAGGGAACGATGAATGAGTTTTTGCAGGCGATCGAACAGTTCGCACAGGGTTCCTCCGTTTGGGTTTATCTTTTTATCTTTTTCGGGAAAATATTCGAGGTGTCGTTCGGCACGCTGCGCATCGTTTTGATCAACCGCGGCGAGCGCACGATCGGCTCCCTTATCGCAATTATTGAGATCACGCTCTGGCTGGTCGTTGCAAGCAGCGTCCTGACCGGCTTCCGCGAAGACTTTTTAAAGGGGATCGCCTATGCGCTTGCGTTTGCATGCGGCAACTACATCGGTTCCTGGCTGGACGAGCTGCTTGCATTCGGGCTCAGCTCCATGCAGGTCGTTCTGCCGGACATGGAAACCGCGCAGAATCTTGAGGCGAGCCTCCGCGCAAAGGGCTTCGGCATCACGTCGCTCGACGTTCACGGCCGGGACAACGACCGCGCGATGCTGCTGATGACGATGCAGCGGAAACGCATTCCGCAGGCTATGGCGATATTGGAAGCGAACTGTCAGGGTGCCGTCGTAACGGTGTCCGACATCAAAACGCAGCGCGGCGGTTATCTCGAGCGCGCCGCGAAAGGCGGTCAGCTTCGCATCGGCAAATGACCTGCGATCGCAAAAACGTATCCGTCCGCCGTCGTTTCCCGTTCATTTCGGCCTGACGTTTTCCGCAAGCCGCAGCGACAGCAGAAAATGCAGCGTCGTCGCCTGCTCCCCCTCCAAATTCAAACCGAACTGCGTTTGAATCCGTTCCAGCCTGTAGAGGAACGTGCTGCGGTGGATAAAGAGGTCGCCCGCCGTTTTCACCGCGTTGAAATGATTTTTCACATAGGCTACGGTCGTCTCCACATAGGCCGTTCCGTGTTCGACGTCATAGCGCATCATCTCCCATACGGAATTCAGACAAATAAGCTCCGCAGGCAGCTCCGCGGTCGTTGCCCGGGCGATATAGTCGTCCGCGGCATCCGCGAACCGCAGCAGTTTGCCGTTCGCGGTTTTTGCCGCGCCGAGAGCGAATCTCGACTGTTTCATCCTCTGTGGCAGGAACGAAAGTCCGCCGGCCGGCCCCGAGGTCCCGACCCGCAGGTTTTCATTGCCGGCAAATTCACTGAGCGCGGTTATCGCCTCTTCCGCGTTCGTTTCGTCCGTCCGCAGCACGGCGAACAGGACCGGCGGATAGGAAAACGCGCAGCATCCGTCGATCAAGCGCTCCATGCGGTCGCAGATCGCGTGGACGAGCGCGGGTCGCATGTCCCCGGAGACGGTTTCGGCGGCAATCGTCAGATATCGCCCCTGCTGCGGCCATTCAAGCGTATTCAGGATCGCGATCGTCTCCTTTTCCGACGCGCTCTGGTCCAGCAGCGCGCGCAATTGCCGCTCGACATCGTCGTTCCTCCGATTCTGCCTTAGTGCCCTCACGGAAATCTTATGCTCCGAGAGCATCATTTTGACATAACCGGCCAGGTTTTCAAAAACGACCTCGTCGCTTCCGTAAAACGGCCGTTCTTTCGACGCGCAAAAAAGCGTGAACTGCGCGTCCGCGGCCATAAAATGGACGCAGAGCAGTTCCGTCCCGTCCGCGGCGGCCCGTCGGCACGGTTTGTTGAATGCATTCTCGTCGCAGGCATCGTCCAACAGTTTGTATGATGCGGAGAGATATCCGGCGCTCAGCTCCGGATAAAGCCGCTCCGCGCGCGCGACCGTGTGGCGGTCCTCGTCGCAGAGCCAGACGGGGTTTTGCAGCATCTCCTCCGCGCTTTCCAATAGTTCGGTGCAGTCCGACCCGGTCTTTGCGATCTGCTTGAGTTTTTCGTTCCATTCGTCGAGCCGGTCGAACAGCCTTTGGACGAAGTTAAACAGCATCTGCCGGTCGGTCTGGGCCGGGAAAACGCAGGCGTCGAATCGCTGCAAGACTGCGTCGTCGGGTTTTCCGGCGCAGAGGAACAGCGGCTCAGCCGGGTCGTTCGATACGATTTGCGTCAATTGCGCGGCGGAGCAGATGTAGATCCGCGCGCTGGTCCGCTTTGCCTCCGGCTCGTAAAAAAGAGGCCGATTGACGGATTCCATCGGATGGCGAATGAAATCCGTCATCTGCGGATAGCGGTATTTCAATTCGCTCACAAGAAATTCTTTTCGAATCATATCCTTACCATATCCCCCCCCATACTGTCTTGCTACACATTGTAGGAGATGAAATTTGAATTGTCAATGTAATGTGGTATTTTCTTTTCAAACATTTTTTGGTATGCTAACCGAAAACCAAAACGAGGTCTGTTTGTATGATTCTTATCGGCGAAAAGCTGAATGGATTTATCCCGTCCGTGAAAACGGCGATCAATAACCGCGACGAATCCTTTTTGAAAAGCCTGGTCGTGGCGCAGGAGCGCGCCGGGGCGGAATATCTGGATGTTTGTGCGGCGGTCGGCAACGACATTGAGGTGGAAACGCTTTCCTGGCTGATTCGCCTCGCCGAGGACAACGGCTCGCTGCCGGTCTGCATCGACTCCGCAAACCCGAATACGATCGCCGCGGTCCTGCCGCAGTGCCGCCGCACCGGCGTCGTCAACTCCGTATCGATGGAGAGCGGAAAGATCGAAACGATCTTCCCGCTGATCGCCGACACCAATTGGAAATGCGTCGCCCTGCTTTGCTCCAATGCCGGCGTGCCGGACTCCGTCGACGGACGGCTCCGCATCTTCGAAGACATTTTGAAGCGGGCGGACGAATACGGCATCTCGCACGACCGCCTGCTGATCGACCCGATCGTTCATACGCTCTCGACGGACGAGACCGCGCTGACGACGTTTGCGGCTTGCACGCGGGAGATTCGCAAGCGTTCCGGGGACGTGCATATTGTCAGCGGGCTTTCGAACATTTCCTACGGGCTGCCTGCGCGGACGCTGATCAATCACGCGTTCCTGATCCTCGCGATGCAGTCCGGCATGGACAGCGCGATCCTGGACCCGACGGATCGCGAAATGATCGGCCTGCTGCACGCGACGCAGGCACTGCTCGGCAACGACGAATACTGCATGGATTATATCGGCGCGTTCCGGGAAAACCGCATCGGGCCCGTGAAAAAAGACTGAGCCAGTGAAAATCGGCGTATTTATATATAATGTTACGATAATACGTGATTTTTCATAAAAATGCGATTATAATCAAGCGAAGAGTATTTCAGGACGCTTTGAAACCGTTACCGCTGCTTTGGAGGCTTACTATGACAAAAATCGAAGAAATTGCTTCGGCAATTGAATCCGGAAAAATGAAGATCATCTCCGACATCGTTCTGGACGCCGTGCAGTCGGGCGTCGACCCGATGGACATTCTGAACAACGGAATGATTTCCGCAATGTCGGTCGTCGGAGACCGCTTCAGCCGCGGCGAAGCGTTTGTTCCGGAGATGCTGATCTCCGCGCGCACGATGAAAAAAGGCGTGGAAACGCTGAAACCATATCTTTCAAAGGGCGCGGCCGGCGCGAACGGGAAGGTGATCATCGGCACGGTCTGCGGGGACATGCACGATATCGGCAAAAACCTCGTCGCCATGATGATCGAAAGCGCTGGTTTCGAGGTGATCGACCTCGGCATCGACGTTCCGGTCGACCGGTTCGTCCAGAGCATCCGGGATAACGGCGACGTCCGCATCGTCGCGCTGTCAACGCTTTTAACGACGACCATGCCCGCGATGAAAAACATCGTTTCCGAGATCAACAAGCTCGAAAATCGCGGTTCGTTCCGCGTTATGGTCGGCGGCGCGCCGATCACGGCGGAGTTTGCAGAGCAGATCGGCGCGGACGCTTATACGACCGACGCCGCAACCGCGGCCAATCTGGCAAAGTCGTTCGTTTCGTGAGAGCGGAATCGACGTTGAAACGATTTATAAAAGGTTTGATTTGAAAATGACGCATACCGTTGTGTTTCAGCCTGTAAATAAAACGATACGCGTTCCCGACGGCACGACCCTTTCCGAAGCGGCGAAACAGGCGGGCGTCTTCATCGACTCCCCGTGCGGAGGCAACGGCACCTGCAAAAAATGCGCCGTAACGCTTTTGAAAGGCGGTGTCGAAACGAACGTGCTCGCCTGCCAGACGAAGGTGCATTCCGATTGCGTCGTCCGCCTGCCGGAGCATTCCGCCGTTGTTACGCTCAACGACGGCTCGTCCCGTTATGCCGCTTTTGCACCATATCCGGCCGCACATACAGACGTTCCCGGCGCGTGCTTCGCCGCGTTCGACCTCGGTACGACGACGATCGTGTGTTACCTGCTCGATGCAAAAACAGGCGGGCAGATCGCCGTTTCCGGCATGCAGAATCCGCAGTCCGCGTTTGGTGCGGACGTGATCGCGCGCGCAACGTACGCGCTCGACGTCGGCTACGAGCCGCTTCGTTCCAGCGTGCGCGGCGCGCTAAACGAGCTCCTTGACAGCGTTTGCCGGCAAGCCGGACGGGAGCGTAAAAACGTCGTCCTCGCCAGCGTCGTCGGCAACACGGTCATGCACCATCTTCTGCTCGGTTATCCGGTCGATTCGCTCGTCCGTGCGCCGTATCGGCCGTTTAAAAGCGAACGTCTGATCCTTCCGGCGAGCGAACTCGAATTGTATGCGCACGACTCGTGCGTCGTGCTGATCCCCGGCGTCGTCGGCGGTTTCGTCGGCGCGGACACTGTCGGCTGCCTGACTTCGACGTCGTTCGACACGCTGCGCGACGCAACGCTGATGCTGGACGTCGGCACAAACGGCGAACTCGCATTGACGAACGGCACGCGCTGCGTGAGCTGCTCCACCGCCGCCGGGCCCGCCTTTGAAGGCGCGAACATCTCCTGCGGCATGCGCGCAAGCAGCGGCGCGATCGAGCACGCGCGTTTCGCCGATCATGAATTGGAGATCGGCGTGATCGGGAACGCTCCTCCGTCCGGCCTCTGCGGCAGCGGGCTGATCGAACTTGCCGCGGCGCTCGTCAAAGCCGGCATTATCGAAGAAAGCGGACGTTTTTGTGACGGTCCCGGTTTTCAAAACCGGTTCGTCAGGCTGGCGGACGGCATGAAAGCCTTTGTCGTTTCGCCGGAAACCGCGGAGCATCCGCAGATCGTTTTAACGCAAAAGGACGTCCGCGAGCTTCAGCTCGGCAAGGCCGCCATGCGTGCGGGGATCGAAACCCTGCTGAGCACGCTGTCGCTTACGCCCGGACAGGTCGTAAAGACGCTCCTTGCCGGCGCGTTCGGAAGCCACCTCTCCGCGGAATCGCTCTGCGACATCGGCCTCCTTCCGCCGTCGCTTTTAAAAAGCGTCGAAAGCATCGGAAACGCGGCCGGCGAGGGCGCAAAGCTGTACCTGCGAAACTATGCATTGTTTGAGCAGACCGACACGCTCATCAAACAGACGGAATACATCGAACTGACCATGTCGGCGGAGTTTACGGACCGTTATGTGGACGCGATGGCGTTCGACGGCGAATAAAAGGCGCGGCATGCTGTGGAAATTAAGATTATGAATATTTGCGATATTACAAAAAAACACACGACGCTTTCCTTTGAGATTTTTCCGCCCAAGGAAGACAGGCCGCTCGGCCCGCTGATGGACACGCTGGACCGCCTCTATTCCTTCCGGCCGGATTTCATCAGCTGCACGTACGGCGCGATGGGCTCGAACAAGGGCCGCAACCTCGAAGTCGTGGAGAGCATCCAGTCCCGCGGGGCTTGCGAGGCGCTCTCGCACTATACCTGCATCGGCAATTCGCGCGACGACGTCGATCGGGCGCTGAGCGACTACCGCAACGCGGGCGTAAGCAACCTCCTCGCGCTCCGAGGCGATTTTCCGGACGGGTCAAGCGGCACGCAGGGCGATTTTCTCCACGCAAACGAGCTGATCGCCTATGTGCTGAAAAAGGAACCGTCCTTCTGCGTCGCGGGCGCATGCTATCCGGAAAAGCATCTGCTCGCCGATTCGCTGGACGCGGATATCGACGCGCTTTTAAAAAAGCAGGACGCGGGCGCTTCCTTTCTGATGACGCAGCTTTGCTACGACGCCGACAACTATCTTCGCTTTATCGAGCGCGCAAGGAAACGCGGCGTAGTTCTCCCGGTGGTCGTCGGCGTGCTTCCGCT
>Ga0116164_10002202_pt1 | contig 14111 bp, 11 predicted proteins | sample AD_UKC109_MetaG_FD_89888 | JGI IMG/M metagenome (GOLD analysis project Ga0116164, IMG submission 89888) | Active sludge microbial communities of municipal wastewater-treating anaerobic digesters from Hong Kong - AD_UKC109_MetaG | ecosystem: Engineered > Bioreactor > Anaerobic > Digestate... | reverse complement strand
TTCATATAGCCATACGACCGGACGCTGCGGTTTGCCGCTTCGTCATGATAGAAGCAGTAACCGCAGCGCAGGTTGCAGTTGCTCGACGCGGGTTTGATCAGTAGATTGATATGTGACAACGTACTTCTCCCTTTCGAGAGTCTCTCAGTATTTTAAAAACAGCTCAACGGGTATTTTTACGACTGCTTTTTTTACGGGTGATCCATCTCCCATACACGGCTGATGCCGATCTTGCGGAAACAGTACGATATAGTCACCTCGGTGCAAATCGATCCAGTTGGATTCACCTTCATAGAATTCAATATCATTCTCCGGATTATATGGAACGAAAATCTTCCCGTCGGATCGTATGCCAACTCGTTCGTTTCCGTCGATTATGTATTGCAGGTCCACATAACGCTTATGCGCTTCGATTCTGCAATCCTTTCGCTCACGCGTGCAATAGCTTTGAATCAGTACAAAAATACCATCCTCGAGATCATAGCGTCCGTCTTTCAAATGAACAGCGCCTTTCAAAAACTGAAGCGTCTTTTGCAGTTCTTCCGGGAAATGATATTCATTAAAGTGTCCCAGATTGTCCAGTATCATTTTTCAGTATCCTTTGGAGGTCGTATTCCGTTCATCGGCACTCGTCCTGCTGATCCCCTTCAATCTATTTCATCTGCGGCAAGCCAAGTGTTCGGCGCATCTGAACTTCAGCACTTTCAAGCGCAATCACACGCTGCATTTCCTCCTCGCCAAACATGGACATCGGCTTGCTGCGCGTTACGGTTTCCACCATGTAGCCTTTCAGCTGTAAATAGTATTTTGCGATTATGGGATATGCGTGCTGTTCAATCATGCTTTGTTCCGTAAGCCATTTCTGCACCATATCCGCGCGCGGGTCGTCGCTGTGCGTATACAGCCATTTATATATGTCGATGTGGAAGTTCCCCATTACGCCGTTGTATCCCGCATATCCCGCCTTTAGAGAATGCAGCATGGTCTGAGTATTCGCGTTGTACAAAGCCATTCCGCTTCCCTCAGCAGCTTTTGCTCTCCGCGTTTGTATTTCCTCGTTACAACTCACATCCTTGAGAAAATAGATCCTTCCGGTATCCGCGCACCATTTCAGTTCGTCGTCCGACAGCAGCCTTAAAAAAGGATACGGGCATTCATAGAATCCAAATTTTGCATCCGGCACGGCATCCAGAATGCGCTGGGTATTCGCTTTGAACGTCTCAAATCCGTCATTGCGCGTTGCTACCCTGTTCGTGACTAATACAAGAGCGTCCGCACCGACTTCCGCCAGGCGTTGCATATCGGTAATCTGCTCTTTCGGATCAGAAGCCGTATGTCCTGAGATCACCAGTGAAATTCGTCCGCTGATCGCTTCCTTAACCGCCTTTGCCAGCGCCGCTTTTTCATCAATGCTTAAATAAAACATCTCCGAAGACTGGCATACGGCGAATATGCCATCGCACCCCATGTCGATGAGCCGTTTTGCAACCACCTTGTTTGCGTCGATATCCAAACGTCCTTCTTGATCGAACAGTGCAATCATAGTCGGCCATACTCCGGGGTTTATATTACTGTTCATTGCTTAAGTTCCTCTCGTTTTCGCATGTTTTTTATGCAATTCCAACCGTATCCCGGCTCATTGCAGGCATCCCTGCTTTCGTCGGCAATAACGTTCCTGTCAATTGAGCAGTTGTGGCAGCACCATTACGATATCCGGTATATATGTGATCAGGAACAGAACCGCCAGCATACCGACAAGCGGCCACCGTATTTCCTTAATGACTTTTTTGAGCGGTATATCGCCTACCCCCGAGGTCACAAACAAAAGAGTCCCAAATGGCGGCGTTGAAAGTCCAATCATCATATTTAATACAATAACAACGCCAAAATGTACAAGGTTAATACCAAATGCTTCAACAAGCGGCAGAATAATGGGAATGAATACCAGCTGTATTGTCGTTACATTTATAAACATTCCGAGTATCAAAAAACTAATATTGACAGCAAGTAGAAATACATACTTGTTCTGCGTAATTTGAAGTACTAATTCCGCCACCGTGGAAGCTACGTTTTCACGCGTAACGATGTAAGAAATTGCAGCAGATGCGCCGACCATCATCGCCACAATTCCCGTCTGCCGCACCGTGGATTTGATCATCTTCCATAAGCTCTTAACGCCAAGCGTTCTGTAAATCAAGAATGAAACGACAATTGCATAGAGACCCGCTACTGCTCCGGCTTCAGTCGAAGTCATCCAACCGGTGTATATGCCTCCTAAAAGAATCACCGGCGTTAAAAGTGCTGGGATCGCTTTAAACGTAAAAAACAAAAAATCTCTCAACGGCGCTTTTTCACCAGCCGGATAATTGCGTTTTCTTGAGATGATTCCGACGTAAACCATTAATGCAACCGCAATTAACACACCCGGAATCATACCCCCGATAAACAGCGCCCCAACGGACGCCCCCGACAGCATGGCGTAGGTGACCATCGGAATACTGGGTGGGAAAATCGGGCCGATCGTCGCAGATGCAGCGGTAATTGCGCCGGAAAACCCTTCGTCATATCCGTTCTTGCGCATGATGTCGATCTCCATCGCGCCAAGGCCTGATGCATCCGCAATGGCGGAGCCGGTCATACCCGAGAAAATTAAAGACGCAATAATATTAACGTGTCCCAACGCCCCTTTTTTGTTACCTATAAGCCCATTAGCAAATTTAAAAATGTATTCCGTTATTTTCCCATCGTTCATTACGGTTGCACTGAATATAAACAATGGAACGGCAATCAGAACATATTTGCTGTACAGCATGGACATAATCTGCCCTGACAATATCCCGGGATTAAGCCCTTTGAGCAAGAAATATACAATTCCAACACTAATCATCCCCAGCGGAATCGGCATGCGAAGAAGAAACATCAGCACAAACATGATCAGTGCGGCAATCAATGGCCAACTCATAGCGGTTTTATCTCCTTATCCTCAGGCTTTAGCAACAACTTAATATCTTCTATTATTTCAATAAGAAGATAGATAAGAATCAATGACAAAAAAGCAATAAACGGCGAATAAACAACCGAAAACGGCAAATGCAACACCGCAGTTTTGCTGATTTTCAGATTGATGATATATTTAATAGCGGGAATATAAAGCAGCCCAAACAAAACAAAGATCAGCGAATTGCCGGTCATCTTTAAAAAATGCCTCTTCTTTTCCGGCATAGCATCATATAGCATTGTAAACGATACATGACTCCGTAAACGTTGCGCATAACATGCACCAAGCGTTACGATCCAAACATAGCAGATACTTGTCACTTCAAGCGACCATGTCAGCGGGTTATTGAACACATAACGCATAACAACCTGAACAATAAAAACAATAAAAAGTACGCAAAACAGGATGCAAGGGATAATCTCCTCTATGATTTTTTGCAATAGATCCCTGCATTTTTTCAGTTTAGTCATGCACGCTCTCCCTCCTTCTCGCGGCGTCCGTTGCGAGCAAATCCTCGCAACGGACGCCGCACGTTACCTTACGACTCGCCAGACAGATCGCAAATCTGGTTAAAGATATCCATATCCCAGGAAGACGAAATGTCGTCGTTGAGATACGCTTCCAGAACATGACTGCGGAACGCGTCGATATCAGCATAGTAAATGCTTAAGCCTTCAGATTCCAGGAAATCGATCGCTTCGGCTTCTTGCGAAAGCGATGCCTCGTCGCATACCTGGCGTCCGACCTCCGCCGCCTGCAAAATCACGTCCTGTAGTTCGGGCGAAAAGCTCTGCCATTTCGCTTCGTTGACGATCAGCCACGTCGCGTTGACATAGTGGTTCGTGATGGTCACGGATTTGGTGACCTCATAGAACTTCTGGTCGATCATTGTCGGCAGCGGATTGTCTTGGCCGTCGACAACACCGGTGCTCAGCGCCAGATACAATTCACTGATTGCCAACGGAGTCGGGTTTGCGCCCAGCGCTTTCCCAAGGAACATCCAGGTATCCGAATCGGGCATACGCAGGTTCACACCTTTGAGATCCTCGGGCGTCTTGATCTCTTTGTCCTCACGCAGGTTGATCTGGCGCGTGCCAATGTAGTAGGCAGCCAATGGACGGGCTCCCTGTTCTTCGGCGATCTTTTCGAACACTTCCGCGCCGATTTCGCCGTTCATCACGTCGGTCATATTCTGATAATCCGTAAACAGATAGCCGGCGGTAAACATCGAAACCCACGGGGAATTTGTGGAAAGCCAGTTGGCTCCCTCCATCGTAAAGTCGATCTCGCCATTGATCAAGGCTGTTACGTCATCGCCCGCTTTATACAATTGCCCATCGCCGTAATACTCGAACGTGACCTTGCCGTCAGTCAATCTCTCAACCTCGGCACAGAATGCGGCAGCCCCTTTGCCATGGACGCTCGTAGAGGAAGCGCTGTTGGAGAATACCAGCGTCATCTCAGGAAACTCATATTCTTCGGTGGTTGCAGCAGCTTCGGTTGTTTCGGTAGCTTCGGCTGGTTCGGTTGCTTCAGCAGTTTCTTCTGAAGTGGAAGATTCGTCGCTTGCAGCAACGTCTGTCGTTCCAGAATTTGCGCAACCAGATACGACAGATAGTGCCATCAGCATAACCAGCACAAGCATTACTAATTTTTTCATGTTTGATCTCCTTCTCTTATTTATCAGGCACAAGCTATGCCTAAAATGATTTATAAGTTCAATACCGGTCCTGCCGATTCATCAGGCGGCGCATTCCCGCCACCATTTCGCTGTAAGCCGGATTGTCGAAATGATTGAACCGCTCTTCGGGATCGTTTTTATAGTCGAAAAGCTCTGCATAGATTTCACTCCCCGCCTTATCAATATAAGAATTGAAGCGGAACCGGTCTGTCCTTACGCTGCGCGCAACCGCATACGCTTTGATTCGATCGTGCCACATATGCTTTCTGCTTGCGTAAACCGCATCGTGGAGTTTCTCCGTCTCGCCGTCGATCAACGGCATCAGGCTTTGGCCTTCGAGTTTTTCAGGCGTTTTGATCCCGCATAATTCGCAAAGCGTCGGGTAAAGGTCGACATGCTCCGTTACGGTCCGGATCTCGCGCCGTCCCCTTGCCATACCTGGAACATTAACAAGCAGCGGAACCGCCATAGACTGATCCCAGACATTATGCTTGCCCCAATAGCTGTGCTCGCCGTCGTGAAACCCATGATCCGTTGTAAAAACAATGATCGTATCGTCCTGCAGCCCTTTTTCCTTCAGCGCAGCAAGGATTTTCCCAACCTGTGCATCCACATAGCTGATAGCCGCTAAATGCCCGTGCGTCATTTCACGCGTCTGTTCATCGTTCGCGCGCCAGGGCTTGGTATACCCGTTCATGTGGTAAAACTGACCCGGTTCGCTGTCGCCGCCCGCCCATTCGGGTGAATCCGCAGGATCTTGCCTGTATGGCGGCATCGCAAGTTTCTCTCGGTCATACAGATCCCAGTACTTTTTCGGCACGCAATAGGGCGTGTGCGTCGACTGAAAGCCTACCGCGAGGAAAAAAGGCTCCTTCCGGTCATAGGAACGGATGAATTCCGCGGCGTGTGCGCCGACCTTTCCATCATAATAAGCTTCGTCCGGGACATCAGCACATTCGAGCATGGGACCGCGCACGCGACGCATCGTACCGTTGTCGGAATACTGTTTACCCTCTTCAACGGGAGTCGAATGATCCCGAACCGGACACAGGTTCTCATCAATCTGTCCTTCGCTTATCAAAATCCGCAGCCGGTCCTCGATAACCTGCCGGCTTTCATCCGTCACGTAGTAGTAGGTCAGCGACGGGTCCATTTTTCCGACCAGACCACCGAACGTATTCTCTATTTTCGGAAACCACTCCGCCTCACTGTAGCTTCCCGGATCTGTGTCGTGCAGTATAAAGCCGATACCCGCCGAATGGTATCCCCCGTTCATAAAGGCTTCGGGAAGCGTCATAAAGCCAGGATGCGCATCTCGGTATGCGCCGAAAAAGGGGTCGTTATTATATCGTCCGGTCGTCGGCGGGCGCAGGCCTGTAAAGATATTCGCACGCGAAGGCCCGCAAAGCGGCACGTTACTATAGTGCATACTAAACTGTGTGCTTTCCTGCGCAAGTTGATTGAGGTTGGGGCATTTGCCCTGCCCGCCTTCAAATTCGAACCTGCAGCGGCTTACGTCGTGCGTGATCAGAAATAATACGTTTTTTCTCAAATTTCGAATCCCCCTTTGAAATCATCCTTCCCCGATGATGCGTTATATACAACTTCTTTTAAATTTAGATGCGCTACTATAGATGTGCTCGATGTCACTGCCGGAAAATATGATTATTCGAAACACGATCGATCCATTGCTTTATCACCTTCGAACGATTCAGGATTTCTTATAAAAATCATACATGAACGGCAGTTGCCAGCTTTGATGTTCTTTCAGCTTGGTTCCGCCTGCCACCATGTCATACTCTAGCTCCGTGTTGTCATAGTGGTCCTTTCGGACGGGCTTTAAATCTGTTGCGGCCGTCATTGCATACCAGTCGAGGATTTTCCCCTTTAAGTCATGCTTGAGTAAATCGTATTCGGGACATTCCCATAAGTTGTTGAATTCATTCGGATCTTCTTCCAGGTTATACAGCTCTCCGTATGTTTTCCCGGCGTAATACACCATTTTATAGCGCTCCCAGCGTATCATTGTCCCGAAATAATTCTCGCTGATCGCTGTTTCCCGGTGGAAGTCTGTTTTACCCAAAAGCAGCGGAACAAGACTTTTCGAATGCGTTTTTTGAGTGGCCTGCGCACCGCCCATATCGATGATTGTCTGATATAAATCCAAACTTTCGACTAAGGCGCTGCTTCTGCCCGGCTTGTACAGTTTGGGGCAATGGATTATAAGGGGAGCTTTTACGCTTTGCTCGTAAAAGCACTGCTTATAAACAAGGCCGTGATCGCCCAAAAGGTCGCCGTGATCCGACGAATAAATGATGATCGTATCATCGTAAAGGCCGCGCTCCTTCAAAGTGTTCACTATTTCCCCAATCCAGTCATCAATCAAAGTATTGAGTGCGTAGTAATTTCTTTTTACCAGCGCCACCTGCTGGTTGGTTAATTCATCCGTTTTAAACGGCCACTTTAAGCGGTTGTTGATATAGTCGTATGCCTCGCGCGGCTTGTTTTCTATCTCGTTTACCGCCATCGATTTTTTGGGCAGATCCGCTTCCTCAAAAAGAGCCTTATATTCTTCGGGAGGATCGTATGGATTGTGCGGGCTGAGAAAGGACGCAAAGGAGCAAAAAGGTCCTTCCACTTTTTTTAAATATTCAATAACGGACATCCCCACAAACGAATCGATATGTAGCTCTTTCGGGACTTTTGAATCGACCGCTGTACATTTTCTTACATATTCCGGATTCGATTTATCGTAAAGTTTTTCCCTTGAAGTATTATGTCTCCTCAGGAACATCTCGTAGTCGTCCGGGCAATTCGTATGGCTCTTGGCTTCCGCAATAATCCTTCCATCAAAGCCAAAGCAGTCCTGCCAGGGAGTGAAGTGCATTTTACCTATAAGAGAAGTATTATATCCGCTGCGCCCAAGCGCATGCCCAAAGCTTTCAACCGTGTCCCTCGGAGCATACCAGTTTGATATAACTCCGTGCTCGTGAGGGTAAAGCCCCGTCACGATACTGTATCTGGACGGACAGCAGAGCGGGTTTTGAACATAGCAATTATCAAAAACAACACCATTTTCCGCAAGGGCGTCAATAGCGGGGGTTTTTGCTTCTTTCGAACCGTAAGAACCCAATGAATCGGGACGCTGCTGGTCTGTTAATAAAAATAATATATTAGGTTTCTTGCTCATACTCTGCCCCTTCCAACGTTTCGCAACCGCCATCTGCGATTGACGGCGCATTATGCATATTATTTTAATATACTACCATAACGCCGCAGCAGTTTGATTTTAATATTACCCTTTATTGTCCCTCCAGCACTCGGTCCGGGCTGGTATACCGATGCCGTTCAGCATGTCCCTACGGTCAATAAAATGTTGCTGAAGACACGTTCTTCCCCGGTTGAGATCGCAAGCTTTACTTCCCCTTCGCATGCATGATAAAAAGCATAACGGTCCATCCCGTCCATCGCATCGGTGTGCAGGATCTCACGAAAACTTGCAAAAACCTCCGGCTCGTCACCACTGTCCGGCAGCATGACTTCTGCCCTCTCGAAGTTAGTCACTCCGGTCAGTGCCTTCAGCACTTCGTCCACTTTCGGAGTACCTTTCGATATGCCGAGATAAACACAGTCGGCGTTTTTACAGTATGTGGAAAGCGGAAAGTTGCCGTCCGCAATCAGTATCTTATCTCCATGTCCGCAGAGCGCAATCGCTGCCATGATCTGCGGATTGATGCACGTGGTTGTCAACATAATCCTTTATTCCTTACTGTTCGTTTTCACGCAGCTGCCCGAGTTTCCCGCCCGGATGGCGCTTTACGTATTCCTGCGGAGTCAGGCCATAATATAGTTCCAAGCTGACGCTCAACCCCTGCAGAACAAGACATTCCAGCAGCACGGAAGAAATCGGCGCGCGGTTCAGCGGACCACCTTCGTTTTCAACGCCAGCCTTTAGATGCACGTCCGATTGGCCGGCAAGATACGAGTCGTCGTCCCGTGAAATGCCGATCAGCTTCGCACCGTTTTGCTTGACCGTCATCACCGCACTGCGCATCTCTGCAGTTTCACCGCTGTTGGAAAGGCAAATCACGACGTCGCCTTTCTTGATCTGCCCCGCGGACCCGTGAACGACCTCCGTCCCGTCGAGATGGTAGGCCGGCACGGAGACCGAGCTCATCAGTGCGGCGCCGTATCCGGCGACATGGTTCGGCTTACCGATGCCCATGATCAGCACGCGGTTCCCTTTCGCGACCGAGTCGGTGATCAGACGAACGGCCGGCTCAAAGTACGTTTCGTTCATGTTCTGACAAAAGCCGGTTACGTTTTGTGAAATACAGCCGGTTAAATTTTGAATGTCGTAATTCGTCATTTTATTTACCTTCTCTACCCAGTTCAAATCCTATCTCCGCAGCGGTTGGAAGCGACGGTTGCCCGCCAATTTTCGATACGGTCACGGATGCCGCCAGGCTTGCGATCTCCATAGCGCGCCTCACCGGAACACCGCTTGCTATCGCAACCGAGAACGCCCCGATATAGGAATCGCCTGCGGCAGTCGGATCGACCGCGCCTTTATCGTCCGAACACGGGCATGTTTCCTCGCAGTCGTCTGTGAAATACGCGGAACCCGCGTTGCCAAGCGTAATCAGGACCTGTTTCACGCCGCGTGCAAGGATTCTTTTCGCCGCCGTTCGCACTCCTTCGTGGTCCAAGCCGTTTTCGTCACGTGCAATCGGAATGCCGGAAATCTCCGCAGCCTCCGTTTCGTTCGGAAGCAGGTACGTTATATGAGATAGCAGTTCGTCGCTTAACTTGGCCGCCGGCGCCGGGTTCAGCAGCAGCGGCACGCCCGCCGTGAACGCATACCGCGCTACAGTATTGTTAATCTCCATAGGAATTTCAAGCTGAAGCAGTACCGCATCGTAACGTTTTATATCCTCCTTCAGAAATGCGACGTCTTTTTGCACGATCTGCATATTCGCTCCCGGTACGACGATAATCCGGTTTTGTACACCGCCATGAGCCTCGTTGAACAGCTGCACGTTACCAACCGCCGTTGGCGCGCCATCTGTCAGGCGGATATGTTCCGTTCCGATGCTTTCCGCCTGTGCGGCTTGCAGCATCAGCCTGCCGTTCGTATCGTCTCCAAGGCAGCCGACCATATCCACGCACGCCCCTAGCCGGGCAGCCTGAACAGCCTGATTGAACCCCTTGCCGCCGGGAGACATCTGAAAGCTGTTTCCAAGAACGGTTTCACCGCTCTGTGGAAAACGATCCGTCCTTACGATCAAGTCCATAACGAAGCTGCCGACCACCAAAATCCTTGGGGGTTTTGTTCTCATCCCATCCATCCTTCCCGGCTCCATGAAATTCAACGATTTTCGGCTTCAATTAACGTTGCTCCCAATTGGAAGCCGTTTTCGCCTGTAAGTCCATTAAATTTCTTTCGATTCAGTTGGAAGCCGTTTTTGCCTGCAAGTCTGTTAAGTTTTTTTCAATAGCCTTCGCAATATGATTTTAATAATACGTTAATCGTTTCCGCGACATCGTTTCCGCGGAAACGTTTTACATTTGCATTATAAGCAGTCCGAAGTAAGGTTGTCAAGAGCATTTTTACTGATATTTAATGTATTTCAAACCGGATATGACCGTAAACAAAAAACGCACTCGCGATGAGTGCGCTGAGACCGTCAAAAAACTTGTTTTTTGACGGGACAACCGTGTTTTGCCTCTCGCCCTTCGGGCTCCCGGGCGGCAAAACACACAGGGGAACCGCCCGAAACGGGCGATCCGTTGCGGCGGCTGAACCGCCGCAGCCGGAATATACGGGTTAAGGGTTGCGACCCTTAACAATCCCTTGGACTTTTTTGACAGACTGAACGCACTCGCGATGAGTGCGCTGTCATAATAATCGTTTTGCCTTATTTAATCTTCGGTCCGTGCGACTCGCGGATTGCAAGCCTCGCCGGAATGGAAATATGAATGCATTCCGCAGTCTCGCCCGTAATCAGCTTGAGCAGTTGTTCGCTTGCGCACTTGCCCATGAGGCTTGCATCCTGCGTCACAGCCGTCAGCGGCGGGTCCATGACTTCCGTCCAGGCATAATCGTCGAATCCGATGACCGATATCTCATCGGGTACTTTTACGTGCCGTTCGTGCAATCTCTTCACCGCGCCCAGGCATAGCATGCTGTTTGCGGCAAACACAGCGTCCGCCCCCCCATTCAGAACCTGTTCGGCAGCTTCGTAACCGTATTCCAACGTATATTTTGGCATTCTGCAGATCAATGTGCCTTCCAGAGGGAGGTTAAGTTCCCGTATGGCATCACAATACCCTTCATACCGGTCGATCGCGGTCGAGTTCTCCAGGATACTTCCAATAAAGGCAATACGCCTTCCACCGGCCTGATGGAGCAGTCTCACCGCCTCTTTGGACACTTCTCGATTGTTGGATGTCACCTGGATGCCATCGCAGCCTTTAACCCAGCGATCAACCATCACCAGCGGCAAACCTAATTCACAGATCGGTTTGACGTCGGCAAACGAATCGGTCGCCGGGACAAGCAGGATCCCATCAATCCACCGACGCTGTAAAACGGAAATTTCAGTGAGCTTTTTCGCATCCGATTCCGGATAGGTGGATACGATCAGTTCATAACCGCTTTCTTCCAAGCGCGCGCGTGCTCCATTCAGCACGTCAAAATAAAAGCAGTTGGTCGAATTGTTCGGTTCCGTTTCCGGGATGATGATGGCAACCATTTTAGAACGATTGGTTTTCATCATCTGCGCGGCAAGATTTGGCCTGTAATTTGTTTTTGCAATTGCTTCCTGAACCAACGCGAGGCTCTTTTTGGAAACTTTTCTCGTGCCATTTATCGCATGCGAAACCGTCGTCATCGACAGTCCCGTCATTTCGGCGATTTGCTTTATGGACATATATCCTCCCGACAGACGATCTGATCAAATAGCTGCACCAGTATTGATTTACTCGTTCTATAATCAAATAATATTCTAGCTTAAAAAATAAAACAAAGCAACTTTCGTTCATCGCGTCACGGTTGATGCCGCAAAAAGAGCTTTTACGGCGTCAACCGAATTCCCTGAATCGCAAAAACCGAGTCTCGATTTGCATTGCAAATTTTGAGTTTCCTTTCAATTCGAAAAACCTCTGTATTTGATCCATCAATCACAGCGGCAGCTTGTTTTATATGCTTTGCACGAAGAAGCATTGCAAAAGGCATTGAAACTAAAAGCGCAAGAGTATATGCGCAAAATGATAGAAGAAGAACTGAGATTCACGCCGGAGCAAATCAAAAAACTATTTCGCCGTTATTGCAAAAACCTGCGCAGGGAAACTGCTCCGGCAAAGGCGAAAGGACGGCCCCGCAAGCTGAACCCGTACACGAAGGACGCCTATCAAAAGCGAATCAAGCGGCGGGAAATGCTGGCGGTCGGGCTCGTGCCGGAAGAGTCGAGGGAAGGCTTCTGGCAGATTCCCGGAAGATATCGTCTACGGCCATACCGGAGCGGTTGAACAAGAAAATCCGCCACCGAACACGAGGAGGCAGCATCTTCCCGAATCCGGATTCCTGCCTGTGATTGGTCACGGCTTATCTGCAGGATGTTGTTAGGTCAGTACTTCGGAGCCCTCGAATTGCGTACTTCCGTTGACAGTACCGGCAAGCAGGTTTAAAATGATAATTAGAGGTCTTGTAAATAACATTTATAACATTTTTTATTTCTTCATGCCAATAACAAATCACATCGAATAGCTACCATGAAGTACTTTTCTTAAAACAGCAGAAGGTTGCAAACAGGGCAAGAATAGAGTAATGTTCCCGGTTGATTGACCCGGGCATCAGGCTTTAGGGCCGTCTGAATATCAATTTCTTCTCAATTCTATCTGAAAACGAAACAGGGGACTCCTCACTATCTCTGGTTTACTGGTATTGTTTTTAAACTATAAATCGGGGGACGTATCAGCGATCATCAGTATTTTTGAAATGAAAAGAGAATAAAATGGCTATCCAGCAATTGAATCTGCATATTTGCAGAAAAAAAAGTCGCCCCTAAAAGGATTCGTAGTCTTTTTGATTACAGCGATTCTGTTTCTCACATCTTTTGCCACAGCACAGGCTGCGGTGCTGAATATCGAAATCCTAACCAATATCACTTCGACGAACGACAGCGGTACAACCGCTTTAGATCCGTATTCGGGCGGCACTACGAACGATGTAAATTTCAGCATACATGGAGATGCGCCTGTGGCGGCGCAAGTGCTGTCAGGGACGCGTTGGGCGGTTTTGACCATTCCGGCAGAACTGCAAGGTCACGTAACGACGCGCACCGCCGCAAACAACGTAACCACCGACGTCACGCTGGACCTAAACGACGTTGGCTTGCTGACAACGGTTTTCTCCACGGTCAACGACCTTGCCACAACATTGACAGATATCTTAAACGGCTCGCTCGGCAGCCTGACGGGTGTTGAACTGGATACCACCCAGTTCTATCAAGATTTGAATTTGCTTCAAAATGTGCAAAACCTCATCGGCATAACGTATACAGCTCAGCCGGCGCTCAGTCAGGGCGGTACGATAATCATAGCCGACTTGGACTATGGGTTAGGCCCAATCCTGACTCAAAATCTAATCGATATTTTACAGGACTTGAAAACATCAACGAATAACTTGGAAGCGGTCGCTACAACCCCGTTGGGCGACGTTGTTGCAGGCCTGATCAACACCGCGCTGATACCTTTAAAAGCAGCTGTAACGGCGGCGATCGATTATCTGCTGACGCCGTTGCTTGGCGGTGCGGACCCGGATGGTGTGGTAAACAACATTACGCAACAGCTGCTCACCGCCTCGGTGCTTGGTGATACAACGGTAAGTATTCCAACAACGATCGACATTCCGGCTACGTCTTCGGGTCTCGTGGATTCCGTATTTGTTGGCACGGTTGTTCAAGCCAGCTTGCTCGATGTTCAGCTCCTGTCCACGGCGAACGGTACATCCGATGTATTCTGGGAAGGGGAAGCACCCGACACGACGAAGCCTGTCGTGACGGCGGTCTCGCCCTCCGGCACGGGCGCGCCGCTTGACGGCAGCGTGGCAATCACGTTCGACGAAGAGATGGACCCGGCCGTTGCGGGTACCGTCACGCTCAACGGCACGCCCATCGCAGGCGGCACCTGGGACTCCGGCCATACCGTATACACCGTCCCCTACACCGGGCTTGCCACGAGCACCACTTACACGGTCGGCATCAGCGGATTTGCCGACGTCGCGGGCAATGTCATGGATGCCGACAATACGCACAGTTTCACCACGACCGACGTTCCCGACACGACGAAGCCTGTCGTGACGGCGGTCTCGCCCTCCGGCACGGGCGCGCCGCTTGACGGCAGCGTGGCAATCACGTTCGACGAAGAGAT
>Ga0116164_10002194_pt1 | contig 14137 bp, 12 predicted proteins | sample AD_UKC109_MetaG_FD_89888 | JGI IMG/M metagenome (GOLD analysis project Ga0116164, IMG submission 89888) | Active sludge microbial communities of municipal wastewater-treating anaerobic digesters from Hong Kong - AD_UKC109_MetaG | ecosystem: Engineered > Bioreactor > Anaerobic > Digestate... | reverse complement strand
TCCTCCGTTTAGGTCAGAGTAGCCGCTAGTAATAATTACGCAGCGTGTGCAGGTGTTTGTCCTCTTCGGCGGCTATCCCGTTGAGGACGTCCGCGGCATTCTTATCCCCGCAGGCCCGGGCGAATTCGCGATAGGTTTCGGCGGCTTTCTTTTCGGCCTGGACCGCGAACTCCAACAGGCCTTCCCTGTCCCTGAGCATGCCCTGCCGTACGGCGTTCATCAATCCGCCCTCAAACAATACGGAAGAGGCGACGGCCGCGAGCATCAGGCGCTTTTCGGCGGCATCGTCCAAACCTTCATACAGCGTTTGGAACTGCGTCAGGTGTTCCTGCTCGTCATTCAGGATGATCGCAATCTGCTGCCGAAGCTCTCTGTGGTTCGGGTCGTTTTGATCGGTCAGCATCAACGCGCGCTCATATAGCTGTATGGCGCCGCGTTCCATTTCAATTGCCACGAAAAGCGCTTCCTGCCCTGATTTGATCAGCATTTGCGGCTCCTTTCCGTATGTTTTCCATGTGTTTTCCACAGTTCGCGCAAAACGGCTATGGAAAACCTGAAACCCTTATCTCGTAAGGGTTTCAGGAAGAATGTTACATATGTTAATTCTTCTGTGATAAATATTCGTTCAGTTTTTCCACAAGAGGCGCAGGGTCCGAACCATGGGCGGCGCAAGCATCCGTAAGCGATTCGCCCGTTGCGTGCGGGCAGCCGAGGCAGTGCATCCCATAATTCAGGAAGATGGTAGCCGTACCCGGATCCATCTGAAGGACTTCACTAATTGACATATCTTTGTTAACGGTTGCCATAAACTCATTTCCTCACTTTCTTGAACGGACAAAAGTCCGTATTCATCTTATCATTGGGCCGAAAAGATGTCAATGAAACGGGAAAGCGCTCGGCAGGCAAAAAGCCCCGTGAACATACGCCTCACAGGGCTTTGGCCGCGACGGTATAAACCGGTCTACGGCTGCATCGCGCCGAAGAACACCAGCCACGCGAGGATGGACTTGGCCGCCAGGGAAAGCACGATGTATGTCCGTTCGCCGTAAAGGTAATCCTTCCATTTGCCGGCCTTTTTGTATTGCAATATCATATTGACCGGGAAGGTGTTAAACATCACGAAATACGCAGAAACGATTGCCCACACAAACCACGGAACATCCCCGAAGTTCCCCGTGCCGAACATATAGATGAGGATGGCCGCCCAGGGAGCGAGCCCCGCGAACGCGCCCCACACAAAGGGGCCCCAGTTGATCCTGCCGCCTTCGCGTCCGCTGTTTAGCTGCTCCATCACAAGGCCGAACATGTTCATCGAAGCGTTGACGACGAAGATCAATATCAGCGACGCGATGTCGTAGATGCCAAAGAGCGTTGCGATCAGCACGATCATCACCGACGAGCTCAGCGCGTACTCAAACCAGCGGAATTTGTTGATGCCTTTTTGCAAATCCCGGTTGTAGACGGCGTTGAGTTTGTTTGGAATAGAGATCAGCGCGTGCGCCAGGGCGCTTAGCAGCAGGAATACCCCGGCCAGAATGCCGAATGGCAGCTCAAACAGCGCCCGGGACGCGGTTTCAAGCGTTTGCGTTTCCGTATTGTACGTCAGGTAGAATTGCGTGATCGTGGGGGAGAACTCGGCGATCTTCTGGATGACGCTGGTCGCAAGTAGGATCATCCCCACGCCTTGAATCAGATGCAGGCCGCCCATCAGCAGGTTGAAACGGCGAAGTTTCTTGTAAACAGGTTCCATACAAAACCCTCCAATTCTTTCGTTCAGGCGTTGTCATCGTAGCGTCCTTTGAAAGTTTGCGGCTGTTTCGTCGGTTGTGTTTTGTTTCATGCTTGCGCAGCGGGTGTGCGTTCTGAACGTATTATACCATACATTATCAAAAGCGGCGATATTTACGGCACTGCGCCGCACAAAGCACCGTCCGCGACGGCGCCGGCATTACCGGCTTTGGCAGCCATGCTGAAACCGAGGATGGGAAACCACCGGGCGCATGCTTGACAGCGTATATTGATTGCTATATGATTTTCCTTAGATATCCGTTTGAGGAATATTTTTACTGTGAGGAATAGACAAATGAGAAAGACGTTTGCAATCGTTTTGATTCTGTGTCTGGTGTTGCCTGTTATATCCGTATCGGCGGACGGCGCCACGCCGCGGTTCCGGTTTGAAAGCACGGTGATCGTCAGCTTTCAGGGCCGCGAAGCGATCGCGAGGGTACAGTTTATCAATCCCAACGGCGTCGGCCACGACGTGGAGGCCGAACTGCGGGACGAAAACGGCTATGTATTGGCGGCAAAGACGTTCACCAACAACAAGGTCAGGAGCGTCAAGTTCACGTTTCCCGACGATTGGATCGGCGCGAAATATCTGTCCGTATGGGTGGATGATGTGAAGGTATCCGAGGAAGACCTGTTTTTCGCCGTGGACGACCTGAGTAACAAGGCCGTCCGGCAGGTGGCCGCAAGCACGCAGCGCATGTCGATTACGCTGGACTGCGGCTACGGCGACACATACACGGACAGGCTGCTGGACCTGCTTGACGAGTTCGGCGTGAAGGTCACGTTCTTTGTAACCGGCCAATGGGCGGAAAACTTCCCCGATCACATTAAAGAATTTATCAGCCGGGGGCACGAAATCGGCAATCATTCCTATTATCATCCCCATCTCACGGAGGAAAGCTATGAGCGGGTACTCCGCGAGATCGTCAACACCAGCGACCTGGTTGAGGAGATCTGCGGGGTGCGGCCCGTGCTGTTCAGGCCGCCGTACGGCGACACCGACCACCTGGTACGCGCCATTTCCCGCGCCGCCGGGTGCGAGCATATCATCTGGACCGTGGATTCCCACGACTGGGACGATAATTACGACAAGGATAAGATCGTCCGCCGCGTGACCAAAACGGTGGATACCGGCTATATCATCCTTTTCCATAACGCGGGGAAATACACGGTGGAGGTTCTGCGCGAGGTGATCCCGTACTACCAGTCCCTGGGGTACGAACTGGTTCCCGTTTCCACCCTCCTGTCCGAAGGCGAGTATACCGTGAACGAAGACGGGCTTGTGGAGTTTGTGCAGGATCAATAAAGAAACCCAATTAAATCTTGAAGGAGCAAAAAATGAAAATCAAACATGTCTTCTCTGCTGCGCTTATTGTTATGCTGCTGATGACCGCCGCAGCGTCAAATGCGGATACCCTGTGGGAAAGCTGCGACGTTGATAATACGCCGGAATACTTTGACGATAGCTTCAGCGCCTTGCAGGGCATGGAATTGAATGAATTCGCGGTCGGATTGGATGCGGAGTATTATGGCTTTTTTACAGAGTATGTGACCTATGCCAGCATTGGCATATGCAATCCGCAGATTGATGAACCCAGAGACGAAGACGTGTGGGTCTTCCACGAATTCGTGCTGGACGAGATTACGCTGGAAGAAGCGAAAACGCTGTTTGAGGAAAATTCCGGCAAGGAAATGTATGAAGAAGAAGGCTGCTACGGCTACGAATATGACGGGCACGGCTTTGGGCTGTATTGTGAAACGGATTGGGACGGCAATACCAATTTGCTGTATTCAGTTATGATAAAAAGCCAATACCTGCCTGATATCAGAACGATAGAGGATTATAATCAGATCACCGATATCCCCTTGCCGTCGGACGAAGAAGCCTATCTGCAGAGCTTGGCGCTGGAATATAATGCGGCCGCAAAGGATGTAAGCGTAACCTATGAATATACGTTTTACAGCGGCCAGATTAACGATGCTTTTGAAGAGTACTGCGACGCCGTGTCGCAAATCGAAAGCCATATAGACGAGAACAATCAACTGACGTCCATCGTCAGGCCCGGCGTATACTTAGCTGCCTGGGTTGACCCGGAACGATACGATGGCGTGGATGCGCTGAATGTTGTGGTTGAGCCGCTGCCAATCTCCGTGTTTACCTGCGGGTTTGAAGATCAACTCAACGCGACCTTGGAATCCAGGCCGGTTCCGGCTGTGATTGCGGATTTGCTGGATATCGTCATGCCGTCTTTCACCGCTTGTGATCTTGTTTTGGACTGCCAGCAGGATTGTATGTACGTTACGCTTCACAGCGATGCGTATAACGGCAGGCCATTTTATCAGGAAGTGTTTGACTATCTGGGAATGGAAGGGGAGAGCGACAGCTCTTTGGATGGATTTTGGTATGTAACGGATGATTACAGGGTTTCTTTCCATTATAACGCGGATGAAAGCTATGCCCGGTTTGAAATTCAGGCAAGCACGGAAGAGATGCTGGATTACGGGCAAGCCGTTATGGAGGCATATCCTTATGCGCTGATGCCGGTTTTTCCGGAGGAGATGGATATCGTCGGAATTTCCTATCCCGTTACGGTCGCCTATGATGTGGATCAAAAAGCGCTTTCGTATCGGCAGACCAATGAGTTTATGATGTCGGTTGAAATCAGCGGCAGCGCCGACGAAAACGGCGTGGAGGACTATTTACTCTGCGCGTATCCGCCGCGTTATCCGGAAATGTCCGATTTGACGGTCAAAGGCGTTTCCGCTTTTCTCTATACCGAGTATTATGATGAAGACAATGTAACGTGTATTGAGATTACATTCCGAAACAGCGATATTCTGGGGCGCTATGACGAAGATGAGGAATAGGAAATAAACTGTTCAAACACACACCGGTTGGCGGCTTGGGTACTTGACGCCTTGTTGAAAAGCTATACATTTGCATTTTATAGGCGATAGGATGCAATCTCGCTTTAAGTTTCCAAAGCGAACGAGTTCATTACCGTCTCCAGGATTTTCTCCAATTCCTGCAGCGATTCGGCGTTTGTGGATACCCAGGTGAAACAGAAAGCGTATGCGATGTCATTTTGAAAATAGTATAACAGCGTTTGGGTGCAAACCGTGTTGTCGATCGTGGCCTGAAATACCAGCTGTAGATACTCCTTATCACCGTATGCGGTGATGGATCCGCCGTCAAGTACCTCCGTATCGATAAACAAGGTCTCGTAATAGGCGATCATCATGGGGGAAATTCCGGAGTTCGCCAATTCCAAACTGTCCGGTGTGGCGAAACTGGAACAGGATACTGTGATGGTGTTTCCCAGCGAATCAAAGAATTCAACCAAACCGTCTTCCGGAGCGGATGCCATCGCCAATTGCATCGTATCCAAGGCGGAGGCGCTCATTCCTTCGATTGCTTGCTCGCCATCCGCCATTTGTCGAATATAATCATCGAGGGTTTCCTGGTCCATCAGGATCCACCCGGACGGATAGTCAACGTGGTATCCAAAGGTTATATTGGCGTACGTTGTATATTCTGTTTCCGCCGCGTCTGCGGTTTCAGCCAGCGCGGGACAATATAATCCGATCATCGTCAAAACAGTCAGGAATACAAAGAGCTTTTTCATACGCTACCTTCTTCATCATTATTTGCATGTTTACCCGCTTATTATAGTGCCGCCGGACGAGAAGTCAAGAAAAGCAATATAGTATTTGCATTTTCGTGCCTCGTCCGTTGTCCTCCGTCTCCCGTACCCCGTTCACCCGCCGAGAAACCTGTTTCGAGGCGAACAGGAGGAGCGACGGAATGAATGAGAGAGTTTTTATGTAATAAAAAGTCGCGAACGATATGTAGTCCGCGACGACTGGTGACCCATCCGCGACTCGAACGCGGGACACCCTGATTAAAAGTCAGGTGCTCTGCCAACTGAGCTAATGGGTCGTAGGCTGGACAAACAGCAAAATGTATTATATAGACAAGGCGAAGGTTTGTCAATGATGGCTTTGCTGAAATGCGGGATTCTACAGGGCATAACTGAAAGTAGATACATATCTTCGTTCTTCGTACCCCGTCCACCCGCTCCAAAGCCTGCCTTGGAGCGAGAGGCATCCAAGGGAAGCGTGTGCCCTGTGCGGCACTTCGGCGAAGCCGAAAGCGACCCGGAGATGGGAGCCTTTACAGAGCACAATGACCGAGTGAGGGAATTGTGCGACAATAAAGGCGATTATGCAAGGAAATCCGCGGAGGTTTTTGCGACAGCAAAAACGGAGCGATGTTTCCTTAGCTCCGACGATAAATTGCATTCTCGTACGGTTTTTGGTATGATATGAACCACACCGCGTACCAATATCCATTGAGGAGGACCGAATGTATGAGCGACTTTGTTTTAAGCTGTAGTTCCACAGCTGATTTATCGCAGAAAGAGTTTGACGCAAGGGGTATACAGTATATCTGTTACCATTATTCCATCGACGGTGTGCAGATGTTTGATGATCTCGGTAAAACCATGCCGCTTGATACCTTCTATCAGCGGATGCTGGACGGCGCGGACACCAGCACCTCGCAGGTCAACGCCGGCGAGTACGAGGCGTACTGGGAGTCATTTTTGAAAGACGGCAAGGACGTGATGCACGTTACGCTGTCCTCCGGCATAACAGGCTCGTACAACTCGGCGGTCATTGCCAAGGATCAGCTCAAAGAAAAATATCCGGACCGTACCATTCGTGTGGTGGACAGCCTTTTGGCGTCGTCGGGCTATGGTCTTTTCATGGATAAGCTTGCCGATCTGCGCGACGAAGGGAAATCATTGGACGAAGTGGCCGATTGGGCTGAAGAACACAAGCTGGAAGCGCACGCCTGGTTTTTCTCTACCGACCTCACCTTCTATATCAAAGGCGGCAGAATCTCAAAAGCCTCCGGATTTGTGGGCACGCTGCTGAAAATCTGCCCGCTTTTACACATGAACAAAGAGGGCAGGCTGGAGGCCAAAGCCAAGGTGCGCTCCAAGCACAGGGCGATCAAGGAGATCGTCAACCGCATGATCGACAATGCGCAGGACGGCCTGGGCTATACCGGCAAATGCTACCTGTCCCATTCCTACTGCCCCGAGGACGCCAACGCCGTGGTGGAGCTGATCAAAGCCAGCTTCACGAAGCTGGAGGGCGAACCCGTGGTGCATGATATCGGCACCACCATCGGCAGCCATACGGGTCCGGGCACGGTGGCGGTTTTCTTCTGGGGCAAGAAGCGGGAGGACTGAAGCTTCCCGCACCGTATACTTTACGACAGTTTTAATCGAGGACGCGTTTTAATGAAACCTGAATATCATGAGCAACGAATCAAGCTAAACGACGGATGGTTGTTCGCCAAAGAATCTCCGCGGGACTTTATGCCTGTGGAGATTCCGCATGATTGGCTGATAAAGGATACGTCAAAGCTGTACCAAAGCGGCACAGGCTATTACCGCCGCGCGCTGGACGCATCTTTCCTGGCGGCGGGACAGCGGCTGTACCTGTATTTCGACGGCGTGTATATGGACACGACCGTTTTTATCAACGGAGAAAACGCCGGTGAATGGAAGTACGGCTGCACGGCGTTCTGGTTCGATATTACGGATTTCGTCCTCAGGGATAAACCCAACGAAATTCTGGTGAAGGTCAATTACCAATCGCCCAACGCGCGCTGGTACACCGGCGCGGGCATCTACCGCGACGTGTTCCTGATCGTGAAAAACCTATGCCATTTTGCGCCGGACGGCATCTATATCACCACCTGCCGGGAAAACGGGCAATGGAAATATCACGCGCAGGCCGAGGTGAAATCGCCGGATGACGGGTATACCGTCCGCCACGAACTCGTGGAAAAAGATGAAGAGATCCGCCCGTGGGATATTGGCGATCCCCAACTATATACGCTGCGTTCTGAGCTTCTGGTGAACGGCGAAATCACTGATACGGTGTACACGCGTTTTGGCTTCCGCAGCCTGCGTTTTACGGCCGATCAGGGATTCTTTTTGAACGGGAAACCCGTCAAGCTCAGGGGCGTATGCCGGCACGGCGACCTCGGCGGGCTGGGCGGGGCCGTGAACCGGGACGCGATGTATCGGCAGCTGGCGCTGATGAAGCGCATGGGTGTTAACGCTATCCGCACGGCGCACAACCCGCCGTCCCAAGTTTTTATGGAACTGGCGGACGAGATGGGCTTTCTGGTATTGTCGGAAATCCTGGATATCTGGCGGCAGAAGAAAACCGAATACGATTACGCGCGTTTTTTCGACGAGTGGATCCAGCGGGACGTGGCGTCGTGGATACGGCGCGACCGCAACCATCCCTCGGTCATCATGTGGAGCGTCGGCAACGAGATCCCCGACACGCACATGGACGCGGAAAAGGGCGCGGAAACCATCCGGTATCTGACGGAGCTCGTGCGCAGGCACGACCCGGACGGCAACGCGCCGGTGACGCTGTGTTCCAACTATATGGCGTGGGAGAATACGCAGCGATGCGCGGATGTCCTCAAGTTGATCGGCTATAACTACGGCGAGGACCTGTATGCAGCGCACCACGAAGCGCATCCCGACTGGATGATTTTCGGCAGCGAAACCGCGTCCTCCGTGCAGAGCCGCGGCATCTATCATTTTCCATTGAATCAAACGCTGCTTGCGGACGACGATTTGCAATGTTCCGCACTTGGCAACAGCTTTACCAGCTGGGGTACGAAGAATCTGGAAACCATGATTTTAAACGACCTGCATACGCCGTACTCGCTCGGGCAGTTCATCTGGACCGGGCAGGATTACCTTGGCGAGCCGACGCCGTACCAAACGAAGAATTCATACTTCGGGCACGCAGATACGGCGGGCTTTGAAAAGGATACCTTCTACCTCTTTCAGGCGGGCTGGACCGATTTTGAAACGCAGCCCGTGCTGCACCTGTTCCCGTACTGGGATTTCTCCCCCGGAGAGATGATCGACGTGCGGGTATGCACCAACGCGCCTGAGGTTGAACTGTTTCTCAACGGCCAAAGCCTCGGCAGGCGCAAGCTGCACGGGCGGCTGCTTGCCGACTGGCAGGCGCCCTACGAGCCGGGCATACTCAAAGCCGTCGCATACGACCGTCAGGGCAATCCCGTCAGGGAAGCGCGTCGCGTATCCTTCGGGGACGCGGTTTCGCTTTCGCTTTCCAGGGAAGTGTACGGCGAGCTGCATTTCATTACGGTCACGGCGCTGGACGCGGACGGCAATACCGTGGAAAACGCCAACCGCCGCGTACGTGTCACGGTTACAAACGGACGCTTGCTGGCGCTGGACAACGGCGATTCCGCGGACTTCGAGCCTTATCAGGGTACGGACAACCGGCGGTTGTTTTCAGGCAGGCTGCTGGCTATCGTCATGGCCGATGCGGGGCAAACCCCTGAAGTGGGCGCGGCGCTTTGCGACGAGGATATCCCCATCCGCAAGGTGGAGCTTGCGCGGCAGGGGGATGAGATTACCGCGACCGTTTTTCCGAAAAACGCGGGCTATAACGACCTCGGCTGGCGCGTGACCAATGCCGTGGGCATCGACAGCCCGCTTGCGTCACTGACCGTGCATCCGGACGGGAAACACGCGACGCTCAAGGAAATGGGCGACGGTACGGCCTATGTCCGCTGTATGCCTAAAAACGGCAGGGAGCACGCGGCGTTCATCTCCCTGACGCGAATCGATATCAGCGGGCACGGCGAGGTATACTTGAATCCGTACGATTTTATTACGGGGGGTTTATACAATCTCAGCAACCAACCGCTTGGCAACGGAAACGAGCGCGGCGTGGCAACGCTTCGCACAGGGGAAAGCCATGTGGGCTTTGCCAACCTGGACTTCGGCGACTATGGCGCGGATACGTTTGAACTGCCGCTGTTCGCCATGGAAAACGAACCCTTGTCCTTTGAAGTTTGGGAAGGGATGCCGCTTGGCGGCGGGCGGAAACTTGCCGACTTTGATTATCGGCTGGGTTCCATCTGGGCCGTATATCAAACGGAAACCTATACGCTTCCCGAACGGCTGAAAGGCGTAACCACACTGTGCTTTGTCTTTCATAAAAAAGTGCATATCAAGGGCTTCCGCTTCAAACGGTTGAACAAAGCCTTTGCAACGCTTGCCGCCGCGGACTGCGACGATATCTACGGGGACAATTTTAAAATAATCGGCAACGCCGTGGAAAATATCGGCAATAACGTAGTAATCGAATACCGGGATATGGATTTCGGGGCGGAGGGAACGGATAAGCTGTCACTGTGCTGGCGGTCGGCGCTTGAGAAAAACGCCGTGCAGATCGTTTTTTCAAACGGGGATGACAGCGCGCGCCTGATGATCGAGGCGGATCGGGCGGAGGAATACCGCGAAGCCGTGTTTGCGCTGGGCAGGCGGATCAAGGGCATGAATACCGTATCGTTCATCTTTTTGCCAGGCTGCTCGCTGGATTTGAAGCGTATCCGGTTTATCCCGAACCGGAAATGTTTCTAAACCGTTTTCACGTAAATTTTCAAAAGGTATTGACAATAATAATTGCGGTCATTTATACTCAGTATAGATAAATAACAGAAACTCTTTAAAGAGTGTAGCCCGGGTAATATACTACTATATTAGTTCACACATACTCCGATTGGGCTGTATCCGGGTAGTTATTGAATATGTGAGGTAGTCATGTTGGCACAAGCACGTACGCCAAGGGCGGTCAAACGGTATAAGAACCGCATGCATTTCAAACGATACTGGACATTATACGCGATGCTGCTGCTGCCGATGGCATATTTTGTGATCTTCAAGTACATTCCGATGATGTACATCCAAGTTGCGTTTAAGAAATACAGCATTATCAAAAGCCCCTGGGAAATGGAATGGGCAAAGAACAACGGATTTGAGTATTTTATCAAGGCGTTTGCAAACCGTGATTTTCTCTACGCGCTTCGCAACACCATAATGTTGAATTTTCTGGATTTATTAATTGGGTTTCCGGCGCCGATTATTCTGGCTATTGTCCTTAACGAGCTGCCATACCGTCGCTTTAAACGCTTTACGCAGACGGTTGCCTATATGCCGCACTTTCTGTCGTGGATCATTATTGCCGGTCTGGCACTGCAGCTTTTCGCGCCGACTTCAGGCCTGGTGAACATACTCATTAAACGCATGGGGTTTGAGGCAATTCCCTTCATGAACGAACCCACACACTGGGTGTTCACCTACATATTCCTTGGTGTGTGGCAGAGCATCGGCTGGAATACCATCATCTATCTGGCGGCGATGACCGCGATCAGCCCGCAGCTTTACGAGGCCGCGGCGGTGGATGGCGCCGGGCGTATGCGTAAGATTTGGCACGTCACCTTACCGGGACTGCGCCCTACGATTGTGGTTTTGCTGATTTTGGCGCTGGGCCGCATTTTGGGCAGTGAATTTGAGCGGCCGTATGCGCTGACGAACAACCTGGTTAAAAGCGTATCCAACGTACTATCAACGTTCATCTATACCAACGGTATTCGAAGTCTGCAATTTTCACTGACCACCGCGGTTGGGTTCTTCCAATCAGCCATCTGTGTAATTTTCCTGTTCGGGGCTAACGCGATTGCCAAACGGACCGGCGAACGCGGCATTTGGTAAGGGGGACAGGAAAAGCATGATCAGATCTAAATCAATGAAGCTCGGAGATTTCATCGTCGTCGCCCTTTGTGTTATTTTAATCCTTATCTGCCTGCTGCCGATTGTCAATATCGCATCCCGTTCCCTGTCGTCACCTACGGCGCTGGTACGCAATGAAGTCATTTTATGGCCAATCGGGCTGAATTTTGACGCGTATGAGCTGGTGCTGACCGATTCCGATTACACTTGGTCGTTGTTATGGACAGCTATCCTGACGGTTTGGGGCACCGTAACCTCTATGATCATGACCACGTTATGCGCATATCCTCTTACCTACCAGCAGCTCAAGGGACGCAAAATTATCAATTTCCTCATCCTTTTGACGATGTACTTTAACGCCGGACTAATCCCGACGTACCTGCTGTTGAAGAACCTTGACATGCTGGGACGGCCGATTGTGCTGATTTTACCCTATTGCCTTAGCGTGTTCAACATGATCCTGATGCGCTCGTTTATGTACGGGATTCCTGAAAGCTTGAAGGAGTCCGCGGAACTTGACGGTGCAGGCCCGGTGCGTATCCTTGTCAGTATCTATCTGCCGCTGTCCACGTCGGTTATCGCTACACTGTCGTTGTTTTATGCGGTGGGACGCTGGAATGGATTTTCAGACGCGCTGATGTTTTTATCCAGCGAACGCAAATACTATCCCATCCAGTTGCTTTTGTATTACATCATCAACAACGCGATGAGCATCGAGATTGCAACCCAGGAAGGCTTTACCATGCCGGGTGTGGCTGATACCGTTAAAGCGGCGACGGTTATGTTTGCCACCATCCCCATACTGCTCGTTTATCCTTGGCTGCAGCGCTACTTTATCCACGGCGTAACGCTGGGAGCTATCAAGGAATAGTGTTGTACCAAACGCATCAGATCTTGATGTGTTCACAGGTAATAAAAACAAGGAGGGTTACCCATGAAGAAACTGGTTTCCGTACTTATGACTCTGCTCATGGTGCTCAGCGTACTGACGCCGCTTACGGCGTTGGCGGACGACGAATTTGTTGATGGCAAGTTTGTTGAGACCAAAAGCATCACCGTTGAGATCTATGACCGCAATGGTGAAACAGCAGCTGAAGACAATGTGTATACCGACTACATCAAACAGGGCATGCTCGAAAGGTACAATATCGATGTTACGTTTGTGCCTGTGCCCCGCTGGACAGAGGTTGACGAAATGAACAACCTGCTGGCAGCGAACAACGCGCCTGATGTGAGCGTGACCTACAGCTATCCGACCATCCTGACCTATGCCGAGATGGGCGGCGTACTGGATCTGGCTCCGCTGCTGGAAGAATACAAGGATCTGCTTCCGGATCTTTGGGATCTTCTGGGCGACACGAACATTTACTGGGATCAGGATCCGTATGAAGACACGCTTTGGTGCGTGGAAGCCGTACTGCTCAACAACCGCCGCATCAATACCTTTATCCGTAAGGATTGGCTGGATGCACTCGGCTTAGAGATCCCGACCACGACGCAGGAATTCGAGGATGTCCTCTATGCGTTCCAGGCGAATGCCGAAACGCTGCTCGGTGAAGAAGCCGACAAGATGATCCCCTTCGCGACCAGCTATGATGTTGGCTGGAGATGCAACCACATCCTGACAAGCTTCATGCCCAGCACCTTCACCGACGAAGATGCGTATATCTATGGCTTTGACGACAGGCAGATGCTCTACGAAGGCAATAAAGAAGCCGTCCGTCTGCTCAACAAATGGTATAACGACGGCCTGATCTGGCAGGATTTCCCGCTGTATCCCGCCGGCGACACGACCGAAGATAACCTGATCAAATCCGGCTATGTCGGCGCGTTCCAGCACAACTGGGATTACCCCTACCGTAACGGCGAAGACAGCATCCAGTATGTGCTCAAAGACCTTGTAGGCGAAGAGGCAGAGTTCATCGCGATCGAGCCCTTCACCAATGACGAAGGCGTAGCTGTGAAGCTGCTCTCCAACCCCATCGACCGCAAAGTGTTCTTCCCGGCCACCAATGACGAGCCGCTCGCTTCGCTGCTCTACCTGAACTTCATCGCTACGCTGGAAAACCGCATCTATCTGGCATTCGGCGATGAAGGCATGACCTATCAGCTGACGGAAGACGGCGCATACGAGGGTATTACAGAGTCTGATGTTGCCTACCACATCAATTCCTGGTGCAATATCGACTACACCATCCTCAACAATGGCTTCCAGCTTGAAACCACCGAACTGACGGCCAAAACCATGGCACTGTCCTATGCGGCGGTTGACAGCTCGTACATCGAGACGGCGCTGGATGTTGCACTTAGCAACGGCAAGATCTTCAAGTATTATAACTTCGGCACGATCGAATCGGAAACCGGCATGGGCCCGGTTCTGGATGAGAAGCGCAATGTGCTTTACAGCGTTGCAATCACCGCATCCGTCGAAGACTTCGATGCCGTTTACGATGCCGCGATGGCCGATTACCTCGCAAGCGGCGGTCAGGCGATCATCGACGAGCGTGCGGCCAAAATGGCAGAGGCTCTGGGCGAATAAGTTCGCTTATCGCATGTGACCCAAACAAACGGCGGGCTCCGAAAGGAGCCCGCTTTGAGTGTCAAAAAAGTGGCTTCGCCTCTTTTTTGAAGTTCGGGTCATGTTTGCGGCACAATGCCGCAAACTCCCCGCCCGACCGGCAAAGCCGGTCGATACGAAT
>Ga0116164_10002192_pt1 | contig 14147 bp, 8 predicted proteins | sample AD_UKC109_MetaG_FD_89888 | JGI IMG/M metagenome (GOLD analysis project Ga0116164, IMG submission 89888) | Active sludge microbial communities of municipal wastewater-treating anaerobic digesters from Hong Kong - AD_UKC109_MetaG | ecosystem: Engineered > Bioreactor > Anaerobic > Digestate... | reverse complement strand
TAGTTATGTAAAGAATTTTGGTATGGCCAGCGGCCTGCCCATCGAGGCCGAAGGATCGGGTTACGATCCGGCCGATCCCTGGTCGAACCGGGATCCCCGTTTTTATAAAACCATTCTTTACGATGGCGTACGCGTGATCAAGGGCGATGGTAACGAAGCCTATCGCTATGCAAACCTGTATAACGAGGGCAATTACCGGAACGATGGAACAGGCAGCCGAAGCGGATACATGCTCCGTAAATTCATGCATCTTACCATTAATAACTCCGACAATGAGGGGCGAAATATCATTCTTCTTCCCGCCTATTTGCGTTTGGCCGATGTTTATTACATGTATGCCGAGGCTGTTCTTCACGGATACGGATCGGCAACCAGCAGCCACCCCGGATATATGACGGCCGTGGAAGCCGTTAATAAAGTACGCGAACGGGCCGGAGTACCCGGAGTTGATGAACGCTATCTGGGATCCAAGGATGCATTTATGGGTGAAATCATTCGGGAAAGAGCCGTAGAGCTCGCCTTCGAAGCCAATCTTCGCTTCATGGATCTCCGCCGGTGGATGATTGCCGAACAAAAGCAATACAAAGAAAAAACGGCCCTTGATTTTGATCGGGGTGACGATGGAAAACCCATCAATATGAAGGAGCGGATCGTGGTAAACCGGGTGTTCGAAAGCAAACACTATTGGTTACCTCTGCCAACCGACCAGGTAAATCTGTATCCCGAACTCTATCAAAACCCCGGCTGGTAAATCAAAAACGAACGAAATGATGAATCCAAAATCAGAACATCCAATGAATTTATACAAAAAAATAGGGATAAGCGGACTATTGCTCCTTTTCGGCATGATGCTGGCGAGCGGGCAAAATGCCGGCGTAATCAGGGTTCAAACCATGGTTTGCGACCCGGAAGGTAATCCGATACCCGACGCAGCCGTATACGGAAACGAGGGATACCTGTTCTCCTTCACCGACAATGCAGGACAGTTCACCATGGAAGTCAATCCCAATTCATCGTTGTATATAACAGCGGAAGGCTTCCAGGATAAAACACTGAAAGCGGCATCGGGTATGGAAAAAATCATGCTCGAACGGATGAATGGAAACGAATTAGTGAACGTTGCCTTTAAGCAAATCGAACGGAAAGATCTTCCTGGAGCAATCAGCGTGGTTCGGCCCGGCGATTTCCTTGACGAAGACTATTCGCGCAACACAGCAGACATAAACGCCCGCACGAGTGGCCTCCTTTGGGGAAATAACCTGTGGGGAATGGACGGGGCCATGGTTTTAATCGATGGCGCCCCGCGTAGTTTTGATGACATCAAGATGGATGAAATTGACCAAATCACCGTTCTGAAAGGCGTAAATGCGATTGCCCTTTACGGAAGCCATGCTGCCAAAGGGGTCATCCTTATTACATCAAAAAGAGGTATTGCCCATAAACGGGAAATGAGCGTTCGCATCACATCCGGTATTGCCAGCCCTAAGTCTTTCCCAAAGTACCTGGGCTCTGCCGATTATATGACACTTTATAACGAGGCCCGTATTAACGACGGACTGGATCCCATGTTCGATGACGAGACGATTGCCAATTACCGTTCCGGCAATTCGTTCCGGTATCCCGACATCGATTACTTTTCTTCCGATTACCTGAATCCCTTTACATATGCTACCGATATCGTCACCGAATTTTCCGGAGGAAACGATCATGCCCGGTTTTATACCAACGTGGGTTGGTCGACGAATAGCACCCTCCTCAAAATAGGCGAAGGGAATAACGAAAACATCAACCGGTTCAATGTGCGGGGAAATATCGACCTGAAACTGAATGATTTTATTTCCAGTACGGTTGACATTGCAGTCATCCTGAACGATTCACGGTCGGGACTGGGAAATTATTGGGAAAATGCCACAACGTACCTGCCCCACAAGTATGCCCCGCTGATCCCTCTTTCGCTGATCGCTCCCGACTCGGCCGCTGTTTTGCAACTGGGAAACAACAGCAGGAACATCATCGACGGTGCTTACCTTTTAGGGGGATCCCAGGAATACCTGACCCATCCCTTTGCCGATTTATATGTGGGAGGTTATACCAAAAATATCAGTCGTATTTTGCAGGTAACCAACGGAATAAATGTTGATTTTGGTCAGTGGGTAAACGGTTTGTCGTTTCAGACCAAGATTTATGCCGATTTCAACAGCGCATACAATCAGTCGATCAACAATACCTATTCGGTTTACGCACCCGTATGGAGCGACGATCCCAATGCGAACAACATCGTCGGCCTCACCAAATTTGGGAACGATTCCCGCCCGGGAGTCCAGAATGTAAGTGGGACAGCCCAACAGCGCTTGCTGGGATTCTCGGCCCAGTTTAACTACCAGAAAACCATTGAGGAGAAACACAACTTGTCGGCCCTCCTTTTGGGGCAGGCTACATCCATCAACCGAAACGGTGTATATCAGGATTCCCTGAACTCAAATATCGGATTGCAACTGGGCTACAATTTCCGGCACAAATACTGGGTCGATTTCAGCGGTGCCCTGGTCAATTCCACCAAACTGCCCGCAGGTAACCGGCTGGCATTCTCGCCAACCATCAGCCTGGGTTGGTTAATCAGCGCCGAAGATTTTTTTAAGGCCGGATTATTTGATCACCTGAAGCTAACCGCTTCTGCGGGTATCCTGAATACCGACCTGGATTTCGGGCGCTATTATCTTTACGATAATATCTATTCTCCTGCTTCCTGGTTTTCGTGGTTTGATGGCACGTATGTGAACAGGGCCACAACGTCCCAGTTTGGTCCCAGTCCGAATCTTTCATTTTCAAAACGCGAAGAAGTGAATTTCGGGATACAGGGTTCTTTACTGAAAAAAATGCTTCAGTTCGAAGCCTCGTTTTTCTTGACACAAATGAAAGGTTTGCCCGTGCAACCCCTGACCCAATACCCCGAATACATCAGCGATTGGGTTCCCTATACCAATTACAACGCGAATCAGTATGCCGGAATCGATGCTGCGATTAACTTCAATAAAAAAGTGGGCGACTGGAACTACAACCTGGGACTCTATGCTACCTGGGTTACGACCGAAGTTATTAAACGGGATGAATTGTATGAAGATACTTACCGATACCGGACCGGCAAACCCACCGATGCCATTTTCGGGTTGGAGAACCGGGGATTCTTTACCGATCAGGCCGATATCGACCAAAGTCCGCTCCAGGCATTTGGCGATGTAAAACCCGGCGATATAAAATATGCCGATCAGAACAACGATAACGTCATCGACGAAAAAGACGAAGTCATGATCGGACGATGGGTGGCTCCTTTGAATTTTTCATTGAACTTTTGTATTTCGTACAAAAACCTGACTCTTTTCATCCAGGGAACCGGAAATACAGGCGGTAACGGAGTGAAAACGAACAATTATTACTGGGTGGATGCCGACGATAAGTACTCCGAAGAAGTTCTTTCGCGGTGGACCGAAGAAAGCAAGAATTCGGCCCGCTTTCCCCGTTTGAGTTCCCAGTCGAATAACAACAATTTCCGTTATTCCGATTTCTGGGCATACAATACCGATCGCTTTAACCTGAACAAGGTGCAGCTTACTTATAACCTGCCCCGAAAATGGATGCGAAATTCCTTTATTCGAGACATGGGCATCTATATCAACGGTTCCAACCTGTTTACGTTCGCCGAAAACCGCGAAGTGCTGGAATTAAACATTGGCCGGGCTCCGCAAAACAGGTACGTTAACCTGGGTGTTCGTATGAAATTTTAACCATGAATCTTGTAAAAAAAGATACGATGAAGAAGAATAGTATACTGCTTTTAATCTGGGTTTGGGTTTTTGCCGCTTGCGACGATATTTTATCCCCGGCCGATGAAAACCTGCGCACACTGGAAGATATCTACGACGATCCGAGTTTCGCCGAAGGGATATTGCTGAATGCATACACCCGTCTTCCGACCAACTACTATTCGTACAGCGAAGTCGCTACCGACGATGCCGTAACGAACAACAAAACCAACGACTACCTGAGGGCAGCTACCGGGCAATGGTCGGCGATTTTCAATCCACTGAGTCAGTGGGATAATTCCTATACGGCCATCATGTATCTGAACAAGTTCCTTGAAGAAACCGATAAGGTTACCTGGAGCTTTACCAGCGATACGGCCAATGTGTTGTTTAACAACCGTCACAAAGGTGAAGCCCACGGCTTAAGGGCTCTTTACATGCTCTACCTTCTTCAGCACCATGGTGGATACGGTCCCGACGGAACCCTTCTGGGCGTGCCCATTGTGACCGAATCAATGGATGCAAATTCGGAATTTCCCAAAACCCGAAACACCTTTGAAGAATGCATGCAGCAGATATATCGTGATTTAAATGCAGCTGAAGATTTTTTGCCGGTTGATTACGAAGATGTGGAAGAAGACCAGTCGCCCCCCGATCCGTATGCAAATTACACACCGGAACAATACAACCGGGTATTTGGAGCGGTTAACAAACTACGGGTATCGGGGCGCATTGTAAAAGCTATCAGGGCAAAGGCCGCATTATTGGCCGCAAGCGATGCCTACCGGGATGGAACAAGCACTACATGGGAGGATGCAGCCCGGTATGCGGGCGAAATAATCAACCTGTATGGAGGCCTTAGCAGCATCGACGACAAGGGACATATCTTTTACAAATCAGCCCAGGTGAAACGAATAAACCTGAGCAAAGGCTACGATTCCGACGAGATGCTCTGGAGGGGAAGCCTCGAAGGCACCGGATCTACAGGAAGGGAAGAAGATAATTACCCCCCAACCCTTTTCGGGAACGGACGGGTGAATCCTACCCAAAACCTTGTCGATGCATTCCCTATGGCAAACGGATATCCGATCGACCACCCGTCGAGCGGCTACGATCCCAATAATCCGTATAAAAACCGCGACCCGCGCCTGGGCGAATACATTTTGCTGAACGGCTCTTCGTTTGGCGGGAAAACCATTTCTGTAGCCCAGGGCAGCGGCCACGACGCCGTGAATGCAATAAAAACATCAACCCGTACAGGATATTACCTGAAAAAGCTGCTCCGCGAAGATGTGAAACTCGATCCGGCTGCCACACAAGCCCAACAGCACTATGCGGTTCATATACGCTATACCGAAATCTTCCTGATTTATGCCGAAGCGGCCAACGAAGCCTGGGGCCCCGATGCAAAGGGCTCTTACGGGATTTCCGCCCGCGAAGTGATGGCTGCCCTCCGAAGCCGGGCAGGGATCAAACAGCCCGATAGCTACCTGGACTCGGTAACTTCAAAAGAGGATATGCGAAAACTGATCCGCAACGAACGTCGCCTTGAACTCTGTTTTGAAGGATTCCGATTTTGGGATTTGCGTCGCTGGAAAGTGAATCTGACCGAACCTGCCCGTGGAATAAAAATCGACGGCAGCACCCTTTCCGTATCCAACGTGGAGGATCGGATCTACAGCGATTACATGTATTATGGACCGCTGCCCTATAACGAAGTGCTCAAATCGGATTTGGTGCAAAATGCAGGTTGGTAATAGTTGAAAATTTATAAAATTCAGCAAGATGAAAAAAATGAAAATAATCGCTTTCCTGGCATTCGCCCTGATTACTGCATGCCAGAACGAACCCTGGGATTTTCCCGATTACGACTACACAACGGTGTATTTTCCCTATCAATCGCCGGTACGGACGCTGATCCTTGGAGAAGACATTATCGATAATTCACTCGACAATGCCCATAAATTTAAAGTGATGGCTGCCCTTGGAGGGGTTTACGAAAACACGAAGGAAATTGTAATCGACGTAAGGGTCGACAATCAGTTGTGCGATAGCCTGAAATTCAGCTCGGCAGCTGGTAACGATGTATTTGCCCTGCCGTCTGATTATTATATTCTTCCCGAAAAACAGCAAATTGTTATTCCTTCCGGAAGTGTTATGGGCGGAATGGAAGTCCAACTCACCGATGCCTTTTTCAACGACCCGCGCTCCATTTCTCATGCCTTTGTCCTTCCGCTCGTGATGACTTCCGTTTCCAATGCCGATTCGATCCTGAGCGGGGCTTCCACGCTCGAAAACCCGGATCGCCGTGTTACGGGCGATTGGACCACGGTTCCCAAGGACTATACACTTTATGCTGTCAAATTCATCAATCCCTGGCATGGGAATTACCTGCGCAGAGGAGTCGATGTTGTGAAAGGAAAACAGGGGAACACGACGCTCGATACCACCATTGTATACCGGGCAAAATATGTTGAATGGGACGAAGTGATCAGCATTTCGACGGTTTCCTTGAACGAAGCTTCCATGCAATTGAATACACGGAATAAGGGAAGTTTGGATAATATATCCTTCGAAGTGATGATTCAGTTTGATCCAAACGGTGAAAACTGTACCCTTTCGCATCCCGAATCAGCATCGTACACACTTACCGGCAGCGGAAAATTTGTCAACGATGGCGACGAGTGGGGAAATATAAAACGCGATGTTTTGCATCTGAATTATGAAATAGATTTCGGTTCGGTGCGTCATACTTTTACCGATACGATTGTAATGCGCGACCGGGGAATAGCATTCGAAACCTTTACCCCGGTTGTTTTCTAGTTTCATTCGTCGACTTTCAAATGAGGCTGACCTAAAGCGGTCAGCCTCGCTTTGAAAGCGAACTTTTGTTTTTTTATCGCAGATCTTTTGTCTATTGTCATTTATTATGATATATTTCCCGGGCCACACGCTTTCTGTTATCCTGATCCTTCTCGGCGTGGCTGCTTTTGTGCTGGGGCGAATCCGGTATGTGAGGGGCGTAAAAATGGGATGCACACATTTTCCTTCCCATATTAAAGCCATTGTTCTGTTCACTTTTCTGGGTTCTCTCTTCATCGCTACCGGATTTTCCCTCTTTCTCATCATCTTTTTATAGATCCGGCTTATTCATATCTTTTTTTTTCCTAATTTTTGCAACCGATTGCATGAACCTTTTCTTTCGAGGCCTTATTACCCCGAATGGTTCATCTTTCGAACGGAATATATTGCGACAGATTTTGAAGGCGCACGCAAAACGGAAATGGACGGGCCGAACCCCTTTACGCCCGTTTAGGGAATTTGCGGGAAAAAAGAAAAATGGAGTGATAATGTATTTGTTATGAAGAATCTAAGCATCCTATTGGGGTTTTTCTTCCTGTTTTCCTGCCAGGCAAACAAGGAGAATAGAGAAAAGCAGGTCCTGCGCGAACGAATCGCCATAAACGAGGCGTGGCGTTTTTACAAATACGGTCCCGGGCAAAATCCCGACACCCTTTTGTACGATGTCCGGCCGGAATTAAACCGAACGAACGAAATCAGAGAAGCAGATGCAAAACCTACCGAAGCCCTGCATGCCGAAGCTGCCATAACCGTATTGAAACCCTGGATCCTTCCTTCGGGAAATGCGTTCATCGCAAATCCCGACGACCGGCACGTTCGCCCCGAAGGTAATCCCGGGCAGGATTTTCCCTTCGTGCAACACTCTTTCGACGATCGCTCCTGGGAAAAGGTCGACCTGCCCCACGACTGGGCAATTCAAGGTCCCTTTCAGGAAGGATGGGAGTCGGAAGTGGGTGGAGGAATGGGCCGACTGCCCGTGAACGGCGTGTCCTGGTACCGGAAAAAGATCGATCTTCCTGCCAGCGATTCCGGGAAATCGGTTTTTTTGGAGGTCGAGGGCGCAATGTCGTATGCCATGGTTTGGCTCAACGGATTCCTGGTAGGTGGCTGGCCTTATGGTTATCAATCGTGGCAACTGGATCTAAGCCCATACATCCTTCCGGGAGAAGAAAACCAACTGGCCATCCGGATCGATAACCCGAACCATTCGGCCCGCTGGTATCCGGGAGCGGGTTTGTACCGCAACATTTGGCTCATCAAAACACATCCCGTGCATGTGTCGCAGTGGGGTAGCTTTATCCGGGCCCACGATATTTCGGAATCCTCTGCCACCCTCGAACTTGACCTGACCCTTAAAAACGACCAGGCAGAAAATGCTTTTGCAGAAATACATACCGAAATTTACTTGCTCGAAAAAGACGGGAATCGACCTGAGAGCCCTGCAGCCCGTTTCCCCGAAAGGATTTTGGAAGTGCCGGCCCGTGGGAGCGCCTGCATCAAAGGATCGGTTATTCTTCAAAATCCCGCCTTGTGGGGCCCTCCACCCAGGCAGAGGCCAAACCTGTATGTTGCCGTAACTACCGTTTATCTCGATAAAAAGCCCGTCGACCGTTATGAAACCCGGCTGGGAATCCGCTCGGTGGAATTGAATCCCGATCAGGGGATTTTTGTTAACGGGGAACATGTTCCCATCAGAGGGGTAAACCAACACCACGATCTGGGGGCGCTGGGCGCTGCCTTTAATACCCGGGCCGCCGAACGACAGCTCGAAATCCTGCGCGAGATGGGCTGTAACGCCATCCGGATGGCGCATAATCCTCCTGCGCCCGGCCTGCTCGAACTCACCGACCGAATGGGATTCCTGGTGATTGATGAAATCTTTGACTCGTGGGAGCGGAAGAAAACACCCTTGGATTTTCATCTGATTTTTCCCGAATGGTCGGAACCCGATACCCGGGCGTTCATCCGTCGCGACCGGAATTGCCCCTCGGTTATCCTGTGGAGTTTTGGTAATGAAGTGGGCGAACAATACACCGCCGAAGCAGGCGCTGCCGTGGCCCGACGCATCCAAAAATTCGTGCGGGACGAAGATCCGACCCGGCCTACAACACTGGCGATGAACTTTGCCAAGCCCTGGATGGAATTGCCCAAAGTGCCCGACGTAATTGGCCTCAACTACCAGGGCGAAGGCATCCGGCAGGATCCCGAATTTGAGGGTACCGACCGGATCCGTACGCCTCCCTCGTACGATGCATTTCACGAACAATTTCCCGGTAAAGTTATTTACAGCAGCGAAACGGCTTCGGCTTTCAGCAGCCGGGGCGTCTACTTTTTCCCGGTTTCCGACGCGCTCAGCGCCCCTGTGCGCGACGGGAGAGGAGGCGATTCGAAAATCGGGCACGTGAGTTCTTACGAACTTCATGCCGTCGATTTTGGATCCACGGCCGATAAAGTTTTCCGTACCATCGAACAGCGTCCCTTTGTGGCCGGGGAATTTGTATGGAACGGCTGGGATTACCTGGGCGAGCCTACACCCTATTACTCGGCGCGAAGTTCCTATTCCGGCATCATCGATCTGGCCGGATTCCCTAAAGACCGGTATTTTCTTTACCAGTCACACTGGCGACCCGAATTCCCCATGGTCCACATTCTGCCGCACTGGAACTGGCCCGAGCGTGCAGGCGAAATTACACCCGTACACGTGTTTACCTCGGGCGACGAAGCCGAACTGTTCCTGAACGGCAATTCGCTGGGAAAGAAGAAAAAAGGAGCCTACGAGTACCGGTTGCGCTGGGATGATGTGGTGTACGAACCCGGAGAACTGACCGTGATCGCTTATAAGGAAGGAAAAAAGTGGGCCCAGGCCGTGATGAAAACCACCGGTGAAGCAGAAAAACTGCTCGTTGAGCCCGACCGTACCCGGATTTCGGCCGATGGGACCGACCTGTCGTTCATTACCGTTCGGGTAGCCGATCGTGAAGGAAATACCGTGCCCCGTTCCCATCATCCAATTCGCTTTTCGATCGATGGCCCGGGCGAAATCGTGGCAACCGATAACGGCGATCCCACAAGCCTGGTATCTTTTTCATCGACCGAACGGGAGGCGTTCAACGGGCTTTGTCTTGCCATAGTCCGCTCTCAGAAAGGAAGTCCCGGCACGATCCGGCTTAGCGCTCAATCCGATGGGCTTAAACCTGCCACTGCCATCCTAAAAAGCAAATAAAAGCCGATGCACGACAAAGGTTGGATCCGGTCCCGATACACTCGTTTTTGACCTGTTTTGCTGTTCATGGAGAAAAAAAATCCCGGGTTTATCAAATGAATTGATTAGAAAGATATATTTGAAAAGGAATTACGATCAAATCGATCGGTAATCCGGCATTTTGAACACGAAAAGCAGAACCACCCGATCCATGCCCGATTATCAAACTTTTGCCTTAGAAAAGGCCCATCTTGCCGAAATTTTGGCCCATGTCCGGGAAAAGTTGGAACGATACCCCCTGGATAAACGGGAAATTATTCAGGCCGAATTGTTTGCCGAAGAAGTACTGATCCGGTGGATGGAGAATCATTCAAACGGACAGGCGGTTACAATCGGTGTCAATAAACGCTTTTTTACGGTTACTCTTTCCCTTGCTTACAAGGGTTACATGCTCGATCCTTTCACAGACGAAGGGCCGGAAGAGGGAGAAAACGAATATACCTCAATCGGCCGGCAAATTCTGATCGGACTGTCGAAGGGGCAATATGCATATAAAAACGGGTGGAACAAAGTATCCTACACACTCAAAAACCAGGAACTAAGTTCCGTTGTTCCCATCCTGATTGCTCTTGGAGCAGCGCTGGTTACCGGGTTCTTTTTTCACCATTTTTTTCCAGCTACCGGGAGCCGGGTTAATGCGGGTGTACTTTTTCCGCTCAACCAGGCATTTTTCACATTGTTGAATGCCATTGCCATTCCCTTTCTTTTCATATCGTTGGTTGCCAGCATGATCAATGTGGAAAGCGTCTCCCAGATGAAAATTCTGTCCCGAACCCTGTTTCGATGGATCGTTATATTTGCGCTCCTGGCGGCTGTTATCGCGCTTGTCGCCGGGATTCTTTATTTCCCGGTAAAAGCCGGGGGGAGGGGAATGACAGGCTTTAACCATTTTCCTCCGTTGGGGAATCTTTTCCGGGAGCTTATCCCGTCGAATATTTTTTCTCCTTTTATCGAAAGTAACTCTTTTCAGGTCATATTTTTGGCTGTCATTACCGGGCTGACGATCCTTTTCCTGAAAAACCGGTTCTCAATTTTGTTGAAACTGGTAACTGAAATGCACCAGTTTTTTTCCCTTTTGCTCGATCTTTTATGCTCCCTGATGCCTATTGTTGTTTTTTCCAGTTTGTTTTCCATTCAGATGAGCGGTGAGGGAAGGGTTCTTGTCGATGCTTTGGGTTTGATTGGGATGCTGGTGTTGTGTATGCTGGTTTTTGTTTCGGTTGGACTACTCAGTGTTGCGCTCATCGAAAAGGAGTCCCCGTTGCGGTATCTGAAAAAAATGGGGCCGGTTTTGCTCATTGCTCTGTCGACAGCCAATTCGGGCGCTACTTTTATCCGTCATTCAAATGTGGCGGCGACGAAACAGGGAATACGCAACTATCTGATCCATTTTTCCATACCGGTTGGCGCACTTTTTAGTAAACCCTTTATGATGATTGTCGTATTTTTGGTCACCTTGTTCACCGGAGCGTATTATCATCTCGCCTTTGGATTGAGCGAGTTTTTGTATCTGTTGCTCATCAGTATTGTGATCACTATTGCTGTACCGCCCATGCCCGGGCTGGGAATTTTTCTTTTTACCATCACGTTGAATCGGTTTGGCATTCCGATCGAGGGTTTGGTCATGGCCGTTACCCTTTATACCCTTCTTGATTATTTACTCACGGCCGTGAATGTTTTTTCGGTAAACCTTAGCATGCTGCATACCGAATATCGTTTACGAAAAAAAGAGGGAAGACTGTAAGGCTGCTTACTGGGGTAGAGCGCCCCGGCCAAAGCTTCGGTAGGGATCGGGTTCAATGGCAACATCGGGCTCCTGCAGCGGTTCGGAATGTGGAATAAAGCAAAGGTATTTGATGGAGATCCCCCTTGCCAACCATTGTTTTTCGTAAAATGTTTGTATCTGGAGCCGCTCATCGCGCTCTGCCCGGGCATAAACATCCTCACAGGCGGAAATCAGTTCGAAGCTGTTTTTTTGGATCACTTCAAGGGTATATCGAAACTGGAACCGGCTGTCGGTCTTCAGGTGAATGAGGCCGCCCGGACGGAGAAAAGTGCGGTAGTATTCGATAAAACGGGTCGATGTTAGCCTCTTCCGGGTTTTCTTCATTTGCGGATCGGGAAAGGTAAGCCAGATTTCCGATATTTCTTTTTCGGCAAAAAACTGCCCGATCATTTCGATGTGGGTTCGTAAAAAGGCCACATTCTCTAAACCCTTTTCCAGGGCATATTTTGCCCCTTTCCAAATTCTGGCTCCTTTGATATCGATTCCGATGAAATTCATTTCGGGGAAAAGGGTGGCCAGCCCCGTGGTATATTCTCCTTTTCCGCAACCCAGTTCCAGAACGATCGGGCCATTGTTCCTGAAAAAATTCTGATTCCAGGATCCCTTGAGCGGATGGTCGTGGTGTTGAAGCTCCCGGAACGGGACCTGGACCACATTCCGGAACGAATCCATATCGGCAAATTTCGACAGTTTGTTTTTTCCCACGGGCGGAATCAATTTCGTTCTACACGTAACCCTATGTCCCGGATTCCTTTGAGCTGAATGTCGCGCATTCCCTGATGAATCAAAACGGAATATTCGCCTTTGTGCGGGAAGAAAACGTTTTTTCTGAAAACAAACTGATTGGAATAAAGAGTGTTTCCTTTGCCTGTCCAGCGGCCATCAGGTTCCGCAAGGGTATACTCAATGGTATCCCTGATGCTCGTTTGGTCGGGGGCGGTGATATCGACGAAAAACCAGACATTGCTGTAGGAATAATTTCCCAGGTTCCGGACGTTGATCAACAGGTTGGCAGAAGTAAGGGTATCGTCGATGGCGAAATCGAAACGAACGGGCGAATCCCTGTGCCATCCCCCGTCGGGGAGGGTCTGGTATGCTTCATAGAGGCGGTCAGAATCGCAGGAGACGAATCCAAAGACAAGAATCAGCACCCAAACGAAAGAGAATATTTTTTTCATCCGCACAAAACTTTTAACATACTGAATATCTTTTGGATCGGAAGGTCGTTCTTTTAACAAATTTTAACTTCGTTGATCTTCGATTCGTCCGGATGGTTCCGATAACCATCGGGATCACATGTGGTTTGTACTTGCGTGTTTGTGTTTTTCTGCAAACATGTTCGTTTCATGAGGATGAATCGTTGGTTTCGTCCGGCCGGTTATTCCGGTAGTTTCCCGGGCGGAATCTCCGGTTCGGATTGCCCTGGGGCCTGTTTCGGTTGAAATCCCGTTTGCCTCGCCGATTGGATGATTTGGGTTTGTCGAACCGTGTGAGGCTGTCCTGTCCCACTACATTTTCGTATTCATTTACCGGTTTTTCTTTTCCGTATCCGGCATCGTTCTGATCGATGAGTTTTTCGGGTTTTTTCCCGTTTCGGTTCATGCTGATGATTTTCTGCACCCGTTCAACCGGCACGCCAAACTGACCCGAAGGCACTCTAGAGTCGAGCGTATACCAATACGTTCGCTTAAATACGTCGGTTTTGAAAAAGAGATAGGTTCCCTCCTGGGTTTCCAGTTTCACTCTGGGTGGAAAATATTTTTGCTCATCGATGTAGGTATCCACTTCGTAATTAATGCAGCATTTTAATTTACTGCACTGGCCGGCGAGTTTTTGCGGGTTCATCGATATTTCCTGGTATCGGGCCGCTCCGGTGGAAACCGAACTGAAATTCGACATCCAGGAGCAGCAGCAAAGTTCCCTGCCGCAGGGGCCGATGCCACCAATTCGGCCGGCTTCCTGCCTTGCCCCGATTTGCTTCATTTCGATGCGGATCCGGAATGTCTCGGCCAGTACCTTGATCAATTGACGAAAATCGACGCGGTCGTCGGCAATGTAATAAAAAATGGCTTTCGTTCCATCGCCCTGAAATTCAACATCTCCTATCTTCATGTTTAAGCGAAGGTCGGATGCAATCTGACGGGTTTTGATCATGGTTTCGTGCTCCCTTTGCATGGAGGCTTCCCACTTTTCAATGTCAACCGGCTTGGCTTTACGGTATACTTTTTTCATTTCCCCGTTGACCAGGGTCACCTTATGCCGTTTCATCTGGCGGATGACCAAATCGCCTACGAGCGAAATCATACCGATGTCGTGACCGGGATTGGCTTCCACCGCAACCAGGTCGCCCACATCGAGGCTGAGAAGATTTACATTCCGAAAGTAATCTTTTCGGGTATTCTTAACCCGTACTTCCACAAATTCATTCGGATTGTGG
>Ga0116164_10002190_pt1 | contig 14149 bp, 13 predicted proteins | sample AD_UKC109_MetaG_FD_89888 | JGI IMG/M metagenome (GOLD analysis project Ga0116164, IMG submission 89888) | Active sludge microbial communities of municipal wastewater-treating anaerobic digesters from Hong Kong - AD_UKC109_MetaG | ecosystem: Engineered > Bioreactor > Anaerobic > Digestate... | reverse complement strand
CCATTTCCTGCCTCCGATTTCTGAACCTTTTCTTCGTTCTTCCATCTTAGCAGATTGTCTTATATTTTAGCAGGTTCCCTTGTGATTTTTTGTATGCATCACTATTACTAATATTTGGATATGTTGCTATTGGAAGATTGTGTTACTACGTGGAATACCCGATTACTCCGTTGCTTATTGCCGCATATAAATTCAGTTTTGATAACCCAAAAGAATCTTCCGAGGATTGCAGCACTTCAATTAAGTCCAAAGGAAAGATTTTTTTCAATCTTCTTAAGAAGATTTTTCGGGCAATTCTTATAGGGGTGCTGGCAGCCTTGATTGTCAAACTAATCATAAAATAGATACGTTCGCAAGATATTCTATATTACACGCAATACCACACGTCACCCCGCAAACCCGCATAAATAGGCAACTGTGCAGTTGCCCGGGTTCCGCTATTGAAAGACACACTATCTAGCGCTGCCCGAGATTACGCCAATCCCAAATTTCGCGTATCGGCTATCGTGCCCCGCCTCCACCAAGCTCTGACAATCAGTCAGGGCTTTTTTGATTTGGGTTGCGAACGAAGAGGCTTTTCTGCGACGGTTGCAAAAAAAAACGGGGGATGCCACCACCTGCTGGTACTGTCAAGAATTATGCGCCTGTTTGCAAAAAAACAATTCATGTTGGCGGGGATCAAAGGGCAAGCCAAGACGAAGGAATGTGGGTCGCCCATCAAAACATCAGATGAATTAGGAAAGATAGAAAGATAAGTTGACAATATTTGGATGAATTAGTATAATAATTCCGTAAAACGTTAGTATGAGTCAGGAATCATCAGATGAATAGCAAAAAACAACAACAGAAAACCGCACTGGTTGCCGGCACGCTGGTTCTTGACGTTATCCCGGCGTTTGAACCCGGCTCCTCTTCCGATGAACGCCTTACATCCGGAGGGACGGTTTATCTGGATGGCGTTCAGGTCGCGCTCGGCGGGGTGGTCGGGAATACCGGCGTAGCGCTGCAAAAGCTCGGCGCGGACATTCGCCTGTTCAGCCGCATCGGATCGGACGCTTTGGGCGATCTCGCGGCGGACATATTGAAAAGGACGGGATGCCGTTATTCTGTTTCAACGGTCGAGGGCAGGAATACGTCCACTTCGCTGATCATTGCACCCCCGGGGAGCGACCGAACGATTCTGCACAGCAGGGGCGCGTCGCAGCAATATTCGCCCGAGGATATTCCCGCGGAACTTCTGGAGGGCAACGACCTGATCCACTTCGGTTATCCGACGGGTATGCCCTGCATGTATGCTGATGACGGGGAAACGCTCTCGGCTCTATTTGCCAGAGCGAAGGGCACAGGAATATCGACGTCGCTCGACACGAGCTTTCCGGGCGTGGACACACCTTCTGCAATGGCGAACTGGAGGCTGATTTTTAGTAAAACGCTCCCGTTCGTCGATGTTTTCATGCCGAGCTACGAGGAGATATTGATGATGCTCCATCGCGACCGGTATCTAGCGGTCCGACATACGCATCCTGACATGTGCATGCTCGACATTCTCGATGAGGCGCTGCTTTCCCAAATGGCCGACGAGCTGCTCGACATGGGCGTTGGCATGATCGTGATCAAGTGCGGCATTGCGGGCGCGTACTTCAAGTCGGCCGGCAACGCGAGACTCGGCAAAATGGGTCGACTCACACCGGAGGATCTGCCCGGCTGGGCGGATCAGGAAGCTTGGATTCCTTCTTTATCCGTTGAACACATCCGCTCGACAAACGGCGCCGGCGATACGTTCGTGGCCGGGTTCTTGCAAGGTCTTTTACTGGGCAGGCCGCTTTTTCAAACGGCTGCTCTGGCCGCCGGAAGCGCGGCGAGCAGGCTGGAGAGTGAAACGGGAGCTGAGGGAATACCGCATTATTCGCAGATCGAGCGGCGCGTTCAAAAGGGCTGGAAAACGGAACCCTTTATACCGAAAGGATGGGCCTGCATCGAAGGCGGGGTCCTCTGCCGCAGGGAAACATAATCAAACGATACGCACGACGCAGACAGCGCGCGAACCGCGGGGAGCGCGCGCTTAAGGAGCGACTCTTGCCAAACGGAAACCGACGATGGCTTGGTGAACTGTATGGCGATTCGCCCCCGACTATTCTGAAACGAGGTGGCCGTACTGGAAATTTTAAATACAAGCAGGACGCTGTCCGAGATCACCGCCGAGCGAATTATGGAATTCATTCGGGATGAAAACCTGGGAAAAGGCATGAGGCTGCCGATCGAACCAGAGCTTGCGACCCGCTTCCATGTCAGCCGCGCTACGATTCGGGAGGCGATGAAATATCTCAGCGCCGAGGGAATCGTTACAGTTCAGCAGGGGCGTGGCACGTTCGTGAATAATGCGACCCGCTTCAGGGACGATCCGCTCGGTATAGAATCCATCGAAAAGCGCATGCGCCTTGACCAACTGCTGGAGGCACGGCTGCTGCTGGAGCCGCAGATTGCGATGTCGGCGGCGCAGCGGGCGACAGAGAAGGACATCCAGAGTCTCTATGTACTGGTCAAAAAGCTGGAGGCGACGGACATCAACGACGCCGAAGCGATGCAAATCGACGTTGCGTTCCATGAATCCGTGGCGCTGTGCACGCATAACGTGATTCTTTCCAAAATCATTCCACCTATCTGCGAATCGGTCAAACGAACGCAGCAATTATTGACGGACAAGGACATCGGCCTGAAAAAAGCAAAAACGGCGCACCGCCTGATCTTCGACGCAATCGAACAGCATGATGTAATCAGCGCACGCTATGCCATGGAAAAACACATTCAGGAAACGATTCACTTTATACGCATCGATTTGGACGGCGAGCAGCACGCGTCAGGGCGATAACCCGCTTTCAGATCATGCGGAGGCCATGGATTGGAAACGGCACGCAGGGCAAAGCCGCCGCCGTTTATGCCTTGTACAAATGGCGTGCAGTGTCGCTTTTTGCCGACTTGCATTGCAAATTCGATATCGAAATCGGACGAATCCGGGGAAAGAACCCCCGTAACCATTTCGATATTTCTCTGTCTGGAGGGATTAATCATGTATGTTTCTATGAAACCTTTGCTGGATCACGCCGCCGCGAACGGTTATGCCGTTATGGCTGCGAACGCGATGAATATGGAGATGGCACGGGCCGTGATATCGGCCGCGGATCAAAAAAAAGCGCCGCTGATCATAATCATCGGCGGAATGCAGATGGCAAAGCATGCGACCGCAGAACTGATGGAGCCGATGATCCGGCGCATGGCGGAAGAAACGGTTGCTCCGATCGCACTCTGCCTCGATCACGGCCCGAATCTGGAGAAGGTGATGTATGCACTCAACAACCAGTTTTCCTCTATCATGATCGATGGATCGAAACTACCGCTAGGAGAAAATATCGCCTTGACGAAACATGTTGTTCGCCTCTGCCATAGCGTCGGTGTAGGTGTGGAAGGCGAGATCGGCCATGTCGGACAGGCGGCCGCGCTGGATGGACGGGACGCCTCCTCGTACACGGCGCCGGAAGATGCGGCGAAATTTGTGCGTGAAACCGACGTGGATTGCCTTGCCGTCGCAATCGGGACCGCGCACGGGGAGTATCCGAAAGGATTCGTCCCGAAGATTAATTTCGAACTGCTGAAAAAAATCAAGGCGGCGACGAATCAAATGCCGATCGCGCTGCATGGGGGCTCAGGCTCGGGGGACGAGAACATCGAAAAGGCTGTCAAAGCCGGCATCAATAAGATCAATCTGGCGACCGACCTGCAAAACGCCAGCCGCGACGGAGTGATCGAAGCCTATAAAAACGGCGGCGACTATGTAAAAATGATCCAAAACGGAGAATTGCATTGCAAAAACCTCCTGATGCATTGGATGGAATTGTCCGGAAGCTGCGGCCAGGCTGAAAGAATTCCCCTGCCGTATACGTTCGGAAAGCTGCAGGGCGACAATAAGAACACGGCCGTCGGGGAATAAAGGCGCGTTTACGAACTTGAACCCGAAGGGGCGGGCGCGAGGCCACCGGAATCTGCACAAAACGAGCTTTTCGCGTGATATCGATATCGACCTGCAATTGATTGCCCGGGTATTTCCCTGACAGGGGAAATGTCGCGAATAACTGATATACTAAAATACAGAAGTTGTAAAAACACGCAAAAAAAAGGAAAAAATGCCGTAAATATTGGATAATGTGTAATATATATGTTTGACAAAGCATTGCAAAATGCGGTATGCTCTATTTGTCACATATTTATTTGGATCAGTTCCAATTTCACAAAGTCAGTTATATTTGCCGGTTCATCTATTGAACGTGTGCGTCGAGTTAACAGCGCAACAAGGACTTTTTTACAATCGTATCAAGAGAGCAGAAAGCGTTCCCTGCAACAAATGTTATCCAACAGGAAGCGAAACAGGCGGATCTTCAAAAACAGTCAGAATGCGGTACAGAGGGTATTTAAGCTATGGAGTTTATCAACATTCCCGCGAAAAGGCCGGAAGAAAATGCACGGCTATATGCATATCGCGTGTTGTACGGCAAGATTATGTCGCTGGAATTTTCGCCCGGTATGGTATTGGTGGATTCGGAACTGTCTCAGGCGCTGGGAATCAGCCGTACGCCAATCCGCGAAGCGATCGTCTCCCTGGTGGAATCGAAGCTTGTGGAAGTATATCCGCAACGTTCAAGCTGTGTCAGCCGGATCGATCTGAAAGCTGTGGAGGAAGGCATGTTCCTTCGATTCCATATCGAAAAAGCCATATTCAAAGAAGCCGTTCATAAAGCCGGAGTGTCCGACATCGGCAAGTTGCACAGCAATCTGGAACAACAGCACCGCTGCTTGGAACAAGACGAGGTGGACTTGTATCTGGACCTGGACAATGCGTTCCACAAGCTTTTGTACATGGCTGCGGATAAGCCTTTGACCTGGGCCACCGTCATGCGGCTCACGACGCATCAGGATCGTTTTCGCCGTCTGCAGGTACGCCTCGGTTCGGAGTTGCAGCGTCCGGCCTACGAGGTGCACTGTAAAATATTCGAAATGATTGTAACGCAATCGGACGTAGATATTGAAGAGATGCTATACGACCACTTAACGTCGCGTTACCGAAAGGACCTGCCGGCACTGATGGATCAGTATCCGAATTATTTCCTAATGTGATCGTTCGTCTTTCGGCAACGGCGAAGAACCAAGGATGATTTTTGAAAACAAGCTTCCGGAAAGGTGGGCTTCCGAAGGAACAGCTTCCGACAAAAACAAATTTGAAGGACAAGCTTCCGAAGAAGTAAGCTTTGACAGATAAATTTGAACAAGTGAAAGGAAATGGAACTTACACATGCAAGAGACCAGATTTCTCAAAGACAAAGCGACGGAGATTCGCAGGCAAGTAATCAGCATGCTGGGCAAATCAAAATCGGGGCATCCCGGTGGATCGCTTAGCTGCGCCGATTTGATTGCCGTCCTTTATTTTGACGAAATGAAGATTGACCCGAAGAACCCGCAGTGGGAGGATCGCGACCGCTTCGTTATGAGCAAAGGGCATGCCTGCCCCGCGCTTTATGCGGCGCTGGCGCTTAAGGGTTACTTCCCGATGAAGGAACTGGACACCCTCCGTGAAATAGGTTCGATCCTGCAGGGGCATCCGTATTCCCGCAAAACCCCCGGCGTCGATGTCTCAACCGGTTCGCTGGGACAGGGCCTTTCGATCGCCAACGGAATTGCGCTGGGAGCGCGGTTGGATGGCAAGGAGTATTACACGTATTGCCTGATGGGCGACGGCGAGATCGAAGAAGGACAGGTTTGGGAAGCCGCGATGAGCGCCTCGCACTATAAGCTTGACCACGTGGTGGCGTTTATCGACTACAATCATCTTCAAATCGACGGAACGATTGAGGACGTGATTGGGAATGTGAATATCGCCGGCAAGTTTGAAGCGTTCGGCTGGAACGTTATTACGGCGGACGGCCACGACGTTGAGGCAATCATTGATGCGATTGCAAAAGCCAAGGAATGCAAGGCATTACCGACGGTTATTATCCTGAACACGGTAAAGGGCAAAGGCGTTTCCTTTATGGAAAACCAGGTCGGTTGGCACGGCAAAGCGCCTTCGGCGGAAGAAGTAGCAATTGCACTGAAGGAACTGGAGGAAAAGCAGTAATGTTAGGAGAACGTATCGCAACAAGAGATGCTTTTAGCAATGCTTTGGTAGAATTCGGCGCCAACGATAAGCGCGTGGTCGCGCTGGACGCGGACCTTGCGCATGCGACGATGAGCTATAAGTTCCAGAACGCCGCGCCGGAGCGTTTCTTCAACATCGGGATTTCGGAGTGCGACATGGTCGACACGGCGGCCGGCCTTGCAACAACAGGCAAGATTCCCTTTGCGTGTTCGTTTGCAATGTTTACGGCAGGCCGTGCGTTCGAACAAATCCGCAACTCGATAGCATACCCGAAACTGAACGTAACAATATGCGGAAGCCATGGCGGGCTGTCCGTTGGCAAGGACGGCGCGACGCATCAGGCGATTGAGGACCTGGCGCTTATGGCGACGATTCCCAACATGGTCGTGATCAATCCGTGCGACGCTGTTGAAATGCGCGCGGCAATCAAAGCGCTGATCGCGTACGACGGTCCGGCATACATCCGCCTGGGCCGCAACATGGTCCCCGTCGTGCTGAACGAGGCAACTTACGAATTCAAAATCGGCAAGGGCGTAAAGATTCGCGATGGAAAGGACGTCACACTGGTTGCGTCCGGCACCCTTTTGGATGTTGCGATGCAGTCGGCGGACGAACTCGCAAAACAGGGGATCGAAGCTGAGATCATCAATATTGCGACCATCAAGCCGCTCGATAAAGAGATCATCCTCGAATCCGCGAAGAAGACGGGCCGCATCGTTGTGATGGAGGAGGGTATTCTCGCAGGCGGTCTCGGTTCCAGCGTTGCGAGCGCAATGGCAGAGGCATACCCCGTGCCGATGCGCTTCATCGGCGTGAACGATTGCTTTGGCCAGTCCGGCGACGCGGAGGATCTGTTCAAACTCTACGGGCTGAGCGTTGAAAATACGATCGCCAAGGTAAAGGAACTGCTCTAGTTTTCGCATCTTGTTATTCGTATAATCCGAAAGCGGGGAACATTCCCGGGCGAAAGGCACCCAAGAAGGAAGAGGTATGAGACGTATTCTTTACGGCTGTCAGACGTATCCATGGAAGATGAACCAGCAGCGGTATGCTGGAAACCTGCCGCATATAGCACAGGTTGCAGCAAAGGCCGGCTTTACCGGGCTGGAAGCGGAAATCTGTATGTTGGGCGACTATTTTGAAGAACCGGAACGGACCAGAGCGGTCCTGGATGAAAACGGCCTTGATTTGGCGGCGCTTGTTTTACACCAGGACTGGGCCGGGGCGAAGGAGACGGACGAAGAGGCGGCGCTCTCCGAGCAGGCAATCGACTTCCTCTCCGGGTTCCCAAAAGCGAAGCTCATGGTATCGCACCATGCGGTGCCCGGAGACCGTGCGGCCGACGCAGCCGCGCTGAAGCGTCGGCGGGAGAACCTGTTGGCCTGCATGGACTCCGTCGCAAACCGTGCGGCCGAGCGTGGGATTGTGACCGCGTTCCACCCGAACTCTTCCGTCAATTCGCTGTTTCGCGTTCAGCAGGACTATGAGATCCTGTTTGACATGCTTTCGCAAAGCAGCGTCGGATATGCGCCGGATATCGGCCATATCGTCAACGGTGGGATGGATACGCTGAAGGTGCTTCGGTCCGCAAGATCGCTGATTCGGCACGTTCACTTCAAAGACCGCATTGCGCACAACGAGTGGGCCGTGATGGGAGAAGGCGAAATCGATTATCCGTCCGTCATCAATTATCTAGAAGAGACGCGATACGGCGGCTGGATCATCGTTGAGGATGAATCGCCGCTGGCGTCTACGGATCCGGACAGCGTTGTGCGCAAGGACGGCGCATATATGCAATCGCACTCGTAAAAGTACCGGACAGGAACAGGAAGAAGGAAAACAGTGCATCGTTATACGGTCGCTATTATGGGTTTGGGGGTTCGCGGCAGGATCCACCTGCACGGAATCCTTGAAAACCCCGAGCAATACAAAGTTGTGGGACTATGTGATATCGACGTCCCAAAGATGCAGGCGCTGGCTGAAGAATATCGGCTTGAAGACGTTCCGCAGTTCTCGGACGTAGAGGAAATGCTTGCAAAAACGCGTCCCGAAGTGTTTGTTTTTGTGACCTACCCGAATATGCGCCTCAACATGATCGAGCTGGGGATCCGATACGGCGTCAAGGGGATATCCTTTGAAAAGCCGATCGCGGAGTCGCTGCAGGAAGCCAAAACGATGGTTGAACTCTGCCACGCAAACGGTATCAAGGCGGTCGTCTGCCATCAGCAGAAGTATCTTTCCCAGATGCAGAAGCTGAAAAAACGGATCGACAGCGGCGAGATCGGAGAGATACGGAAGATCCACGTGGAAACACAGGCCGCTTTTTCACAGCTCGGAACACATTATGTGGACTATATGCTGTGGGCGAACGGAGGACATCCCGCAAAATGGGTATGCGGCCACATACACGGTCCGCTTTGCCTGAGCGACGACCATCCAGCACCGGATTATTTACTCGGCACGCTGGAGATGGAAAACGGCGTACACGGATACGTGGAATGCGGTTATTTGGCGGAAGCGCATAACCCGCCCGAGTACGGCAGCAGCGATAACCGGTTAACGGTCTATGGAAGCGACGGATACGTATACGCGGAGACAGACGGATTCTGGGGCGCTTGCACGAAAGCCACCGACGGCAAGCTCGTAACGGGAAAAGATCCCGGATGGCGGAACCATCAGCAGGTTCCGATCCAAACGCCGTACTACGGCGAGTATGCGCAGTGGCTGGACGACGACGAAAAAGTGCACAGCTGCAGCATCGACATTGCATACCACGGCTACGAAATATTGGAGGGCATGTGCCTGTCTGCGTTGCATAACACGCGCATCGATCTGCCGATATCTGATCTGGATTACGAGCCGGTTATCGAGACGATGAAACGTGAACTGCCCCCGTGCGGCAGCCGCCAGATGTATATCTACAAGGGCTGGCCTCCCCGTAAGGAAAGGGACTGAAATGAACGGTGCAAACGAACAGGAAATCTTTGTAAACGGCGTATCGCTTTACGTGCAGACCATCGGCGAGGGAGAGCCCCTTCTACTGTTGATGGGGCTGGGCGCGCCCGGCGATAAATGGGAGCCCAACGTGAACGCCTACCGCGAGCACTTCCGGTGCATCTTGATCGACAACCGCGGCGCGGGCCGATCGTCCAAACCGGAGGCGGACGCTTATTCGATCGTGGACATGGCGGAGGACGCGGTTGCGGTCCTCGACGCGCTCCATGTAGAACGGGCGCACATCAACGGGGTTTCCATGGGGGGTGCGATCGCCCAGGAGATTGCCGTCCGCCATCCCGAGCGTGTCGGTTCGCTCATTTTGACCAGCACGTTTTGCAGCGTCACAAACAGCTTCCGCACAGCGATTGAAACGCTGCGCGACTACGTGGACAAGATGGACAAGAAAGCGTTCAAACGTCTGAACCAATGGATGACGTTTGCGCAAAAGACTCAGAATGAGAGGCCGGATTTCTTGCGGGAGATGGCCGAACAGGACGCGGCGTATCCGTACCCCATGCCGGCGTATGCATACAAGGCGCAATGCAACGCGTGCCTGGCGCATGACGCGCTCGACCGGTTGAAGGACATCACGGCGCCGACGCTCATTGCGGCCGGCGACTGCGATTTGTTCGTGCCCGCGTCCATCACGCACCAATTGCATCAGGGCATTCGGAACAGCCGGCTGTATGTGTGCAAAAACGGCGGACACGTGCACGAATGGGAACATCTGGACGATTACAATCGTGTTACTATGGAGTTTTTACGGAGACATCCGATCGATCGAATGTAACGCGGGTGAACAGCCGGCGGATACCGGCGAATGAAAGCGCCGGCGGCGTGATAGAAAGAGGAGGCTGTCGTTCCAGAGATGATTTTCCAGAGAAAATAAACGGTACGCGGCGGGGCGCCGGTCGCAAGGGAAAAACCGGCGACGTTTTCAGGAAGTGCCGATAATAATCAATAAAGCAGCAAGTCGATAAACGATGCGGAATGCGCAACAAAAGCAAGCCGGTTCCGCAAAGGACGAACAAATCAGCTTTAGATGGCGTAGAAGTACAAAGAAAGATCATGTTGCAGAACAGTTACATTTCAGTACAAAGCATGATGGAAAAGTATGAGCAGTGATATGAAAAAGAATGTGAAAATATTAAAAATCAGTACGAAAAAGCGTACAAATCCTTATCCGTATCTGTTAATGATGCCGGCGTTGATCGTGATGATCTGCATCGTTTTCATTCCGGTTGGAAAGGCACTGATTTCAAGCTTCCAGTTTTATGATTTGCGGTATCCTCAAAAAACCGCGTTCATCGGGCTGAAGAACTACGTGGATATCTTAACGGATGATGCGCAATTTTGGCCGTCCCTCGGCAGAACGTTTATATGGGTCTTCTTCGGTGTAGGGCTTCAGTTTGTATTAGGGTTTGCACTCGCACTGCTGCTCAACCGTTCGTTCCGGGGACGCGGCCTTGCACGCTCGCTTCTGATGATCCCCTGGGTCACGCCGGGCGTTTTGATCGGCCTGATCTGGCGCTGGCTGTACGACGGCGATTACGGCGTGATCAACGATCTGCTGATTCGCCTGGGAATCTTGAAAGAGGGGATTCCGTTCCTTTCGCGCCTCAGCACCGCTTTCCCTGCGGTAGTCGTCACGATCGTCTGGCAGGGCATTCCGTTTTTCGCGCTGATGCTGCTCGCGGCGCTGCAAGGCGTCTCGAACGACATGTATGAAGCGGCGGCTATCGACGGCGCAAATGCAAGGCAAAAACTTTTTCGGATCACGATACCGTCCATTAAAAATGCAATTTTCGTAACACTTCTGCTGCGCATTATCTGGGTGGCAAACTCGGTCGATATTATCCAGAACATGACTGCCGGCGGTCCTGCATACGCTACGCAAACGATCGCCATAAGCGTTTATCAACAGGGGCAAATTCTAAACTTAGGTTACGGGTCGGCGATTGCGATCATCATGACTATATTGATGTTGTGCACGGCAATCCCTTATCTAAGGTTCACGCTCAAGAATGATGCTGATTAAACGGTTTTAAACGGAAAGCAGGAAAAAGCATGGAAAAAACATTACAAAAAAGAAAATTGAAGCGGCTGGTGACGCTGTTTATACCGATCTTGCTGTTTTCAATCTTTACATTGTTCCCCTATTACTGGATGTTTGTCACGTCGGTTAAAACGAACGCCGATATCTATACGACACCGCTTTTATACTGGCCGCAGAACTTCACATGGGAGAATTACAAACAGCTTTTCGGATATTTCGACTTCTTCAAATACATGAAAAACAGTTTGATCATTGCGCTTGGCACGACGGCGGTTTCACTCGTCGTATCCACGCTGGCGGCGTACGCGTTCGCGCGGTATAAATTCAAGGGACGCAAGTTCTTCATGATGATGTTCCTTTCAAACAACATGTTTCCGATCGTGCTTTTGATGATTCCGCTCTATGCGATCATGCGCCGATTGGGTTTGCTGTATTCCTATACCGGCATGATCGCCGCCTACACTACGTTTTCAATCCCGTTTTCGGTTTGGCTGATTCAGGGATTTATTCGCGACATTCCGTTCTCGCTGGAGGAAGCGGCACTGGTGGACGGCTGCAACCGTTTTCGCGCGTTTACTAAAATCTTTTTGCCGGTGCTGACCCCGTGTCTGCTTGCGGCAGGCGTGTATATGTTTATGCAGGCTTGGAACGAGTTCACGCTGGCTTCCATGTTCACCAATCCTAGCACAAGGACAATCCCCGTTGCATTGAGCAGCCTGATCGGCCAACTTGGCGTCGATTGGGGCATGCTGTGCGCGGGCGGCGTAATCACCTGCATACCGGTTTGCGTAATGTTCTTCTTTGCACAGAAGAGACTGGTTTCCGGCATGACCGCAGGTGCTGTAAAGGGCTGATCGTTGCTTGAAAGGCAACGAAGCAAATAAAGAAAAGGGGAGAAAGAGAAATGAAAAAATTCCTAGCACTTCTGATGGTTTTTGCAATGGCTTTGAGTTTTATGGCTTGTGGCTCGTCAACGGAAACCACAGAGACCGAAGCGACGGCTACCGAAACCGAGACGGCTGCAACGGTAACGGAAGAACCGGAAGCAGAAGCCGAGGTATACGAACCGGTAACCCTCACGTATTGGTACTGGGCGGACAACACGGATCAATCCGAGTTGGTTCAAGAGGCTGTAACAGCGTTTAATGAAACCAACGGGAAGAACATCACTGTGGTTGCGGAAGAGTATCCCTGGGATAGCGGCGGATTCATGCAGGTCGTGTTTACGGCGGCTGTCGGCGGCGGCGGACCGGACATCTCCAACTTCAAACTTCAGGCTGGAAAACTCTATTCCACCAACGGTTTGATTGCCGACATGTCGTCCTATGTTGACGAATGGGAAGACGCCGATCAGATCACGGATACCGTTTGGCAGCTCATGAAGGATACGACGGATGATGGAACGCTCTCCATTCTGCCTTGGACGCTCGAACCTCTGTATGTGTACTACAGACCGTCCTATTTCGAGATGGCGGGTGTTGAAGTTCCCACAACGTTCGACGAATTCATGGATGCTGTTGCGAAATGCACCATGGATACGGACGGCGACGGCGTAACGGACATCTACGGCTTTGGCATGCGCGGAGCGGGCGGCGGCCAGGAGCATCTTGGCAACTTCCTGTATGCGTTCGGGGCGTCCTGGGACGATCTGACGACACCGGAAGCGACAGCTGCTTACGAAGCTTACCTGAGCATCTATGAAAACGGCTATGCGCCCGAATCGGCCGTTAACGCAGCCTATGCGGAAATCGTCGACGGTTTCAGCACGGGTCTGACCGCGATGATCATTCACCACATCGGTTCGTCTCAAATGTGGATGGAACAGTTCGGCGACGATGTAGCCGCGTTCGTATTTCCGGGGACGGATCTGGGTCAGTGGACCTGCGCGGGCGATACGGAGCTTGCCGTTTACGAAAGCTGCGAGAACAAAGACGCGGCGTTCGAATTCTATAAGTTCATGACCACCGGCGAAGGCGGAACGATCTGGTTCAAGGGCACGGGCAAGGGCCTTGGCACGGACAACCTGGTTGCGACGGAAGAATACACCGACAATCCGTTCCAGGCGGTTTCCGCCGAAGCGCTGCAGTATGCGGGCGTTCTGCCGCCCACCGATACTCTGAGCGAGTTCACGGGCACTGTCTGGGCACAGACGAACCAGCAGGCTCTGCTTGGACAGATCACAGCAGAAGAAGCGCTGGCAATTATGAATGCGTCGATCTGGGGCGAGTAAAAACAAGCAGGACAGTTAAATTAGGCTGACGGGTAGGGTTTGCATGGCGGCGCGCCGCCATGCAAACCCTCCTGAAACCGGGACGTTAAATAAAAAAAGGTTAGACAGGAAAGAATATGGGAATTGAATCGTATGAATTCTCCGGCGAAGGAATGCAACGCGTGTTTGAGAACGAGAAATGGACGGTAGGGATCAAGAACTGGAAACCTGCGAACGACATCGCCGGGATCGACATGCTGGAACGGCACAATAAAACCGATGAACTGTTCGTTTTGACTTCCGGGTCGTGCACGCTCGTCTTTGCCGAGGAGAGTGCGCAAGGGTTACAGTTTCACAAAGTCGCAATGGAACAGAACAAAGTGTACAATATCCCCGCGACGCTTTGGCACAACACCATCACGGAAAAAGACACAAAAATGATTTTGATCGAAGATTCCTCCACGAGTATGGACAACAGCGATCTTTATAAGCTCAACGCCGACGAGATATCGTCTCTTCGCGCGCTTGTTCAATGAAACACGCTGATCCGGACCGCCTCCGGACCGCGATTCTGAACGAGCTGTTTGACTGCCTTTCGAAGACGGACGGAGAACAGGTTGAGCAACTGGCTGCCGCAATAAAGGACGCGCCGCGCGTATTTATTCAGGGCAAAGGACGCATGGGGATGATCCTCAAGGCCTTT
>Ga0116164_10002189_pt1 | contig 14152 bp, 10 predicted proteins | sample AD_UKC109_MetaG_FD_89888 | JGI IMG/M metagenome (GOLD analysis project Ga0116164, IMG submission 89888) | Active sludge microbial communities of municipal wastewater-treating anaerobic digesters from Hong Kong - AD_UKC109_MetaG | ecosystem: Engineered > Bioreactor > Anaerobic > Digestate... | reverse complement strand
TTTTGCCTCCGATTTTGGGTTTTGTCAGGTTTAAAAATACCAAAATCTTTAGCTTTTTTCACCAATTTTATTGATCACTTTTTAGTCGTTTTAGTATATCACTTACACGTCCAGGTAATTCAATGTCAGTCCCGGATAGTATTTCAATGCATACTCTCCGTCGATCATGAATGCCTTTTTCGACAGTTCCCAGACCCGTTTCAGGTAGCGGTCAAACTGCTTATCATTTTTGGGAACTTCAGAGAGTCCCCGTTTGATCATTATGCGGTTCAACTTCGAACACACCCGTTGGTATTGCCTGTAACACTTGTAAATGGCTTTTTTCTTGTTTACCTTTTTCAACTGTTCCCTCCTCCGTCAAAACGTCCGTTTTTCTTTCGGAAGAAAGAGGATTCACCCCTCTTTAAAAGCGTTATCAAAGGCATGAATCCTCATCCAAACTTAATTGCGATTAATCAATCGTATACGTGAATAATTTCCCCACCAGATAAGTGACGGTGATCTTTGTAAAGGCAGATACAGTCAGTAAAAGCAATCCGAACAGCAGCACTCTGCATTATAACCATCCAGAAGGCAGCCCCGAGTTCATCTTCTATCATGTCACCAAGTGTATCGTCATCGTAGAATTTCATCAACTCCCTCCCGTTCTTAACCGTAGTAAACGGTCACAACCGCATTGTCCCTGATCACAATGTTCAGGTGGTCCACATCCTTTCGACCGTATCGATACAACTCATTCGTTCCTTTAATCAGCAAGGCCCCTGAATCCGTTTCTTCCTGTTCGCCGTAATTCAAGACGATCTGGTATGCCTGCAGGTTAACTCTTCTCTTGATCATTCTTCGGATGGCGTGCTTGGTCAGGTAATACTCTCTTTTCATCTCCCACTCCTTTTCGGTATAGGTGGACAAAAAGGCCAGTTAGCCTTTCCATTTTGATAAACACTAAGCTCCAAAACACAAGCGAAAACGTCGGTTGTCAAAGACCGTTAAATGTTTCGCAAACTGTGAATAGGTTCATATCAGGTTCATTCACTGCCGAAAGAATCCAAGATAGGCTCTAAATGTAGTTTTAATTCAGGATATTACGCATTAAGTGTTTGACTTGTAAGTCATATTGTTAGATAAGCATTCATCATATTACCATATAATGTGGATAATGTCAACTCCATTTGACGAAAATACTAGAGCAATTTTATAATAGTTGTATGCAAGCTGAATTAAATAGGGCTTGCTGAAAAACGAAAAATCCCCCCCACCGGGGGGGTGCCCTCGAAGAGGGTGGGGGGGGTTATTGGGAGAATACTATTAACAGTGATGTTCCCGTTTGAAAGTTTAGACCCCCCCCCGCCAGGGACGGCACCCCCCCCACGGGGGGGAATTCTCATCTGCAAGGTTTTTCGCCTATTTCCTTATAAAACCTTGCACTTAAACAGACAAAAACAAGCTGTAAAGCTTTATTAGTGAGAGCTCTGAGCTATTCAGCAAGCCTTAAATAAAACTTCACGTTATTGTCTTGACAGGAAAAAATTACATAGTAAAATTTGAGCAAATTCCAAATGCGTGTAAGTGCTACCTTTGAAATATTTATAACATCTACACATCAAGAGAAATCGAACAAGTGGCCAAATTTCCGTTTTTTCAATGGTCTTCGAAATTTCTCTTCCAAAAAGGAGGTATTAAAATCTCGTTTATCGTTCTTTGCTTTTTTCGAAAATGCTATTAGAATGAACCCCGATTTTAGTCGGGCACACTATCAAATATTTCCTGTGTTATTCCTTCCCTTTTTTCTTTAAATATCCTAAACACTTGGGACAACTAACATTCCAAGATGATTTTTTATGATGATAATCAAAATTATGCTTTAACAATTTATTCCCGCATATGTTACAATGAGTTTTCACCCAAAATTCACCACATTTCTGACAAATAAAGTAATATTTTACGATTCCTGCTTCCGTATACTTAACTTGTCTTTCAACATCATGTACTTCACCACAAGTCCAGCAAATATCATATAAATCCAGATGATACTCCATAAACATTTTAAACATTAACTTGAAGCTATTAATTTCAGTAGGGATGAAAGGAATTGACCCAAATTTGTGATTTGGGAATTCTTCAGCTAAGGTTTTTTGATAATATTTTTTATCAATTGAATTGTGAGGTACACTACCCAAATATCTGTACTCATTTTCATTAGTGGAGTGCAGTATAAAAGAGCTTTTGGGAAAATCTTTGGTGTTCACAAAAGTGTTAATATATTTCATAAGAGCAGTATCAATGATATCCTTTGAAAATTGTTTTTCACTCTCGTACTTCCGATATTTAGCATCTAAGTAGAAAACGCTCTTTATGCTTGTATTTGTAAGGATTTCAAACTTATAGTCGGGCCTTTTATGTTGCTTTTCTAGATTTTCATCATAGTAATATATTTTCTGTTCATAATAAATGTTAAGTTTTAGAAAGTGAGAATTTTCATCTTGAAAACTGTTATGGGACAATATGGCTTTAAATTCTTTATCATTAAAATGACCTGAGCTAGAAAGATATTTTTTCAGGTTTTTGTAAACGTCATCGAAATTCTCAAGTTTCCAACCCAAATCATCCGTCAACAATTGAATGATTTTGAACAAACACCAAATCTCGTAGATATCACAGCATTTTTTAACGGGTAAGGTTTTACCTTTATGGTCAAGATATTTAATGTCTTTTTCCAGTCTACTTAATGTTCTCCAAACCATATTATAGTCATCATCATTTGAAAAAATTTGTGTAGGTTTCCAAGTTAATTGAGCTTCTTTAGCATTTTTTAAAAATGAAAGCTTCAAATAATCATTTACTATTCCCTTCAATCTTACGCATTTTTCAAGGTGGTGTTGGTAAAGCTGGAGGTTCGTTTTGTTATAATCAGAAACTTTTAAAACTGATTTATAGCGTTCGATTTTTTCCAATTTGCCCAATAAATCCCCTTTATTAGATGCCCTTTGGTTTAATTCAAAGAAAACATATTCCTGAATTTCTTGTGGTATTTCTTGCAATTCGGAATTATCTATTTTTAATATTTTTTTCACATTAATTATTTTGGTGTCTTCAACCGATATTGGATCTGTTAATACAAGAAAAGAAATCCAATTGGAGTCCCTTTTCTCAAAAGCCTTAACTACTGGGACTATCTGATTAAAAGAACTTGATGAAAAAGTTATTTTTTGAAAATTGGAATTTTTATGCAGCTTTCCATCCTTTTGTTTGAACTTTATTAACTCTGAATCATCACTATCATTTACTAGGGTATAAGTTAAAATATACTCTTCTTCATTTTCATTCAAAATATTTGAAAAGTCTCTTTTAGTGTTTTCCAGAAAAATTGGTATATTGATAAGTAACTCAATCTCATTTTCAACATGATTGAGTGTAGACAATTTCTTGCCTCGACCACCATAATTAATAAAACTTCTATTAGTTAGCTTTATAGAATTTTCTACTTCTCCCTCAAGAACACTAATCTTATTTTCTAAATCACGATAACTCAAATTTTCTCCACATGAAAACGGGTCAATAATTTTGTTTATATCTTTTTTGAAATCATTTTTTTTATTCTGAAGATTATCAATATAACTCTCTATCGTTCGGTTAATCATTTTCAAGGAATATTTAATCATTCTGTTTTCGTAGATATCATTACTTTCACGATGAATCTTAGCTGTAAATTTCCTCTTAAAAGGAAAAACCTTTTTTTCTATATAATTTTTTAAGTCGATCTTTTTAATTTTTTTAAAAGCGGTTTTTTCATAAGTGGGGACTAAATTCATGATCTTTTTTTTGTTGATTTTTAAAAAAGGGGCTTTTAATCGCTCTAGACTATTCTCAATCTTTTCAATTGAAGTATTTTCCTTTATTTTTTCTCCCACTTTAGCGTTCTTATTCAAAATCAATGAGTCTTTTATGCACAGTAAATCATTCATCATCTCATTATAATCAACTTCGGTAATAGAGTTAGGAAAAACATAAATAGGTGGAGAAGTTAGTAAAACTTCTCCTTCGAAATTTTCTACTCTTATATGAAAAGAGCCGATGCGTACCAACCCTCCGGGAAATTCAACATTTTTCTTGTTTTTTTTTCTCGTATATGTATCAAAATAAATTAATCTGCTATCATCAGTTTTATAGCAATGCAACTCAGGTTCGATTTTCTTTTCTTCATCTAAACATGCATACAAATTATACTTAGATTGAATTTCATTTTCTTCAAGCAATAGTTCAAATCCGAGGGTATATGGTTTTTTCTTGTACTTATAATGCGCTAAAACGCTCCAATATTCCATATCACTTGAACCTAAATTTATCATTTCCGAAGAAGGTGGAGAAAAAATGTAAACTCCCTTAATCGCATCTACTCCCATACCGCCATCGTTAATATCAATCAAATGAGATAATAATTTCATAATAATTCACATCCAAAAAGTAAAGATTTGTGTTTTTTGTGCGTTTTTTTCCATTTGATTGAATATTTTCGCACTAAATAAATGATTGGTAATTTCCAGATGACCTTTGATTTCTTTGATAATAGAACTTGAATCATCTTCAAACAGGGAATAGTTTATTTTTGGCAAAATTTTTGAAGCCGTTAAAAAATCAAGAAACTCTTTATATTCCCAATTAGTTGCTCCAAATAGTTCCTTTGATTGCTTTAAAAACCTCCCATTTAATGGTATTCCTGCTTTAACTGAGTTGTTTTTTAGTAACGTTAGTTTTTCTAAAAAGTCTTCCTTGAATTTTTTTTCTTTAGTAGTAAATTGATCAGCTTGTATTCTTTTTCTTCCCAACTCATTTTGGTTGGTTTTTTTCAATAACTCTTTTTCCAATTTGTCACTGTGACCAAAGATATTAATAACACAACTTCGATCAATTACTTTCGGACTAAGATTTTTGGTTGTTTCGTCTTTATTGATTGTTCCAACAAATCGCACATTTTCCGGTATTCTAAGTAGATGTGGATATTTTTGTGAATTTGTAATTTTTTTAATAAGATTCGCTTTCTTCACGGGATCAACGAAATTGAGTTCGTTTTCCTTTTTTAAATCGGGACTATAGTGCTTACTATACAAGTCAATTTGCCGTGAAGAACTTTGCATTTTACTCAAGAATTCCGAAAAATAGTATTCAACGTAAGATAAGTTCATTTCATCTAAGCAAATAATAAAAAGATCAGACGGATTTTCAGAAGCTTCAACAATTGCATCCAAAAAAGGTGTTGGCATATAGACTTCATTTATGGGATCAAAAAAACCCAACAAATCATGGTTCTCTGTCCAATTTGGTTGAATAGCGATATTTTTATAATTTGCTGATACAGCCTCAGCAAATCCCTCAACTAAACTTGATTTACCACATCCGGGATTACCACTTAAAACAGTAATTTGATTTGTACAGAGTGATGAATAAAACATTTTTATTATATTCTTTTCATAAAAAAGCCTGTTCCCCTTTCTTCCAGCTAAGTATTGTTGTATGTGATTAACTAAAGCCTCATCATTATCAAAGAAATCGTACTGAGTGGGAGATGGGTTTGATTTAACTTCAACTCTTATTCCAAGTTTTTGAAGAAGCTCTAATTGGTTTTGATATTCTCGTATGGTTTTCTCTAAACTATCATTTTCTTTTCTTTTCTTTTCACATATGGCGTTTAGATCTTCTATACCTTGCTTTAAAGTGATATTTGTGGTTTCAAGTTCATTCTTTTTCTGCTTAAATGCCATTATTTCATTTTTAATATCTTCGCTTTGCTTGCTGAGCTGGTAAATTTCAGATTCCAAACTTTGCTTTGTTCTTTCTAATTCTGATAAGTCGTAAGAGATCCTTTGTTTGTCATTAATTAAACTATTCACTTCTTCTTCTAATGTTTGTCTCTCTTCTTTAGCTTGAGAGACTTTCAGAGATAAATCATTTTCCTTAGATTTTAATTTTTTTACTACCCGAGCCTTCTTTTCAATTTCTGATTTTTCTTTTTTAAATTCCTCATCAAACCTAGGTTTGAAGTAATCAAAAATCTTTATTAGATATTCCTCTTTTTTTTCTAAATAATGATCAAAGAAACGTAAATCTTCTTGGCTAAAATTAATAGCAGCAATTTTTTTTGAAAATTCCATAATTTCATGAACTGTATCAAAATGATTTAAATCAACGCTGATAAGATTTTCCTCAATTTGTGGTCCTTGAATTGGTTTAAAATAAAAAAATACTTTTTCATTTGACTTTAATAAAGAGGACTTTTCACCAAAATAAACCGGTATTTCCTTGATAATCTCATTTTCCCTAAAGGGATTCTTCAGCTCTATATTTTTATAATTTTTTAAATCCTCAATAACAGCTATTTCATTCTCTACATTTATAATCCCTTTCAAAATGGGGCTTTCCATTTCCCACTGTGCCAATAAAAAATCCATTTTGTCTTCTTTTGATAATAATTTATAATCCTGAAAATTATTCATCAATAACCCCCTCAAAATTCAATAACAAACCTTCCTAGAAATTTCCCATAGCTTTTTCCGGTATCTATCCTCGTCTTTTCCAAAATCAACATTATCAAGAATAGTACCCATTCCCTCGAATAACTTCTTCATTGGTTCCGGTAAATCATTTTCACAAAAAGTTTTGTAACCCTTTTTCAGTTTTCTCAAGGCCTTTTTGACTTTCTCCCTGTTTTTCTTATCTGTCGGGAACAATGAAATCTGCTCCGCCAATATTGCCAGTCCAATGGCATGAAGTGTTAGTTTATTTTCCTTGAAAAAGCAAATTTCACAGGCTCTCTGATAATACTTCTCAGATGCTTCCCAGTTTCCGTTTTTTGCGTGAAATGTGGCCAATTTCCAGTTAATCACTTCAAAAGGATGGTCTTCTTTATTTTGAGGTGTAAAAGAATCCAAGTCAAACTTAGATTTCACCAACGCTTCATAAAGTGTATTGGCAAACGGATCATCTTTACTGATGGCACTTTGAGCCATCAATCTTACATAATGCATTAAATGAAAACACCGGTAACTTTCTTTTTGCTGATAGATTTGCTCTAAAAGATTATCAGGCGTTTTGAATTCAGCATCTTTCAATTCCACAGACAAATATAAGCATTCTAAAGCCTTTTGAAATTCGCCTTTTTCACATTCTATTTTCGAACGATATTGGAACTGCCGACTAAGATCTGAAACATTAATAAATTCCAAAATAGCTTTATCTGAATCGCTAATCGCTTTTTGATAAGAATTTGTGTTTTGTCTGATCAGGAAGGTTAAGGATTGCAAACGATTTCCATATGCTTTTCCTAACAATTCGTTTTTAAGATTTTTGGCTAAGATATATAGGTTGTCGATTACTGAAAATAACTCTTTCGTATCTTCTAAAGATTCAATAACCGAATCCATTTCCTTCACAGCCCTATTGAAATCAAAGCAGTTGTTATGATGGATCGCCAACCTCAGTTTATACTTAAACCAATAATCGATACTTTCCCATGTCTGATCGAAATTTGTGATTTCTTTTTCGCAAATAATTTTTTGCTTTTCTGATTCTAAGATATTCCCTTCGTGAGTGTAAATAGTGAATAAATAAAGCGCAATATCGAAAGCGAAAGCAGTAAACTGTTCCGAGGATTTCCGAATTTTGGGAAGGAATTGCTCTTGTAGTTGAATTAAGATATCTTTCGATATCCGGAATTCTTTTTCAATTTTAATAAGAACACCAATTTTAATAGACAAGATTTTTAAATGAGAATTCAGATTAACATCTGTAAGCGTCTTTAGTTGTTCAAGTATAAACTTTTCTGTTTTTATCCGGTCAATATACTTGTTTGTCGTGTAAAGCTTAATGATGGCTTCCGCAAATTCCCCGTCCGCTAGCATGCGTTTTATTGACATTTCATTCGAATATTCTATTAATGAAAACCTAAATTCTTCAGGATATTTTTTTTCAAGCAGTTGCTGTTGAGAATCATCAAATTTCTTTGAGGTTCTTGTCAACCAGCAATTACAGATTAGATCAGCAATCATCAAACGTTTATCTTTTCTAGCGTCTGCGAACTTCAAATTTAAATCATTCATTTCAAAATTAGTGATTGTTCGTTTGGCTAAGCCAAGAAAAACTCTTTCCTGAAGCCTTTGTTTGTACTCTTCTTGATCAATTAGAGAGTCGTTTTTTTTGTTTTCCATATCTTTTCTGGTAGCAATTAAAACCTCTAAAGAAAAATGTTGATATTCAACAGCAAGTAACTGTATTAGATGGATAATCCCTTCAGAGAGGACATTTAGGTAAGTAATCGTACTATCAACGATCATCATTCTTTCTTTATTTTCAAAGATAACGGGAACTCCCTTTTTTTCAGTTAACAAATTGATTCTTGGAAGAACATTTTCTGCGTATTTATTCTTGATTTCGTTTGCATGGAATGCTTTTTCTGGGATGATTTCATTAATAACTGAATCTTTGATGTTACCTTTTTCGAATAATACACCACCAACTAAAGAGGGATTTTTCTTCTTGTTTTTATCATCTTTATCAAAATCACCACTCTCATCTAACCAAAGGCCAAAATGCTTCATAATATCCTCCATAAATTTTGATAACATTTACTGTTTCAATGCTCGTCATCCTAATAAAAATCATCATAACCGTAATCATCATAGCCATACTCATCCGGATCGTTAAATTCATAATCTGGGTCAGGGTGATAACCTACATCCGCTTCGCTGTAATCCCATTCACAAGAACGCTCATAACCCATTCCATCATCAATATCATTAATACTAGGCTCATCTTGATAATTGTGATAATCTTCACCGTCGTCATCGTCGCTAACCTGTTGATTAGAACTCAAAATAGTTTGTGTATTATAAGCTGATTTTCTTTCTTCTCTTGGATCTTTACCATAATGGAAAAAAGAATAATTGTCATAGTTCAGGTCATTACAAATTTGTTTATCCATAAACATAGATAGAATATCTTTATAATTCTCATTTGCATAATTAAAATAAATAGCAATTCTCAAACCAAAATTATAGTTGATACCATTACCAAGAATCTTATAGATTTCTACTTTTGAAATTTCGCTATTATAAAGAGCTTTTGAAATTTTGGAAGAAACCTCTTTCGGAATCCAACCGAGTTCGTAATTTGTTGTGGTAAGGACTTGAACTGCATTTGAATCGTAAGAATTAGAAGAATTTGTTTCTAACTTGATTGGGGTATATTTTGTTATTTTTCGGATATTTTCTTGTCTGTTGTTATAAGTTACCCCAGTTACTTTAGAGAAAATAACGCTTTTCCCAATATACTCATCAACATTATCGCTAACTGAATTATAGGTATAACTGGAATGAAAGGTTTTCTTTCTGGTGTTACTCCAAGTACTATTATCACTAGATTTCGATTCCTCTTCCAAATATTCTTTGTATTTTGCAACTATAAACCATATAACTCCTATAAATATCAAGAAACCTATAATAAATCAACACCCCCTCTTAATTCATTCAAACCCCCAAATCAAACCCCTCAAAGACTTCCTTATTAAACAAGTTCAACTGTTCGTGGACTTTCTTTGCGTCTGCGACTTTCCAGGCTAGTTTTGTGAGATTTTCGTTGAGTTTTTGGTTGTTTTCTGCTGTTAAGTAGGCTTTTAGGATTTCTGTTTCAAATGAACCGTCTAATTGGGTTTCGGACAGGATGGTGGCCATGTCGCCCACCAGGGTTTTAAAAAGGCCGATCTTGTCGTAGAGGATGCTGACGATGTGGTCTTCCAGGGTGTCTTGGACCACAAAGTTGAAGACATACACTGGTTTTTTTTGACCGATTCTGTGGATTCTTCCGATTCTTTGTTCTATTTTCATCGGGTTCCAAGGCAAGTCGTAATTGATGAGAAAATTGGCGAATTGGAGGTTGAGCCCTTCCGTTGCTGCTGATGTACAGAGCATGATATCGCCGTCTTTTTTAAAATTGTTTTTTACTTCTTCTTTTTCCAATGGCGTCAAGCCGCCTGTAAACTGATAGCAGGTGTATTGTTCTCTTAATGCGGCATTTAATTCGAATATGGCGTTTCTATACTCACAGAAAACAACGATTTTTGCGTCTTTATCCATGGTTTTGATTCTTTGTATCTCTTTTATCAGTCCTTTTTGCTTCACAGGCGTATAACTCTTTAACAGTGGGAGCCAAGCTTCTATCACATGAGGGAATTCTTTGGCAGAGCTCAATCGATTGGTTTCGATGGCATCCACGATGGTTGTGGGAGAGGAGGATAATTCTTTCAGAATCATGATGACAAAGAAAACATTTGAACTGAAAAATTCCTTTAAATCCCGGCTGATGGTTTCATAAGCAGTTTTTTCACGATCATCTGCGACGAGTGTCACTTTTTTTACCGTTCTGCCGGTGGTTTCCAAACCCACTTGGGTTTTACGATGCCGGACCATCACTTCCCTTAAGATGCCGTTCAGTTCTTCGACCCTGCCCTTTTTTATCTTTCTGTCATTTGAACCGGAAATGATATAAGCGTGTTGAAACTCTCCCCATGTTCCAAATATTCCGGGTTTAAGCAAGTTCATGATGTTAAAAAATTCTCTCAGGGAATTCTGTAAAGGTGTTGCCGTTAGCAGCAGAAGATGTTTTGGATTGATGGCTTTGATCAGTTTATATCTTTTTGTCAAATGATTTTTCATATGATGGGCTTCATCCACGATGAGAAAATCAAAGTCCGACTTTCCAAGCTGATTGATATGCCGGATTCCCCTTGCTTCAGATTCAATACAGATACCTTCCGGAATTTCCGGATAGTTGGGGATTTGTGTCTTCAAGTTAAACTTATCCATCAATTCGTCCATCCATTGATAGACCAACGGTGGCGGAACGAGAATCAACACATGATTGACCCAGTTTCTCAAGATCAACTCTTTTAAAACGATCCCGGCTTCAATGGTCTTTCCCAGGCCTACTTCATCTGCCAATAACGCTCGGCAATTCATTTTATGAATGGCATTGTAAGCGGTGGTGATTTGATGGGGCAGGAGCATAACAGTATCGCTGAAGGTTTTCGGTGCCAGCATCTCTTCTTTCATGCCTGTTTCCACCAAAGCGTTGGACAACTGGCATAAAAAATCTGCCGCTGTTTTTGCCCTTTTGGAGTTTCCATATCTTGGAAAATTGAGTGTTTGAGGAAGTGAAGATCCGTCCAACCACTTGATATCCGCTTGTATAAAATCTTTTTTTCCCATTTACACCCTCCGGATTTCAGACACAGTTAAAAATCTGTATAAGATTCAACTCCAACCTTATCTGAAATCTTTCTTGCAATGCCTTTATCTCTTCGTCAAGGTCAACGTTATCGTCATTATCCACTGAACCGTTTAACAACTTCCAATAGGCATCCTTGTAGGCCTTTTCGTTTTTCTCTATCAGACTCGCATTTTGCCTTTCAAACTCACCGATTAAAAAATCCTGAATCCGGTTGATGTCCAAATCAAAATCCGGCGTTTGCCATTCTGATGCCATCTTATAAGAGCCTATCGCTTCACTCTCAAACACTTCAAATGTTTTGCCATCTTGTGAAAAGACATATTTAAGTGATTGATCCTTTTTAATGGTGGTATCCACATTCACAAGAAAAAGGGATAGCAATCCCTTTCGTTTAAGGGCTTCAAAGGATGCTGAGCAAAAACGCCCATCCGTTTGGAGCATGTTGATCAGGGCGTTCACAAAACCATCGATCATATTCAATTGATTCACGGGGCATTCTTTTTCCACTCCCAGGTCGTACGCCAAGGATTGGGGAATGTGGATCTTTTCGTTGGAAATCTGTGCCCCGTAATGCTGTAATATCTCAACTATTTTTTTATTTAACGGTGACAGGCCTTCCAACAAATCACCCGGAAAGTGTGGCCGGAGAATAAAAGATATCCGGTGCATCATCTACAGGGCTAAAACACGAACCAAAAAATTCCTTAAAATTGTGGGCGTGATGTTGTTCGATCACCTCATGATAGGATGGGTGAATGGTATCTACAACGATGAAAATCTTTTTCAGTCTGAGCAAATGGGATTTCTCCCTTAACACCATCTTTAGCGTCATTTTCTCCTGATCCGTCATTTCAGACAGGGTGGTGAAGAAATTCCTGATGCAAAAGGCACGCACCAACTCTTTGGTGTCTCCATTCATTACGCACCGAAAGAAAAATGGGGCTGAAACCTTTTCAACCGTTGAAGGAAGCGCCTTTTCTGTTAAAATGTAATAACCGGAAGCGTCCATGTCTCACCTGCCTTAGAACATTTTCTGTTGTGTCTTCCCAACATTTTCAATCTTCTCTTTACAGTAAGCAAAGAGCTCGATAATTTTTTTGGATGGGGCACGATTTTCAAAAAAAGCACACAAATCCACTGCTTTTCCAATCTCATCCGGTTCAAACTCCCGCAAAGCCTTGTCGATGTTTTTATCCTCCGTGAATAACCGGGCCAGATACTGTACCTTATCCAAAACGGTACTGTTGTGATTTAGGGTCTTGGCCCTTTGGTCGAAATCAAGGACGAGATACTCCCGTCGGCCTTTGGATGCATTTTGAATGAGTTCACGCTTCATCAAATCGTCAACAGGCAAATTGGCCGTCCGTAAAAAGAGGTTCAACTCATCCGACCCGATTTCCTTTCTACCGTATAAATGCCGCAAGTAGAATTCATCGAACTTATCGATCCCCTCGGGAATCAATTGTGACAAATACTCGTTGTTGGAATAATCCACGATGGCTCGTAACAGTTCAAGGCCTTCATCTACATCGACAAATTGATCGTTGTCCACCATCTTTGGATAATACTTGGAAAATATCTCCAAAGCCTTTCCCATGACGATGACGGAGATATCCGTTTCGGACAAACCTTGTTCGTTCAACTCAATGATTTGTTTTTTCACACTGTCAAAGACTTCTTGCTCAACGATTCGCCAGCTGATGGGGGTTGTTTCTTTTAGTCGTTTTCTCAACACGATGGTCATGTTGTATTTGATATTTCCGGAAGAACTGTGGTTACCGGTCTTTGATTCTGCCATCATTGGGTAAACTGCTTTGACCTCAAAGCTAGCATCCAGCAATGTCTTGATAATCGCCGACCATCCCTCAGTGGACTTGTGATTGTAAATGACAACAGCCAATCCATCATCTTTAAGGACTCTGTTTGTTTCCTTAAAAACATTCGTTAGCATTTTTGTGAACTGCTCCTTACCAACTTTTCGAGTTTTATTAACAACTATTTCGGTGGTTTTGGGAGAAAAAGCATTTCCAAATTCTTTTGGATATTCTTTTTCAAGCGCTTTTTTTAGCCAAACATAATAGAAATCAGAGAGCTCAGAATACATGACATTGTCATAATAAGGTGGATCTGTGAAAATCGCATCAACACTTTTATCATCTATTTGATACAAGTCTTCGCTTGAGGTACATTTTAATATGGGGTTGTGGGCTTTAACCTTCTCCTTAAATGTTTTTGGAAGTATCTTTTCAGTTGATTTTTTCTTAATATTTTTATACTTAATAGTATGAAAAGTGTTGAGGTCTAAAACTTTCAATAATTTATTTTTATATTTTTCAAACGTTCCTCTTCCATACTTTACTCCAAAAAAATTATTTTCTATTGGATCTGGTTTTGGATGATATGCATGCGTTCCAAAAGAGCCTTCTAATTTATTTGCGCTTACATTAAACAAGCAAAATAAATTATTTGCTTCCAAAGCCTGATTATGAATCAAAATAAAAAACTCTCTCAAATTCTGATCTTCAATCTCCAAAATCCGCTTATACAAAACCGCTGCAGAATACAATTGCCGTTTGTTAAACATATCCTTGAAATAATAATAACCATAATTGGTTAATTCCTTTGTTTTGTCGCCAGGTGGAACCTTCTGTTCAGGAATCAACGCCGTATATTCTTCAGATAATCCTTCAAACATCTCCAGTGACTCTGCATAGCTATCCAATTCTTGTTGACCGATCTTTTTAAAAGCCTTTGATTCACAATGAGGGCAATAGTATTCCAAAGCATACATCACATGCTCCGGTGGAACGGAATGGTTTTTCACCGCATCCATGGTCTTGTTTTTAAACCCACAGGATTCACAAATGTACTTTCCCCT
>Ga0116164_10002187_pt1 | contig 14153 bp, 15 predicted proteins | sample AD_UKC109_MetaG_FD_89888 | JGI IMG/M metagenome (GOLD analysis project Ga0116164, IMG submission 89888) | Active sludge microbial communities of municipal wastewater-treating anaerobic digesters from Hong Kong - AD_UKC109_MetaG | ecosystem: Engineered > Bioreactor > Anaerobic > Digestate... | reverse complement strand
TAAGTAAAAACAGCATAAAATTTTTCCCATTTATTTGTAGAAAATAAAAATTCACTTACCTTTGCACCCGCCTTGGTAGGTAATACGCTACTTAGAGTAAGGCCCGTTCGTCTAGGGGTTAGGACGTCAGGTTTTCATCCTGGTAACAGGGGTTCGATTCCCCTACGGGCTGCAACTTAAAAAATAAACCCGGTGATAATCAATGTTTTATCATCGGGTTTTTTGTTGCGGGGAACAATGACAAAGAATCATTCAAAAAATGATACTTCAGCCATATCTGATCAGACGTATCTTGTAGAGGAAACACAAGCTTATTATCGTTCAGAGAATTATTGGAGTGAGCATTTTCCGTCAGTGTGCAGCTGTGTTTTACCATTTTAAGCGAGCCTTGCATCCTGAAATGTCGTTTGTCTATTTGAGAATTAAAGCTTGAGATTTGATCTTCGGATATTTTCAGGAATGATTTCAGAACGAAAAATAACAATGAGTGAGGTTTTTTGATCAGGGCAGCATGAATCTGTAACTTAATCCGCCCGAAAAGGCATTAAATCCTTCAAAACCAGCAAGAAGAACCAAATGTTTCAGAATTGTCACCCTGGCACCGGCATTCCATTTTTCTGCATCATATTCAGCGATTAATTCAAGGAAATCGAGTTTTTTAGGTGTAATTTTTATTCCGCCAAAAAAGCCAATAAACTGATAGTCGGCAGCAGTGAATAGTTCTGAACCATAACCGGCTGTAATTCCAATATTTTGTATGACATGGGGCAAAGTAATATTTTTTGTGGCCACAATGTAGGTGGAGTTAAAATGAGATGCGCTGCCGGTGTTTAGTGTAGTAAAAAAATTTTGAAATCCGATTACCACTCCGGGTAAATATTTCTCTTCTCCTAACGCACGGAATCTGATGGAAGCCATTCTGTCTCCGACTGTTGAACTATAATCATCAAGTCCGATCATTCGTGTGAAACGAATAGATATTTCAAAAAATGGCATAAAGCTGTTAGTAACAAAAAAGTTCATGGCATCATGATCCGGACTGCCCCATTTTTTATATTCTTTTGATAGTAAGTTAGTTCCTGCAAAAATAGTTTTATCTTCGTTGATTTCTCCTGAGGGGATGTTGTAATAACCTGTTGTACCGGTCAGCGACTGAGCTAAAACCGGCAGATAAGCACCGGAAAGAATGAAGTAAAAAGTTATCAGCAGTCGGATATTATGAGTTTGCCTGATCATGCAATTCCCGATGGTGTTAATGATGTGTTTTGAAATGCTTTTTATCATGTTGTCAGGCTATTTACTGCGCGCTCTTTTGAAGATGATATTTTTCCAGGCAAGAAAGAAATATTTGAGGTCGGTTTTCAGCGGGCTTTTTTCATAGGCATTCAGATACTTCTCTTCAGAAGCCATAATTTCATCAAGCGTTTCGGGTAAGTCGACATAAAAAGGAGGAACCAGTCCGGGTTTGTATTTGATTCGCTTTTGTTTCAACTCTTCAGTGTAAAGCTCGAAATAGTGATCGCTCAACGGCCGTACCCCAACAAGTTTCATATCACCCCTCAGCACATTCAGAATCATTGGCAGCTCATCCAGCCATATTTTTCGCATTATTTTCCCCAACGTATTTACCCTGAAGTCATCTTTAAATTTTCCGCCTGTCTCAAGATTGTTTTGATGGTAAACATATTCCTGCAGATATTCCGAATAAGGGTGCATGGTACGCATTTTATAAACGTAAAAAAGCCGGCCGTTTTTTCCCACTCTTTTCAATCTGACGAGCGGTCCATAAGTTGGAGCTTCCGGATATAATGGTGCTGATTTTTTGATCACAACAAAATAAAGTTCATTGTTGATGAATTTTTCTTCAATTATTTCAAAACCACATGAATAGAGCCTTCCAAGTGTTTCAGCCCGCGACAAAACCCGGTTTCTGCCTTTGGTAATAGCAAAATAAACCCGCTTGAAGACCGGTAGTTTTGGAAATACCCTCTTGAAGATGAAATCAAAAAAATATAAAACATAATTAAAAGGAGTATGGAATTTTTGCAGAATCCTTTGTTTTCTTAAACTGTAGGTTTCGGCTTTACCAATAAAAATCCCATCATGAAGCAATTTTGAATTCACTGTCTCAAAAAATTTATTGAGCCATCTTATATCATTGATCCTGTGTAAGTTTATCAGAAAATTATATTTTTTTTCCGGAAGGGATGCAATGTTAAAACGGGTTGTGGTGGAGACGATTTGAATTTTTCCAGGGGCATCTTCTAAATACTTATTTATTAAATCCCTGACAGCATTCCCGTATTCATGGTCAATTACCTGAAGTAATTCGGTTATAATATTCTTTTTACCTTCTCTGTTTTGCTTCTTTTTCGAAATGATGGATTTCTTTCTTGTTTTGAAATCGTAAGTATTATTCGTGAATAATCTGTTCCCGTTTTCAATTTCTAAAGCAGGGGAGGATAGCACGATGTTGTAAATCCAAACCGAGAATATTTCCAGAAATGTGGATAAGAAAAATGTACCAAAAAGCATCAGTCGTGAAACAGAAAAGAGCTTTAATGTGTAAATTAATAAAACAACAATTGCAAGGCTTGAAAAATTGGCTTTAAGAATAATGGAAAGAATTTCTTTTTTATTCCCTAATTTGTAGGGAAGGTATTTTTTTGTGACAAGTGAAGAGCTTACCCAGATGAGCAGAAAAAATACAAAAGGTTTGATATACTGTGGAAGGATTACCGCTCTGGTACCGGGTTTGAGCCAGGCAAAAAGTAAAAAAGAAACAATCAGAAAAACGACATCAACAATTACAATGAGTAACTTTTTATTCATGCACCTTCATTTATATAGCAAAAATAAGAAAAGAAACATAATTTCAGCAAGTTTAGTCAAACTTTTTTAATCCATGTTAAAAAATTGTATCCCAACTCGGCAAATGCGTATAAAAATTGATTGTTGATCCTGATATAGCGACCATAGTTAACCTGACGACCTCCAAACTTCATTTTAAAATCGCGTACGCCATAAGGTTCATCAGGTTTTCCAACACCCATAAAGTCAAAAATACGACAACCTGATTTACCTGCATGATCAATAGCAGCCCAGGTTGCCAAAACTGAAGGGAAAACTCCTTTATCCCTGAACTCGTTGTCGAGCCCGCAAATATACCATTCGAACAATGATTTCTCAGGCATGTAAGGTGACATAATCCCGCCAATAATTTTGTTTTGATATTCTATCAGAAAAAACTTCCCCTTATTTTGTGTTTGAATCAAATGGTAAAAGGATTCAAAAAATGACCAGTCCGGCAATGGTTTTCTGACTTTTTCTTTATAGAGGGTATATAGAATTTTGTAAAATGATTTTACCTGGTTGATAGTTGAGGGTTCGATGATTTTTGCTCCATTGCTGAGTGATTTTCGAATTTGTCTCCGCTTTGATGCAGATAGTCCTGAAGAATAGTTCAGTCTGTCTGATGTGTCAATCAACAAATTGAGCCGAGGTACCCATTTAAAACGATAATTTTTAAAAATTTCAGAATAAGTAGATAAATCATAAGAAGCACGAAACTGAATAAAAATAGATTTTCGTTTTACCAGCTCAATCAAGTTCTTAATTAATGCCTGAAAAATCTGAGGCTTATCAGGATAATCTTCATTGATCAGCGGACCGCCATACACAACTACTCTCGATGAAAAGTGCTTCTTTAAGAAACTTTTTTCTTTTATCAGAACGCCCAGCAAAATTCCGATTAAGTGATTTTCGCTATTCTGACAACTGATAAAAACCGGATTGAAGTTTTCAGTCATTTCAAACAGCCTGTAAGAAAACCATGATTGTAATACTGAACCATTAGGGTGAGATGCGATAAAATGTTCCCACTGTGGGATTATTTTCTCGTCAAGCTGTGTTTTGATAATTAAGTTAGTGGTAATGTGGTTCTTCAGGGACACTGCTTTGTCGTTATTTTTTTCCTGGCTGCAAAGATAAACAACCGGTCGTGCTGATGACGATTATCGAAGAAATTTTGCTGAAAACCTATTTCCATCTGGTTTACTAACTGTATGTAAATGAATCAAAACAGTTGTTATTATACTCGAATAAGCGACTTTTTGATTTCATTGTTTCGTAATTGGAAAGAAATTCGTTTGTTCGCAAATTTCGGGATAATTAATCAAATCTGCCTGGACCAAATCCCGAGCAATTATTCTTTTTCTTTTAAATACGCACGAATTTTTGTTTCAAGCTCCTCGGCAAGTTCAGGATTGTCGGCCAGTAATTTTTTGACAGCGTCGCGACCCTGACCTAATTTTGTTTCGCCATAACTAAACCATGACCCACTTTTCTTAATAATGTCAAAATCAACACCGAGGTCGATAATTTCGCCGAGTTTCGAAATGCCTTCACCATAAATGAGATCGAATTCAGCGCTTTTGAATGGTGGAGCAACTTTGTTTTTCACTACTTTCACCTTAACTCTGTTTCCGCTAACATTTTCGGCATCCTTGATCTGACTGGTTCGACGAATGTCAAGTCTGACTGAGGAGTAGAACTTCAGAGCATTACCTCCGGTGGTGGTTTCTGGATTGCCAAACATTATTCCGATTTTTTCGCGCAGTTGATTGATAAAAATACAAACTGTTCCTGTTTTGCTTATCGTAGAGGTTAGTTTGCGGAGTGCCTGAGACATCAGGCGTGCCTGCAGTCCCATCTTGGAGTCGCCCATTTCACCTTCAATTTCACTTTTTGGGGTAAGTGCAGCTACTGAGTCAATTACGATTACGTCAATGGCTCCGGAGCGGATCAGGTTCTCGGTAATCTCCAGTGCCTGTTCGCCATTATCAGGTTGTGAAACCAGGAGGTTCTGAATATCAACTCCGAGCTTTTGGGCATAAAAGCGATCGAAAGCATGCTCAGCATCAATAAATGCAGCTATTCCACCTTTTTTCTGAGCTTCAGCAACGGCATGAATCGCCAGAGTAGTTTTACCAGAGGATTCAGGTCCATAAATTTCGATTACCCGCCCTTTGGGCAGGCCGCCTACGCCTAATGCAGCGTCAAGGCCAATGGAGCCGGTTGAAATGGAAGGAATATTTTCGATCGGGGAGTCGCCCAATTTCATTATGGCTCCTTTTCCATAATGTTTTTCGATGTTTCCAAGCGTTCTTTCGAGGGCCTGGAGTTTTTCGGCTTTTAATTTGTCGGCCGATTCAAGGTTTTCTTTAGCCATCAATATTTAGTTTTTAAATTATTAATTATTCATTGCCTGAAGAATCTGCGCAGCATGATCTTTGGTTTTTACGTTTTCAATCACTTTTTCGATCATTCCTTTTTCATCAATCACAAATGTTTTTCGCAGGATACCTTCGTAGGATTTTCCGTACATTTTTTTCTCACCCCAGGCTCCGTATGCTTTTATAATTTCTTTTTCAGTGTCCGGAATAAGTGGGAACGGTAAGTTGAATTTCTCTGCGAATTTTTTCTGATTTTCAGTTGTGTCAGCGCTTACACCTATGATCTTATAGCCTTTATTCATCAGGTCATCATAATTATCCCGCAGATTGCATGCTTCTGCTGTGCATCCCGGAGTATTTGCTTTTGGATAAAAATAGAGAATTACTTTTTTTCCTGAAAAATCTGTTAAGCTGATTGACTTTCCGGTGTGATCAAGTGTTTTGAATGCTGGTGCTTTTTTTCCAATTTGAAGTTCTGTCATTGTTTTCTTTTTTTTGGTTTGACGAAGAATAAACAATCATGGTCTCTAAGGTTTCATTGTTTAAGAATTATTAAGAATCCTAATGCTTTTGACGAACTTTTGCCTGATAATATTTGCAAAAATAATTGATTTTGCATTCATTGCATTTTGGGTTGCGGGCAATACAAACATACCTTCCGTGCAGGATTAGCCAGTGATGTGCTTTGGAAACAAATTCTTCAGGAATATACTTTATCAACTGCTGTTCGGTGTCCAGAGGATTTTTGGCGTTAGTTGTCAATCCCAATCGGGCAGAAACCCTGAAAACATGAGTGTCAACTGCCATGGCTGGTTTTTGAAAATAAACCGAAGCAATTACGTTGGCTGTTTTTCTGCCCACTCCCGGAAGTTTTTGTAATTCATCGATTTCTGACGGAACAAGCCCTCCAAAATCACTCATAAGCTTTTGAGCCATACCAATCAGATGTTTTGATTTGTTGTTAGGATAGGAACAACTTTTAACCAGTGAAAATACTTCATCAAAGTTGGCTTTGGCAAGAGTGGCAGCATTTGGAAATTTGCTGAAAAATGCTGGTGTAATGATGTTGACACGTTTATCGGTACATTGTGCTGATAAAATCACTGCGACCAGTAACTGGTAAGGGTCGGAATAATGCAGTTCGGTGTTGGCTTCAGGCTGGTTTGCACTGAAATATTCGATAAAATGTCTGAATCTTTCTTTTTTTGTCAATGGAAAATGTTTTGTTTGCAAAACTAACAAAGCCGCCCGATATATTGAGCGGCTCTGTTGGTTTTTTGCGGAGAATTTCGCCGGGTTAGTTGAGCAGTAAACTGAAACTGCCTGATGACCTTGTTTTGGTCACTGAAAATGCCCTCGAAAAACCCATGATGTTTTGTACAACTGTTTTGCTTGGTCCGATCTGGGTGCTGCTGAGATAGTTTTTAATTTTGATGATTGCCTGAAATTCTTTGGAAAACTTTTGACATTTCAAGGAAACCCTTCTGGATTTTTCAGCATCAGAGAGATGGGACTCGCTGCAGGCAAACAGAATAAGATCATTGAGAGTGTTAAAATTTTGCATAGGCTGATTTGTTTGTTGAACGAGTCATTTAACAAAACAGCAAACGCTACTTCAGGAAGAAATATTTCGTTTCTGACAGATTTTGAAAGTACTATTTTGTGAGAATTACATTTTTATCTTTGATGAGCTTTCTGAGGTTAATCAGCGCATAGCGCATCCGGCCAAGGGCAGTATTAATACTTACATCTGTCTGTTCGGCAATGTCTTTGAAGCTCATTTCGGCGTAATGCCTCATAAAGAGTACTTCTTTTTGTTCATCGGGCAGCAGCTCAATGAGGCTTCTGACATCATCATGAATTTGATCTGTGATGATTTGTTCTTCGATAGAAGGATCGGTGAATCTGATGGTATCGAAAATGTCAAACTCACTGTTATCATTATCAATAACAGGAATGCGCTTGGATTTTCGGAAATAATCAATAATCAGGTTGTGTGCAATCCGCATGACCCACTGGATGAATTTTCCTTCTTCTTTGTAGGCACCAGACCTGATGGTTTTAATCACCTTAATAAAGGTGTCCTGAAAAATGTCATCAGCAAGTTGTTTGTCTTTTACAACCATCAGGATGTAAGCAAACACCCGGTTTTGATGACGATGGATGAGCTTTTCAAGGCAGAAATGGTTACCATCCAAATACTTACTAATCAACTCCTTGTCTGAGGGAATTTGGGTTTTCATACAAGTTTCCTATTTTGATTTATGTAAACAAAGAGTAAAATTTTATTCGATAACCTGTCCTCCTGAATTTTGGTTAGAAATTTAATTTTTGAAAATTCACTAAATATTGGTGCAAATGTACACTAAAATTTTTTACCACCAAATTTTTTTTACATTTGCCGTACTGGCCAAAATTATTTTCTGCCGGAAAATTTTCAAAAAACATACCATTTTTAACTAAGTTATGTCTGTTTTGAAGGTTGAGGAACTTGATCCCAAAAAATTTATTCTGATAAAAGGGGCACGGGTTCATAATTTGAAAAATATTGATGTGGCTATTGAACGCAACAGGCTGGTTGTAATCACCGGCCTGTCTGGTTCAGGCAAATCGTCACTTGCTTTCGATACGCTCTATGCTGATGGTCAGCGTCGGTATGTCGAAAGTCTGAGTTCTTATGCACGTCAGTTTCTTGGAAGGATGCAAAAACCGGAAGTGGATTTTATCAAAGGAATTTCTCCTGCCATTGCCATAGAACAAAAGGTAAATGTTCGCAATCCCAGATCAACTGTAGGCACTTCAACGGAAATTTATGAGTATCTCAAACTGCTTTTTGCGCGTATTGGAAAAACGTATTCTCCAGTTTCGGGAAATGAAGTAAAGTGTCATAATGTAACAGATGTAGTGGATTTTACGGAGAATCTTCCGGAACATACTTCAGTGTTAATTACCAGCAATTTTAACCTGAGCCTGAAAAGAAAATTAAAGGATCATTTGTCCGTTTTGCTGCAGCAGGGTTTTACCCGTGTATTCTGGAACAGCAGAATAATTAAAATTGAAGAATTGCTCGGTGATAAAGAAAAAATGGACTTGCTTTCCATGCTTCAAAGCAACGAACCGAATAGTGACGAAAAAACAAAAAACCCGGAATCCGATGATCTGCAGCTTGTCATTGACCGGCTGACTGTATTGCATGATGACAAAGACCAACGAACCCGGCTGTCCGACTCAGTTCAAACAGCTTTCTATGAAGGATCAGGCAGATGTTATGTGCATGTTTTTGATGCTGAAGGTTATAAAACATATACTTTTTCAAATCGATTTGAGCTCGATGGGATTATTTTTGAAGAACCTTCAGTAAATCTTTTTAGTTTTAACAATCCATATGGAGCCTGCAAACGTTGTGAAGGATTTGGAAACATAATCGGGATTGATGAAGATCTGGTAATTCCTGACAAGAGCTTGTCAGTCTATCAGGGTGCCATTGCTCCCTGGAAAGGCGACAAAATGGGACTCTGGAAAGATCAACTGGTTAGGGTTGCTTCGGCATTTGATTTTCCCATTCATAAACCTTATTATCAACTTACCAGGGAACAGAAAGAATTACTCTGGACCGGAAATGAGCATTTTGAAGGGCTTAATGAGTTTTTCAGGCAGGTTGAAGAACAAACTTATAAAATCCAATACAGGGTTATGCTTTCGCGGTACAGGGGAAGAACAACCTGTCCCGAGTGCAAAGGCACACGATTGCGTAAAGATGCCAGTTATGTGAAAATTGGAGGAAAGTCTGTCAGCGACCTGGTTTTAATGTCATTGGAAAATCTGAGCAGTTTTTTTCAGACTTTGCAATTGTCTAATTATGAGTTGGAAGTTGCAAGACGCCTGTTAATAGAAATCCGCACCCGTCTCCAATTTCTTTGTGATGTCGGATTGGGATACCTGACGCTTAATCGTCTTTCATCCAGCCTTTCGGGAGGGGAATCACAACGAATTAACCTGGCTACATCATTAGGTAGCAGTCTTGTAGGATCAACCTATATTCTTGATGAGCCCAGTATTGGCCTGCATCCTCGTGATACACAGCGATTGATTGGGGTGCTTGAACGGCTGAAAAATCTTGGGAATACTGTAATTGTTGTGGAACACGATGAAGAGATTATGCGTGCTGCTGATCAAATTATTGACATTGGCCCGTTGGCCGGAAGTCAGGGAGGTCAGGTAGTTTTTTCTGGGAATCCCGAAAGTTTATTGAACGATAAACATAGCTTTACGGCAGGATATCTCAATGGTCAGCTTCGTATTGAGGTGCCGGAAAGCAGAAGAAAATGGAAAGATTTTATCGAGTTTCAGGGCTGCTATGAGAATAACTTAAAGCATATCACTGCAAGGATTCCGCTTAATATTTTCACTGTTGTTACCGGTGTAAGCGGATCGGGAAAATCTTCACTGATCAAAGGGATTATTTTCCCTGCTCTCAGCCGTCATCTTGGAGGCTATACCGAAAAATCGGGAAGATTTGACAGACTGACAGGTGAGCTGGAATTAATTAAAGATGTACAATTTGTTGATCAGAATCCTATTGGCCGTTCATCGCGATCAAATCCGGCCAGCTATGTCAAAGCCTGGGACGACATCAGAGGATTACTGGCCGATCAGCAGCTGGCAAGGGTGAGAGGTTACAATCCGGGATATTTTTCATTCAACATTCCCGGAGGACGATGCGAAGAATGTGAGGGAGAAGGCAAAGTGAAAATCGAAATGCAGTTTATGGCTGATATCTATCTTACCTGTGAAGCGTGCGGAGGTAAACGATTTAAAGATGAAATACTTGATATTCATTATCATGGCAGGAATGAGAGTGATTTGCTCGACATGACGGTGGATGAAGCTTTGCAATTTTTTGATGAAACGAATCCTTCAGCAGTAATAAAGAGAATACAAACCAAACTACGACCATTACAGGATGTTGGCCTTGGTTATCTCAAGCTGGGGCAGTCTTCCAGTACATTGTCGGGAGGGGAAGCTCAACGCATTAAACTGGCTTCATTTCTTACTAAAGGATCATCGGAAAAACCAACCCTTTTCATCTTTGATGAACCTACAACAGGACTACATTTCCATGATATCAGCAAGTTGCTGGAATCATTTAATGCCCTTATAAGGAATGGGCACACAGTGCTGGTTATTGAGCACAATCCCGAAATAATAAAATCTGCTGACTGGGTTATTGATCTTGGACCTGAAGGGGGTGACCATGGAGGTGAAATCATTTTTGAGGGTACTCCTGAACAGCTGGTAGATGTAAATAACTCTTTTACTGGCAAGTTCTTAAAGGAAAAAATCAAACGTAAAATGCACTGACGATTTGGGAATTGCCTGCACCGATCAATGGTGTAGTTCATCATCAGATTTAATGCTGATCTCTCTGAAGGGAACAGGATAAGGAACTCCTTTAAAATTGTCCTTCAGGGATTCGGAGATATTATTCACAAAAGTATCACCGGGATTAATTCCTGTTAGTTTCAAACTTTCCATTACTTTTTGGTAAAATGCTTCGTTGATTATGATCTTGTCCGATGCGGCTTTTTTCATTAATCGTGCAGCAAGGTCAATGTCGGTACCATAATAGTCGTTCACCCCTTCAAAAAAAGTTATGTTGTAAACATCCTGACAATAATGTATTCCGACTTTACATTCGTAAAACATGTCTTTTCGTGGATGATTCTTCAGGTTTTCAAGCGTAGAATAAATTTCCTGGAGTAACATGAAGCTGTTCTCAAATGCAAAGTGGTTTTGCATGGCTGCATCGGGGAGGTAAAGCATGATTTCGTCTCCGATACCTTTTACCACATAATCAGGGAAGTCGTTCAGAAATAAAATAAAGTTGAAAGTGTTATTAATTTTTCTGATCCACGATTGTGGCAAGCTTTCATATTTATCTGAGGTCGAATTGATAATGTCCACAAAAATGCATGTTCCCGGAGTTTTTTTCAGCCCCCCGATTAAATGCTCCATTTCATTGCTGTAAGGATTAAAATCACGGATATAGGTTGCCATTCAGTTTTTCTCCTGTTTTATTATATTTTGGTAATAAACTTTTCTATAGTCAGAAGGTTAAATTTTCCTTCGTGATGGTAATCAACATGATCCATCAATTCTTTGACGAAATAAATCCCGAGTCCTCCGGCTTCACGCTCTTCAACGGGCTTTTCTATCGAATCAGGGTTTTCTTTCCCGAGAGGATTGAATGCCATTCCGTCGTCTTTGATGATGATGCTTATTTTGGTTTCGTTTTTCATCATCAAAATATTGATTTCCCTGTCTTCTGACACATCGTTGAATCCATAATTGATAATGTTTGACACAATTTCTTCTGTCGAAAGTACCAGCTCATTGATAGTCTCGGGATCAATATTCCAGTTGGAGGCTGTCTGGAGAACAAATTCTTCTACATCAGGTATTTGTTCAAATTTATTGAGGATGGTCAGTAGTTTTTTGCAGGAATCCGACATAAGGTTTATTTGAATTTTTCAGGGTGTTTCAATGCATTGACCTTTAGGTTTATTGGGATAAACTAATGATAATATGCGCGATCATTCGGCTGGTTAACTTACATTAAGCTCCCTGTCAAGACCGGCTATTTTAAATGTTCTTTTAATGAAAGGATTGGTATTGGCGATGGAGAAATTTATTTTGCCTACTTTTTTTGCTGTAGAGACGCATATTCCGACAAATGCGGAAGTAATGAAATCAACTACCTGGAAATCAAAATTGACTGATAGAGGCAGTTTATGACTGCCAGCCATCATTTCGGTCAGTAATTTATCAATTTCAGGTCTAAACCCGATACTTGCCGTGGTGTCGAGTTTGCCCTGAAAATTAAATTTCAATACATTAGTTTCTGAATTGTAAATATAATCAAGCATAATTATTTGGTATTTAATGATTTTTATGATATTCTGATGAAAATTTAACGGCGTCAGTCTGTTCATCAAACAGCAGATTCGAATCAGTTGAAAACCATTTTGTGTTTTCTCTTCTGCGGCACATTCGCTGGACATTGATGAGGTGTCGTGCGGTAATATTCTCAGTAGTAATATTTTTTCCACCCGATCCGCAACCTAATGTGAGGGAAGTGGGCAGGCTGTTGAAAATTCCGCCAACTGCTCCCTGTGCCGAGGGAGTATTCACATTGATACGTCCGGCATTCATCAGCAGCGAAAACTCTCTGATACGGTCATCATCATTGGCATAAACACATGCAGTATGACCGATTCCCCCAAGATAGTTGAGGTCAATGCAAATCTTGCAGGCATCATGATAATCAGCAGCTTCGTAGATAGCCAGTACAGGTGCCAGAATTTCCTGGGAGAGCGGGTAATCAGTTCCTACAAATTCCTGACGCGCGATCAGAATTTTGGTGCCTTCAGGAGGATGAATGCCAGCCAGATTTGCTATTTTGCTGACAGGCTGACCAACTATATCAGCACTCATAATTCCTTTTTCGCGGTTGAAAACAATTTTTTCCACTTTTTCTATCTCGTCGTGCTGAAGGAAATAGCATCCTTGCTTTTCCAGCTCAGCTTTAACTTTTGGATAAATTTCTTTTTCACATACAATGGCCTGCTCACTGGCACAGATTGTTCCGTTGTCAAATGTCTTGGACTGAATGATGTTTTCGATAGCAAAAGGTATGTCTGCGCTTGTATCGATAAATACCGGCACATTGCCCGGACCAACACCCAAAGCCGGATTGCCTGAACTGTATGCTGCCTTGACCAGTCCGGTTCCACCCGTTGCAAGGATTAAAGCTGTACGCGGATCAGACATGAAAAGTGCTGAAAATTCACGATCGGGCTGAGGCAACATCTGAATACAATCCTCGGGGGCTCCGGCTTCCATTGCAGCTTCGTAACATATTCCAACTGTTTCAGTACAAGACTTTACAGCTTTTCGCGGCGGGCTGATGATAATCGGGTTTCTCGATTTTAATGCAATCAGTACTTTGAACATGATTGTAGAGGTGGGATTGGTCACAGGAATGATTGCAAATATAGGGCCCAGGGGCTGGGCAATTTCTGTAATTCCTTCAGCATCGTTTTCACTGATGATACCAACAGTTTTTTCGTTTTTTATGCTTTCATAAACCAGGTGTGTAGCTGCAACATTCTTGATTACTTTGTGCTGCCAAATACCAAGACCAGTTTCTTCGGCTGCCATTCTGGCCAGTTTTACCCTGTTGTTAAAACCGGCTTCATATACTTTTTTTACAATTACGTCAGTAAGGTATTGATCGAATTGGTTGAACAATGCACCGGCAAGCAAAGCTTTATCAAGCATTTGATCAGCAATTTCAGCGAATTTTGTCATGTTGGATTTTCATAATAAACTGTGAATTTATTTGAGCGGAGCAAATGTAATTAAATAAATGTTCCTTCCGATGATAAAATTTTTTACTTAACCAACTCCTGAACTTTCTTTCGAATATTAAAGTGGAGTAGTGCTGGAATTTTTACATAAATGGTTTTATGCTCTCTTTTTACTATTGGAATAGAAGTTCTTACTTTTTTGTAGTAAATTTTTGTTCAAAAAGATTATGCTGCTATAACTCCCGGGCATTAGTAAGAAAAAATCCAGAATAGTCCGGACTTTGCCGAACCCACTTGCCAGTCAGCCATCAATGATAAAGTTAAGCAGGTCGTTCTGAAATTTACTTTTAGGATTCCTGCAAAGATTTTAAACATCCGGAAGATGCAAAGCATTGATTCTTTTATTTTATTCAATGCTTTTGCGTGGAAATTCCAGACATTTTGACAGAATGCGAAGGCTGAGACAACCTTAATTTAATAGGTTGATTTTAAAAACCTGTTGAACAGCTTTTCCTATAATAAGCCAGCTTTTCTGATACACTTTTCAATT
>Ga0116164_10002186_pt1 | contig 14153 bp, 11 predicted proteins | sample AD_UKC109_MetaG_FD_89888 | JGI IMG/M metagenome (GOLD analysis project Ga0116164, IMG submission 89888) | Active sludge microbial communities of municipal wastewater-treating anaerobic digesters from Hong Kong - AD_UKC109_MetaG | ecosystem: Engineered > Bioreactor > Anaerobic > Digestate... | reverse complement strand
TAATTGCGAGCACAATGATTCCAACCAACGATAGAATCTCCCCTGCCCTCAAATCCGTATTCAGTTCAATCTTCCTATTCTTCATAAACCCTCGCATCCCCATCATTCTACCACAAACATGCAACTATCCCTGGGACTGTTGTTCAAAACTGTGCAGCAATCCCTGCAGCAATCCCTGGGACTGTTGTTCAAAACTGTGCAACTATCCCTGGGACTGTTGTTCAAAACTGTGCAGCAATCCCTGGGACTGTTGCTCCTAAGTGTGCAGCAATCCCTGGGACTGTTGTTCAAAACTGTGCAGCAATCCCTGGGATTGTTGTTCAAAACTGTGCAGCAATCCCTGCAGCAATCCCTGGGACTATTGCATGGACATGAGGGATGACAGGTGGCGGCGGATATGGGATTTCAGGTATTCGTGATACAGGGTTTCCTCTTTGTGCATGGTTTCAAAGAAGATTTTTCTGAATGGATTTGTCTCATTAAGGAGGTAGCCATATGTTACATGCAGAATCTGGCGTGATTCATTGATATCCAGAAGCCTGTCAAGTTCAGTATCTTTAAGCGCTTCATCATCAGGTGCCATTTGTTTCTCTGTGTATATATGATAATAAGCTTTGGCGCCATCTAGGTTATCCAAAGCAAACCGGTACATCCTTCTGAACAAAGCGGGGGCAGCAGTCGCAATGCATCTCAGTGCCTCAAGCCAGTTCGTTCCTGCTGTCTTTACATGGCAATCCAACCCGGTAAGTCTGCCAATGATCGGGAACACGGAGAACTTATCACTTCCTGAGTGGATGCTGAGCCTGTGCCCAAAATACTCAGCAACTGCCTGATGCAACCTGAGTTCCTTCTCAAACTGCATAAGGTCACCTCTGTAATCTATGCCTTTTTGGAACTCCCCACAGAACCTGGGGGCAATATTGAGTACATTCACACCTTTTTCCTTCAACCAGGCAGCTATAAGGAAATGAGCCTCTGGTTTTGTCGGTGTCATTGTTTCATCAATGGACAGCTCAAAATCCACGTCATCCCTTTCCCTCAGTAATTCATTGTATACCTCCACTGTAAATTCCAACGCCCGTCCATAGATTGCAATGGTCTCAGTATAATTTTCCTCAGATATATTGATGCTGACCCCTCCCGGTAAATCAAAGGTACAGTCCCTGTAAGTTTCCAAATGTCCAGCTTCGGATTGTGTCAGATTGGAATCCCCTATGAACTCCGAACAATCCAGGGTTATCATGGAAAATCCTGCCTCAAGGGCCATGGCAACTTCACCCTTTGTCTTCAGATGATCTCCATCTGCACCATATCCATCCTCGTACCCCTCCTGGAGTACTGCCCATGTGGCATCTGCCAGTACTTCATCATATGTTCTGCCGGTTAGGTTCAGCTCCCTGATCGACTGCTGGGCAAGTACAGGAAAAACACCCTTTCCCCTGACTGCCTTTATATGTCCTGCCGAAGCAATTCCCAGTCTGTCCCCAAGACCAATTGAAAACTTTCTTCCACGAACTGATACGGGCTTCGTAAATGGAAAAATTTCTCTGACAAGCCTGCTGTTATGCACATCAAGAGGACATTTTTTTGCCTTTTTACCATCCATCAGCAAAGCTTCCCCCCTGAATTCTTCCATCTTTGTTCCACCGGTGACAACCAGGAATCGTTCCTTGTCATCCCTTGCCATGAAACAGGAACACTCTTCTTTTTCATAATGTGAATTTTCATATATCTTCATTATTCAACCTCAATTCCAAAAGTCTGAATTCATCAAAAACATTTCATCAAATAAACCGATGGCATCATTTTTGGCCAAATATACAAGCGGATCATTAAGGAACACCCTGAGAACACCTTCCCTGTCCCTGTCCAGACATGCTTTCACCAGTTGATTCTGATTATATACATGCCGAAGAACCAACGACTCAACCTCACCCGGAAGCCTCCCCGAATCGATGGGACTTATTCCCTCTCCATTGAACAAAGCATTGGTCTCAACCACAGCACCTATGGGAAGTCCTTCGTGCTGGCCTTTGTTTATTGTATTTACATTTGATTCGACAAAGCCAAGTCCCGTGAGAGCCTTGATCAACCTCACTCCCTCTTCACCTGTATCAATTATCCTTGGCTTTTCCAGACCATTGTAAAGCCTCAGTGTTTTTTCAAGTCTTTCCCTGCGATCCGCCTTTCTCCAGCTAACCGGAGTCAGACCGAACTGCCACAAGTCGGCAGTCTTTGGGTCCTTCAGATACCATCCGGGACAAAACTCTGCAAGATGCCTGTCACCTGCTGCCGCAGCAATCCCATATTGCAGAAGCAGGTCAAATTTGACTCGGTTCCCCGATGTAAAGAATGTCTCATCCCATCTTTCACCCATACAATAACCAGTGGAGTGATATCTTGCAGCAAAATCCCTAAAATCCTGCATAATGTCCGAACCTTTGTACTCGATACGGTCTATCCATGTGAAATGGTTGATTCCCAGCACATTGGTTTTTATTTCATGCCTTTCAACCTTTTCCTCAAGGCCATTTTTCATAATCATATCCGCTATCAGTTTCTGTGTGCCGAAAACCTCATGACAGCATCCAAAAGCCTTTGCATCAGGAAAAACCTCGTAGATTGTCTTCACAAGAACAGTCATTGGATTTGTATATGAAATGATATAGGCATCCGGACATATGCTTTTTATACGACCGGCGATTTCCTGATACATGGGAATGGCCCTCACGGCTCTCATGATTCCACCCGGTCCTGCAGTGTCGCCCACAGATTGATAAATCCCGTATCCTTCCGGATAGTGCACATCGTTTTCCATGTCATCGAAAGTTCCGGGAAGAATTGATATTATGACAAAATCCGCTCCTGTAAGAGCTTCATCAAGGGTTCCAACTGCCTTGTAATTCCATGAGGAAACCGCACCCTCAGCCTCATTGTAGAAATTCCCGATTCTCTCATTCATCAATGCGGCTTCTTTGTCGATATCATATAGCCTTACATTGCCGGTAAGTTCACTCTCTGCTGCAAGATCATTCATCAGGTTCCTTGCCCATGCCATGGAACCTCCGCCGATATATGCTATGTTCAGTTTCTTCATCATCCGATCCCCCGGATGATTATATCACAGCAAAAGCGCTGCATTAATCCTTGTCTGTATCTTTTTGTTCTTCACTGGCAGGCTTCCCTGACCTGACAAAGCCCCGTATCTCACTGACCATATCCCATGCAACAATTATCAGCATCAGTCCCAATAAAAGTCTCATCAGGTTATATGTAGCTCCCGGGGGAACTCCCTCTTTCAGTGACAGTGGGAAGATCAGGAATATGAACACAACCATGAGAACAGTCTGAAGCGCAGAAGCAGCAGCCCCGAGCCAGTCTATCCTTCGGTAAATGCCAATGCCGTATACAATACCATCAATGCCTGCAAGGATGAATGCCAGCCCCAGGATATATTTAGGCAGCACCCCTACATAAATGCAAAGCACCGGCCCCTTGACCAATCTGGCAAGTTCAGGCGCAAAAATTGCAGCAAGTCCCAGGACAACTATGACCGCTATGTATGCAGAAAGTCCCCACCATGTCGGTTTCCTGGCTTTGACAACCCCTTTTGTTTCTTTCATTGTAAACTCACTTTCTCAACAGTAAAATTGCATGTCATGGTTTGATGACTGATACAATTTTACCCTTTGAAAGCAGTTTCTCAACAATCAACGGGACAATTACTTCCCTGGGAAGGATACCTGTCTGCCGGAAAACGATGGACCCATGTCCTTCATTATGTGCATCTCCGAGATATATTCTGATGATGTCTGCATCCTGCATCATTTCGCAGATGGACGTAACAACCGATCTTTCATCAAACCTGCTTCTGTCTTCATCGATTATGTTGTAAAGCTGGTTCAGTGTGACTGCACCTTCCGCAGCATAATCAATCCCCTCCATGAAATATTCAGGGGGCTTTGAAAATGTATTACCTCCGGACACTGAAACCTTTCTACCGGTTACCCTTGCAAGCATATCCATGGTTGATGAACCGCATACTACCTTCCATCCGTGGCCTGAAAGAAAATCAATGGCAAAATCCCTGTCCCTGTTCTTCATTGCAGGCGGACCGGTAAGAATGTCAAGACAAACTGCCTTCCTGCACTCCAGCAGCACAAGGGTCATATCATCCTCAGCTCCACCGGAAAGTTGAAGAGCCTTCGAAAATGCCTCATTTGCAGCATCCCTTTTGCTGCTTCCTGACTGTATCTTCCGGTCAAGCCACTCCCTCAGTCCATCCTCAGTCCAACCCATGGGCAATCCCCTTCCCATGCCTGACTGGGTGATACCATCACTGCACATCAGCAATGCAGAGCCCGGTTTCAATGTGCCTGAGCATTCATATATTATCTCATTGCTGTATTTGCCATGGATAACAGAAGCTTTTCCCACTCCGGTGTCATACAGGACCAGCGGTACCGGCATCTCATATCCCCATATGGTGTAGTTCCCGTCATTAAGAACCCTTGCTATCAGAAATACGGAATATGGCATGTCCCTGTCCCTGATGCCATGCATATAGGACACAATTTTTTCAGCGGTTTTTCTTGGAGATATACCTCCCGAAAGAAGTCCTGAAATGCGGGATGCGCACATCCTTGCCGCTATCCCGGCTTTTATACCGGATCCGATTCCATCGCAGAGTATGAAATCAGTATATGATTCATTTCTCTGACAGATGTAAAAATCACCGGCAGTTCCCTTTCCGGCCTTTGCCATTGAAGCAACCATGTCATCAATGTATAGAAGTCCCTGCTCAGACATTTTACTTACCCATGAGCCTTTCAAGCAGCTCCTCGCTCTTTGCGGTGCTCTCACCAAGAAGCATGGCTACCTTTTCAGCCATGTCCAGCTGATGTTTCAGAAGCTCGCCTGCCTTTTCGGCCGTCTGATGCCTCAGTTCATCAAGCACATTCTCATTTAGTCTTATCCTGGAAATATCAGAGAATATGCCCACATAATGGGCATCACCCAGCCTGTATACCAGCTGATGATATTTTGCTCCATTGAATTCAATGACTGACTCATACTTCTCCTCACTTCCCGATGCAACCTTTTCAAATCCAATGTCATCCATCAGGTAGGAGATCTTCCTTCCAAGGACTGCATCCGAACAAAGAAAATTCTTGCGGAAGGCCGGATTCATTGAGCTTATGGTCAGCCGCTCATTCAGTATCACAATGCCGTTGGGACTAGTTTCTATTATAAGATCCTTCCTGCTTTCGGCCATCCTTCTCATATACGGCATGCACATGTCTATTTCAGCATTGCCCTCAAGGACTGCAATTGCCATTTTCCTGCAGCTGGAAAACCCGCAGGCTCCGCAATTGAGCTGGAATTCATCAGATGTCTTTCCTGTCCTGGAGTAAACTTCCATAATCTCATCTTCCGAATATCCGGGTCCTGCCAAGGGTGGATCAGCACTGTATTCTGTGAAGAGGCTGACGCTCACCGGCTCAATGGTCTTGTTGAGATTCCTTTCCCTGGCTGCATATTTTATGACATTGTTCCTGCGCTCATATATATTTGCCTTTGTTCCAATCGCCGGACCGTTGATACAGCCTTCCCTGCAAAAAAGCGGCTCGATGAGACTGAAGTTCCAGTTTTCCTCTGATAGTGAGAACATTTCCATCACACTTTCGGAGCCGCTGGCATGCATTACATTCATGATTGTTCCGTCATTCTCCACACCACCTGTCCTCAGCATCCCTCCTGGAATCGGGAACAGCCTTGCATCACAGCTTCCGTCAAAGCTTTCAAAACCACTTTCGGGCATATTCCTGAGGTCAATTTTTTCGTGCTTCAGCCATTCGTCCAGCTCCTCAAAGGTCAGTACTACATCGACAACGCCTTCATATTCCTTCCTTTCAGCTTCGCTTTTCTTTGCTACGCACGGCCCGATGAATATGACCTTGCAGTCGCTTCCGAAGGACCTTTTTATTTGTCTTGCATGGGCAATCATCGGAGAAACGACTTTTATCAGTTTGTCTATCATATCCGGTTTATATTTCTCTGTATAGTTCACAACAGCGGGACAAGCCGTACAGATACCGCCGCATTTCTGATATTTTGCCTTTTCAACAGTTGCTTCGGCGGTCAGCCTTGCTCCGTCTGAAGTCTCAAGAACATATGAAAATCCAAGCATTCTGAGTGCAGAAGGAACCCTTTCGGTCATCCATCCGGGATATGCGGCAGCGAATGAAGGTGCAATACTGGCTGCAACAACCTTCCCGGAAGCCAACAGTGTTCTGGCATCATCAAGATCCTTGCGGTATGTCTTTGCCTTCTGGGGACACTCCCTTATGCAGGTCCCGCACTTGATGCATTTATCATCATCTATGTATGCCTGTCCGTCCCGTATACCGATTGCACCAACGGGGCACACCCTGAGACATCTGTAGCAATCCCTGCATTTCGCTGACTGTGTGTATACAATCCCTGTGTTCCTTACATTCATCGGTCATTCCTTCCCTGCCCTTACCGCTGACATTCTTGATACAATCTTCTCAAAGGTGCATTTTTCAATCATTTCCCCGTCAAAATCGACCACCGGTCCCCTGCTGCAATTTTCATGGCAGAAAGTGGCCTTGATGTCAAATGAATCAGCAATGTCCGCTTCACGGATGAAATCAACGGTCTCCTTCAGGAGTTCCTGTGCTCCCTTTACAAAGCACCCGGTGCCGAAACAAAATGTTATCTCAGTCCTGTCATCAGCCTGACCGCTTAGTATTGATACATCATCTCCCTCAGTACGCTGCCTTGGTTTATATGATGTATGCAGCAGCTCATGGGCCATGTGGCTGTTTGGTGAAACAAGAAGTTTATCGTACAGCTCTGAAACATACGGATTCTCCTGGGACTTGTGCAACTGCAGCATCCTGTCATTCTCATAAAGCCCCCTGGACCTCCTTACGGTCGTCTCCATGTTTTCAGGAACCGGCTGGCCACCGCCTCCTACGCAACCTCCCGGGCATGCCATTACTTCCACGAAGTCATAATGCTCCTCGCCTGATTTTATGGATTCCATCAATTTACGGGCATTGCCAAGTCCCATTACAATACCGAATCTCAGCTTATTTCCTGAGAGATCAACTATTGCACTTTTGATACCCTTGTTTCCCCTGACTGATTCGAATACATAGCCGAAGTTTGTCTCACCCGTAACTTTTTCAACGGCATACCGAAGCACAGCCTCCGTAACACCTCCTGAACTTCCGAATATTACTCCGCCTCCCGTCTTGAAACCAAAGGGCATATCAAAGGAATCAGGTGCAAGTGAAGGGAATCTCAGTCCGCTTTCCTCAATCATCAGGGCGAGTTCCCTTGTTGTAAGTACATAGTCAACATCCCTTCCGTATTCCTTTGTAAATTCGGGTCTTGCAGCCTCAAATTTCTTTGCTGTACAAGGCATTATGGAAACAACCCTGAGTTTTTCTGCACTTGAAGCTCCGCTCCTTTGGTATGTCTTTTTACAGAGGGACCCAAACATCTGCTGCGGGGATGCGCAGGTTGAAATGTTATCAAGATATTCAGGATAATACTGCTCTGCAAACTTGACCCAGCCCGGACAGCAGGATGTGAACATGGGCATTTTGTTCCCATTTTCAATCCTTCCCAGGAATTCATTGGTTTCCTCCATTATTGTCAGGTCTGCAGCGAATGAAGTGTCATAGACCCTGTCAAACCCCATTTTTCTGAGTGCTGCAACTATCTGCCCTGTTGAGTTTGTGCCCGGTTCAAGTCCGAAACTCTCCCCGATTGCCACCCTGACGGCCGGAGCAAGTTGTGCAACAACTGTCAGTTCCGGGTCATTGATGGCTTCCCATACTTCTGAAATGTGGGACTTTGGAAGGATGGCTCCCGTAGGACACACCCTGACACACTGTCCGCAATATACACATTCAACCTTGTCGAGGTTCTTACCAAAGCATGGTGTAACAGTTGATTCGGAACCTCTGAAGGCAAAATCTATGGCACCAATGCCCTGTACCTCATCACATACCCTTACACAGTCACCGCAGAGCACGCATTTGTTCGGGTCCCTTACAAGGGATTCCGATGCTCTGTCGATGGGTTTCTTCGGTGTTCTCTTTTTGAATCTTACCTCATCAACACCCATTCTTCTTGCAAGGTCCTGAAGTTTACAATCTGCACTCTTGGCACAGGTGGGGCAGCTCATGTCATGGCTGGCAAGGGTGAGCTCCACGATCATTTTTCTCATTTTTCTTATTTCAGCCGTATTGGTCCGCACCCTCATTCCATCCTCGGGAATGGTGGAACATGATGGTACCAGACCCTTTCCTTCCACCTCAACCATGCAAAGCCTGCAAGCTCCGTAAATGCTTATCTCTGAATGATAGCAGAATGTGGGAATGTCTATGCCTGCTGCCCTTATTACTTCAAGGAGGTTCCTCTCATCATTCACCGTTGTTTCAATATTGTCTATATAAATTCTTTTCTTCATATTCATCACCCCACTCAGCCCATTGCCACGGCTGACAATCTGCAGGCTTCAATACAAGCCCCGCACTTTATGCACTTATCTGCATCAATCCTATATGCCATTCCTTTTTCTCCGGTTATTGCATCAACGGGACATTTCCTTGCGCAAAGTCCGCACCCCTTGCATTTTTCTTCAATGATCATGTATCTGGCAAGTGCCTTGCATGAGCCTGTAGGACATCTTTTGTTTTCAACATGCTCAATGTACTCATCCTTGAAGAATTCAAGGCTTGAGAGCACCGGATTCGGAGCACTCTTACCAAGACCACAGAGGGAGCCTACTTTAACAACTCCTGCAAGCTCGGAAAGCAATGGAATGGTTGTTTCATCTGCACGGCCTTCCGTTATGTCATCCAGAAGGGCAAGCATCTGCTTTGTGCCCTCCCTGCATACAATACATTTGCCGCAGGATTCATTCTGTGTGAATTTCATGAAAAATCTGGCTATACCGACCATACAGGTCTGTTGGTTCATTACCACAAGACCTCCTGAGCCAACCATGGCACCAACTGATTTCAGTGACTCATAATCCAGCGGCAGGTCCAGATGTTCCTTTGTAAGACATCCCCCGGAAGGTCCTCCAATCTGCACCGCCTTGAAATCAACACCACAGGGGTTGCCGTCATTGTCAACCACTCCTCCCGCTATGTCCACAATTATTTCCCTCAGCGTGGTTCCAAAGGGAACTTCTATCAGCCCGGTATTTCTCACATGCCCTGTGAGGGCAAAGGTCTTAGTTCCCCTGGATCTTTCAGTTCCGGTATTCATGAACTCCCCGGCACCATTTCCAAGTACTATCGGAATGGTTGCAAGGGTTTCCACATTATTTATGACCGTAGGTTTTCCAAATAAACCGTATGTCGAAGGATATGGGGGTTTCGGGGACGGCATCCCTCTCTTGCCCTCTATTGATGCTATCAAGGCTGTCTCTTCACCGCATACGAATGCTCCGGCGCCTTCCATTACGGTAATTTTAAAATCAATCCTATCCTCAAATGCTCCTTCGCCTATAATTCCATACTCCTCAGCTTTTCTTACAGCTGCCTTCATCCTTGCAACTGCAAGGGGATATTCCATCCTTACGTAGACATAGCCTGCGTTTGCTCCCACAGCCCTGGCAGCAATGAGCATTCCTTCAATAACACTATGGGGATTTCCCTCCATGATGCTTCTGTCCATGAATGCCCCGGGATCACCTTCATCTCCGTTGCAGATGATATATTTGTCAGCAGAATTTTCCTTCATGGCAAGTTCCCATTTAGTGCCAGTAGGAAATCCTCCGCCGCCGCGGCCCCTGAGGCCGGATTCCTTTACCACTTTGCATATTTCTTCACTGCTCATTGAAGCAACTGCCTTTTCAGCGGCAAAATATCCGCCTCTTGCAATATATTCATCAATGTCCGACGGGTCCATCAGACCACAGTTTTTCAGTACCGTACGGCTTTGTTTTTTATAGAAGGGAATATCATCAACTGAAGGGCACCCTTCTCCTGTTTCAATGTTTCTATAAATCAACCTTTCCACTGTACCATCCTTCAAAATGCTTGTTTCAATGATTTCACTGACATCACTGACCCTGACCTTTGTGTACATGGTCTTTCCCGGAATTATTGTCACAAGAGGCCCCATCTGGCAGAATCCCTGGCAGCCACTCTTTGAAACAAGGGTGCCCTCTTCTTCCTTATCCAGTTCAACAATGACATTGATACCGGCCTTATCAAGCTGTCTTATGAATTCGTCATATATGCCCATTGCTCCGTTTGCTACACACCCGGTTCCGGCGCATATTATAATCCTTTTGTCAATGCAATCGAATCTTTTGTTGTAACCGTCCCTTATTCCCTCAAGCTTCACTTTATTCATGATGTCTTCTCCCTTTCAATGATGGCTTCGATTATCTCCACTGCTGTTTCAGGTGTCAGAAGTCCATGCACCTCATCATTGACAACCATGGCAGGTGCCAGACCACATGCACCAAGACATGACACTGCTTCCAGGGTGAACATCATGTCAGAAGTTGTTTTATTCTCATTTGAAAGCCCCAGTCTCTTCTCTATTGCATTTATCAAATCCGTTGATTTCTTAACATGACATGCTGTTCCATCACAGACCTTTATCACATATTTGCCCTTTGGTTCAAGGGCAAAATGTGAATAAAAGGTCGCTACACCATACACTCGTGCGGGGGCGATGCCGAGCATTGTAGCTGTAAATGTCATTATCTCCTTTGGCAGATACCTGTATTCCTCTTGTATGTCATGCAGGATTCCTATCAGATTTGCTGAATCTCTTCCATGTTTGTTAATTATTTCACAAACATTTTCAAATTTTTTTACCGTTGCGTACTTCATTTTTGTAAACCTCTCAGCCTTTCATTGAATCATCAAGCTTCTTAACCAGCACGGAAAGTGAAACCGCCATGTTCTCATTCTGGACAATGACATCATCAGGAACCTTAAGATGTACCGGAGCGAAGTTCCATATGGCCTTTATTCCGGCCTCACACATCATGTCTGCAGTTTCCTGGGCTTTGTCGAAGGGAACGGTCAAAATTGCAATCCTGACGTTTAGTCTTTTTGCAAGGTCACTGAATTTACTTACATCAAAGACCTTGTGACCGTTGACTTGTGTACCTATGATATTCAGATTTGTATCAAAGGCAGCCCTTATCTTTATTCCGGTACTGTCAAAACCTGAATAACCGAGAAGTGCCCTGCCCATGTTTCCGCATCCGACAAGAAATGCATCACTGATATTGTCATAACCCAGGAATTTTTCTATTGATTTGATGAGATCCCTGGCATTGTAACCAAGTTTCGGTCTTCCGTCAGCATTTGTATACTCCAGGTCTTTTCTTACTTGTATTGGTTTAAGGTCAAGTAATTCCGCGATTTCTGAACTGGACACATAGATTCCCTCATTGTCAAACCTGCGCTTCAAAAGCTGCAGATACACAGGGATTCTCTGGAGGGTGGGTTCCGGAACCATTATCCTGTTCTTTTCCTGTCCGGTCGTTGTCATCAATGCATGCTCCTTATCGATATATTTTTATTGATATTTATTTATCGATATAATATTATCAGTAAAGACCGGACAAGTCAATACACAGGTCATGATTTTTTTCAGATTATTTTACTTATTTTGAGCAAGGACTCCTGCATTCTGACAATATTGGCATTTGTGCAACCGCACTCACCTTTATGCCAGTCAGAGGTTTTTCCTGTCAATAGACCACGAAGGGATTCCAGTGAATCAATCAGTGAGGATAAGTCAAGGAATACATCAAAATCCAGTTCCCCGCTGACTGACAGCATTACAAAGTCAAGAAGATAGTGGTTGAAGTCACGCATTTCCTCAAGCACAGCTGCATAATCTTCTACCCTGATGCTGCCTTCCTTTTCCTTTCGCATATCAAAAAGTCTGCTTTTTATAACATCAATATCCCTGAAGTTACGGATTATCTTCTTTTTGAGCTCACTGTGGTTGCATTTCTCTCTGGTTTCACAATTGCTTACAAACTCTCTGAGGTAACCGATTGTCTGTTCAACAATGAAAATTGTTCTCTTCCGGAACACCTGCTTATAGAAAAACAGTGAGAAAATGAAGTTCATGACCACTGCAATAAGAACCCCCGAACCCAGTGCCAGCATACGGAGTCCAAATGTGGAAACCACATCGGGTTGCCCTGCTTCAGTGTATATGATTGCCTGTGTCAGATAGAAAGAAGTAAACACAGCCATTATTGACATCCTGCGCCAGTCAATGAGCAATGTCACATACAATGTAATGGTGACTGCCAGTGGAACCGTTATGATGTTGACTCCTCCTATGAGAACCACGATCACTGTTATAACCCCGCCTATCAAGGATGCAGTTATCTGGTCAAGCCCGTTTCGAAGTCCTGATATGTTCACCGGTTCAAGTGTCAGCACAATTCCAAGCATAAGTGAAATCATGCCCTTGCTTATGAATCCATGGTTCTTGAATATTGCATAACCACAAAAAAGTGCAATGAAAGTCTTCAAGACGAAGAGAGGTGCATCAAACAGTGCAGCCTCTCTTGAAAATATAAGTTTTTTGAAGAAACCGCGCATCTCAGCCTTTGCTCTTTCTTCTGTAATGCCTCTTAACAAGTACTATTCCAATCACCATGGCCGCTGCATAAAGGGTCAGGGCGATGAATGTCCACAGATAGTATATCCCATTCCCCGTTACCTCTGCCATGGAAGCCAGGTTCAGAATCATCATAAGACCTATTGCCGCAGCAGCAGCAATACCACTTCCTACAACAATGTTTTCAGGTGCATGTGATTTGCCTTCAGGGTCAAGTTCTTTCAAAAGAGCCATGCCTGTTGTAAGAGTTCCCGTCCAGGTACCATATATAACAACAGTATGCTCAATGGTCTCCGTCTTATATATCCATTTGCTCATGTAATACGAATAGAAAATCATGAATACTCCACCGACAGTGGTAATTGCTAGAACAGGAACAAGATATTGTCTGAGGACTGTCAGAGATACAGCGGCTATGGATGCAGTAATCATAAGGTCAAAGACCGTGGACGAAATTCTCTGGAGCATGAAATTGTCCGTATATGTCTGCTTTATGACACCTTTCTTGCCAAGTCCACCCAAAAGGCTCCTTACCCCCATGGCTATGATTGCACCCCAGAGGAAATTGAATCCCCAGAGCAGTCCGGAAAGGGTATTACCAAAGGTTCCAAGGGGCTTAAGCAAATTGCCCACGAAAAACATGAATGAATATGTTATGGCATAAATTATACCGATAAGGACCAACTGAATTGCCAGTTCATCAATGTTGACGGATTTCTTTATCTTGATAGTATGTTCATCACTGTCCTCTGAAGGAGATGAAACAACCTCAAGGTCCGGACGTATTTCCCTCATCCTGACCTTCTTTTCCTTTCTTACAAGGAAGTTCATGAAGGGAACTCCACCTATCAATGCCCAGAGGAATCCTATGGTTGCAATTGAAAGTCCCACATTTGCCCCATTTTCAAAAGCTCTTTCAACGGGTTCAATGTTTTCCCAAGTCATTCCGATTGATACAGCCTGTCCGGGTCCCTGCCCGAATCCAAGGGGCAGCAGCATTCCCATGCTCTTGAACAGGTCCGGGAAGAAGAATGCTGCCAGAAGCAATGATACTCCAAGACCAATTATTCCCTGTACCGCATATGTCGTTACAGTAAGGAATCCTGTGTTAAGTATGCCTTCACTGGTCTTGCCTTTCTTTTCCTTGAGTCCAAGGGCAATGAATCCTATTGCAAGCAAATGATATACAGCCTTTGTGAGTATATCTGTATCAAATGGTATTATCTTCAGCACTTCAGGTCCAAGTAAAAGACCTATGAGACCTGCCATGATCGAAAGTGGTATCAGGTGCTTCTTGAAGAGTTTGAAGCTGTTTTTTATCAGCAATGCTCCTCCAAGTAAAACAAACAAATAAACGAATTGAAGAATTTCATCCCAGCCATTGTCCATATTGACCCCCTGTCTATGCATCGGATGCATATTGAATATTTCCATTCAATGATATCACGTTGCAACTGAAATTCAAACACTTTTTATAATCAGGTAATAACATC
>Ga0116164_10002183_pt1 | contig 14172 bp, 12 predicted proteins | sample AD_UKC109_MetaG_FD_89888 | JGI IMG/M metagenome (GOLD analysis project Ga0116164, IMG submission 89888) | Active sludge microbial communities of municipal wastewater-treating anaerobic digesters from Hong Kong - AD_UKC109_MetaG | ecosystem: Engineered > Bioreactor > Anaerobic > Digestate... | reverse complement strand
TCTGACTCTGATTTTTGGAACAGAAAGTTTTTTCAGGGCATTCATCGCCTTTTCTGCCCTGTACTCCTGAGAAAAACCGAGAAGTGCATTGATCACAAGAATAACCGAGATGACGATCGTATCCCTGAATTCTCCAATGAGACCGGTAATCACGGCTGCGGCAAGCAGAACAATAACGATAGCGGAAGTAAACTGCATTAGCAGGATTTTCCATGGACTTCTTCCCTTCTTTTCCTTCAGGCGATTGTATCCATACTGTTCAAGACGCTTCTTGCTCTCGGCATCGGAAAGTCCTGTTTTTCGATTAACGCGGAGTTCTGAGATGAGTGTTTCTTTATCAAGTTGATACCAGTCTTTTGAATTCAACTTTATCACTCACTTTCGGAATTTTATTTTTTATCATGATTTCAGATCTATTATAGCAAACTCTGTACCTTATGAATAATGATATTTTTATACGGTCTGATACTTTCGGGTAGATTTCTGAAAATCAGATGATCTATTAATATGTTTTGAGGTCATTAAAAATCAAAAAACGTGAAAAAAATGAGGGATGGCTCTCTCACCGTTATCTTTTTGTTTCATTAAATGGATGCTTTCAAATGCCGGTTGAATTCTTCAGGTTTGTTGATATTCACGCAGTGTCCGGCACCCTTCACGAGGATGTATGTGGATTCCGGCTCCAGCTGTTCCAAACTTTATCCCACCTCTTTGATTATATCGAGAACATATTCTGTTCATTCCCTACACCACCAGGAACGATTTCTATGATAACTTTTATATTCACTTTCTGAAGACTTTCTTTCGCTCTTTTGAATGAACGATATACTCTTTGAATTTTAATATCGAAAAGATGAGTTTAAAAAGCCATTTGAACATCTCTTTCTGTTGTCTTTATTAAAACTCTTTCCCTTTGAGTTTGGTCATTCGAACTGCTTTAATCCTTTTTCAACTTTTTAAACTGGGCCTTGCAGAAATTTCTGTAATCGTTTAAGATGTAAAAATTTCCATGCGTGACCTCTATTCGTTTCGGCTCGAAATCAAGCACTTTCCGTATGCTCTTTTCCCACACCGTTACATCATAAGCCCACATGGGTCTTTCCGGTTTTTCAGGGATGATCAGACTCATGTTCAAGTCTCCTATTATCGCCGTTTTATCATCGAGAAAAAGGGAAATAGAGCCAGGGGTGTGTCCGGGTGTATGAACGATCTTTCCGTGAACCCCGTATGGAGTCAAGTCATATTCCTCGGATGAGATAACGATGTCTGCCTCGCAAGGTTTCAACCCTTTCGGATGCTGTGTATCCTTATTTTTAAGAAAGACGTACAACAGTTTTCCGATCGTTGAAAAGGGAATGAGTTTTGCACTCTCTCCATTTTTCATCAGCTCATAATCCGCCTCATGGATCATGACCTTCGCTCCGGTCTTCTCCTTTACCTCGTTAATACTGCCATAATGATCCGAATGGGCATGGGTGACCACGATATAATCCAGAGTATCAGTCTTGTCGAGATACTGCTCAAGATCGTAAAGCAGCAGAGCCGAATCTCCCGGATTTCCGGCATCAACGAGTATATTCTTATCATCTTTTATCAGATAGGCCTTTGTTCTTTTCAGCTTGATTGGAATAATCTGCATCTTTTTTCCTCCAATATAGGTTTTCGTTATATTATATCATCAAAGGAAATAAGTTTGTATTCAAACCGATAAAACACTGTCCTCTAAAATTCCGAGGCACCGATATCATAAGGTTCCGTTCGTTTTTTGTCGTCCACATCATAGGTAACCCAGTTCAGATTTATCCCCCTGTCAATACACGGACTGTCTGAACTGAGTCTGTATTCCTGGATCAGCAGCGGATCATCGAGAAAGCTGTTGGTATCACAGTAGAGGTGATTCTTCCAGGCCGTAAAGGATTCCGTATAGAATTCAGAATCCGGTCGTCTGTCTTCGAAATAAAGGGTACCGTTTGTATAGTAGCAGTTGTTATCCATCTTCACAGGGCCTTCAAGGGAACTCATCCCGCCCAGTTCATCGGCATATCGGATATAGATCATCGCACTGTCGATGTTGTTCTGGCTTACGATGTTGTTGTAGATTTCGGGATTGATGTTTGCCGGTCGTTTGGCCACGGGATCCCAGTCCTGGAAAGACAGTCCGAAGTATATCGGGCTCATGGCCGCTTTTGCCGTATCGATGATCGTATTGTTGTAAACATGCGCATCTTTGGAGGCGTAAAGGCCTATTCCCGCATAAACGGTGTTGACGATGACATTATTTCTGACGATTCCGTTGATGCTCTCATAATAATCGGGATTCACTTCGAGATCAAAGTAATCCGTACTCGTGTCAAAACCGATCAGTATTCCAGAAAAACCTGTATCCCTGATGATGTTTCTCTCGATGATACAGTCCTGTGCGCCGCCTTTGAAATAAATCCCCGTCGTATAGATATCATGGATAAAGCAGTCCTGAACGATCAGGTTGTCTCCGTTGACGTTGTCGATCCCTTCGGCATTCTCCGCAGCTATATTCGACGGTCCGACACCGGAATTGTATATCTCACATCGCCTGATGGTGATGTTGTTGCAGTTTGGTGTAATCTTGATACAGTCTCTGCCGCTGTCATGAATGATACAATCCTCTATGATAATGTCCGAGGCACCGTATCGTTCGGGTTCTCCCCAGTCCCATGTGGTCTCTATCTTTATGGCGTAATAGTATCCGCCGGCGATCTCGAGATTCTGAAGCCTGCACCCGGATCCATCCACATAGATCCATATGGCAAAGGTCTGATCTTCATCATCGATGACGTTCCTGATGACGACATGATCGTTGTTGATATCCGCAGGTCTCAAGGTGATATTCGGAAGGTCTATCCTGACCTCTTCCTGATAGGTTCCCGCCGCAAGCATGACCGTCTCTCCGCCACTGCATTGTGAAAGGGCGTGATTAATCGTCCTGTAAGGTCTGTCCTGACTGCCGTTTCCCGTGTCATCACTCCCCGTCACGGAAACGTAAACCGGATTATTCACGGTATAATCGGCAGGCTCTGACAATTTTTCTGAAAAGGTTTCCGGTGTAAACAGGTCCATCACAAAATTTACATCGCATGAAACAAACAAAAACAGGATGAGAAAAACGATTCCAAGTAGTGCTCTTTTTTGTTTTTTCATATTAACACTCCTAACGAATCAACGGATATGATGATAGAAACAAAAATTTACAATATGATTAAATCACTTGGATGTTTAGAAATGAAAAAGTGTTCTTTACAATTATAAAGCAAACCGGTGAAAGATATAAAACGGCTTCAATCGTTGAGGATCAAAGCCGTACGGATCAGAATTCATTTAAAAGCTTAAGGGCCTTCATCTCCACAGCCTCAAAGCCTTCAGTACTATTTATCTGATAGCCGTTGATAAAGAAGATGAGGGATAGGTCCCTTTCGGATCTCGCTAAGAATACCGTAGGTGTTCCCCGAATGACCGTATAGGTTGAAGCCTTTGACGGGAAGATCTTCGAAGAGGTGCAAGCCTAATCCCTTTTTCGTATAAAATCCGTCAAGTGAAAAACCTTCCCAGCTGACGACTTCCATCTGTTTAACAGTTCCGGTTCTGTTTTTATTTTGGGATCTGCTGCGTGATGCAATGGATGTTCCCCCCGCCAAGCAATATTTCCCTTGAGTATACGGGAATGATCCTGCGCTCCGGGAAATGGCTCTGAATCTTTTCAAGAGCAGCCGTATCATTGATATCGTTAAACACCGGAACGATCACGACATGGTTGGCGATGTAAAAATTTACATAGGAAGCGGCCAGACGGTTTCCCTTCACTCTTGCAACCGCATGGCCTTTCTGCACACCGGTACTTTCCTCGGCTTTCATGTAAAGCGGTCCCGGCTGCAAGATCTTTTCCACCATCAGTGAATTCCCCGAGGCATCTTTCGTCCGTGAGAGAATTTCAAAGGCATTTGCAGAGCGTTCATACTGCGGATCATTTCTGTCCTCCGTCCATGTGAGCAATACTTTCCCCACATCTGTGAAACAGCAGAGATTATCCACATGGCCATTCGTTTCATCGTTAAAGACACCCTTTGGCAGCCAGATGGTTTTTCGGATCCCGAGGTAATCCCTGAAAACTTCCTCCATGCGCTCTTTTGTCATCCCCGTGTTTCTGTTTCCGGAGAGGACACATTCTTCGACGGCTATCAGTGTTCCCTGTCCGTCGACCTGAACAGCTCCGCCTTCAAGAACGACCCCCGGTTTATATTGATCGAATTTCAGGTAATTTGAAACCGTTCCGGCGACCCCCGCATCTTTCTCCCAGGAATCGTACAGTCCATCCTTCTCCCCGCCCCAGGCGTTGAACTCCCAGTTGACGGTTCGGATTTCCCCGCTCTTCCTGTTTTTAATACAGGTTGGACCGATATCTCTCATCCATGAATCGTCATAATCGAGTTCTATGGTCTTTGCATCGGGTGTCAGAAATAATTCCGCCCGATCTATGTCTTCTTCACGCGCACCCATATAAAGCCGTTCGGAAAGCGCTATGAGATTTGCCACCTTTGCAAAGGTCTTTCTTGCCGGTTCTGCGCCATCCCGCCAGTTATCCCCCCTGAACGGCCAGAGCATGAGACAGCCGCTGTGTGGTTCAAATTCAGCCGGCATGATGAAGCCATCGGCTATCGGTTTTGATTCATGTATCATATCTTCCTCCATATCTTCTTTTGTCAGGAAAGTAACTCACATGACAAAAGGGCGGAAAAGTCCGCCCTTTTACAGTATCTGATCTGTTATTCATAAAGCCAGCAGGCAACCCTGTGCTGATCTGAAACGTTTACAAGGGCTGGTTTTTCTTTCTTACATTTATCCATCACCTTCGGGCATCTCGTGTTGAACGGACAGCCCTTCGGCGGGTTGATCGGACTCGGTGGTTCTCCTTCGAGGTGAACGGTTCCGAGTTTTCGGTGTTTCGGATCCCAGTGCGGGATGGATTTCATCAGTACCTGCGTATACGGATGAGCCGTTTCATCAAAGACCTCCGTGGCATTTCCCTCTTCCATGACACTGCCGAGATACATGACCATGATCCTGTCACTGACATGATGAACCAGATCGAGGTCATGCGAGATGAAGAAGTATGCCATATTGGCCTCATCTTTTAATTCCTGAAGGAGGTTGACGATCTGACTCTGCACGGAAACATCGAGTGCAGAAGTCGGTTCATCACAAACCACCATTCTCGGTTTCAGGGCTATCGCCCTCGCAATAGAGATTCTCTGCCTCTGCCCACCGCTGAATTCATGCGGATAACGGGCGGCATATTCGGGATAGAGTCCTACCCTTGAAAGCAGATATTCGATGTATTCATCGCGCTCTTTCGGATTACTGTACATCTCATGAACATCCAACGGTTCTCTGAGTATATCCCCTATTGTCATTCTGGGATCCAGGGAACTGAAGGGATCCTGAAAGATCATCTGCATGTCCTTTCGGTACTTCTTCTTCATGTGTTTCGGAATTTTCTTCTCGATCACGTACTTCTGTCCGTCCGGATCCCAGTATTCAAGATTACCGGAAGTCGGCTCGTAAATATGTGTGACACATCTTCCCAGAGTCGTCTTTCCGCAACCGGACTCCCCAACGATACCCAGAGTTTCATTTTCACTCAACTCAAAATCAACCGCTTCAAGTGCCTTGACATACCCGGCGATCTGAAGAAAGACGCCTTTTTTTATCGGAAAATATTTCTGTAATCCATTTCCTTTTATTATCATTCTGAATCAGCTCCTGTTGCATAAAGCCAGCATGCACAGTCATGTTCTTTTCCGAGATCCGTCAGTTCCGGATCCTTTTCTCTACATATATCCATCGCATGCGGACATCTTGGGTTAAAACGGCAACCTTTGGGGAATTCAAAGGCACGGGGTACGGTCCCTTCTATGTAAGGCAATTCCTGGCCTTTGAGTTCGCGTTTCAGCCTCGAATTCAGCAAACCTTTCGTATAGGGATGCTTTGGATTGTCGAAGAGTTCTACGACATTCGCCTTCTCAACGATCTTCCCGGCATACATGACGTGAATTCTGTCGGCAAGTTCCGCAACGACGCCAAGATCATGTGTGATGAAGATGATGGAGGTGTTGAATTCTTTCTGCAGCTCTCTCATCAGATTCAGTACCTGAGCCTGTATGGTAACATCCAGAGCAGTCGTGGGCTCATCTGCAATCAGAACGTTCGGATCACAGGCAAGTGTAATGGCAATGAGCATCCTCTGTAGCATTCCACCGCTCATCTGATGCGGATATTCGGCGTAGCGATTCGCCGCTTCCGGGATCCCCACTTTTTCAAACATCGATATGACCTTTTCCTTTATCGCCTCTTTAGAGAGAGTCGAATGCATGGCAACGGCTTCTGAAGCCTGTTCTCCCACTCTGTACAGAGGGTCAAAGGCTGACATGGGTTCCTGAAAGATCATGCCGATCTCTCCGCCTCTGATCTTGTAATATTCCTTGTTGGACATCCCCACAAGCTCTTTTCCCTTGTAGTTGATGCTTCCGTTTATGATGGCGGGCGGAGACTTGAGAAGCCCCATAACGGTCTTGACGGTAACGCTCTTGCCACAGCCGGACTCTCCAACCAATGCCAGGATTTCATTTTCTCTCAGTTCAAAGGACACGCCGTCAACGGCCTTGACGATCCCATCATCCGTTCTGAAATGTGTGCTTAAGTTCTTTACATCTATTATACTCATACTTTATCAACCGTCCTGTATGGATCTAACGCATCTCTGAGTGCATCACCCACAAAGTTAAACGACAACACGGCCACGATGATAAAGAGTCCCGGAATCATCAGCCACGGATGTGCCTGGATTTCAGACAGGGACTGTGCCTGTTTTAAAAGCAGGCCCCAGCTGGTCATCGGTTCCTTTATCCCCAGACCAAGGAAGCTGATAGAACTCTCTCCAAGGATCATGCCGGGAATCGAAAGGGTGGATACGACGACCAGATAAGTAATCGTGTTGGGGATGAGATGCTTTGTAACTATCTTAAAATCAGACTGTCCTACTACCTTTGCTGCGAGAACGTACTCTTTTTCCCTCAGTGACAAAACCATTCCCCTGACCACTCGCGCAACACCCATCCATCCGATGAACGATAACACGACGACAATTCCAACATATACCGCCGTACTCGGCCAGGTTGGCGGGAGAAGCATGGCGAGTGCCAGCCAGAGCGGGATACGCGGGAACGATCTGAGGATTTCTATGACTCGCTGAATCATGACGTCTATCCAGCCGCCGTAATATCCTGAAAGCGCTCCGATAATGGCCCCTATTACAACGGAGATCAGTGTACCAATCAACCCGGCCGTCAGTGACACCCTTCCACCCATCAGGACACGTGAGAAGAGATCTCTCCCGAACCGGTCTCCTCCGAAGAGATAGAGTACGGCATCACTCTGTTTCTCTATCCCGAACAGGTGTATGTCCGTCTCCCAGAGACCCCAGAATTTATAGGTATCCCCTTTTGCGAACAGTTTGATCGGATACATTTTTTCATAATCCGTTTCATATTGAATGGCAAAAGTAACCGGATCTCTCGATTTTTTTACCCCGTAAATATGTGGTCCGACAAATTTCCCGTCATGTGTCCATGCGATCTGTGACGGCTCCGTCAGAATGAAGTTTCTATTCGTTTCTTTGTAATTATACGGTGCGATAAAATCCGCAAAGATAATCGTGAAATAGAGGATAAACAGAACGACCATTCCGATAATCCCCAGCTTATGTTTAAAAAAGGCCTTTTTAACCCGGTTCGATGTATTTCCCTTCATCTTCATCCTATCCACCTCAACTCATTCTGATTCTTCCAGGAATAATTGTTGTTGTTTTTCATATCCATCAACTCATCCTTATTCTTGGGTCCAGGACGGCGAGAAGTATATCGGCTACAAGGTTTCCGATCTGCGTGATAAATGCGATGAACATCAGGAATGTCATGACGAGGTACTGGTCATGATTCATGAGCGCAGAATAAAAAAACGGTCCCATGGTTGGCAGGTTCAAAACGATTGCCGTGATAATCGTACCGCTGAATATGTTTGGAAGTTCCATCCCGGCAATACTGATCATCGGGTTAAGTGCATTTTTAATCACATGCTTTCTGACCTTTCTCTCAGGCAATCCCCTGGCCCTGAGAGAATCCACAAACGGGGATCCAAGTGTATCCAACATATTCCCTCTCATGACCCTCATCAACCCGGCAAGCCCCGAAAGTCCGATTACGGCAATTGGCAGCCAGATGTGCATAAAGAGATCCTGAATCAATCCCCAGGAAAATGGCGCACCGATGAACTCCGGTGAAAAGAGGCCACCGCTTGAATTGGTCAGATACATTAATATCAGCGCAAAAAAGAAGTTTGGTATTGATATACCTATAAAGGCCAGAAACGTAATCAGGTAATCACCGAACTTATAAGGATGCAATGCCGAATATATCCCGAGCGGCACGGCAATCATCCACTGGAACATTATTGTAGATAACGCAATGCCTATCGTCCATCCCATACGTTCCCCTATAAGATCGATAACAGGTCTTTTGTATGCAAATGAATAGCCGAAATCACCCTTTGTGATAATCTGCTTAATCCACATGCCATACCTGACCATGGCAGGTTTATCAAGGCCAAGCCTCTCTTTGATTAGTTCAACCTGTTCCGGTGATATTCTTGGATTTTCAAGATACTGTGATACAAAATCCCCTGGCTGTAATTCAGTCAGAAAAAAACAGATGAATGAAATTACGAGCATCATGGGGACCATGATTAAAAGCCTTCTGACTATAAAGGAAGCCATTAACAAATCATCCCTCTCGATAAAATTCTATTATCTCTTTAATATAGAGACAGGAACGAGACCTGTCCTTTAAAACATATAGATAAAAGGGCAGGCACGAGACCTGCCCCTGTAATAGATTACTCTGTTGTCTTATTTTCTGAAAAGCGTGTAAGGTGCGTATGAAAGTGATCCGTCAGCTGTCTGTGTGAAGTTACCAAGTGTGTCGGATACGCCCATGAGATCCATACCCTTACAGATGTAGATGAAAGGAACGTATTCCGCGTAGATGGCCTGCCAGATACCGTACTGTTCTTTTCTGACTTCCGGATCCATTGCCGTTTCACCTTTTTCAAATGCATCATGTACCTTGACTTCCCAGTCTGTCATATTTCTGAGATCTTTGTAGGGTTCTTTTGTTTCAGGATCCATTGTTGCAAAGTGGCTATAGTAAAGGGAATACCCCGGTGACCAGATAGCCTTCCTGAGCTGTGGATCTGGCTGGTTTCCAAATGCCCAGAGACATGCTTCGTAATCTCCACTGAGAGCCTTCTGTGATCTGAGTGAGGAATCAATAATCTGAAGTTCACACTTTACACCAACGGCCTTTGCCTCTTCTGAGAAGATGTAAGCGGCATCCTGATGTTCCTGTGATGTAGAAGTGATCAGGACAAATTCCACCGTATTTCCACTTTCAAAATCTCTCCATCCGTCACCATTTCTGTCTACGAGTCCGATGGCATCGAGAAGTTCTTCTGCCTTTTCTGGGTTGTATGATCTTCTGATATTTTCTATTTCAGGATTGTAGAATGCCTTGTTTGCCGGAAGTACAGGAACTCCACCGATAACGGCAAGTGTGTTGTATACTTCTTCTATAATCCTTTCTCTGTCAAGTGCATATTCCATTGCCGCTCTGAAGTCCTTGTTGCTGAAAATTTCAGCGAGTTCCGGATTTTTTGCATCAAAGTTGAAGGCAAGGTGAAGCGGGCTTGGTGTCGGTCTTGTTGGCTGTGCTCTGTAAATAATGTAGGAGGCCCCATCAAGTTCCTTTTGTTTGAGAACTGGATAATCTGAAGCGGAAATGGACATGTAGTCTATTTCTCCGGCCTGGAACTTTGCACTTCTGACCTGATTATCCTTTACAACGAGGTATTCGAGATAATCGAAGTAAGGCAGTTTGTTTCCCCATCTGTCTTCTTTCCAATAATAAGGATTCTTCTTTAAGACAACTTTCTGATCAACGATGTACTGATCCAATACAAACGGACCCGTTCCTACGATCTGATCAAGCGGTGTGTCTGTGGTCCACAGCTCGTTAACGGAACCAGGATCTTCAGGATTGATCTGATCTTCAAGAATATGCTTCGGATAAACGCTGGCTGCAGAGAGAACTGTGAAGAATGGTCCGTATGGTGTAGGAAGAATTGCCTTGACCGTTCTGTCATCAACTTTAACAAATTTAACAACTTCTCCACCAATGGTGAATCTAGCGATGGAGTTTCCTTCTGCAAATTTATTTAAGAGGAAATTCTCAAATGTGAAGATAACATCATCAGCGGTAAACGGTACACCGTCTGACCATTTGATATCTCTGAGGTGGAAGGTAACCTCCTTACTATCTTCACTAAGTTCCCATGATTCTGCCAGTCCGGGAATAAGATCATTTGTGACAGGATGCATCTCAACAAGACTGTTGAGGAAATTACCGGCTATCGTATAAGCTACACCATCGAGTGTTCCGTAAAAATTGAATGACTGAGGTGAACTTGCAACACTTAAATACAACGTTCCCCCGAGTGTAGGCTGTTCTGGCGTCAGTAATTCGTCAACAACTGCCGGAGCGGCAAAAGCAGAAAGAACAACCAGAGATAAAACAAATAAAATAACTAGTTTCTTCATAGAAACACCTCCAAAAGTATGTGGTCTTGATCAGCAGACCAAAAGATTTATCACTTATAACTTTAACAATGCGTTATGGTTCTTCAACACAAAAGATTATAATTGATATATGACAAAAATACAATTCATGAAACTGACAATAAAATCTCTATTTAAGGATATATTCTCGATTAGCTTAAATTTCCTCTGATTTTGACACATAATTACATTTGATGAATTTCTATAATTTTGCTATAATGTAATTCCAAAGTGTGTATTGTTATTACATATTTTGAAAAGACTATCTAAGGACCATAGAAGCGGTGTGGTGGTTTTTACGACTGGGTTTACGATGCGATGGCAGTCGATCATATGACGATAAACATCCTCGAAAGGAGAGTACAATGACATTACAGGAAAAGATAGGCAGACTGTTCCTGATAGGAATACAGGGAAAAGAACTGACAGATGAAACCAGAGACCTTCTTGACAGAATTCAACCGGGGTTTATCATTCTGTTTCAGAGAAATGTAGAATCCGGTGAACAGTTGAAGCGGTTGATCACCGATATCAAAAATTATGTAGGCAGAGAGATCGTCTTTGCCATCGATCAGGAAGGTGGTATTGTAACAAGACTTGAAGAAGGGTTTACCATCTCTCCGGGAGCAATGGCACTGAGTGCAACCAACGATCCGGAAAACGCTTATCGAACCGGAAGAATACTCGGCAGCGAAATGCGCGCACTTGGGATCAGCTGGGATCTCGCACCGGTAGTTGACGTCAACGATAATTACAGGAACCGGAGCACAGGCGTCAGGGCATTCGGGGATACCCCTCAACGGGTAGCCGAGTATTCACAGGAATTCTATCGCGGACTCAGAGAAGAAGGCGTCGCTGCAACCGCAAAACATTTCCCCGGTAATGGAAGTATAGAGGCGGATCCGCATCTTGACATGCCGGTATTGAACAAGACGCTGGAGGAATTGATGCAGAACGAATTCATCCCATTTCAGAATGTCATAGACAAAGGGATAGAATCGGTAATGATTTCTCATGTCTATCTCCCACAGGTCATGAGGGAAAGACTTCCTTCTGCCGTTTCAAAGGAGGTCATGAAGGACCTCCTGATCGGTCGGCTCGGATTCAGGGGGATTCTTGTCAGTGATGATCTGACCATGGGGGGTGTCGCCAATTTCTTCGATGTGGATGAGGCTTCTTATCAAGCGTTGATGGCGGGGATGGATGTAATAGACATCTGTCATGAGAGTGCCAACATGTTCAGGGCATTCGATTATCTCGTTAAAAAGGCACAGGAAGAGGAGTGTGTGATGGCGGAGATCGACAGGGCATTCGAAAAAGTCAGCGGATTTATTGAGCATTTCAACGTTCCGGTTTCAGAGATGAACCTTGAAAAGGCGGGGACCGAAGAAAATCTGAACAGAATGGATGAAATAACGGCTAAGGCTATCACGGTGTATAAGAATTCAGATGAAATGATTCCGTTAAACAATCTGGGAAAGGAAGACCTTATCTGTGCGGTCAGGCCACTCAGACAATCACTCGTAGAAGAGGAAAGGGAAGGTTCCTCGACGGCCGGAAAGCTACATGAATCATTCCCGGAGACCGAATTCATCCAGTTCAACGCAAAGCTCAGTGAACCTGAAGCGGATGAACTTCTGAAGGGCCGGAAAGGGCGGAAAGCCGTTGTATTGACGGAAAACGCCTATCTCTTCCCCGGACAGAAAAAACTTGTCCTGAATCTTCTCGAAAGGTATGAACAGGTCCTGCTCGTTGCCCTGAGAAATCCCTATGACGCCGGTATCAGCGGTATCGACAACGCCGTACTTTCTTATGGTTACAGCATACCCAATCAGAAAAATCTCGTAAAGGCCCTCTTCGGAGAGATAAAAGCGAGTGGAATCTGTCCCGTACCCATTCCTGAAATAGACTAATGATCAAAGGGGGATGTCATAGACATTCCCTTTTTTACAGATAATAACAATAAGCCGTATATTCGTCTCTTATGATGAACCCTTCGCTTAAGAAAAGATGCAGACCGGTATTATTCTCGGAGTTGACTGTAAATCCACAACCCGCTTTGAACTCAGCGGCAAGATTCAGGCAGGATCTCAGGAAATAGCGTCCGATCCCCTTGTTTCTATAAGCCGGTAAAACGGCAAGCTGACTGATCCAGAGTTCATCCTCCGCCTCCAGCGAACAGTAGAAAAGACCCATGGCCTCCCCATTGAGATAACCTATCTGTGCACAACCGGGAAAAGTGGAATCCGTTTCGATATCCTCTCTCACCATCTGAGGCGTATAGGGAATATGTCCCGGAATATCTTTATAGGCCTCGTTGATGATCTCGCACCAGATGTCCATGTCTGATGCCGGCTTAAAAGGCTTCATGTCGGGCAACACCTCTGTTTTTATCAATTTACGGAAGTCATTTCTCTTTTTTTCCAGAAAAAAGGCCTTTCGACTCTCCTCAAAACCGATCGTCTTTAACAGCTCTACCTCCTGAAAATCGGCGGTCGGCAGGAAGAGGAAGTTCTTCTCCGCCCTGGCCTCCTGCGCAAAGGGCAGGACCGCTTCGAGTAACATTCTGTAGGTCTCAGCCCGCTTCCGCCTCGAATGCAGCAGGATGAAACGGCCTTTTGACTGGGCCGTAAAAGACTCATCGAGTATCAGACAGGTAACACCTATCAAGTCATTCCCTTCGTAGAGCAGAAAACCCGGACGTGTCTTCTTGATCTCAAAATCTTCGCAGAGGGGGAAAAAAGATTGATCCAGTCCATCGGCAAAAAGCCAGCAATAATCGTGAAATTCTTTTCTGTTTTTTTCATTAAGGCGTTTCAGATACAACAAGTCATCACATCCCTTTTATCGCCTGATTATACACCATCACCGATAAAGAACGCTTGACAATGGAATAGACGCATGATACGATGATTATGCTTTGATCTCCATGCTATCTTTTATAAAATGTGCATCATTCCGCACAAAATGTCAGGAAATACGGAAAGATATCCTCTATAATCATCTAAACGGAAGGAGAGTGGACAATGGATTGGATTACCGGGATTCAACGGGCCGTTGATTATGTGGAAGAACATATTCTGGAGCCTATCGACTACGAGGAGGTGGCAAGACAGGCTTATTCATCCGGTTTTCATTTTCAGCGCGTCTTCAGTGTTCTCTGCGGTTTCACACTGGGCAGCTATATTCGTATGAGACGACTTTCTATGGCTGGAAAAGAACTGGCCTCATCCGACAGCCGCGTGATCGACGTGGCATTCAAGTACGGTTACGAGACACCGGAAAGTTTCAGCCGGGCATTTGCCCGCTTTCACGGTGTAGCACCTTCTCAGGCAAAGCAGGGAGGCGTCGCGCTTAAATCCTTTTCCCCAATTTCCGTAAAACTGATTTTAGACGGAGGAAACATGATCAATTAC
>Ga0116164_10002182_pt1 | contig 14176 bp, 12 predicted proteins | sample AD_UKC109_MetaG_FD_89888 | JGI IMG/M metagenome (GOLD analysis project Ga0116164, IMG submission 89888) | Active sludge microbial communities of municipal wastewater-treating anaerobic digesters from Hong Kong - AD_UKC109_MetaG | ecosystem: Engineered > Bioreactor > Anaerobic > Digestate... | reverse complement strand
GATTGTAAGATTTTATGTCAATAATCTGTGCCATAACATGTCGGGTTTTTCCTAAACTGAAAACTCATTGATTAAATTGATACACCAATCTTCAACGGTTCCTGTATCATCATTAAAAACAAATTCTTGCCCCTTACAAGCTGATTGTAATAAAACATTTCCATCTTTTATCGACCATTTGATTCGATTTGTGTTGTAGGTAAGATCAACATTGTTGATACTAAAGGTTTCTGGGAATCTCCAGTAACTACGTCTTGCCTTATCATCATTGGGATTTGTTAAAACCAACTTCTCATCAAACTTGAAAATGTTTGCTCCTTTTTTGTTGTTGACTTTTGAATGATTGAAATACTTGTTTGCTATGTAAATTGAGTTATTAATGTGATTAAACTCTTTATGCTCTTTGTTTTTGAAGTGAGGGTGATACTTTAGCCATTCAGGAATTTCATCATTAATAATAATAGACAATTTTTTTTCTATTTGAAGGTAACCATAGATAGCATGAAAACCGTTGGGGAAACCATCATTAATAGGCTTGTACATTCCGTTGGAGTATTCATATTTTTTAAACCACCCAAAGAATAGAAAAATATCATTTGCACCAATCTGATTGTTCTTAAGATGCGACTGAGCGCTTTTTACCTGACCAAAATTGGGTGTCCATTCGTCATGTCTATCATTTAGGTAATCTCTATTAATATCAGGATCAAGATGACAATGTTCAGTTTTTTCTGATTTTAGGGTAATTTTTTCATAAAAGGAGCTAGGGTTTTTGAACTCCTCTGGCCAGCTCAGCTCGGAGTATTTAATATCATTTGTATGAGGAGAAGGAATTGGAATAGGAATATACATCCATTCACCTTTCCCGTTTTTAATAACCGGGCTTGGAATACCGCCATATTCCGAGTCTAATCCTTTTCTGCTGAGAACTATTTTCATATGCATTTATTTACGCTTTCTTATTATATCTTAGTAATTTAACATTCTATTTGTCATTCATTATTATTTTCAGAAATTCCAACGATTTCAACCTAATTTCATTTATCATTTCAGGATCTTTGTCGGTCTCTTTTAAACTCCAATATTTATTTTCATTCCATACTAAAGCCCTGTTATTGTCTGATCCTTTTTGTGTTATAAATCCCCAAAACCATAAATCATCCCATACTTCTATTTGCTGTTTATTATAATTTATCTTTAACTTCGAATTAATATTGTTAAAATTCCAGTTAGTAGAACCGTCTATCTTATTAAAAATCGTAATAATTACAGAATCAACCGGTAGATAGAAATTATCTGTTTCATCAATAAACTTAGGAACATCATTCCAAATCTTTAATTTCTCAGAATAATGGCCATTGTGTAAATGATATATTGTCTTTGAAAATAATGCTGAAGTTTTATTGCCCCAGCCACTCTGTTGTTCCATGCCTTTAAATAAACTTTCAAAGCAAACTTTTATTTGGCTGTTTGAATTGATTTTGTATACAAAGTTTGAAAATGATTCAAAACATTCGTTGTCAGGTATAATGCTTTTAAAGAAGTTGGCAAGTTTGTCAATATTTGGTTGGCTTTGTGTGTTAGCAATATTGTATAAAAGTGATACGACTTTGTCTTTGGGAGTTTCAAAAGGCAAAACAATCGATTTGTAAAATCCTTCTTGTAAATAATGGTTATACCTTCTATTTGAGTCTAAAAAATTAAAAAGATCGTTCAGTTTATTGTCCATTTTACTTTTTGTTATGGGATGAGGCCCTAACGGTTTGTGTTGCGTTTTTGCTTTGGATTATAATGTGATTCAGAATCCCCAGAGAAAAAGTTAACGTGGAACAAATGTTTTCTAATCCACTCAATACCAGTGTTAGACATACCCCATGTTACCCACAGTTTTTATTAAATTTCATCAAGTTCCTCTCTCATTAATTCAATGATATCATTTTTTATACTTTGAATTACCAACCCTGATATTTCAATATCTTTTTGGTTCTCTTTCATTTTGATTTGGTCATTTAATAGCATCAGTTTAGGCAAATCACTCATCATTTTATTTGCCTTCTCCATATTTTTGTCATATGCCATTTCAAGAAGATTAAGTTTCTTAATAATATTATTGCTTGCTATTAATCTAATTGTGTTTGTCTCTTGTTTAATTCTAATTAAATCTTCATTTGCATCAAACATTAATTTCTGTATTTTTTTCGACATTACAGTAACTGCCTTTGTTTCATCTCTTTTATTGTTGATGTTTGCAGCATTAAGGTAGTTTCTATTGAATTCATCAAGAATTGGCAAAAGTTTTTCTTGAGTTGTTTTGTTTGCATCTCTTGTGAATGAGTCCAATAATCGAAAGAAATTTAAATATTGTTCTTTCTTGCTTTCATATTGATACTTTCTCTTTTCAATTTCTAATTGGTGATATTTTTTTAATTCTTCAATTTCTTTGTTATACTTAGCTTTAATAGATTCTGTTTGTTCTACTAATGTTTGATTCTCTGATTTTAACGCAGAAATTTTCGCTCTTTCCTTTAAATAAGTCCTAAAATAAAAGCCAATTACTCCTATTAAAGAAATAGCTAAGTATAAAGTGTATGGTTCTAAGGTTTCTATATTCATTCCTGAAATTTAAAAATCATTTTTTATTTGTTCTACTGTCAAAATTCTACTTACAAGCCTTTTCCTAGTAACAGAATCATATCTACTCTTTGCGTAATCTAAATGATTTATAAGTTCAATTATATCATCCTCGTTTTCTACAAAAAGATACTTAATGTCTTCAGGTTCAAATGATAATTTCAAATGCGATACTTTTTGATTGTACAATTCTTTTTGTGATTTTGTCTTTATGTTTGAAATTGCAACAAATGGTTCAATATATGGTATTTCAAGTGATGGAACGTATCTCCACTCTCTTTCATCCGCGAATCTATAATTTGAATCGACTAATAGTTCGTCCCTAATTAATTCTCCCTCATAATTTTTTACATACCGATATAAGTTCAAAATATTGTGATAGCTCTTTGCCATTCTATTCAATTCGCTTTTATTGCTAAGTTTACTTATATGAGCATACATACTATTCAAACCTTCAATCAAGTTGTCTGCAATATCAGAATGTCTATTGATATACATTACTGGTGTTAATCCATTTTTATTTGCCCATTCTTTTGTTAATCCGATTCCATAATTACCATATCCTTTTTCTATAAAATATTTTATCTCAGAAAGTTTAATATCACAGAAAGACACCATTGGTACAGCATACTTTCTTTCATTCTTAGGAGATTTAATAGCTTCTCTTGCATATGAAATTTTAAAAGTCTCCTTTAAAATATTTAAAAATCCATCTTTCTTGGTGAAATGAAATAATGTGCTTGGATATAAACTGTTTTTTGTCATTAGTTGTCAATTTATAAATTGTGGGTAACGGTTACCTGTATGTGGCGTAGCCGATTGCGTGCTACTTTCCTGTCAAACCGAGATGAATTTGATGCGGGTGATGAACCTACAATTACCCTGAAAACCGGCTATGACATATACAGATTGTTACCTGCTGGGCTTTATTTTTCATTCATTATATTTTCAATTTTAGCACTGTCCTAATTTTGTTTTTCGAGTCGGCAAAGAAAGTGTAAGCAGACAGACAAGCTCTTTTGCAATTTTGGGTTGAGCGTTGGGTTGAGCGAATTGCAAATGTACTTGGTGTATCTATCCGTTTATAAATTCATCTGTTCATCATTCAATTGTTCTCTTTTAATTACTTTCTCGGTATACTCAATCATCTTAATTGCCCAATTTTGTACTTTTTCTTTCTCATGACTTACCAACTCTAAAAGGATAGTTTTTTGAGTTTGGTAATAGGGTACAGAAGAACCAACAGAACCAAATGTTCCCATATTGGATGATAAATTTTCAAGTACTTTCTCGTCATCTCCAAACTCATCTATGACCATTCTAGAGAATGGATGCCATGTCTCTTTGTCCATAATTTTCACACTTAATGGCATCATATTGGCAATTCTTTTTGGCGCAACATCTTCATGCTGCTTGCACCATGCTATTAAATGCTCAAAATAATCGGGATTCATGAAGGCTATTCCTTCAGTATTATTCATATATCCATTTTTGGTGCCTATCATATTTTTCAGATGGAAATAGTTGAGATAATCACCAATAATACCATTCCCAAATGTTTCCCAAACAACATGAAAATATCTCTCAAATAGTATTGAAAGAACCTTATGTAGATAAGATTCCAAGGAATAATTGAAATATTTTTCACCGCAGAATTCTACCAATTGTTGTGAAATTACAATGGCAAATTCCTTTTCAGTATTTTCATCGAGAATTTTTTCAACAACAACAGACCAATGATGACCATCTAACCTATATGAATTATCATTATTTATCAGCATGTTGTTTTTAGAAATGAGTTCCTTTAAATAACCAATGCTGTATTTAAACCTTTCTTGATTATTGTAACAATACATGAAGATTAGGGATAAAGCAGTCCATTTACCAGCATTGCCATATTCTGAAACTTTTTGACACAATTGAATTACTTCATCATTCGATAATTCATCCAAGGCTCTGCCTAATCGGAAATTTTGAAATTGATTTATAGGGAATCCGAAATTATCGATTAGACTGAAAAGTTTTATTAAGTTTTTATAAGTAGGGCGTAGTAATCTGACAAAGTAAAATACATGTTGCTGAAGGTCAACGTCCTTTATTAAATCGTCAATTATATTATTTATGTCTATTTTTTCCTTTGCGCCTAATAACAAGCCTCCAATAAACTCAGGATTTTGTTTTTCCTTTTCTATTTCTCTCAATTCACTCAATGTGAAATTGATTAAATCACTTGGATTATCTATTAATTCTCCAATTCTTTTACCAAAACTTCCAGCCTGGCGTTGTTCTCCAACTAAAAGGTCAGAAATAAAAGGTTTTAAATCTATATCTTCACCAATAATTTTTTCAGCAAGCGATTCGGCATTTTGCAGAGGTTTATCGATATAATGTCCTTCTTCATCTTTTTCGAAAGTATCCCATTCTGGTTGCGTTACCTTTAGAAATATTTGATTCTTTATGTCTGTTGGAGTTAATTCTATAATTAATTCATTAATTCTCTTTATCATATCTTTAGTAAGACGCTTTTCGTATGCTAGTGTCAACTTAAGATTGCTTAAAGCTTCAGTCCAAAGATTCCCTTTACTTTCTATAATTTTTGACATAGAGTCTAACACCTCAAATTCGTTATCACGAATTAGACTTCGCAATGAATCGGCGATTTTAGATTTTGCCAAAGTCGAATTCTCATCTTTGGAACAAGCTATTTCAGTTAATATTTGTATACATTCTTTCCAATAGTTGGAGATTTCATCCCAATTAGGTTGATAATCTTTCAAAGGTGCTCCACTTCCCTGTTTGTCTGCACCTCCCATACGAGAATAATTGTCATTTATTAGTCCACGTCCTAATGCTTCAACTCCAACTCGTGTATAGTCAGAATTATTTTTACTTAATCCCCATCGTATTACATTAATCCTTTTCTTAAGGTTAGCTTCTGTTCCCGATAAGAATAATTGAAATAGTTGTATAAATTGGTTTGTAGAGTTATTGCCCCATGATTCATTTTCTGCTACTGCAAATGAATATAAAATTTTAGCTGCTGGAATAAATGTTTCATCACGGAAACAAAGTTTTTCTAATGCCCAAACTAGATTTCTTCGACCTTCAGCCACTAATAAAAGTTCTTCTTTTGTTTTGTTCCCGAATGCTTCTTCAAGAGCTTTTAATGTAGACATAGGATTCACTTCAACAACATAGCGAAAGAGCAGTGAACCCCACGAAGTATTAAGAACTTCCGCTATACCAAAAGGGCTTTTAGGTCCCCATAATGTTGCAACTATATCCTTCGCTTTGTCAATTTGGTCTAAGTCTTTAAACCTTTCAACAAATTTCTCTTCAAGTTGAACATCTTTTAAATGATTTATAATCTCAATAATTCTATCAGAATCAGTATTAACGAGCCAGTCTGAAGCTAAATTAATGGCTAAAATTGTAGGCTTAACAATGTAATAAACTCCTCTTCTTTCAAGAATATCTTCACGACGGAATTTGTTACATATGGTCTTAAACTTTGTGTCCGTAATTTCGCCATCATAGATTCTAGTCCTAATAAAGTCCATCTGGGCTTTTAAAGATTCTTTAAATTCTTCATTTATAACATCTCTAAAGCTATCATCTAGAAAACCAAATGCTGAAAAAACCGAACATGCTCTAATTACATCGTATTCAATTTCATTTTCAGCATTTAGTCCGAATATTAATTTTTTTATGAATTCATCAATTGGAATCTTATTAAGTTCTGACATCCCTTTACTCAATACAATATCACAAAATCTAATAGCCATCCAGGGATAACCTTCTGAAATGGTGTTTATATATTCGACATCAGAAGTTTGATGGGTAGAGCCTATTTTAGCTTGAATGATTTTTTTAACAACTTCTCTTTGCTGATTTCTTTCAATCTTAATCTTTAAATCCTGTATTGCATTACTGTCGTCAAGTCCAATCGTAATTATTTTAATTTTCCCTATTGCTTTTACGATGGCAGATAAAATGCTATGACTTTTAATATCACAATTATCAACGACAATTATTCCTTCCTGATTTTCAGTATGCGATAACAAGTAATTTCTCAATTCTGAAATATCAAGACTACCTTCAAGGTTATAATAAACAATAGATTTACATATATCTAATCCTCTAAAAGCTTCAAGGACTAAACGAGTTTTTCCTAGACCAGAATGCCCCGTAATTCTTATAACCTTTTCAATTTTGATGTTTTTCTGTAAAAGGTCAATATTGTTTTTAATAATATCATCTGTTTTGAATTCGTTTTCACTTGCATTTGTGAGCTGTTCCCACTGTTCCCATATTGTAAATCCTAAAGGTCTAGAAATTCCATTAAAGCTTTGTACTAAGGTTACTGACCCTATATGCTCATTTGTCCAATCTTTAATAAGGTTAGAATCATAAATCAATATTTGGAAAGTATCGTAATTAGTGTGACCTGCTTCTTGAATCGCCTCTCTGAACTTTTTTATCCTTTCATCTTTACCTTCATCAACTATAGCTCTATTGTTGAATAATACGTAACAGCCGTTTGCTTTGACAAGCTTCTCAATTTGTGCTTTAAGTTTTCTTTTTGCTTCTCCTTCCTTGGGTTTCTCTAAGATTTCTTCCTTGCATTGACTTGGTATTAAATCTGTTGCCTTGTTTTGATAAATAGTGAATTTATTTTTTATCCACTTTGTACTTGGAGGAGTTCCATTCCAAACAATTTTACCGTCGGAGCCTGCATCAGCTGTTGTAATATTAAAGGGAACAGACCTGTCCCATTCCTGTAATTCATATTTTTCAGCCTCCAACTTTATAAGAGTATGAAGAAGCTGTGATAGTTGAATATCAGTTAAATTATTAATGTTGTCCAAAGTAATCTGATTCATAAAATATGCTTTAAGGTTATGGAAATGGGCAATTGCACTCTTTTGCAAATTTCGGTCGGTGCGGTGGCTTGTGCATTTTGCAAGTGTGTGCAATGTGCGTTGGCTTCCCAAACTGTCCCGAAGGGCAGAAGTGGGCGGGCAAAAACAAAATTTTCTTTGTCTAAAATTTTTTTAATTCTATGTCTATTTTCATGTGTCAACTAGTTTGGTTTAATTCTTCAGTTTCTTTTTTTAGCCTTGCAGGTAACTAACTTGTTTATTTGAAAATTTCATACTTTGTCCTTTATTTAATTCTTTAAATCGGTTGTTTTATAGTATGAAAAACATATATCTACCATTAAAATTTATGTGGTTTAATATCTATAAACACTGAGTTTTCCAAAAAATATAATCTAATAATCAGAAGAATAACCCATGTAATTTACAAAAAAAATGAACACTGTTTAAAAAATAAGTTGTGTTGTTGAACAGGTTAACTGTTGGTTAGTTAAAGGAACTGAAAACCTGTTTTGTTTTTGTATATTTGCATTAGTATACTTTAAAAAGATACACGTTAGCTCGTAGTTTCTCCACAGACAAAACCACCAATTTTTAAAGGGGGAGAAACTCGAAAGCGAACGTGCTCAATCTATTTGGGCATGTTCCTTTCGCTTTTAAGTTCCTGGTGCTTGGTGGTACCTGTCTGTGGCTTAAATAGCAAAGGTTCATGCCCTTTTTTTACGGGCAGTGAAAGTTAGTATTAACCATAAAAACCAATACTATGATGCCCAATGAGAGTACTGCAGAAGATTTTATCCAGATCAAGAGAATGATTGGAAACCTTAAATCAAGCGATATTGCTTCAGATTTAACAGCTTTAATGGAACTTATCCATAAACACCACCCCAATGGCACCCCGTTACTTGAGGATATTAAAAAGCAAAGTGATGGTTGTTTCCAATACAAGCTTCCGGATGCTTTGGCAGAATTTCAGCAACTTTTAAGTAAAAAGTATAATGACAGGAAGATGGAGTCCGCAATATTTATGAGGGTACTTATGGAGTTTATTCCAGATTTCAGATCTGCAGTAAACTACATAAACGGAGAATAGAGTATATACAGCCACACCCTTTGTCAAGCCCCACAATTCTATGCTAAACCTAATGCTTGGCAAAGAGTGTAATGTATGGTTAAAAATTCCGTAAGGTTCTTTTCTGCTATTGGAAGCACTTACAACAAACCGCACAAACCCCTTGCATCAACCAAAGTTTGCTGTAAGAGCTTCAATCTCTTCAACCCTCATTCGTTTTTGTTTTGGCAAGCTCCCCCGCTGTTCCGTCGAAAGTAAAGGTCAAGCCCTTCGGGTTTCTTCATTTTTCCATAGCTAAATATTTTGCTGGCTAAAGAAAAATGACCGAAAACCTTGACTTTCGCTCCACAGCTCCCCGTAAATGCTCGCCCACTTCGCATTTTAGTGGCTTAACAAAAACGAATGAAGGATTGTACTCATCAGGGTGTTTTTTGTAAAAACGGATAGACAAAAAAATGGTCATAGAAGATGAGCAAGATGGTCTAATACTCCGTATTAGAATTATTTTGGATTACTCACTATATCAGTACATTACAGAGTAGGTATAGTTATGTTTTCGCAACAAAATACCTATTTCAAGAAATGGTGTGGTGAATATCAGACGGTTAACATTCAATAATTAGGTATTTTATAGGTATCTTTTGTTTTTTTCCTGGTTTTTAGAAAATAAACTGCTAGAAAGTAAGTATTGTTCCTCATCATTTTCCTAGTAATGATTAGGAGTAGAATCTATGTTTATAACTAACTGTTCTGTAGGCGAATATGTAAAAATGAACGAAATACTACTTCTCTTTTTCTTCAATATCATCTTATCTAATATAAAATCAGATGAATAGACTTTTTTTAGTTTGAAGTTCCAACTCTGAAAACAAGATAAGAGAAAAAGTGAAAAAGAAGAGCAAGATGGTCTAGGGCAAAGCCCCAGACAATTTTGTGAATACTCTCTAAACCAGTGTATTACAAAATAACTATAGTTATGTTTTCACATAAAAATACCTATTTATAGAAATGACATACTGAATATCAGTTAGTTAACATCCAAAAAGTAGGTGTTTTATAGCTATTTTTTGGGTTTTTCAATAGGATTTTAATAAAAAACAGGTAAAAAGTAAGTATATCCTTTTACCTGTTTTTTGATCTTAAGTAGGGTTGCTTGTTTATACAACCAACTATTTGATATGTAACTATATATGTCTTGTTTTTGTTTGGTCGCTTATTTTTTTCGCTTTGTTACACTCTTCTCTTTCTTTCTGATTTGTAGGTAATAGTCTAAATCGAACATTTCTTCATTGGGTAGGGATGTTTCAAAGTGAAGGGAGTACCATTGCATTAATTCACAAATGTGTGATTCATTCTGTCCTTTAAAGGAGGTATTTCTAAGCCCTGAAAAGTATCTTAAAAACTCTAACTGTTCATTATTATCAAATATCTCAAGGGTTAAACATACCTTTGATAATATTTTATCAATTGCATTGAATAGTGGAAGAAGATTAATAAGAATATACTTTTTATGAAATTCCACTATCATATAACCGTTGTCTTCAAGCAGTAAAGTCTTTATATCCTCAGCTTTAAGCTGAATGATTTCTCCTGCATCTTTATAATTGAACAATGCATGAAATGTGTAAATCTTTTGTCTTGGCTCAAATGTAGTTTCCATTCTGTTATAGTTTTTAGTGTTATTGGTTATTTAGCTTACTAAGAAGTCATTTAGGTCTTTGAATCCCTTGTATATGTGAGATTTATCAGTAAATATTTGTGGGGTTTCCGATATAAGTTTTCGTTTATATTTTTTCCCTGTTGGATCGTTATCCAGAAACAGAAATATCCTGCTGTACTCTGCTGCTTTGGTGGAAAGCCTTTTCGATAAGGCTACTGAGTTCAGCGATATAAGGTCGTACTTTTTATAAGAATTTTTGTAAAGTTCCATGAATGATAGCAAATCGAAAAAACCTTCAAACACACAGGCTATATTGCTACCATTCCTAATAGTGGAAATGTCCTTTACTGTTGCACCCTTGAAATTAACCCCTCTAAGTTCCCAGCCATCCGAATCGTTTTTAAATCCTAATGCTACATATCTGAAAGTTCTAACCGCATAGTCGATTTGTTTACAGTAGATACTTGCAGTTTCTAGATGAATACCTCTTTCCTTGATATACTTATTAATGGTGGGGCTTGTGATCTCATTTATAACTTTAATTCTAAATCCACTCTTTGTATTTACGTAGGGTTGAATTTCAGGCTGGCTAAAAGAAAAATTACCCTTTTCAAGTATTTCAAGCAGTTCACTAATACTACAATTAAAAAGCAAGCAACCCAGCTTGATGATATCTCCACCACAACCAGCCCCATAATCATACCATAGCAGTTTATTCCTGTTAACTCGAAAAGAAGGTTCATTCTCATTCGGCCGAAATGGCGAAATGTACCAGGCTTCCTTTTCATTTATCTTCTTGGGTTTATAGCCCAATGATGCTAGAAGATCAATAATATCAATCCTTTTGGCATCTTTACAGTTCATTTTTCTTTTGGCCAGCATTATCTTATAATAAAAAGGTTAAAAAAAGCTTTTATGTCATATTGCACTTCCCGCACTTTCTGCACTTTCAACCTGTTTTTGGGTTACATAATGCGGAAAATGCAGAAAGTGCAACACTTTTTACACTTTCTTGCAATAGTTGCCATGCTTAGTTTTCTCGAAAAGATTATCATCACTCAGAAAATCGAAAAATGTTCTTCTTGGCATATTTAATTGCTGTGAAACTTCAATTCCTTTGCTGGTTGTAAACTCAGGAGGCAAGGCCATGTAAATAGTCCTTTTGTCCAATGAGTAGTTGCTAAGAGGGTCGTTGTACTTTGAAATCATTTTATTGACTTTCACCGCTTTTCTCTCAAAGTAGGTAATAAGTTCAATGGCTGCACTTACCGACTTAGAAGAAATGTACCGACTTTCTTCCTTATTTAACTCATCGTCAACAACTTGAAAAATTAAAGCGATACGTAGAAGATATATCTCAATTTTTGAGTAAATGCCATTAAGCGAATCGTCCTCGCTTTGGTTGATCCTGTTGTTGTTTTTGCCTCTCCAAACTCTGAAAGCCTCGTATGCATCTTTGTCTAGCTTCAGAATTCTTGGTTCTTCCCCATAAAGTAAAGAATCGCTTGTTCTTCTGTTAAGAATTCCTTTAATGAGGTTACCGTACGTATGAAAAAATATGTCCTGTACGTCGAAATCTGATAAATCTTCCCTAAGTATAGAATCGGGGTACGCGAATAGAATCCTATGGGTGAATCCGCTTTTATCGCGTCCCTTCCCAAATGTATCTGCTAGCTTTTCGGGTTGAATAGTTCCTATTACGTTGATAAAAGGGTCTGAAATGTAGATGTGTTGCGAGTTTCTTCTGTTAATGTTTATTTCTCTGCAACTCCACACGCTTAGGTAGAATTGCTCTTCACCGCTTTTGGTGTAACGATTGAAATTATTTATCCAGGTAAGTAACTCGTCAGAGTATATGCCTATTCCATTCGGGTTATCTTCATGGGCAACACTTAACGCTTCTGGTGTGAAGTCTGATATAAGGAACTGTTTTCTGCATGGTGACTTTAGATTTTCTTCTACTATTTCCTCAAATTCTGTTGAATCCATTCCTTTTTTATTGCTCTTCCCCCTTCTTTTGCTGTTCATTTGCTCGTTGAACCTATCCAGATCCTCCTTATAATCTTTATAGTACTGTTTATCCAGCTCTCGAAAAGGTTCTAAGAATATGGAAAGTGGTGCGCTTTTGTTTATTCCTGCTTTCCCGACCAGTGCGATCCACACCACGCAGCTTTCAACCCACTTCTTTTTTATCTGAATTTTGTAATGGTTACCTATTGCTAATGAAAAAGCGAATAGCATGGTAGCACCCATGTAATCGACGTTAAGGTTTTGCACTTTATGGAACTCAAGCATTACTTCCTGAAGCTCTTTTCGAAATACACCAAAAGGGAAATCATTTTTTTCAGTATCCAATTCCTCTAATAGAGGAATATTCGCTAAATTTGTATCCATAAAAATATTTTGTATTCAAAACTCCTATTAGCGCTTGGCGGTGATAATAGGGGTTTTTATTTTTTAAGTGATATTATTTTCCTTGATTGGATAGGAATTCAAGAATTTCATCTCGATTGTAGAAGGTTCGGGAATTTATTTTATACTTTTTGAAGAAGCCCTTTTCTACCCAGTCATTGATCGTAGGTCTGCTGACTTGAAGCATTTGCATTACTTGATCAACCTTTATAAAAGGAATTGAAGGTTTTGCTTCATGAGGGATTTCTTTTGATTGGGTTAACTCCTCTTTAAGTATTTTTCTGACCTTGAGGAAGAAGCTTTCCTCATCTTGGATTTGTAATAAGTAGTTTGTCATAGGTTAAATTGGTTTTACTTTGATAATCAATTTGAGAAACGAAAGTAAAGCAACCTATGAAAACTGAAGTAGTAAATATGAAATGAGTGAAGTTCTGCGTGAAAAAAGTGAAACAACTATTTTTTAAGGGTTTTCTTCACTAAGTCAACCCCTTCTATCCAACCAATTTCTTCGAAAATTAAAATTAGTTTGGCAGTATTATCACGATTCTTTTTTAATTCTCTTCCACCATTTTCATCAAGAGGGTCAAAATATATTCCTGATTTTTTAAGTGCCAACGTGCCTCTTAATGAAAGAGTATTGTTACAAGCTGATAAAATCTTTTTGTGTGATTTGTCCAATGGCTTAACAAGACCCAATTTAAGTAGAAAATAACAAATACGTGCTAACTGTTGTTTTCCAATCTTATTTACAGGATTTTTTACATATTGTTCTATACGGTTAAGAATTTCAGTATTGGATAGTGACTCTTTAAATGATTTAACTTTTGACTTTACTGATCCAATATTCGATGATTTTACTTGACTATTTGAATTATGAGGGTATGTTAGTTCGCAAAAATCTTCAGTTGTAGATTTAAATTCTGATATAAGATTCCTCATTGATTCATAGTTGAACTCAGGTTTATCAAAATACTTAATTATTAAATCATATCTAGTTCTAAAAATCAATATTAATTGATCATACTCATTTTGATAGTGATAAAGTTTTGACTCCTTTCGTTTGTTCCAAACTTGATTTTTTTTATTTGAGAGCCGAAAGATAGACTCTTTTATAAATACAGGAACTGTAGTATTTTTTTTAGATTGTAGGTAGATTCTACGTTGAGCAATTAATGACTTATAAGATAAGTCGAATAATTGAGATACAAAATCTTCAATTTTTTGGATTCCCTTTAGAAGTTTAGTAGCAATCTCAATTTTTTTTGCTTTATCCATATTTACTTATTTATAAAGTAAATATAGCAAGGAATTTTATAAAATAAAAACTATTGTAAATGGGGTAAAAAAAAGGAAAATGCAACACAAATGCAACACAAAAAAAGAAAAACCCTTGATAATCAAGGGCTTTAGTGCTGTTTAAGCGGTCTGGACGAGACTCGAACTCGCGACCTCCGCCGTGACAGGGCGGCATTCTAACCAACTGAACTACCAGACCAAGGCTTAAAAGAGCTAAACAGTTTG
>Ga0116164_10002178_pt1 | contig 14212 bp, 10 predicted proteins | sample AD_UKC109_MetaG_FD_89888 | JGI IMG/M metagenome (GOLD analysis project Ga0116164, IMG submission 89888) | Active sludge microbial communities of municipal wastewater-treating anaerobic digesters from Hong Kong - AD_UKC109_MetaG | ecosystem: Engineered > Bioreactor > Anaerobic > Digestate... | reverse complement strand
CGGTCAGACGCGCCGGGGATTGTCTTGATTGTATAACAAATAAGAAGCGATTACAACTTCATGTCGCTTCCGCGGCGGCGGAAGGAGGTTTCGGTCAGCGCCCGCAGGCCGCGCTGCCTGCCCGCGATGCCCAGCAGCAGGGCGATGAAGTAGGCCTTCACGGTGTTGCCGAGAATTTCCTCGATCACCCGCGGGATCCACACCACCGTAAAGGGCAGCACCTTCCACGAGGCATAGATGGTTTCCCGCAGCACAACGGTGTTGAGCGTCGTTACGATCAGGCCGGAGACGATCAGCGCGATCAGCAGCTGCGGAATCTGCCCGATGCCCGCGGTGCTTTTGAGCTTTCCGGACAGGAGCCAGTCCGCCGCCAGCAGCAAAAGCCCCAGCGCCGCGCTGCCGATCACCCCGGCGGTGACGAACGTGACGTACGTCGCCAGATTACCGGCCGGGTCCTTGGTGTTGATGGTGCGGGTGATGAGCATTCTGCTCACCAGGTGCATGCTGTCGGTGCTGATGCTTTCGATTTGCACGCCGTCGTAAAACGCGCCGTTTACACCGTCGGCGTTCAGAAACACAACGTTGCAGATGCCGAGGATGAGCAGCAGGGCGGAGAACGCCGCTACGGCGATGCGCATGGTCTTGCCGCTCCGCCCGCGCAGCACCGCCCACAGCGCGCCGCGCAGAAACCCGCCCAGCGCTACGATCAGCGTCATCAGCGGCAGATACGCCCCCGCGGGCTTCAACAGGTATCCCAGCAGATCGGCAAGCCCCGCCACGATCATGCCGAACACCGGCCCGAACAGAAACGCGGGCAGCATGGAAAAGATGCCCGAGACGCCCACGCGCATGCCGTTTTGCCCGAACATCGGGATGTAGAGGGACGTCGTCAGCTTCAAAACCAGCGCGAGGCTCAGTAAAAGCGCCGATATGGTTACGCGGCGAAGGTTGATGGATGCTTTATTCATAAGGAGGTCTCCTTTCGAATGAGGAATGAGGAATGAGGAATGAGGAATTAGGAATGGCGGATAGATTGCTTTGCAATCTTTTTATTACATTGGATGTTCGAGAATTGATGGATGCAAAATAAACCCAGGCCAGTGATACAGGGTATGTTAAGAACTAATCGAAAAAACACCTCCAGCTATGCAGCACGGCTGCATAACAGGAGGCACAATGAATTCACTGCTTCTCTTATGCAGCAGCGGGATGCGAACCCTGTACCGTTGGCCGCTTGGGCTATTCGTCCCTCTGTCAACTCCCCGTACAGAAGGCACTGCGAATCAAGAAAGATGATTCACGCACAGGATTCTACTCTGCTCATTTTTGGGCAAATGCCGATCAAATTCCGCACATGCCGGCGACCTGATTTCCGCCATCTTGGGCCTGCGCAACCCTCGACGTAGCGCTGCTACTACTTCGGGTTGTGCAAACCCAACCTGACAAAAATCCGATTCGCCATCACGCACGTTCTTTTATCATCATTTGCCCAAGGTTTTCTCCGCTCTTGAATGGTCCGATATTATATCGAAAATCATTCAAAAAAGCCCACGCGTTCCAGGCTTTCGCCCAGACGGTCGGCATGGTTCCGCCGCACTCCCCGTGGTAAACTCCACTTCCGTCAGTTATGCGGCAGGGGTATCGTAGCATTTTCGGAATCGGTTGTCAATTGCGAGGCCCTTAAAATTCGCCGCTTAACAGAAAGTCCGCGACGCGCATGGTTTTGATCCCCTCGTAATTGCCCTGCGCGAACGGATCGGTGCGCAGCACATATTTGGGGTAATTGTCGCGGATGCCGAGCAGCCGCTCGTATTCGCGGGTCTCTGTTTCCGGTGCATTGATTTCCTTCGTTACCTGGATATAGAGGCGTTCGTTTTGCTTTTGCGCGACGAAGTCCACCTCGGTGCTGTAAAGCTTTCCGACATAAACCTCATAGCCCCGCCGCAGCAGTTCCAGATACACAAGGTTTTCAAGCATCGCGGCGACGGATGTCGGCGAATATCCGAGCACGCTGTATTGAAACGCGGGATCGGCCAGATAGAATTTCTCCTGCGTTTTCAGTATCTCTTTTCCCTGTAAATCGTAGCGGGAGCAGCGGTGGATGATATAGGCGCTTTCCAGCTTGGACAGATAGCTATAGACCGTCTCAATGTTGATTTCTCTGCGCTGGCTTTTCAAGTATTGAGAAATCGAATGGGCGGAAAAGGTTTTGCCGACGTTGTTGAAAACGAACTTCACAATGCGTTCCAGTTGATCGATTTTCCGGATTTGATTGCGCTGGACAATATCCGTAAAGATGGTGGAATTATAGATGTCGCGCACGATCGTATAGGCCTCGTTTTGCGTATAGGCCCGCAGATGAAGCGCGGGAAAGCCGCCCAGCATCAGGTAGTTGGGCAGTTCCTCGTGCGGCGATTCCACAGATGTATACGCGCTTTTAAAGCGCAGATATTCCGCAAAGGACAGCGGAAAAACGCGGAACGATACATACCGCCCCGTCAGATAAGTTTCGATTTCGGAGGACATCATGCGCGAATTGGAGCCGGTTACGTAGATATCCACGTCGAAATCGGTCATAAAGCTGTTGACGGCTTTTTCCCAATGCTTGATTTCCTGTATTTCATCCAAAAAAAGATAGGTTTTTCCATTGGAATTGAGCTTGCCCTGCACTTCCCTGTAGAGGCTTTTCGCGTCGGTAATGGTATCGTACTTCAGCGAATCGAAATTGTAATGCAGAATGTTCTGTTCCGCGATTCCGCGTGCCTTCAGCGCATTCATGACCATCAGCAGGATCGTGGATTTCCCGCATCGCCTGACTCCGGTTACGATTTTTACAAACGGGGCGTCGATATACGGTGTTATTTGCTCTATATATTGAGGACGTAGGATCATAGGAATCACTCCGTTATATTTAGCTATATGAAAATAATACCGATAAACACATCATAAGTCAATAGTATTTACGGTTATAACAGTAAAAACAGTGGTGTATTATTAACCTAGTACTAAAGCTTTCCTTAAATTCAATGAGGAGTTGTGAATGACATTATTGGAAATATAAAGAAAAAAGGATAAATGCAGCTATAGAATTCTTACCAAAGAACCTATTTTTACATTTTCAAAGGGTAGCACTTCTTCAGTTGGATTATATATTTCTTCTGTATCACCAGCAAATGATGAGAATATATTACCTACTGTTCGAATGGTTTTTTCTTGATTATGTCGAACTCTATTGGAGTAAAGGGTTGCTAATTTTTCTTGCAAGTGTTTAATTTTTGCTTCGCCACATACAATTTCCAGATATCCGAGTTCCTCTTTTGTTTCAGGATCAAATATCATTTCACCAATATTATAAACAAGGAATTTGTGATCAGTGGCTATACCATCACGCTCTCCTTTATTTATAACAATTGTTTCATTGTCAATGATTTTTACTACTTTTGCACTAAATGTACACATTATTTAAGTACCTCCAGATCAGATATTGAGATAGTTGGTCTTATAACAATTGACTTTCGATTAGTATTGCTTAAATTCTTGATTATTCTAGCTGGGTATTGGGCAGTTTTTGCTTTTTTAAATACAATTTGCATATTACCTTGTTCATTGATTGTTTGAATATAACCGATACCTAGGAAATGTTCGATTTCTTCTTCTTCTACTCTAAAGCTTATTGCTACTAGAGAATGCATTGCAAAGATTTCATTTTTTTCAATTAGTATTATCAGTTCGGGATTATGTATTACAGACTTGACTTCTGGAAGTTTATAAACAACAGGTTTTTTTGATGTCTTATTTACTGCATATATAACTATACATGTACAATAGAATATAAAAACAGCTACATATAAACTCCACAATGGAATGGGGGTAGTAATATCCCAAGTATTCCACATAATTCCGTATGCAAAAAATACTAGTAGGGAGACACTACTTAAAAGAACTTTATCAACATTTTGAAAGAAGCGCTTCACGTTTCGCCCCCCATAATGACTTATAGTTAAATCACGAGATTACTATATCATGTTGCATATTTACTTGCAATAAAAGAATTATTTCATACATATAATCTTAACATGATTCGATATTTCATTCCGAATTTCTTCATCATAATCATATTGCTTATCGCCTCGTTGGGAGAACACCAAATCCCAATTCCAAGGCGGAACGCCGGATAGCTTGCAGTCGAATTTGTTCGTTGGCAAAGAACGAAACCGCAGTAGTAGCAGCGCTACGTCAAGGTTTCAGTGATGCAGTCAACGGGCAAATTAGGCGCAAGATACCGGTGGTTTGCCTTGGAATTGGTATTTATAAGCTGGGCTATATATCGAGAAACTCCCTGAATTCCCGCATAATCCCCACCCCGTCCGGGTAGTGCGCGGCGAACTGCGGCACGGCGTGGCTGGGGTAGGAGTTGCCCTCGATGAAGCAGGGGCCGGAATTGGTCACGGCGACATCCCAGGCGATGAAGCGCATCTGGGGGACGACCTGCGCGGCGTGCAGGCACATGTCCACGGCTTCCTTGAAGTAGGGCACCTCGAAGCCGACGATCGGCGTGCCGGTGATGGGGTGGGTTTCATAGGTGTTGCCCGCCTTGTCGGCGCCGACGGTCAGGAGCTTGCCGGTATCCAGATCCACGCGGGCGGCCATGCCGCCGCAGTCCACGTTATCCATCACGGCGCCGATGCCGATGCGCAAAAACGCGTAGACAACGCCCTGCTTTTTGTCGCCCAGCAGGGTGGCGATGCGGATGGTGTTCACCGAGGTGGGGCACATGTCCATCATGCGGTCGTGCTGGATCAGCCGCTCCTCCAGAATGCCGGTTTGCTTTGCGATCAGCTCCCTGCGGAATTCCTCCTCGCGGCCCTCGAAATCTTGTTTCGTGTAGCGCGCAATGCCCACGCCGGAGGAGCCCTCCAGCGGTTTGGCGATGACGTCCGGGTTTTCCTGTAAAAACGCCTTCAGCTCGTCAAGCGTCGTATCGGAGGAAAATTTCATCCAGCTGCGCTTGATGTCCGCGGCGAAGACTGTGTTGAATGCGGTTTTATCGTCGAAAATATGCCAGTACGCCTTGTCGTTCATATTGCGCACGATTGTGTTGCTGATGCCGCGCGTGATGACGGTTTTCTTCTGTTCGTCGGTGAGGCGGTACATCTCGGCGATCTTGTAATCCATATAGCCCGCGTTGTATTTCAGCGCGCAGCGCGTCATATCATAAAGCAGCCACGCGCGGCTTTTGCCGCTTTTTTTGACAAGATAATCCATGGTCTTGCCCATGCGCTTGTAGTCGATGCGCACGACGCGCTTTAGAAAGAATAATAACCTATTCATGGTACTCTCCTCATAGGGAAATGATGATTGAAGCGCTTGTGCGATGGCGAATCGGATTTTTGTCAGGTTGTGCTTGCAAAAGCTGCAGTAGTAGCAGCGCTACGTCAAAGCTTTTGCAGGTGCAAGCTGGCGGAAATACGATCGCAAGCGTGCATGGGATACAATCAGCATTTGCCTATAGATTAAACATTAAACCGAATTAACGTGATGTCGCCGTCCTTCATCACATAGTCCTTGCCCTCGCTGCGCACAAGGCCCTTTTCCTTGCACGCGGCCATGCTGCCCTGCGCGATGAGCTGGTCGTAGGCCACGATCTCCGCGCGGATGAATCCACGTTCGAAATCGGTATGGATGGTGCCCGCGGCCTGCGGGGCCTTTGTGCCGTTCACGATTGTCCACGCGCGGCACTCGTCCTCGCCGACGGTGAAAAACGAGATCAGCCCCAGCAGCCGGTAGCTGGCCTGAATCAGCCGGTCCAGCCCGCTCTGCCCGATGCCGAGCTCGTCCAGAAACGCCTGCTTTTCCTCGGCGTCCATCTGGCCGATCTCTTCCTCGATGCGCGCGGAGATGATAAAGGTTTCCGCGCCCTCGGCCCTGGCGACGGTATCCACGCTTTTCACCAGCGGCAGCTCGTCGACGGACTTGCCGATGTCGTCCTCGCTGATGTTGGCGGCGTAGATGATGGGCTTGTCCGTCAGCAGGAACCAGCCGTCGATCGTGGCTTTTTCCTCGTCGTCCGCGCCGAAGGTGCGCGCGGGGCGGCCTGCTTCCAGATGCTCGATCAGCCGACGGCCCAGCGCGGCCTCGGCGGCATATTTCTTTTCGCCGGTCTTGATCAGCTTTTCGGCCTTGTCGGTCCGCTTCTGCACGGTCTCCAGATCGGCGAAGATCAGCTCCAGATTGATTTCCTCAATGTCGCGGGCACTATCCACCGTACCGTCCACGTGGATCACGTTCTCATCTTCAAAGCAGCGCACCACGTGCACGATGGCGTCCACCTCGCGGATATGGGAGAGAAACTTGTTCCCCAGCCCCTCGCCGCGGCTCGCGCCCTTTACCAGACCGGCGATATCCACAAACGTCACAGACGCGGGGATGCGCTTTTTGGGATTGTACATTTTCGTCAGGATATCCAGCCGCGCGTCCGGCACGGGTACGATGCCCGTGTTTGGCTCGATGGTGCAGAACGGATAGTTGGCCGCCTGCGCCCCCGCCTTGGTGATGGCGTTGAACAGCGTCGATTTCCCGACGTTCGGCAGCCCCACGATCCCCAGCTTCATATCGGCACTTCCCTCAATTTTCTCAATTCACTTACCGATGCAGTATTATACCGGATTTGGGGCTTGATTTCAAACCGCCTGCCCGGCTTCGTCATCCATGTACCGGTATTGCGCCTCCACCAGCGTGCGGTAATGCCCGCCGGGGATCGCCATCAGCTCGTCGTGCGTGCCGCTCTCGGCGATGCCGCCGTCCTGCACCACCATAATCCGGTCCGCGCCCCGGATGGTGGACAGCCGGTGGGCGATCACGAAGCTGGTGCGGTTTTGCAGCAGCACGCCCAGCGCCTGCTGGATTAAAAGCTCCGTGTGCGTATCGATGGAGGAGGTGGCCTCGTCCAAAATCAGGATACGCGGATCGTTCAGCAGCGCGCGGGCGAACGAGATCAGCTGCTTCTGGCCCGTGGAAAGGCTCGCGCCGCGCTCGCCCATCACGGTGTGGTAGCCGCGCTTCAGGCTCATGATATAGTCGTGCACGCGCACCGCCTTGCACACGGCGATCACGTCCTCCTCGGTGGCGTCCAGCCGCCCATAGCGGATGTTATCCAGGATCGTGCCGGAGAAGATGAAGCTGTCCTGCAGCATTACCGACATCTGCCTGCGCAGGGAGTTGAGCTGCACGTCGCGCACGTCGTGCCCGTCGATTTTGAGGCTGCCGCCGGTCACATCGTAAAAGCGGCTCACGAGGCTGACGATGGTCGATTTGCCCGCGCCTGTGGGGCCGACCAGCGCGATGGTCTGCCCCGGCTCCACGGTGAAGCTCACATCGGTGAGCACGGGCTGACCGGGATCGTAGCCGAAGCTGACGTGATCGAACTCGATTTTGCCCTCGATGGGCGGCAGCACCGGCATATCGGGCTTGGGATCGTACACCAGCGGCTTGGTGTCCATGATCTCGAAAATGCGCTCCACCGAGGCCATGGCCGCCAGAATATTGTTGTAGAAGTTGGACAGGTTGTTGATCGGCTCCCAGAACCGCCCCAGATACCACAGGATCGCCAGCAGGTCGGCCAGCGTCAGGCCGTCCACGCTGCCCGCGGGGCCCATGAAGATCATGCCCGCGATGTACACGCCCGCCGTGCCGATGGCGCTCAGGGTATCGATAAAGGGCCAGAACAGGTTGTTGATGGCCACGGCGGCAAGCCAGCTTTTTTTGATGTCCTGATTGGTTTCGTCGAAGATTTCCTTGTTGAGCTTCTCGCGCACGAAGGTCTGGGTGACGCGCATGCCGGCAAGGCTTTCGTGCAGGTAGCCGTGCATGGTGCTGGTCTTCGCGCGTACGATCTGCCACGCCTTGCGCATGCGCCGCCGGAGGGACATGATGATCGCGCCCAGCACCACCAGCGTGCACAGCGCCACGAGCGTGAGCTTCCAGTGCAGGGCGAACATGATGCCCACCAGCAGCACCAGCGTGAGCAGATCCACCAGCACGTTGATGATGCCGCCTGTGAACAGGTCGTTTAAGCTGTTGACATCGTTGATGACGCGCACCATGATCTTGCCCGCCGAGCGGCTGTCGAAAAACGGCAGCGAAAGCGACTGGATATGGTTGAACAGATCCTGCCGCAGGGCCGCGATGGCGCGGCGGCCGGAGAAATCCATCGTGCGCACGCGAAGCCTGAGGCAGATGCCGCCGACGACCGCCGCGCCCACCATGCCCAAAAACAGATAGGGAATATTTTGGAAATTGCCCGCGGAAAGCTCGCCCACCGCGCGGCTTAACAGGTACGGGTTTAGAAGCGACGCGCCCGCCGCGATGATCATCAGCACCAGCGCGATCGCCATCTGTTTCTTGTAGGGCTTCAGGTACTTAAGCATCCTGAGGAACAGACGCTTGTCAAACGGAGCCTCGAACACCTCGTCGTCCAGGCTGCGCAGGCGCGTGCTCATGCTTCGTCACCTGCCTTTGCGGCGGCCGTAAAGTCGCGCGTCTGGTCGCGGTACAGCTCGGCGTAGATGCCGTTCAGCTTGAGCAGCTCCTTGTGGGTGCCGCGCTCGGCGATCTGCCCGTCCCTGAGCATCAATATCTGGTCGGCCTTGCGTACCGAGGAGATGCGGTGGGCGATGATGAACGTCGTGCGGCCCTTGAGCACCTGCGAAAGCGCCTTTTGGATCTTGGCCTCGGTTTCCATATCCACGGCGGAGGTGGCGTCGTCCAAAATCAAAATGGACGGATTGTACAATATGGCGCGGGCCAGCGCCACGCGCTGCTTTTGCCCGCCGGATAAGCCCATGCCGCGCTCGCCGATGATGGTATCGTACCCGTTTGCGGACTGGAGAATAAAGTCTTCCGCCTGCGCGGCGCGCGCGGCGGCCTCCACCTGCTGCTGCGTGGCCTCCGGCCTGCCGAAGCGGATGTTGTCGGCGATGGTCTCGGAAAACAGGAAGGTTTCCTGCATCACCACGCCGATATTATCGCGCAGGGCGTGCAGCTCCTGCTTGCGCACGTCCACGCCGTCCACCTTGAGGCTGCCCCTGACCACGTCGTAATAGCGCCCCAGCAGCGTGACCAGCGTGGATTTGCCCATGCCGGTCGCGCCCATCACGGCGATGGTCTGCCCGGGCTCCACGTGCAGGTCGATATCCCTGAGCACCGTCTGGTCGCCGTACTTGAAGGTCACGTTTTCAAAGTCCACGCGGCCCTCGCGCGTTTTGGGCGTCTGCGGCTCCGCCGGGTTTTTGATGCGCGAGCCAAAATCCATGTAATAAATCAGCTTTTCGGAGGACACCAGCCCGTTGGTGACGATGTTCACAAACTGCGCCACCTGCCGCATGGGGGAGATGAGCATCCATACGAAGCCCGACGCGCCCACCAGCGAGCCGATATCCAGCGTTCCCTTGCCCACCATCGCCGCGCCGGAGATCAGCAGCACGGGAATGGCGAGGCGGGCGATGGTATCCAGCAATGGGTAATAGTCGCTCCAGATCCGGGTCACGCGCAGGTTGTTGTCGAGCACCTTGTTGTTGTCCACGGCGAAGGTTTCTTCTTCGTATGCCTCGCGGGCGAAAGCCTTCACCAAGCGCACGCCGGCGATGTTTTCCTGCGTGCGGGTGTTTAGGACCGCGTTTTGCTCGCGCACGGCCATATGCGCGGGGCGGATATGGTGGTGCAGCCGCCACGCCACCACGGCGATCACCGGGCAGAAGCACAGCATGATCAGCGTCAGCCGCCAGGACATCAGGCTCATGCCCACCAGCGAGAACGTGAACATCATAAAGTTTTCGATCACGCCCACCACGCCGTTGACGATCAGCATGCGCACGCCCTCGATGTCGCCGGTCATGCGGCTCATGATCTCGCCGATGTGGTGGGTATCGTAAAAGGAATAGGGCAGCTCCTGCATATGCCCGTAAATGCCGGTGCGCAGGTCGTACACCACGCTTTGGGATACGGTTTCAATCAGCATGCCGCGCTTATACATCATCACGCTGCGGATGATGGTCGCGGCAATCAGCGCCGCGCACAGCTTCAGCAGCAGCGTCATATTACGGTTTGGCAGCACGTCGTTGACGACGGCCTTGGTAATATAGGGCACGATCATGCGCAGCGCCGTGACAAGCGACAGCAGCACGATACAGGAAATCAATTGCCACCGGTAGGGTTTCAGCCATCCGAGAATCCGCCGGAATGTGTTCATACTGCCTCCAAAAAGCTGGCTCGCGCAGTATTGTGCAGGTGTTACATTACACCCATTTGCCGCGGATGTAAAGGGGGGCGGAGCATGAAAAAGCCGGACGGTTTCAGCCGGGGCCGAAACGCGATCCGGTGCCGCCAAACGGCGAAAAGGAGCGGGAAGCATTTCACGCGGAACGAAATCCAGAAAAGCGGATTAATTATGATGAGATATAACAACATACAATAATCTTATAGTTTTTATAGTATAATATAAAAACTATTGATCCGACTTCCACTTTCTGTTATAATTGATGCCGGAAGAAGGGGAAACGAATGGTTCTTCGCAAGCGATATTTGGAAAAGCTGAAAGCCATACGGGACGAACCGGTGATCAAGGTGATCACCGGCGTTCGCCGCTGCGGAAAATCAACGCTGCTGGCGCAGTTTCAGGAGGTACTGAAAAGCGAAGGGATTGCGCCTGAGCGGATTGTTGCCGTGAATTTTGAGGATTTGGCATTTGAAGCGCTGCTGGATTACCGGAAGCTTTACGAATACCTGAAGGAACGCCTGTCGGACACGGACATGACCTATGTGTTTCTGGATGAAATCCAGCAGGTGCCGCAGTTTGAAAAGGCCGTGGACAGCCTGTATATCCAGCCCAACGTCGATCTGTATCTTACGGGCTCGAACGCCATCATGCGGTCCAATGAGCTGGCGACGCTGCTCTCGGGACGCTATGTGGAAATCGATCTGCTGCCGCTGTCGTTTGCGGAATACGATTCATGGAAAGGCGGCGACAAGCGCAACAATTGGAACGCCTACTACCGCAACGGCGGCTTTCCCTATACGCTGCGGATTCAGGACGATGTGGTATGGCGGGAGTATCTGCAAGGGATTTACCATACGGTTTTGCTGAAGGATATTGCCGCGCGGGAAAAAATCGGAGACATAAATCTGCTGGAAAGCGTCGTCCGCTTTTTATTTGATAATGTCGGAAACATCGTATCGCCGAATAAAATCGCCAACAGCTTATCCTCGTACGGAAGAAAAACCATATCCGTCACGATTGAAAATTATATCAAGGCGCTCATGGACGCGTTTGTTTTCTACAAGGCGGGACGCTATAATATCCGCGGCAAGCAGCACTTGAAAACACTGGAGAAGTACTATATCGTGGATGTGGGGCTTCGCAGGATGCTGCTGGGCGATTCGGGTGCCGACACAGGACATATGCTGGAGAATATCGTGTATCTGGAATTGATCCGGCGCGGATATCGGGTATCCATCGGCAAATGGGATGATCAGGAGATTGATTTCATTGCGGAAGCGGGTTCCGAACGGATCTACTATCAGGTATCCGCTTCGGTGCTGGATCCGGTCACCTTTGCGCGGGAGATTGCGCCGCTGAAGGCGGTGAAGGACAATTATCCCAAATTCATTCTGTCTTTGGATGAAATCCCGATAGATGAAGCAGGAATCCGGCAAATCAATATCATAGATTTCCTGTTGGATGAATGACCCCCCGACACGACTGGACACAGACTTTGAAGGAGAGCACATGAAACCATTATCGGAAATGACACTGGAGGAACTGATGGACCCGCGGGGGCATGCCTGCACCTGCGGGCGTACGCACCGCGCGGGACTCAAAATTGTAAAAATCGGCAGCGGCGCCATCCGCTTTTTACCGGATGCGCTCAGGGAGCTCGGGATCAAAAAGCCGTTCGTCTTCTGCGACCGGAACACGTACGGGGCGGCGGGGCCGCAGGCGGAGGAGCTGCTGAAGGCGGCGGGCATTCCCTATACGCTGTTCCGTTTTCCGCAGGAATTCGTGGAGCCGGACGAGCATGCCGTCGCACAGCTGAAGGAAGCGTTTGACCCGTCCTGCGACGCGGTGCTTTCCATCGGCTCCGGCGTGATGACGGACTGCGGCAAGGTGCTTGCCAACGCGCTTTCGCTTCCGCACGCCGCGATCGCCACCGCCCCCTCGATGGACGGATACGCGTCCAATTCCTCCTCGATGATTCAAAACAAGGTGAAGATCTCGCTGTACAACGCATGCCCGCAGGCCATCCTCGCCGATACCGACATTTTGAAAAACGCGCCCGAACGGATGCTCCGGGCGGGGCTGGGCGATATGCTGGCGAAGTCCATCGCGCAGTGCGAATGGCGCATCTCGCATATCGTGACGGGCGAGTATTACTGCGCGGAGATTGCCGCGCTGATGCGCCGCTCGCTGCAAAAGATCGTCGCCGCCGCGCCCCGGCTGATGGAGCGCGACGCGGAGGCGGTGGAAGCCGTGGCCGAGGGGCTGATCCTCTCGGGCGTCGCCATGGCGTACGCGGAGATCTCCCGGCCCGCGTCGGGGCTGGAGCACTATTTCTCGCATTTGTGGGAGATGTTCGCGCTGCGGGCGGGCGAGCGCAGCGAGCTGCACGGCATCCAGGTGGGTATCGGCACGGCGCTCACGCTGCAAATTCTGGACCGCCTCCGGGGAATGCGCCCCGACGAACAGACGGCCAAGCGGGCGGCGGAGGCCTTCGATCCCAAGGCGTGGGAGGCCGAAATGCGCCGCGTGTTCGGCAGCGTCGCGCAGACGCTGATCGACAAGGAAAATACCGAGTGGCATAAAAACGATCCCGACGGCCGCCGCGCGCGCTTTACACGCATCCGCGACCATTGGGACGAGATCGTGCAGATCATGGATGAGGAGCTGCCCGATACCGCCGAAACCGTCGCGCTGATGCGGCGCCTCGGCCTGCCCACCGTCCCGCGGGAGATCGGCGTCACCGACCAGCAAACGCTGGACGCCTTCCGCCATTCCCGCGATATCCGCGACAAGTATCTCACTAGCTCGATGCTCTGGGACATGGGGCTTCTGGATACCTTCCCGCTGGACGTGTAGAGGGATCGCGCATTCATTTTTACAAACCATTGAAAACACCGATGAAACCGGCGCTTCAGGCTGTCAAAGAACATTATTTCCATGGGAGGTATCGGAGGGCCGCAGCTCTCTGATTGCATTCGTATCGACCGGCTTTGCCGGTCGGGCGGGGAGTTTGCGGCTGTTGCCGCAAACAGTACCCGAACTTCAAAAAAGAGGCGAAGCCACTTTTTTGACACGCAAAAGCGCCGGTTTTATCGGCGCTCAGCTTGCTGAAAAAGCCCTGTTTTCTTTGTCGCCTGCGCGATGGAGCGGGCATCACGTACGACCGTGTACGCTCAACCCGCTCCACGCTTGGCTTCGTGAAACCAGGGCTTTTTGAACAAGCTGGCAGCCCGCCGCCAAACAAGGTTTGTCAGCGGTCTGAAGCGCCGGTTTTATCGGCGCTTTTCTTCTGCCGGCGCATAGTGTGCCATGGGTACGCGAAAAGAAAATTGATAAATTATGGTTGAACGATAAGAATAGATTATGATAAACTGCGCGTGAAGGTGATACGATGCAGGATTTCCGGATGACGACGTTTTTGACGGTATGCCGGGTGATGAACTATACGAAGGCGGCGGAGGAGCTGCATATCACGCAGCCCGCCGTATCGCAGCACATCCACTTTCTGGAGACGCATTACGGCGTCAAGCTGTTCCGGTACGAGGGGAAGAGCCTCCGCCTGACGGAGGCGGGGCGGATGCTCCGAAACGCGGCGACGACCATCCGGCACGATGAAATGCTGCTCGCGGAGCAGATGAAAACGAGCGCGCGGATGAGGTTTTCCTTCGGCGCCACCCGCACGATCGGCGACTACGTACTGCCGGAAAAGCTGGCCCGCTATGTGCTGAAAAATCCGGACGCGGATGTGCGCATGCTGGTGGACAAAACGGAGACGCTGCTTCAAAAAATCAACGCGGGTGAGCTGGACTGCGCGCTGATCGAAGGCTATTTCCAGAAGGCGGAGTTCGAGTCCAGCGTGTATTCGCGGGAGCGGTGCATCGCCGTGTGCGGCGGCGAACAGCCCGCAGGGCGGCAGCCGGCCGGGCTGGCGGACCTGTT